>LNFM01016747.1_pt1 | contig 19570 bp, 15 predicted proteins | sample 596031 | NCBI WGS metagenome assembly LNFM01 (sample SAMN04254537, study PRJNA301005) | activated carbon metagenome | isolation source: dual media filters at the Ann Arbor, Michigan drinking water treatment plant | place: USA: Ann Arbor | reverse complement strand
GATCCAGCGCCTCGATGTCGGCGGGCTGTGGTCGAGCGATGAAGCCCGGGGGATGGATACTCCGGGGGTCCTTGCGGAGGTCGATGGATGGCCTTTGTTTGCTCGCCGCGCGCCTCTTGAGCGGGCTGCTGACGGCCAGGGAGCCGTCATGTCCGCCGCACGCCGCAGTCAGCAATGTCTGCGGTGTGATCCGGCTAGGCCCGAAACAAGGGCCGCCAACCGGATGGCGCGTGGAAAACGACTGCGCGGGGCGGTCTGCTTCGTCGAAACGGTAAAACAATCAAAGCACCGGGCGAGGCCCGGCCGCCCCGCGCCCTCCCCAACCGTTTGGAGACAAACGGCGAAGAAACATGCCTTTCGGGAGGTTCAGCCGCCACATGCGTCACGTCGGTTCATTGTCGCGGGCTGTCCGCCAGCCTATCTTGCCGGCATGAGTACGCGCTGGACGCCCGAAAGCTGGAGATCGAAGCCCGTTGTGCAGATGCCGACGGACTATCCGGACATGGATGCGCTGCATCGTGTCGAGGATGAGCTTCGGGCCCTGCCGCCGCTGGTGTTCGCCGGCGAGGCGCGGCGGCTGACGGCCAAACTGGCTGAGGTCGAGGCCGGAAACGCCTTCCTGCTTCAGGGCGGCGACTGCGCCGAGAGCTTCAAGGAGTTCTCGACCGACAACATCCGCGACACCTTCCGCCTGATCCTTCAGATGGCCGTGGTCCTGACCTTTGCGGGGCGCAAGCCGGTGGTGAAGGTCGGCCGTATCGCCGGCCAGTTCGCCAAGCCGCGTTCGTCCTCGATCGAGCAGATCGACGGCGTCGAACTGCCCAGCTATCGCGGTGACATCATCAACGGCATGGCCTTCACGCCGGAAGAGCGCCTGCCGGATCCGCAGCGGTTGCTGCGGGCCTACAACCAGTCGGCTTCGACCCTGAACCTCCTCCGCGCCTTCGCCGGCGGGGGCTATGCCGACCTGTACAACATCCACCGCTGGACGATGGGGTTCGCGGCCGACAGCGCCTACGGCCACAAATACCGCGAGCTGGCCGACAAGATCACGGAGGCCCTGGCCTTCATGGAGGCCGTCGGCGTTACGCCGGAGAGCCATCCGGACCTGAGCCGGGTCGAGGTCTTCACCAGCCATGAGGCCCTGCTGCTGAACCTCGAGAGCGCCCTGACCCGCCTCGACGGCGCGACCGGCGAATGGTTCGACACCTCGGCCCACATGGTCTGGATCGGTGAGCGCACGCGCCAGCCGGACGGGGCCCATGTCGAGTTCGCGCGTGGGATCAGGAATCCGATCGGCCTGAAATGCGGGCCGACCATGGAGCCCGACGATCTGCTGACCCTGATCGACCTGCTCAATCCCGACAATACGCCGGGTCGGCTGACGCTGATCGGGCGGTTCGGTTCGGACAAGGTGCATGATCGCCTGCCACGCCTGATGCGGTCGGTGAAGGAGCACGGCAAGCGGGTTGTCTGGTCGATCGACCCGATGCACGGCAATACGCTTAAGGCCGGAAACGGCTACAAGACGCGACCGTTCGAACGCATCCTCGCAGAGGTTCGGGGCTTCATCGATGTGGCCGAGGCCGAGGGCGTCCATCCGGGCGGCGTCCATCTGGAGATGACGGGTCAGAACGTCACCGAATGCCTCGGCGGGGCGCAGGCCCTGACCGAGGATGACCTGTCGAGCCGCTATCACACCCATTGCGACCCCCGCCTGAACGCCGACCAGGCGCTGGAACTGGCCTTCCTGGTGGCCGAGCGGCTGAAGGCCGGGCGACGCGCCCAGTCGGAAGCGGCCTGAGATGGAAGGCGTCGGCAGGCCCGGGGGCGACGGCACCGCGCTTGAAGCCGGAGAAGGGCGCTGCGCCTATCAGGGCGCGCCGGGGGCCTTCAGCCACGAAGCCTGTATGGATCTGCGCCCGTGGGACGAGGCTGTCGCCTACGACTCCTTCGAGGCCGCCCTCGCCGCACTCAAGGCCGGCGATGTCGGTTGCGCCCTGATCCCGGTCGAGAACTCCACCATCGGCCGGGTCGAGCCGGCGGCGACACTGGTCGAGGGAGCCAACCTGACCGTCGTTTCCGAGGTCTGGCGGCCCATTCGCCTGGCGCTCATGGCTCCGGCCGGCGCGAGCCTGCGGACGGTGAAGACCGCCGAAAGTCATCCGGTCGCCCTGCGGCAGTGCCCGGCCTCGCTGGCCGCCCTCGGGATCACGGCGGTCGAAGCCTTTGACACCGCCGGGGCCGCACGCGCGGTCGCTGAGGCGGGCGATCCCAGCCGCGCCGCCGTGGCCCCGGTCCGCGCCGCCGAAGTCTATGGATTGTCGATTCTGCGCAACGACATCCAGGATTCCGAAGACAACCGCACGCGTTTTGTCCTGTTGAGCGCCAAAGCGGGTTGACGCCGCACGATCCGTGCGCCCTTTGATGGGCATGGTCCGTTCGCAAGCCATCGCTGCGACTGCATTCGCCCGCGCCTGCGCGGCCGCGGACCTGTATTTCTACGGCTTTCGATACGCCGGCTGAGGCGTCGGGGACATCGTCCTGACGGCCTCGCCGGCGACCGCCCCGCGAGGGGGCGGCGGCTCGCAAAACCCTTATTGCCGCTCATCGAAACCGAAAGCCGTTTCCTGTGTCCAATTCCTGTACCAAGCCTGCCCTCCAGCAAGTCTGGCCCGTCGCGACCGACATCTCGCCCGAGCATATGGCGCTCGCCGCCCTGCGCCACGAGATCGACCAGATCGATGACGACCTGCTGGCCCTGTTCGAACGCCGCCTCGCCATCGCCGCCCGCGTCGGCCAGGCCAAGGACGCCCCCGCCGGCCCCCATGTGAAGCTGCGGCCCGACCGCGAGCAGGCGGTTCTGGCGCGGATGCTGGCGAAGGCCGGGCCCGACAACCACGAGGCGGTCGAGAGCCTCTGGCGGCAGATTGTCGGCTGGGGTCTGGCCCGCCAGGGCCGGATCAAGGTCCAGGTCTGGTCGCCGGTCGAACCGACCCGGGCGTTCGACGGCGCGCGCCTGCGTTTCGGGGCAGCGGCCGATATGCGCGCGGTCCGCGACCCTCAGGCCGCCCTGGCATGGGCCGCCGAGGGGCACGGAGTCGCGGTGCTGGCGGTCAATGCCGATGACGCCTGGTGGACGGGTCTGCGCCGCGAGTGGTCGATGCTGAGCGTGTTCGACGGGTTCGGCGGCGAGACGCCGACGGCGCTGGCCGTTGGGCGGATCGATCCCGCGGCGCTGCCGAACGGACGGCGGGTCCTCGTCGATGCGGGCGGCGACGCCGGTGACGGCGGGGGCATCCGCCGGCGGGGTCTGGCGACCCACCACGGCTGGACCCTGTCCCTGACCGACGCGAAACTGCCGGTCGGCGGGGACGAGGGCTGCGTCGGCGCGATCGTCTGACCGGACAGCGCCTCCGGGTCAGCCTGCCTTGGCGGCCCGGATGGCGCGGTCGATATCGGCCGGCTGGATGCTGGCCATCGCCCGACCATTGATGAAGAAGGTCGGCGTGCCCTGGAGCCCCAGGCTGGTCGCCGACAGCTGGATGTCCGCCAGGTGGCGCGCGATCTCGGGACCGGCCATCGCCGTCCGGGCCGAGGGCAGGGCGACGCCATTGGCGGTGAGGATGCGGTCGACAGAGGCCCGTGTCAGCGCCGGCTCGGCCATCAGCGCCCGGAACACCGGCAGGTATTTACCCTGTCTGTGCGCGGCCTGGGCCGCGCGGGCGGCGTAGTGCGAGGTGTCATCGGTCCCACGGTCCAGGATGGGCCAGTCCTTGAAGACGAAGCGGACGTCGGGGTGGGTCTGCATCAGGCGCAGCACCTCGGGCGCGGTCGATTTGCAGCCGGGGCAGCGGAAATCGAAGAACTCGACGACCGTCACCCGCGCATCAGTCGGCCCGAATGAGGGGTCGCGCGCATCGATGGCGAGGAGCGAGGGATTGGCCGCGACACGGGCGGTCATTTCCTGCGCATGCACCCGCGTCTGGGCCATCTGGGCCTGCTGGGCCTTCTCTTCCAGTTTGAGGCTGACCTCCTGCAGGATCTCGGGGTTCCTGAGCAGATAGGAGCGGACCCGGCCATCGAAATCACCGCCGGTCGCATAGGGGGCGACGGCCAGAACAAGGGCGATGACCGACACGGCCAGGGCGGCCATGCCGACGCGCGGCCCCGTCAGGAAGCCGCCGCGGGGTGTCTCGGGCGTTTCGGTCATGCGGTCTCTCGGTACGAAGGCTCAGCCGGCGGGAATGACGCCGCCGCGGTCTCGACGGCTGTTGCGGCGGTCGACGTCATCAATGTCCTGCTGGGTCGCGCCGGACGCGAACACGATGTCCATGGCGCGGGTCCATTCGGCCGTACCAGGCTCCAGCATGTCGCGGGCGCGCAGGGCGAACTGGGTGGCCTGAACCTCGGCACCGCCGGCGAAATACATCTCGGCCGAGGCCAGCCGCGCCTCGCCCTCCTTGCCCTGGGCGGCATAGGCCTGGCTCATCAGCCGCCACGCCATGGTGTTGTCGCTCTCGAGCGCAGTGGCGCGCTTCAGCTCGACGATCGCCGGATCCAGCAAGGCCCGGTCATGGGTCTCGATCATGGCGTGGGCGAGGTTGATCCGCAGGAGGGGCGCGTCGGGCCGCAGGTCGACCGAGCGCTGGTGCGCGCCGATCGCCTCTGCGGGCCGGCCTTCCTCGAACAGGATCTGGCCCCTCAGCTCCCAGAAATACGGGTTCTCGGGTTGCTCGGTCAAAAGGGCGTCGACGGCAGCCACGGCCTTGTCCGTCTGGCCGTCGCGGTACCAGGCGATGGCACGGGCATAGCGGCCGGGCAGGGAGACATCGCTTTCCGGATAGTCCCGCAGCGTCTGGTTCGGCTCATCCATGAAGGCATGGATCTTGGCCAGGACCAGGGCGTGCTGGGCCACCCGTTCGGGGCTGTCCGTACGGTCGTAGTTGGACTGTTCGGAGACAAACCGGCGCAGGTTCTCGATCCGGTCGGACGAGAGAGGGTGACTGCGGAAATAGGGGAAGCGCCGGGCGTCGGAGAACACTTCCTGCGAGCGGAAATTCTCGAAGAAGCTGACCAGGCCGCGGCCGGATTCGCCCGCGTTTTCCAGCGCGCGCGCGCCGGTGTTGTCGGCTTCGCCTTCCTGGTGGGTCATATAGCGCAGGGCGCTGAGGGTGCCGAAATACTGGCTGTTACCCAGCAGCACGGCACCGGCCTGGGGCGCGCCGGCGGCGATGGCGAGGGCGCCGAGGGCCATGGTCATCAGCATGGGCTGCATGCCGGCACCCTGGGCCCCGTCCCGCAGGGTGTGGCGGTTCTTGATGTGCCCGGCTTCGTGGGCGATCACGCCCAGCAGCTCGTTGGCGGTTCGGGTCCTCAGGATCAGGCCGGTGTTGACGCCCATGATCCGGCCGCGGGTCGCGAAGGCGTTCAGATCATTCTCGTTGATCAGGAGGATCTCGACCTCGGTCGGTTCCAGGCCCATGGCGACCAGAACGGGATCGGCCCATTCGTGAATGATGCCTTCGATCTCGGTGTCGCGGATCGCACTCTGGGCCGAGGCGGGCGAGGCCGCCGCCAGCACAAGGCCCATGGCGGCGACGACGCCCGTTGCACGGAAGGCGGTGCGGGACAGCCAGTTCACGTCGAACTCCTCATACCCGGAACACCCCCTGCGACGACCTCACTATCTAATCACGGCCATTCAGCGGCGCCACCATCCACGTTTCGGCTTCTCGGGCGGCGCGACGATCTGGTTCGGGTCTTCCGCAATCAGGGCGGCAACGTCGACTTCAGGCTGAGGGGCCGGCGTAGGCTCGACCACGGCGGCGACCTTCGGCTCAGTCACGGGCTCGACCTCAGCGGCGGCTTCCGCGGGGGTGACGTCGAGAATGGCCGGTTCGGCCATGGTCTCGATCTCGTTGGGCTCGACCTTCGACGTCGGTTCCGCGGCGGATTCCGCCGTGGCGCTGCCCGAGACCTTGCGACGCACGCGGCGACGCTTGGGTTCCTCGGCAATGGTGACCGGGGCGGCGTCCGCTGCATCGTCGACGACCACGGCCATCGGGGTGTCCGGCGAGCCATCCGGCGGCATGCCTTCGTTGGTGGCGCGGGTCTCGACCTTGACCTCGTGGGTCAGGCCCTGTTCGCCGCCACGATCCCGGCCGCGACCGCGGCCACGGCGGCGACGCGAGCGCGGACCGCGCTCCCCGCCAATCTCGCCCTCGGGACGTTCGCCGATCACTTCATCGACATCGGCCGCGCTGGTTGCGGCGACGGCGCTGCCCGCGGTCGATTCGGTTCGCTCCGGATTGATCGGGTCGAACCAGACATAGGGATCCTCGAGCGACGGCGTGCGGCCGCGCACCCAGTTGAACCCGTCGCGCTCGCCGCCTTCTTCGCGCACCCGGCGTCCGCCGCGGCGACCCCGGCGACGGCGGCGGCCGCTTTCGCTGTCGTCGTCGTCCTCGCCGGCTGCAGGCGCGGCGACGGCGGCCTCGTCGGTCGAGGCGTCTGCGCTGTCACGGCGTCCGCCACGACGGCGGCGACCACGGCCGCGGCCGCCTTCGCCCTCGGCGCGTTCAGTCCGCTCGCGCGGCTGGTCATCGTCGGTATCCTCGGCGTCGAGGTCGGAATCGTCGTCGCCAGCGATGAACTCGTCGTCGCCGTCGTCCTCATCCGCATAGGCGCTGTCGTCGAAATCGTCGTCGAGGTCGACGAAGGCTTCGGGGCGTTCGAGGGGAACGAAGTCCTCGTTGGTTTCGGTGCGTTCGACGGCGTGCTCGCCCTGGCCGAGACTGTCGTCGATCAGGATGACGACGTTCAGGCCACGCTGGGCCAGCATGCGCTGCAGATAGTCGCGCTTGTGGTTCAGGATGTAGAGGGCGACGGCGGTGCACAGGCGCAGATTGATCGAACCCGCGCCGTTCTTGCCGGCCTCGATGTCGACGGCGCGCAGGGTCATCAGCGCGGCGCTTTCCGCCGAGCGGACCCGTCCGGCGCCCTGGCAGTGCGGGCAGACCTCGGTGGCACCCTCGATGACGCCGAGACGGCGGCGCTGGCGGCTGATTTCCATCAGGCCGAAGCCCGAGATGCGGCCCATCTGGATGCGGGCGCGATCCTTGGCCAGCGCGTCCTTCAGGGCTTTTTCGACGGCGCGGTTGTTCTTCGACTCATCCATGTCGATGAAGTCGATGACGATCAGGCCGGCGAGGTCGCGCAGACGCAGCTGGCGGGCGGCCTCGACGGCGGCCTCCATATTGGTCTTGGTGGCGGTGGCCTCGACGTTGCGTTCCTTGGTGGATCGACCCGAGTTCACGTCGATGGCGACCAGCGCCTCGGTCTGGTTGATGACTAGATAGCCGCCCGAGTGCAGCGGCACGACCGGCTGGTGGATCTGGGTCAGCATCTCCTCGATGCCGTTGGTCGCGAACAGCGGGCGGGCACCCTGGTACAGGTGCACCTTCTTCGACTGCGAGGGCATCAGCACGCGCATGAAGTCGCGCGCCTCCTTGAAGCCCTCGACGCCCTCGACCTGGATGCCGTCGAAATCCTTGTCGAACATGTCGCGGACGGCGCGGCGGACGAGGTTCTCTTCCTCATAGATGACGGAAGGCGCGTTGGACTTCAGCGTCGTTTCGCGGATCGTCTCCCACAGGCGCAGCAGATATTCGTAGTCGCGCTTGATCTCGGCCTTGGTGCGTTTGGCGCCGGCGGTGCGGATGATCAGTCCCATGCCCTGGGGCACATGCAGGGCGGCCGCGGCGGCCTTCAGGCGCTTGCGGTCGGTGGCCTGGGTGATCTTGCGCGAGATGCCGCCGCCCTTGCCGGTGTTGGGCATGAGCACGCAGTAGCGGCCGGCGAGCGACAGCCAGGTGGTCAGGGCCGCGCCCTTGCCGCCGCGCTCGTCCTTGACGACCTGGACCAGCATGACCTGGCGGCGCTTGATGACGTCCTGGATCTTGTAGCGGCGCATGAGGCGGCGCTTGAGCCGCTCTTCCTCGGCCATGCCGCCTTCGGATTCGTCGTCGCCTTCGCGGGCGTGTTCGTCGTGATCGTCGTCGTCCGAATGCGCCTCGGCCATGATGGCTTCGCGGTCGGCGACCGGGATCTGGTAATAGTCGGGGTGAATTTCGCTGAAGGCGAGGAAGCCGTGGCGGTTGCCACCGTACTCCACGAACGCAGCCTGCAGGCTGGGCTCTACGCGAACGACCTTGGCGAGGTAGATGTTGCCGCGAAGCTGGCGCTTCGCGCGGGATTCAAAGTCGAATTCCTCGACCTGACGGCCCTCGACGATGGCGACCCGGGTCTCCTCGGGATGCGCGGCATCGATCAACATGGTCTTTGACATGGGATATTTCTCTCTGGCGCGCTCGGCCATCCCCGAACGCAGGCGCCATCCCGTCGCCGCGGCGGATGCCGTGGGCGAGGTCGGTCAGATCAGACCGGAAGGGAGCGCAGGCGATAAGGCCCATGGGGTTTCGTACGGTCCTGGGCCCGGACGCCGTCTGGGGCGCCCCGAACCCGGTCGTCGAACAGGCGGGGGAAACCCGGCCGGCTCTCGGATCAGTGAAAGTCATGCCGCGAAGAGGGCGCGTCCAAGCCTGAGAGTTCAGGGGACGCGATCGGTCGCGAGCGGTTCAAGCATAGTCATGCCGCACGCGAATTAAAAGCGCCGTGCGCTTTAACCGGTTGTCGACGACGTTGCGTCATGATGGCCCCAACCAAGAAGGTGGGTCTCCGTCGAAATGCACGGACTGTCGCGTATAAACCTGACGCAGTGGCGCGCGCGCGAATGGGCGATGACGGCGATGGCCTTCGTCGTGATTTGCGTCGTTCTGCTGGCGGCCGGGCGAGGCCTGGCATCCGGGGCCATGGGCGAGGTGCTGCGCGTCCGCTTCGGCGGCGACGCCGAACACACCCGCGTGGTGCTCGATCTGGACCGGACGTCGCGCGGCGAGGTGGTTCAGGCCGGCGACGACGGCCGGGTGGTGGTGTCGCTGGCGGGCGTTGCGCCGTCCAGGCGCGGCCTGACGGGCGCGGGTACGGGGCTGGTGCGCGGTTGGCGGGTCACCGGCACGGGCGCCGCCTCGCGGGTCGAGCTGGATCTGGCGACCAGCGCCGAGATCGAGCGCCGCTTCCTGCTGCCGCCCGGCGACGGCATCGCCCATTTCCGCTATGTGATCGACCTGAAGGCCACAGGCCGCGCCCCGACGGCGCGTCCGGGCCGGGTTCCGCCCGCGGCACCGCGCAGCGCCCAGCGGCCGGCCGAGCGGCCCCTTATCTTCATCGACGCCGGCCACGGCGGCCGCGATCCGGGCGCCCAGGGGGCTGAATCCCGTGAGAGCGCCGTCACCCTGGCCGCGGCCCTCGACCTGAAGCGCGAGCTGGAGCGCACCGGCCGTTACCGGGTCCGCCTGACCCGGGAGAGCGACGCCTATGTCGCCCTGTACCGGCGCGTGGCCATCGCCCGCCAGGCCGACGCCGATCTGTTCATCAGCCTGCACGCCGACGCCGGCGCCGATCCGGCCACCCGCGGCGCATCCGTCTACACCCTGTCCGAACAGGGCGCGGGCCGGGCCGTGCGCGAGTTCACCCGCGGCGAAGACTGGCACCGCAGCCTGAACCTGCCGGGTCGCGACCCCTCGGTCGACCGGATCCTGCTGGACATGACCCAGCGCGCCACCCAGAACCGCTCGGCCCAGCTGGCCCGCACCCTGCTGCCACCGCGACGCCGGCCTGGCCGTGCTGCTGGCCCCCGACGTGCCCGCGGTCCTGCTGGAGATGGGCTTCATCACCAATCCCGAGGACGAGCGGATGCTGAACGACAGCCGCGCCCGTCGTCGCCTGATGCGCGCCGTGGCCGACGGCATCGACCGCTATTTCCGTGAGCCGTCGGGTACGCTGCAGATGGCCTCCGTCGGCGGGGCGTCGGGCCAGCCCTGATTGGGCCCAAGTCGCCTCGCGTCGGGTGCGCGAGGGGCGAGAAGACACGGAAAAATGCGCGGGGCGTTCCGGCGTCGGCCGAACGCCGTCGGCGGACGATGGTTCGGCCGGACCTGGGGCGGCGCCGGTGGCGGATTCAAGCTGTCAAAGACCGGTCCCACGGGACTTCCGCCATAGAGCATGCGCTGACGTCAGATTCGGTCGCAGGCGCCGAGAAGCGCCCAAAGGGTTCCGCCACCGGAGGGCGAAAGGGGCGGATTCAGGGTCGGGAGGGGCGAGATTATACGGGGCGGGAAGACACTGTTTTGTGTCCCTGGAATTCGGTGCCGGTCGCCCGCCGGGATCAGGCGGGGCCTCGTCCGACAGACAAATGACAAAGCGTCGCGCAGAGACCGGCTTCTCCTGAAGGACGACCGGCGCTATGCACCCGCTGTGTCGTCCCGTTCGCCCGAGCACTGCCATCGTGTTCGGTACGCTGCTGCCCTCCGCGGTCGCGGCCTCGGCGGCGACCGGCGATCCGGTCGTGCTCTGCTCCGGCGACCAGATCATGGTTGTCTACGACAAGGACGGCTCGCCGCGGCCTTCCGGACCGATGGACAGCCTGAGCTGTGCGGACTGCGTCCTGTCGGCCCTGACCACCCTGCCGCCACCGCCAGCGCCGATCCATCCCGTGGCCCCGCCGCGGATCGTGGTCGTGCTGCCGGACCTTCTGCCGACCGCGCTTCCGCCCACCGGCCTGCGCGCCGGCCTGCCGCCGCCCTCTACGGCCCCCCCGACCGCCTGAACCGGAAGAACCACCCGCGCGTCGACGCCCTGTCGGCGCGCGCCTTTCCCTGTTCAGGATTCAAGAAATCATGTCTCTCGAGACCACCGCGCCACAGCGGGCGGTTCCCAGGTCGCCGTCCTCCGATCAAGCCCTGTCCGGTCCGTTCCGCGCCGTCTGGCGCTGGCATTTCTATGCCGGCCTGCTGGTCCTGCCCTTCCTGATGCTGATGGCGCTGACGGGTGCCCTGTATCTGTTCGCGGACGAGATCGACGGGGCGGTCTATCGCGACCTGTCCCGGGTCGAACCCCGCGCCGCATCCGCCGCGCCTGACCGTTGGGTCGCGGCGGCCGAGAGCGGCCTTGGCGGCAAGGTCGCCAATGTGTTGTTGCCGGCGCGCCCGGACGAGGCCGTCCGCCTGGCCGTCAACCTGCCCGACGGCGGAAAGCGCACCGCCTTCGTCGATCCGTATGACGCCCGGCTCATGGGCGACACCGGCTTCGGCGGGGTGATGGAGACGGTCAAACAGCTCCACAGTCTCATCCTGCTGGGCAGCTGGGCCAACTATGTCGTCGAGGTCGTCGCCGGCTGGACCATCATACTGGTGGCCACCGGCCTGTTCCTGTGGTGGCCCCGCGGGCGGGGCGTCGGCGTCGTATCGGTAAGGGCTTCTGACCCGAAGCGCCGCCCATTCTGGCGGGACGTCCATGCGGTGACCGGCCTCTACGCCGGCGCGGTCATCGCCTTCCTCGTCATCACCGGCATGCCCTGGTCGGCCTTCTGGGGCGACCAGTATATGGCCGCGGTCAAGGCCAACGGCCTCGGCCGCCCGAAGGCTCCGGCCGCCGCGAGCCCCTTCGCTCATGCCGAACATGCCGGGGACGTCCCTGTCGGCGTCGGCTGGACCATGGAGGGGATGGTCATGCCCACGCCTCACGTCGGTCCGCCCAGCCTGTCGCGGGTGATTGAAGCCGCCGATGCGCGGGGTCTGGCCCGGCCCTATCTGGTCTCGATCCCGTCGGACCCCGCCCTGGCCTTCACCGCCGCGCGACAGGTCAAACAGGTCGAGGACACCCGCGCCCTCTATGTCGACGCCGCCACCGGCGCCGTCCGCGCCGACATCCGCTATGACCAGTTCGGCGTCGGCGCGAAGGCCTTCGAATGGGGCATCGCCGTCCACCAGGGGACCCAGTACGGCTGGATCAACCGCTATCTGATGCTGGGCGGCTGCATCGCCATCTGGCTGCTGGCGATCAGCGGCGTGCTGATGTGGTGGAAGCGCCGGCCGCCGAAACTATCGAAAGGCCGCATCGGCGCGCCCGAAGCTCCGCCCGGACCCCGCGTCCGCGCCGCCGTGCTGGGCATCGTCCTGCCCCTCGCCATTCTCTACCCCCTCACCGGTCTGAGCCTGATCGCCGCCCTGGCGATCGAGCGGGCCGTAACCCTGGTGCGGCGTCGTCTCGACGCCCGCGCCGCAAGGAGCGCCTGATGAAACGCCTGCTGATCCCCGCCGCCCTGCTGTCCCTCGCGGCCTGCAACCCGACCCCGGTGCCGGAGGGCCCCGCGGTCGTCACGACCACGGACGCCCTGTGCCGGCCCACGCCCAACGGCCGCGCCATGACCGGCTGCTATCTGACCCTGACCGCCAGCCGTGACGACCGGCTGGTCGCGGTCTCCAGCCCCGTGGCCGGCGAAGGCCAGATCCACGAGATGAAGGTGGCGAACGGCATGATGTCGATGGCCGAGCTGCAAGACGGACTGGTCTTGCCGGCCGGAGAGGCTGTCGCGCTCCAGCCTGGCGGCAACCACATCATGCTGATGGCCCTGAAGCAGCCGCTGGCCGAGGGCGAGATGGTGTCGCTGACCCTGACCTTCGAGCACGCGCCGCCGATGGGCGTCCGCGCGGTCGTCGGCCAGCCGCCGGCGGGCTGAGCCTCTCCGGCTCGCGCTGCGCCGGAAGAACCCCTATCTCCGCCGGATGCGCCTGCGAGTCGTCGATCTTGAAACCTCGGGCGGGGACCGTTCCGCCGAAATCCTTGAGGTCGGGATCGTCGATGTCGTGCCCGACCGGGCAGGGGGCTGGACCGCCCAGCCGCCGGTCACGAAGCTGTTCCGGCCGCGCGGGGAGATCTCGTTTCACGCCATGGCGGTGCATCATCTGACGCCGGAGCATTTCTGCGACGACGATCCGCACTGCGACGAATACCGGCTGCGCGAGATGTTCCTGCCCGTGCCGGCCGACGTCATGGTGGCGCATTCGGCGCAGTTTGAGCGGGGGTTCATCGCCGATACGGCGCATGGCGGCCTGCCGTGGATCTGCACCGTAAGGTCGGCCAAGAACGTCTGGCCGGAGGCACCCGGGCACTCGAACCAGGTTCTGCGCTACTGGCGCGGCCTGCGGCTGAACCCGGCGCTGGCCGATCCGGCGCACCGGGCGGGGCCGGACGCCTGGGTTACGGCGCATCTGCTGATCGACATGCTGAAGGTCGCCACAGTCGAGCAGATGCTGGGCTGGACCAATGAGCCGCGGCGGATGGACCGGATTCCGTTCGGCAAGCATCGCGGGCGGCCGTGGGCGGAGCCGCCCGACGACTACCTGCGCTGGATGGCCGGGCAGGGGGATATGGACGCCGATGTCGTGGCCGCGGCGCGACAGGAGCTGGACCGTCGCGTCACGGCTCTAGCCGGGACCTCCGACGCGGGCTAAACCAGCCCATCAGGCCCGCCTTTCGGAGTATCAGGTGAAGATTGCCGAACGCTGGTTCGTGATGGCGGGCGTGGCCCTGCTGGGCGGGATCGCCCTGGCCGGGCTGATCGTGGCCGTCTATGCGGCCTGGCTGTTCCATGACCTGCCCGACGCCTCGGAACTGTCCGACTACCGGCCGGCGACGGCGACGCGGGTCTATGCCGGCGACGGCACCCTGATCGGCGAGTTCTCGGACGAGCGGCGCATCTATGTGCCGTATGAGCAGATTCCGCTGCCGGTGATCCAGGCCTTCCTGGCTGCCGAGGATCGCAACTTCTTCAACCACGGCGGCATCGACGTGGGCGGCCTGGGTCGGGCCATGTTCAAGAACGTCTTCAACGCCGCCACCGGGCGGCGGCTGGAGGGCGGCTCGACCATCACCCAGCAGGTGGCCAAGAACGTCCTGCTGACCAATGAGAGCAGCATCAACCGCAAGGTCAAGGAAGCCATCCTCGCCAACCGGCTGGAAGCGACGCTGACCAAGCAGCAGATCATGGAGCTGTATCTCAACGAGATTTTCCTCGGCTATCGCTCCTATGGCGTGGCCGCCGCGGCCTATAACTATTTCGGCAAGTCGCTGAGCCAGCTGACGCCGGATGAGGCGGCCTTCCTGGCAGCCCTGCCCAAGGGGCCGAACAACTATCACCCCAAACGCCACCCCGAGGCCGCCCTTGGGCGCCGCAACTGGGTGCTGGGGGAGATGAACGAGAACGGCTTCATCGACGACGCCCAGCTGGCCACGGCGCTGGCCCGGCCGTTGTCGGCGCAGGACGCGCCACGCCGGGCGGCGTACGCCGACGCCGACTTCTTCGTCGAGGAGGAGGAAGAGGTCAACCGCGGCGGCTACTATATGCGCACGACGCTGGACCCGACGCTGCAGTCGGCGGCGCGCGACGCCCTGATGCGCGGGCTGGAGAACTATGACCGCCGCCATGGCTGGCGCGGGCCGTGGGGCACGACCGACTTCGCCGAGGGCTGGCGCGAGACCGCCGTGCGCGGCCAGCGTCCGCCGGAACGCCGGGCCTGGGAGGCGGCGGCCGTCGAATCCGTTGCGGGCAACAATGTCCGTATCCGCACCGCGCGCGACAACCGCGCGGGCGCGCTGGTCACGGCCGACGCGGCCTGGGCCAACGCCAACCGCCAGCTGCGCCGGGGCGACCTGATCTTCGTCGAGGCGCGCGGCGGACAGTACCTGCTGAAACAGGTGCCCAACGTCAACGGCGCCCTGGTGGCGATCGAGCCCCAGTCCGGCCGGGTGCTGGCCATGGTCGGCGGCTATTCCTACGCCCTGTCCAGCTTCAACCGCGCCACCCAGGCGAACCGCCAGCCGGGCTCGGCCTTCAAACCCTTCGTCTATGCGGCGGCGCTGGAGGGCGACTACACTCCGGCCTCGATCGTGCTGGACGCCCCGATCAGCTTTGCCGGTGGGCCCAACGGCACGCGCTGGAGCCCCGAGAACTACAGCCGCGAATACTACGGGCCGCAGAGCCTGCGGCGCGGGCTGGAGCTGTCGCGCAACGTCATGACCGTGCGGCTGGCCGAGGACGTGGGCATGCGCAACGTGGTTGACCTGGCGAGCCGGATGGGTGTGGGCGACAACCTGCAGCCCAACCTGTCGGTATCGCTGGGGGCCGGCGAGACGACACCCTATCGCCTGACGGCGGCCTATGCCGCCTTCGTCAACGGCGGACGCCGGGTCGATCCCTATCTGATCGAAATGGTCCAGGATCGGGACGGCGAGACCATCTTCCGCGCCGACCGCCGCCGCTGCCGCGACTGCGGCCGGGCCTTCAGCGGTCAGGAATCGCCGCGGCTCGAGGGCCGTGGGACGCAGGTCATTGATCCGGTCACCGCCTATCAGATCAGCTCGATGCTGGAAGGCGTGATCCAGCGCGGCACCGGCGCCAGCGCCCGCGGCCTCGGCCGCTGGGTCGGCGGCAAGACCGGCACGACCAATGAGTACCGCTCGGCCTGGTTCGTCGGCTTCTCGTCGGACATTGTGGTCGGTGTGTTCATCGGCTTCGATGACAACCGGCCGCTGGGTTCCGGCGAGACGGGGGCCACCGGCCCCGTGCCCGTGTTCACCGAGTTCATGCAGGCCGCCCTGCGCGAACGCCCGGCGCGGCCGTTCGTGCGGCCCCGCAATGCGGTCTTCCGTACCGTCAACGGCATCGAGGAGGCCTTCCGCCCCGGCACCGAACGCCGCCGCCAGGAAGAGGCACCGGCGCAGGAGATTCCGACCGGGCCGCAGAACTATAACGAGGTGATCCGCCGCGAGGAGGAGGAGGCGTCGGGCCAGACGCCATCCACCACTCCGGCCCCGCCCGCCACCCCGCCGCCGGCGAAGAAGGAGCCGGCGGAGGATTTGAGCGGGCTGTATTGAAGACAGGGATCAGGGACTAGGGATTAGGGATTAGGGAAGCGGTCCGTGTCCCTGCTGAGTCGCCAATCCCTATTCCCTAATCCCTCGTCCCTAATCCCTCCTTCCCCTTTCCCCCGGCGCGTCCTATGTCCGCGCCTCACTTTCGACATCGAGCAGAGCATCGCTCTGCTCAGGAGGCGTCTTTGACTGGGATGTCGCGCTTCGAAAACTGGATGAGCTGAACGCGCGGGTCGAGGATCCGACGCTGTGGAACGATCCCGAGGCGGCCCAGGCCGTATCGCGGGACCGTTCGCGCCTGGCCGCCCAGATCGACACCGTCCGCGAGATGGAGACCGGTCTGGAGGAGGGCGTGATGCTCGCCGACATGGCCGATGAGGAAGGCGACGAGGCGACGCTGGAAGAGGCGCGCGCCTCGCTGAAGGCGATCAAGGACCGCGCCGGCCGCGCCGAGCTGGAGGCCCTGCTCTCCGGCGAGGCCGACGGCAACGACGCCTATCTGGAAGTGAACTCCGGTGCCGGCGGCACCGAGTCCTGCGACTGGGCCGGGATGCTGCTGCGGATGTATTCGCGCTGGGCCAGGGCGCACGGCTATGAGGTCGAGCTGGAGGCGTCGGAAGACGGCGACCAAGCGGGCATCAAGTCGGCCACCATCCTGATCACCGGGCCCAACGCCTATGGCTGGCTGAAGTCGGAATCGGGCGTGCACCGGCTGGTGCGGATCAGTCCGTATGACGCGGCGGCCAAGCGGCACACGTCCTTCGCCTCGATCGGGGTGTCACCGGTGGTGGATGACGCCATCGAGATCGATATCAACCCGTCGGACGTGCGCACCGACACCTATCGCGCCTCGGGCTCGGGCGGTCAGCACATCAACAAGACGGACTCGGCGGTGCGCCTGACGCACATTCCGACCAATACGGTCGTGGCCTGTCAGGCCGGCCGGTCGCAGCACCAGAACCGCGAACAGGCGTGGAAGATGCTGCGGGCCCGTCTGTATGAGCTGGAGTTGCAGCGGCGCGAGGCGGCGGCACAGGCCGTGGCCGACGCCAAGACCGACATCGGCTGGGGCCACCAGATCCGGTCCTACGTCCTGCAGCCCTATCAGATGGTCAAGGACCTGCGGACCAACGTCGAGACCTCGGATACGCAGGGCGTGCTGGACGGCGATCTCGACCTGTTCATGGGCGCGGCGCTGGCCGCGCGCGTGGGCGAGACGCGCGGATCCACCGTGGAGTGATCAATGGCGCTTCTCCCTCCCCCTCCGGGGGAGGGCGGATCGCGAAGCGATCGGGTGGGGAGGGCGCAGCGAGACAGACGCCGTCGCTGCCTTGCCGAAGCGCCTCCACCCGGTCGTCGCTTTCAGCGCCGACCACCCTCCCCCGGAGGGGGAGGGAAAGACGCTTGTTACGCGCCCGGCTTCATGTCGATGATCTGCGGCGCGGGCTCGGGCGCGGCGGGACGCGGGGCCGGGGTGGGCGCCGGGGCCTCGCGGCGGCCTTGCAGGACGCGGCCCTGGAAATAGGCGCCGATGTCGATCGACATCTGTTCGGCGGTGATGTCGCCGTCGACATAGGCAGTGGCGATCAGCTTGACCTGTTTGCCCGAGATGCCGCCGACGATGCGGCCGCGAACCTCGACATAGTCAGCCGAAACATTGCCCTCGACGGCGCCGGTCTCACCGACGATCAGCCGGCCGACGCGGACGTCGCCCTTGATCGCGCCGTCGATCTGCAGATCACCGCCGCCCGTGATCCCGCCCTCGAACTGGAGGTCGGACGACAGGGTGGACAGACCGCGCGCGCTGGCGGCCGGGGCCGGCCGGGCGGCCGATGCCGAGGGACCGCCCGGCGTGGGCAGGTCGGGCAGAGGCGGGATGGAAGAGCCGCTGTCAGCGCGGGGCTGGGGCGACGGGGCGGGGGATTTAGTCTTGTTGAACAAGTTGGTCTCCGGCTCTCATGAAGCGGGCGGGGTTTTGGGGTCGGCCGTCCATCCACACTTCGTAATGCAGATGCACGCCCGTGGAGCGTCCTGTGGTTCCCATGGCGCCGACACGCTGGCCGAGCGTGATCCGCTGACCGGGCTGGACAGCAGTGGCGTTCAGGTGGGCGTAGCGTGTCTTGAAACCGCGTCCATGATCTACCTCAACGGTGTTGCCATACCCTGAACGAACGCCGACGAAAGACACGATCCCCGGGGCCGGGGCGTAGATCGGCGTGTTCAGCGGGGCGGCGAAGTCCTGACCCTGGTGCAGGGCAGGGCGGCCGTTGAACGGGTCGAAGCGGACGCCGAAGCCGGAGGTGGTGCGGGCCTGCGTCGGGCGGCGGAAGGGCATGCTCTCGGCGGCGTTGGCCAGCGACCGCATGTCGGACAGATTGTCGGCGGCGTGGCGGATGCGCACGGCAAAGGCTTCATCGACGTCCAGCACGGCGGCCAGGGCCCGGGGATCACGCGCCTCGACCAGCGGTCCGCCGAGCGCGGCGTCGTGCGGGGTGTAGGCAGCCGGGTTCAGGCCGGCGAGGCGGAAGGCCAGGCGCAGGCGTTCGGCGCGGGTCTGGGCCTCGGTCTCGGCGCGGGCGATTAACCGCTCCTGATCCATGCGCACGGCGATCATCCGCTGGACCGGCGAGGAACGATCAGGATTGAGGGCCGGGGCAGGGCGCAGCGCCTGTTCGGCACCCTCGACGCCGCGGAACATGCCCATGACCTGGGTCAGGGCCGCGTGGCGGCGCTCGACCATCTGGGCCATTTCGTCGAGCGAGCCGGTCGTGGCGGTCATGCGCACCACGGCGCTGTCCAGCCGGGCCTGCAGGTCGGCGTTCATCCGCTCGGAGGCAGCGCGGGCGCGGGCGACGGTGCGGTCCGTCTGGCTCTGCGCCACCATGTCGAAGATCATGCTGCCCGAGGCCATGGCGGTCCAGCCGCCCAGCAGCACCGCGGCGACCGCGCCGGCCGCCTGTTTGCCCGGCGTCAGGGCCCAGGCGCGGACGGACTCGCCGTCACGCAGGTACAGATATCGGGTCGGAAACCACTTTCCGATCAGAGACCGCCTGACAGTCGGCTCTTGTTCGGTCATCACGCAACGCCCCCAGAACGTACGACGAGGGTTTATGCGCCATGGTACAGCTTGGGTACAAGTCTGTTCACGACTTGTTAACCACCTTGCCCGGTCTTCACGCGAAGAACGTCGGTATTCGCGCCGATTATTCGCTTGAGAGGCGAGTCCGCGAATCTATGTAACGGTAGTTACATCTCCAGCTGTGTCGGCTCAGATGGATTCAACCGCCGCCAAGACTTCCCCGGCGTGACCCTTGACTGACACCTTGCGCCAGACGCGCCGGACCACACCGGCGCCGTCAATCAGGAAGGTGGCCCGTTCGATCCCCATGTATTCGCGGCCGTAGAGCTTCTTCTCCACCCAGACGCCCCAGGCCTCTGTGACGTCTTCCGGTTCGTCGGAGGCGAGGACGACCTTGAGATCGTATTTCGCCCTGAACCGGTCGAGCTTCTTCACCGGGTCGCGGGAGACGCCGATGACGGTGGCGCCGGCCCGGTCGAAGTCGGCGATCAGGGCGGAGAAGTCCTGGCCCTCGGTGGTGCAGCCGGGCGTGTCGGCCTTGGGATAGAAATAGAGCACGATCTTGCGGCCCTTGAGGCCATCGAGGGTCACGCGACCGCCGTCGGCCGTGGCCATGTCGAACGCGGGGGCTTGCGAGCCTTCGGTGATTTCAGTCAT
>LNFM01006335.1_pt1 | contig 19570 bp, 13 predicted proteins | sample 596031 | NCBI WGS metagenome assembly LNFM01 (sample SAMN04254537, study PRJNA301005) | activated carbon metagenome | isolation source: dual media filters at the Ann Arbor, Michigan drinking water treatment plant | place: USA: Ann Arbor | reverse complement strand
GCAGGGGCGGCGGCTTCGCATTGGGAAAATGCTGGCGAAAGCAGCGTACGTGTATCGTGATGGCCCTTGCTCTGCAAGGGCGAAGCAGTGCTCAGTCGATCATCGACGCACACCAATCGAGCGAAGCGCAGCCATTGCAGAGCAATGGCCACACAATCAACTTGCTCGGTTGAATACTACGATTTCGCAGTGCGAAGCCGCCGCCCCTGCCGTTCCAGGCGGGGGCGGGGCGCGCGGCAGCGCGGGTGGGGGCTTCAGCACTGCGCCCACTGCCGTTGCACTCTCGCGCGCGGCAGCGCGGGTGGGGGCTTCAGCACTGCGCCCACTGCCGTTTCACTCGCTCGCGCGGCAGCGCGGGTGGGGGCTTCAGCACTGCGCCCACTGTCGTTGCACTCGCTCGCGCGGCAGCGCGGGTGGGGGCCGCCCCGCGGCTCTGCGTACAACGTCGTTCTGCTCACTTGGGGGCCGCCGCGAGGCTCGGTGACAAACGTCGTTTCGTTACTCGATTTTCAGCCCAAACGCTTTGTTTCAGCCGCTGAGTTTTCGGCGCCTATGGGCGCGCTGGCCTCGTTTGCGGGAGTCTCTGCTCCCGCGCTGATGGCCGCTCGCAACGGCGCTCTAGCGCACGAAGAACGCCTTCAGCCTGGCTCCGAGCGTCTCTTTTTGCGCGGCGGTTCGCCAGAGCGTGACCCAGGGCGCGATGTTCGCGGTCACTGGGTTGTGGTGAACCGGCTCGTCGGTGACGCCGTACGCGAGACCCTCGCGGTACGGAGCAAACGTCGCGAACAAGCGATCGAACACGAGGAGAACCCCGCCGAAGTTCTTGTCGATCGCGTCCTCGTTGGAGGCGTGATGCACGCGGTGAAAGATCGGCGCGTTGAACACTCTGCCGGGCCCCAACGTGAAGTGCGTTCGCGCGTGAAGCCCGAACAGGAGCATGGCGTGGGCGGTTCCGACGGCGGCGTACGTGACGGCGTCGACGCCCGCGAGCGCCACGAGCGTGTGAAAGAGCATGGTCGAAACGGACGCGAAGAATCCCACGCGAAACGAGACCGACCAGTTGTAGTCCGCTGACTGATGGTGCACCGAGTGGATCGCCCACAAGAGCGGCACTTTGTGCTCGAGGCGATGCTGCAGGTAGTACACAGCGTCGAGCATCAAGAACGCGATCACGAACGTCACCGGATGCGCGTGCGGCAGCTTCCACGGTACGAGCGAGCTCGCCGCGGTGAACACCGCGATCATCACGCCGCGAAAGAAGAGCTGCGACAGCAAGAACAGTAGCCCCACCGACGCGTTGGAGAGCGTCTGGCGGACGCTGCCTGTTCCGCGAAGCCATCGGCGCAGCTCGGGCGAGAGCCACACGGCGAGAAAGGCCCCCGTGACGAGCACCGAGAGCGCGAGCGAGAGCGCGATGTGAGCGGGTGCGTGCACCGAACGCCAGCGAGTGTAGCGCGAGGCAGAAGCGCGCGATGGGTGACTCCGCGACCACGATTCTGTCGCTGAAATCGCTGTGCTACAGCACGACGGCCGATGGTCGTCGTCGAATCGTATGGAAAACCGGCTCGAATCTCGACCAACAGTCCTGTTGGTCGACGCGATGCTGTATATTTGCAGACAAAATCGCGACGCCTTTTCGTGAGCGGCGCGGGATTCCGCGAGGCCAACGAGCGCGCGACGCTCGTGCTCGGCGATGCCGCGACCATCGAAGCTCGATTGCGTCAGCTCTGACCGCGCGTGCGCATCACCATCGGCAGTCCGCCCTTGGGACGCAGGGTGATGACCGGCTCGGGCACGGGGTTTCCGCCCACTGGCAACGATGGCTCGAAGCGACGCGCGAGCGTCGCGAGCACCAGCGTCGCTTCGACCAACGCAAACGTGTCGCCGATGCACTTTCGCGGCCCGCCGCCGAAGGGAAAGTACGCGAACGTCGGCCTCCCCGCAGAGCGCGCCTCGGTGAAGCGCTCGGGGTCGAACCCCTCTGGATCGGTCCAGTACCGCGGGTGCCGCTGCGTCACGTACGGCGAGAGAAACACCATCGACTGCGCAGGGAGCACCAGCCCGTCGCCGAGGTCGATCGGCTGCTCGACGCGCCGCGAGATGAGCCACACCGGCGGCGAGAGTCGAAGGCTCTCCGAGAGCACCATCCGCGTGTACGGAAGCTTGGGGTAGTCCTCGGCCGTGGGCAGGCGATCGCCGAGCACCTCGTCGAGCTCTCGCTGCAGCGCCCGTCGCGCGGCGGGAAAGCGCGCGAGCCACGCCCACGTCCACGCCAACAGGTTCGCCGTGGTCTCGTGGCCGGCGGCGAAGACCGTTCCGACTTCGTCGAGGAGCTGTTGATCGTCCATGCCCTCGCCGGTCTCTTCGTCGCGCGCCTCGATGAGCATGCGAAGAAAGTCGCCTCCCTTCGAGTCGGGGTTGGCGCGCTTGTCTCGAATGGCCTTGGCGATGATCGTCTTGAGGTGCTCTCGCGCGGCGTTGAAGCGTTGATTTCGTGGGATGGGCCAGGACAACGGCGGAAGGTAGGGCCGCACGATCCGCTCGTTGAGCTCGTGCAAGAGAAAGCTGATCGAGCGCCCCACCTCTGCGGCGTCCTTGTCGATGTCGAGCGCGAGCATCGTGTCGGACACGATGCGCAGGGTGAGCCGCATCATGGAGTCCGCCACGTCCACGGGCGTTTGTCCCTCGGCGGCGCGGCTCCACTCGTCGGCGGTGCGCTCGGTGAGCTCGACCATGCGCGCGCCGAGCGCGTAGATCTTCGCGCGGTGAAACGCAGGCTGCGCGATGCGCCGCTGCCGCAACCAGAACGCGCCGTCGCTCGTGACGAGGCCGTTTCCCAGCAAGAGCCTCAGCGCCGCGAAGCCGGGGGTGTTCTTCGAGACGCGCTTGGCGTTGTCGACCAGGACCGCTCGAACGTGGTCGGGGTTGAACAACATGTGCCCGCTGTGTCCGGGAAACTCCACGTACGCGACGTCGCCGCACTCGCGCAGACCGCGCGACAGCGTCGCGAGCGGCGCCGTGCGCATCGCGTAGAGGTTCTTGAGGATCGGAACCGAGCCAGGGAGCTGTGGGACGTACATCGCCACTGCTCTATACCCCCCAGTTGTGCAAAGAGTGTGAAGCGCCGGGAGTTAGCCCCGTCCGTGCATCCACTTCTTGAGCAGCGGCGTCAGCGCGATCAGCACGATCGCCGGGCCGATCGAGCTCACCACGAGAAAGCCGTAGATCGGCACGTGCCGTCGCTCGAGCACGTGCTCGAGGATCCCCGCGGCGTAGTTGGCGAAGAACGACGAGAGAAACCACAGGCCCATCGCGAGGGACACCACGCGCGAGGGCGCCAGTCGCGTGACCATCGAGAGGCCGATGGGGGACAGGCACAGCTCGCCCACCGTGTGGATCGCGTACACGATCACCAGCCAGTTGGGCGAGACCTTGCCGCTGCTCGAGAACTGCTGACCGACGTACATCACGATGAAGCCCAGGCCGAGCACCACCATGCCGATGGCCATCTTCGTGGGCGCGCTGGTCTTGAAGCGCCCCTCGTCGAGGGTGGTCCACATCTTCGAAAAGAGCGGGCCGAGCGCGACGATGAGCAGCGGGTTGATCGCCTGAAACTGCGACGCGGGAAGCTCGTAGCGCCCGGTCTTGATCAACGCGAGAAAGCCCGGGCCCGCGACCATGGCGGCCGCCATCACGAACAGCGCAGACACGCCGAGCCAAAACTTGCGCGCGTGCACCTGCTCCTTGGTCGAGTAGTAGATGTTGACCGCGGCGCCGAGGATCACCGCGACGATCACGATCATCGCGAACCAGCCGAGGTTTCGGTCGGTCTTGTCCGCGGCGAACAAGGTCATCGTTCCTCCGGCTTGCTCGAAGCCCATCCAGAAGAACACGTTGAACGCGCACAGGATCACGATGACGATCAGGCGCTGGACCTCTTCGCTGTTCGACCCGCGAAAGAGCTTGAAGAGCACCGCGCTCGCCGCGAGGAGCCCGAGGATCGCGCGAGGGATGGCGCCGACGCTGGCCCAGAGCGGCCCGATGAACTTCCATCCGAAGAGCACGCCGACCACGACGGCGGTGCCGATTGCGACCCACAGAGCGACGTCGAGGTAGTCCCGTCGCTCGAGGTACATGGGCGCGCTCGACTGCGCTTCTCCCTCTCGATAGGCGCCCGAGCCCACGTTGGTCGAGGACTTCTCGGGCACTCGATTGGGCGGAAGGCCCACGGAGCCAAAGAGCTTCTGCCCCCAGGCAAAGACCACCAGGCCGAGCGCCATGCCGATCGCCGCCGCCGAGAAGCCGAAGTGCCAGCCCACTTTCTCGCCGAGAAATCCGCACACGATGGGCGAGAAGAACGCGCCCAGGTTGATCCCCATGTAGAAGATCGTGAAGCCGCCGTCGCGTCGGTTGTCGCCCTCGTGATAGAGCCCGCCGACGATCGTCGAGATGTTGGGCTTGAAAAAGCCGTTGCCCACGATGAGCAGGCCGAGCGCGTGAAAGAGCAGGGGCTCGAAGGCCATGGCCAGGTGGCCGAGGGCCATGAGCGTTCCGCCGATGAGGACTGCTTTGCGTCGACCGAGCAGCGAGTCCGCGAGCGCGCCGCCGATGAGCGGCGTGAGGTACACGAGCCCCGTGTAGAGCGCGTAGATTTCGAGCGCGGCCGCGCGGTTGTAGTGCAGGTGCTGCGTCATGTAGAGCACCAGCAGCGCGCGCATGCCGTAGTACGAAAAGCGCTCCCAGGCCTCGGCGCTGAAGAGCACGTACAGCCCCTGCGGGTGCTCTTTGTGCTCGTCGATCTGGCCGTCGGTGGCGCCCTTATTGGCGTTGGTGATCTGCATCACGGACGACGGTACACTCGCGCGCGGCAGGGATATGTCGACAAAACTCAAGATCGAAGAGATCGCGCCCGGACAGGTCTACGAGGCCACGTTCTGGGCCAACCCCGTCGAGGGCAACGCCTTTCGCTTTCGCGCGACGCACCTCGACGGCCGCCGCGCCCCCAAGGTCGTCCTGTGCAACGACGGCAAAATCCGTCCAGGAATGCCTTGTCTCGTGCGCGTGGCGGAGGTCACCAAGGCCGATCGGCCCGACCGCGGCGCGATCGTGGTCGAGTTCATTCGCCCACAGGATTTCAAGCTCGAGGGCGTCTGGCTCGACCCGATCGTCTCCAAGAAGCTCCAGATCCTCCTCGAGAGCGGGCTCAACATCCTCCTCGACGGCCCCCAAGGCTGCGGAAAGACGACGCTCGCCAAGGCCATCGCCAAGACCCTCGGCATGGAGTTCGTCTTCTTCAATTGCGGCGCCGTCGTCGAGCCGACGGACTTTCTCGCGACGATTCAAGTGCGGGCGAGCGCGTCGGGCGCGCCCGTGACGGACTTCGTGAAGACCGAAGTGCTCGAGGCGCTCGAGCGGGCGCAGGAGGACTCGGCGACGCGGTTTCTGGTGTTTCTCGACGAGTTCAACCGCTGTCACGAGAGCGCGCGCAACGCGCTGATGCCCGCGCTCGACGCCACGCGACGCGTGTTTCACCCGGTGCGCAACGCGTTCATCGAGATCCCCGACAACGTGCAGTTCATCGCGGCGGTCAACCGCGGAGCGCAGTTTACGGCGACGTTCGGCATCGACGCCGCGCAGCTCGACCGCTTCGCGCCGCTGCAGATGGACTATCCGCCGCCCGAAGAAGAAGTGAAGATCCTCGTGCGAAAGCACGGCGCCCTCGGCGAGCCGCTCGTCACCAAAATCGTGAAGCTCGCGGACAAGATCCGCCGCGCCCCCGAGCTCTCGGCGAGCCTGAGCGTCCGCGCGACGGACGAAGCGTGCGTGTACCTCGAGCACCCGCTGCTCGAGGGAGACCAGCAGCGCATGCTGCCCGAAGTGCTGAAGAGCAGCTTCTGCGGGCGATTCAACGGCCGTTGGGACGACCCGCACAGCGACGCCGGCGCGGTGTGGGGCGTGATCCAGAGCGCGATCAAAGAGGGCTGAGCGAGCGGCGCGCGCTCCGGTCACCCAGCGCTGGTGCGCAGCGAGTCGATCGCGTGCACTTGCGCGTCGTCGCCGTCCATCATCTCCTTGATCGCTGCGAGCACTTGCTTGTGGCAGTGCAGCATCGTGAGGCCGTCGAACGACGGGCTCTTCACGATGATGGTGTAGTGCCGATCGCCGTTCATCTTGGCGTGCGGCTCGCTGTCGGGGATCGCCGTACGGATGCGAGACTCGATCTCGCGGCTCATGTCGATCGTGGGCATGTCGTCCGAAGAGTATACCGATCGCTCAGCGCCGGGTGATCTTCTCGAGGCCGCGGCAGTAGGGCCGAAGGACTTCGGGGACGATCACGCTGCCGTCCTCTTGCTGGTACTGCTCGAGGATCGCCACGAGCGTCCGGCCGACAGCGAGCGCCGAGCCGTTGAGGGTGTGGAGCAAACGCGGCTTGGCCTTGCCCTTGCCCTCATCGCTGGGACGGTAACGAAGTGCTGCGCGGCGCGCCTGGAAGTCGCCGAAATTCGAGCACGAAGAGATCTCGCGAAAGCGTCCCTGACCGGGGAGCCATACCTCGAGGTCGTAGGTCTTCTTCGCGCTGAACCCCATGTCGCCCGCGCAGAGCAACGAGCGTCGATAGTGCAGCCCGAGCTTCTCGAGGATGGTCTCGGCGTGACGGGTGAGCGCCTCGTGCGCCGCGTCGCTGTCCTCTGGGCGAACGAGCTGAACGACCTCGACCTTGTCGAACTGGTGCTGCCGGATCATCCCCCGGGTGTCGCGGCCGGCCGCGCCCGCTTCAGCGCGAAAGCACGGGGTACACGCCACGTATTTCTTCGGCAGCTCGTCCTCGGTGAGCAGCTCTTCGCCGTGGAGGTTGGTCACGGGAACCTCCGCCGTCGGGATCAGGTACAGGTCGTACGAGCGCTCGTCGGTTCCGGCGATCTTGAATAGTTGGTCACCAAACTTCGGGAGGTTGCCCGTCCCGTACAGCGCCGAGTCCTTCACGAGGTAGGGCACGTACACCTCGGTGTACCCGTGCTCTTGCGCGTGGACGTCGACCATGAAGTTGGCGAGCGCTCGCTCGAGCATGGCGCCTTCGCGAAACAGCACCGCGAAGCGCGGGCCCGAGAGCCGGCCCGAGCGCTCGAAATCGAGGATGCCGAGGGCGGTGCCGAGGTCGTGGTGATCTTTGGGGGCGAAGTCCATCTTGCGGGCTTCTCCCCAGGTCTTCACGACGACGTTGCTGTTCTCGTCGAAGCCGTCGGGGACGTTTTGGGCGGGCTCGTTTGGGATCGACAAGAGCAGGTCGCTGATCTCGAGCTCTGCCTCGGCCTGGTCCTTCTCGAACTTCTTTCGCTCGTCGCCGAGCGCGCGGTTCTTCTCGCGGGCCGCGGTGAACTCCGCGGACTTCTTGTCGGCGATCTTGGCCATCGCCGCGGTCGCGTCGTTGAGCTCCTTGGCGAGCTTCTCGCTGGCCATGATCGCCTCGCGGCGCTTTTGGGCGAGGGCGGCGACCGCGTCGAGCGAAGCGCTGTACGCGGTTCCTCTCCGGCCCAAACGCGCTCTGACTGCTTCGAGATTCTCGACGACGTACCGCAGGTCCAACATGATCGACCGCGGAGGGGAAACCACCGGCGCTCGCAGTGTCAAGCGCGCACCGAGCGACGGAGTTTGTCGTATAAGCACCGAGTCCGGTCGAAAGAGCGGCGCACGAGCGCGAACTCTTCGCTCAGTCCGGTGTCGTGGCGGTGACGATGAACACAAAGCGATGGTCCAAAGTGCTGCTGCTAGCCTCGTCGGCTGCGGCCGTAGCGGGGTGTCGGGCGAGCTCCTCGAGCGGCGCAAACGGAACGGCGCTCCCTCCCGTTCGACCGCCGACCGAACGGACTGTGAGCGTCGGGGAGGCGCCGCGGGTGAGGGCGCGGGAGGCGCAGAGCGTTCCTTCGTGCCGGGCGGGCGATATCGCTTCGCTCGCGACGACGAGCGTCGCCGTCGATCCGCAGGCCGCCCTCGCGCGCGCGCCGCAGGGCGGAATGGTCGCGTACATCACCCGCGATCGCGCCGGGGCACGCACGCTCAGCGTCCTCGCGCTCGGAGCCAACGGCGCTCCGTCGGGAACCGCGCGGGTGATCGCCGGCGCGATCGAGCCTTCGTGGCCCGCGCTTGTCGCGATTTCGGGAGGATATTTGCTGGCGTTTCGCGATGTGCCCGCCGGCTCGGGCCCCGCCGAGGACCGAGAGCGCATCGTCGTGACGAAGCTCGGCGCAGACGGCGCGAGCCAGCCGTGGTCCGGCGTGCGTCCTGGCATCACCACCGGCGGTTTGCAGGGCTCGGTCGAGCTGGCGAGCGTCAACGGCTCGCGCGGGTTCGGTCCGCCCTCGCTCGCGGTGGCCAACGGACGCGTCGCGCTCGCGGTCGCTCGCGGTCGCGTCGGTCAACGAGCGCTCGTCACGGTCGATGACGCTACGGGCGCGTGGGCCGAGCGCTCGCGGGCGATCGAAGACGTCCCGTCGTTTGGCAGGGCCCCGACGCTGCTCGCCGGAAGCTCGCTGCGCGTCGGGCTCGAGGCCTCGCGCGGGGCGGACGATCGCGTCGTCTTGTACGCCGCGGGCGATGCGCCTCTGGCATCGGTCGCGACTGCCGTGATCGCGCCTGCGCTCGTCGAGACGCCGCGCGCGACGCTGCTCGGCTACAGCGCGGTCGATCGCTTCTCGAGCACTGTCCGCGTGCGACCGCTCGGCGCAGAAGAGGGCGTCGCCCCGAGCTCGCTCGCGGTCTTCGCGCCGTCGAGCGACACGGACTTGTCGCTGGTTCGCTTGGGTGACGACCTGGTGGGGGCGGTGTCTCTCTCGCACATGGCCGACGACGCGACGGGCTCGGTCAACCTGTCTCTCGCCGATGGCAACGGCTCGTTCGTCGGTCGCTTCGCAGCCCTGGCGTCGATTCGCTTGCGCTCGTCACGGGTCGTCGCCCGCAGCGAGGGCAGCTCGGTGTGGACGCTGCTCGACGGTCGCGCAGACGACGGCGCGCCCGTGCTCGGAATGGTCGCCATCCAGTGCGACACGAGCCGCGAGGCGAGCGCTCAATCGCTGCCCACCGCGACGATGCTGCAAGAGCCGTCGCCGCCGAGCGACCCGCTCGTGTCCGCAGATAGCCCCGGAGCGACGCCGGTGTGCACGGCGACGGGGACGTCCGTCGTGCTGTCGACGCACGTTCCCGAGGGCGAGGACGCGACGGCGGGCCAATCGTGGCACTCGATCGCGCTGCCCGACGGTCGTGTGGCGTTCTTCGCGCACCGCCGCGTAGACGGCTCGCGCCGCGAGTACGTCGCGGTGGCAGCACAAGCAAACGGAGCCGTGCAATCACTCGGGACCCTCTCGCAGCCGGGGACCAGCACATCGTTTCTGCTCGACGTAAACGTCTTTCGCGGACAGCCCGTCGCGCTCGACTCCGCGGATCGACTGCTCTTCGCCGGGGCAGGTGCAGCGCTGCGAGAGCAGCGAATCGGCACGGGATCGCTGAGTTCGGGCCGCTTCGTGCGAGGAGGGGCAGGGGTCGTGATCGCGCGACAAAACGCTGCGTCGAGCTCGCTCGAGTACGTTGCGCTCGGCGGGGCGGTGCGTGCCGTCCCGTTGACCGAGCCGCTCACAGGCTTGGTCGAAGTGCTCGACGCGGTGGCGGGGGGCAGCACGGTTCACGCGCTCGTGGCGCGTCGCGCGCGAGCGGGAGGCGCGATCGTGCGTTCGATCCTGTCTTTCGACGCGAGCCCGCGCGCGCTCGCGGCGCGGCCGCGGTCGGTCGATCCCTTCTCCGATCCGCTGTCGATCGGCGGAACGGGCGGCGCCCTCGCGGTCTCGGGCCGGGCGCTCACGCTGTTCTGGTTCGACCGTCAGGCGCTCAGGGCGGGCCGCGTCGATGGCGCGACGCTGCGCGATCTGCGCTCGGTCTTCGGCTACATGAGCGGCGGTGGTCGCGCGCTCGGGATGCGATCGAGCAGCGCAGATTCGCTGGCGTTTACTGCGACTCCGGGCCTTCCGTCGAACGTCGACGACATGCCGTGGCTCCCCTTCGCGGTGACCGTGCACAGCGCGGACGGAGCGCTGCGGTCCCTCTCTCTCTCGGTCCCCAACGACACCAACGCGATCACCAACATCGCCGAGGGGCACGCCGTCGGAAACGCGGTCGCCGTCGTGTTCGCCAAGGCCCTGCCGAGCGGGCAGCTCCAGTGGCTCGTGCAGCGCTCGACGTGCGCGGCCCCCGGGGCCAGTGCACGCACCACAAATCAAAACGCTACAGCTCCCGCGGCACCGGGTGGAGGCGCGCGATGAAGACTTTGAATACCTGTGTCGTAGCGCTCACCGTCAGCCTCGCGGCGAACGCCGTGGCCGCGCAGGCGCGCGAGCCGCTGTGTCGCAACGTCGAGACCCGTCGGATCAGCGCGCACGCGTCGACCGCGCAAAACCTGGGCGAATCGGTGCTCTCGCGGCCCATCCTCGGCGGCGCGCGCGGCGACGCGCGGTTCGTGCTCGTGTGGCGCGAGTGGCGCGCAGAGCGCGAAGGAGGGCCTGTGGCGAGGGTGGCGCGGATCGGCGAAGACCTTCGCCGCGTGGGCGCGACGGCGACGCTCTCGGTGAGCGGACGGGCGGGAGAGGTCGCTCCGTTGGCGATCGCGGCGCTTCCAGAGAAGACGCTGGTGTTCGCGTCGGTGGGCTCGGCGCTCTTCGTGATCGCGATGGACGCGAGCGGAGCGCAGAGCGCGGCGAGAGAGGTCGTCGCGCTCCCGGACGCGCCCGAGGGGCAGCCGCGCAATCGCATCGTGTGGGCCACGGCCGCGGAGCGACCCGACGGCGTGGTCGTGCTCGCAGGAGCGCTCGACGGAAGCGTTCGCGCGTATCGCTTCGATCGCAACGGAGAGAAGACCAGCGAGGCGACGTGGACCCAGCGCGTCGGCGGCGCGATGCGACTGTTGCCGACGGGCGAGGGCGGCGCGATCGCCGCGCTGCTGCACAGGCCTCTGCCGGGCGTCGGGCCGAGCGGCGAAGAGCCCGCGGTGCAGATGCTCGTGACGCTCGATGAGCGGCTGGTCCCGGTGGGGCCGCCGGATCGAACCGGGTTCGCGCAGTTTCCATTCAGCGCCGTGACGCGCGGGGCGAGCGTCGAGGTCGCGCAGTGGGTCGAGCGCCGCGGCGTCGCGATCGGGAGGCTCCCGGTGAGCGCGCGCAGGGTCGCGCTCGACAACCCGCGGCTGTGGTTTGCGCAGCCGTCCTTCGCGGGCTCGGCGCGGTACGCCGCGGGCTTGAGCGCGAGCGACGGCGTGTCCTACGCGCTGGTGATCGGCGACCACGCGGGCGAAGCGGTCGAGTCGCACCTCGCGTGGATCCCGCCGTCCGGCGAGCCGATGCTTCGACGCAACGTCGTCCCTGTGTTCGGAGCGGTCCTCGGCGCGCCCGCGATGCTGCCCGCCGCAGACGGCTTCGTCGCGGTGGTCGCGCACAACGACGAAGCGGGCTTCGCGCTCGACGCGTACCACGTGCGTTGCGAGCTCGTTCGCCGCGAGTGAGCTACGCGCTGCTGAAGGAGAACGACACGACCGGCGCGGGCAGCGGCCACGAGTAGGGGTTGGGAAATCCCAGGTCGATTCCGATCGGTCCGATCGGCGTGATGTATCGCAGTCCGATCCCTGGCGAGCTCTGAAGCTTCAGGACGCTGAAGACATGGCGCAGGTCCTTCCACAGGTTGCCCACGTCGAAGAACAAGTTGATCCCGAAGCCAGAGCTGCCGACGGCGAAGCGCAGCTCTTGTCGCAGAAGGACGAAGGCGTCTCCGCTGCGCTGCGAGAGCAGCACCGCGTTCATGCTCGGCGTGGACGGAGGGATGTTCGAGCAGCCGCTCGTCGACGGCGGGGCGAGCACGTCCGCGGGGATGAGCGAGTCTTGCAGCCAACCGCGAAGCGACTCGGCGCCGCCGAGAAAGAACTGACGGTTCGGGTACGTGACGGTGTTGCACGAATCGAAGGTGAAATTGGCTCCGACGCGCACGTTGGTCGCGAGGGTCAGCCACGGGACGGGCGTGATGTACCCGGCGAAGGTGACCGTCGTGCGCAGGGTGTTTCCTGGCGGGGGCGACGTGGTCGTCGTCGAAGGCGGGATGTACCCGAGGATCCCGACGAACTCGCCGAGCAGCGACACGAACGTTCCTCGCTGCGGGTTGAACACTTGATCGCGCTGGTCGACGGCGAGCGAGACGCGCAGCGAGCTGAGCAGCGTCGTGCCGCGAGGCAAGAGCAAGAGGCGGCCGAGGCGCAGCTGCTCTGCGGGCGGCAAGGTCAACAAGAGCTGCTCGATCGAGTCGCCGTTGAACAGTTGCAGGTTGTTGAGCTGAAAATTGACCTGCGGAGTGATCGTGACGATGCGGTTCGGGCGAATCGACGTCGAGGCCGAGAGGTCGATGCCGTTGATCGCGAACTGAAGGTCCACCGAGCGAGCGAACGAGATGTCGACGCCGGGTCGAAAGTCGGTCCCGAGCGTACGCACCGGACGAAACTGCAACGACAACGCCGCGCGGCCCCGCAGTCGCTCGTACCACTGCAGCCCGCTCAGCGACGGAAACAGATTGGGATCCGCGAACGCCGCGATCGGCGCGACGACCCCGGCCTGCAGCGACGCCGTCATCGAGATGCTCGACTCGAGCACGTTGCGCCGCGTCCATTGAATGCTCCCGCGCAGAAGCTCCCACGCGCTCACGCCGCCGCGAATCTCGAGGCTGCCGCCGGCTTCGCTCACCTGAATCACCAGCGTTTTGACCGATGATTCGACGTCTGGATCGGCGAGCGAGACGGTGACCGCCGAGAAGTACCCGAGCTCGCCGAGTCGGCGCTGCGACTCGCGCGCGAGCGACGGCCGAAACACGTCGCCTTCGCGCAGCGCGAGCCGGTCGTACACGAGCGGTCGCGCGATCGAGCGCAGCCCTCGGATGTCCACCCGCGTCACGCGCACGAGCGGTCCCTCGTTGATCACGAAGCGCACGCGCGCGTTCGCCCCGTCCGGCGATCGATCGATCACCGAGCTGACGCGGACGTAGTTGTAGCCGCTCTCGCGGTAGTGCTCGGCGAGTCGATCACGAGCCGTGGCGATCTCCGCGAGCGATAGAGGCCCGCCCAGACGGATCGCGCCCTTGTTCGCGAGCTCCGCGGAAGAGAGCCGGTTGTTGCCGTCGAACTGCACGGCGGTGAGCGCCACCCGCGCGCGCTCGACGACGCGAAACGTCACGTCCAACACCGCTCGACCGACCTCGTCGCTGTCGCGGTGCGGGGTTCCGTCGAGCTCGACCGTCGCGTCGAGAAAGCCGACTTCGCGGTAGCGACCGGCCATTCGTCGCGCGGCCTCTTGGTAGACCTCGGCGACGAACGTCCGCTCGGGGTGAAGCGCGAGGGGCATTCGCGCGCCTCGCGCCTCGCTGTTGCGCACGTCATCGACGCTGCGCGCCTGCGCGTCGGTCGGCGCCGTGAAGAGCGATCCTCCAGGGAGCTCGCCGCGCAAGTGCTCATCGAGGATCTCTCTCAGCGTCGCGTACTCCATCGCGCGCGCGCCGGAGAAAGACACGGTGCGCACGTAGACTGGCTCGCCTTCGGTCACGCGAAACACCACGCGGCTGCTGCGAGCTCCGCGCTCGACACGCGACTCGACCTGCACGTCCGAGAGCGCGCGGCGCACGTACCAGTCGCGGACGCGCCCGGTGAGCGTGCTCAGCGTCCCCTCGTCGAACGTCCGCTCGTCGTCGAGCCGCAGCGCCTCGCGCAGCTCGCCCACCGAGCCGCGCCTGAGTCCCTCGAACGCGATCGTGTACTGCGGTCCGAGCGACCCGGTCACGCGAAGCTCGACCCGCGGATCGCCGCTCCTCAGCTCGCGCAACGGGATCAGCGCTGGCTCATCGAGCCTCGCCGCGTAGTAACCGAGCCGCCTCAGCGCGGCCATCATCTGCTCGCTGACCGTGCGGACCGCGCGTCCCTCGGCGATGTCGCCGCTCCCGAGAATGGGTCGGCACGCCGCCTCTCGCTCGGTCGCGGTCGTGGGCCAGAGCGTCAGCGCGTCGCACAACGTGGGACCAAACTCGCGGTCGATCTCCGGCGCAAACAGACGCACGCTCGAGAGCCTGGTGGGCCTGCCTTCGCTCACCGTGACGAGCACGCGCACGTAGTCTGGGTCTCGCGTGGGCTCGCGGAGCGCTCGCGCCGTCGCCGTGCGATAGCCAGCCAGCCTGTAGCCCTCGACGACGCGCCCGCACGCCTCGTCGAGCTGCTGCTGCGTCACCCACGCCATCGTCGCGATCGAGAAGTCCGCGCGCACAGCCTCGAGCGCGCGCTGGTCGCTCCCTTCGATGCGCAGCTCGGTCATTCGAGCGCGACGCTCGCCGCGAAGCACCAGCTCGATTCCGTCGGTCACCTGACGAACCGAAGCGCGAATGTCGGCGAACGTCCCGGAAGCGACCGCGCGATCGACCGCGGCGCGCAGCGCGTCGTCGTCCACCATCACGCCGCGAGGCATCGCGACGCGCATCCACGGGTCCTCTCCCGCGAGCGCCGGCTCGATGCGCACCGAGACGAGTCGCTCGCGACGCGTGGGAGACACCAGAGACGGTGGCGACACGAGCACCGTGGTCGGTGTCGTCGGCGCGGTCGGCGTCGTCGTTGGCGTGGTTGTCTGCGCGCCCTCTTGCTGTGCGCTGGCGAGCGGACCCTTCGCGATGGCGCCGAGCGCGAGGATCGCTGCGATGTGTCTTGGCGCGCGCATGAGAAGGGCCGTGAAGCGGGAGCGGGGCTGTACCCTACCGCGCGTCGGGCGATCGCGGCGGGAAACAATGCTGTACGCTCGACCGGGTCATGCAACCCCACTGCATCTTCTGCAAGATCGTCGCGAAAGAGATCCCGGCGAAGATCATCTACGAAGACGAACACGTCCTGGCGTTTCACGACCTGCACCCGCAGAGCCCCGTGCACGTCTTGGTGATCCCGAAAGAGCACATCACCTCGCTGGCTCACTCGAGCGACGAGCACACGACGGTGCTCGGACACTGCCTTCGCGCCGTGGCGAAGATCGCCGTCGAGCTCGGCGTCTCGGAGAACGGCTACCGAACGGTGATCAACACCGGCGCCGACGGTGGCCAGAGCGTGCATCACCTGCACGTGCACCTGCTCGCGGGCCGGCAGCACGGCTGGCCTCCGGGCTGAGCCACACAGACCCCAGTTGAACACGGTCGATGTTCAACTCAACTCGACTCGACTCGACTCGACTCGACTCGACTCGAGCCGCCCCGAACCGATCGAGACGACTGCGACGAGCGAGTGTACTGCTGGGGCGAAAATCGCTGGGCGCCGTGAGGGACCGTCAGCGCTTGCGCCTGGCGAGGCGCTCGTTGCGGCGCTCTTGGGCGGCCTTCATCCGCGCGACGTCCTCGTCGCTCTCGGGCACGAGCGGCGGGACCGACCGTGGCTTCGCCTGCTCGTCGATCGCGACGAACGTCATCCGCGCGTTGACGCACAGCCATCGCGTGCGCGTCTGAAGAGACTCTCCCCAGACGTTGACCTCGACCTCGAGCGAGGTTCGAAACGCCGCGTTGACCCGCGCCTCGACCACGGCCACGTCGCCGATCGCCAGCGAGTGTTCGAACTGCAGGTCGTCGACGCTTGCGGTCACCGCGAGCCCTGCGGTGTGTCGCATCGCGCAGATGCCGCCGGCCAGATCGATCCACGCCATGACCTGTCCGCCGAACGCCTTTCCGAGCGCGTTGGCGTGCTCGGGAAAGATCAGGTGGGTCTGCACGGTCTTCGAGATCGAGGCGCCCTTGGCCGAGAGCGTCGGCGTCGAGGTGTCTTCTTTGCCCGTCGGTTCGCGGTCTTCGCTCACGATTTGGCGCTCCAAAACGAGGCGCCGTCGGGGCCGAGCCACGCGGCGCCGAGCCCCTTGGACGCGTCCGACGCGTTGGTTGCGGGGATGATCTCGTACCCGTCCGGCGCGGGCTCTGCGAGCACGACCGTTGTGCTCTGCATCCACTCTCTCCTCGCGTAGAGCACTTCGACGCTCTCTCCGGGCTTTCGCGCTTCGAGCCTTCGTCGCAGCGTGCCGTCGTCCACGCGCCGGCCGCCGATCGCGACGAGCTCGTCTCCGGGGCTCAGCCCTGCGCGCTCGGCGGCCGAGTCGCGAAGGACGCTCGCGAGCACCACTTTGCCGCCCTCGTTGCGGGTGCGAACGCCGAGCGCCGCGCCGCGAGCGCCCTTGGCCCTCAGCGTGAGCCCGACCTTCGCGAGGTGCTCGTCGTACGCGAGCGGCTGCGTGCTGCGCACCATCGCGTCGATGAGGTCGCTGCAGTCGATGTCGGTCGCCGCAGCGAACACCCGCTCGACCTCGTCCTCGGGGATCCCCTTCTCGTGCGCTCCGAACTCGCGCCAGACGTACTGGATCACGTCGTCGAGGCTCTTTTGCCCCTTGCTGCGGGCCCTCAGCTCGAGGTCGATCAACGCGCAGACGATCTCGCCCTTCAAGTAGTACGACACCGTGCTGTTCACCGAGTGTTCATCGGGGCGATAGAGCTTCACCCACGCGTCGAAGCTCGCCTCTTCGACGGTCTGCGAGAAGCGTCCCGGCGTGTCTTCGAGCCGCGCGATCTCCGACGCGAGGTGCTCGAGGTACTTCTTGGGAGTCACGAGCCCCGCGCGACGCAAGGTGAGCCAGTCGTAGTAGCTGGTGCCTCCCTCGAAGAGCCACAGCATGCGCGTGTAGTTCTCGCGGTCGTAGCGGTACGGGCGCAGCCCCGACGGGCGCGTGCGCTTGACCTGCCAGAGGTGAAAGAACTCGTGCGCGAACAGAGACAAAAGGTCGTCGTACGCGGACTCAGTGTCGAACGCGTCCGGCGACGCGAGCAGCGACGTGCTGTTCTCGTGCTCGAGGCCGCCGCGCCCGCCCGGCGAAAGGTGCAGCAAAAACAGGTAGTTGTCGTAGGGCAGCCCGCCGAACATCGCCGACTCGGACTGCACGATCTTGGTCACGTCGCGCAAGAGCTTCTCTCGGTCGCATCGGTTGGGAGAGCCCCACAGCACGATGGCGTGCGGCTTGTTTTCGACGACGAACTCGTGTCGCTCGTGCACGCCCACGTCGACGGGGCAGTCCACGAGCTGATCGAAGTCCTTCGCGCGAAACACGTTTTCGCCGCGCCCTTCGACGCGAGAGAGCCCCGTCGCGATGGACCACGACGGGTCGGGCTTCTGCAGCTCGAGCTCGATCGGGAGCGCGTCCCAGTCGAAGCCTCCCGCCTCGATCGGTCGAAGAAACGTCGCTGCTCCGTTGAAGTACCCGTGCGTGTCGCTCACGTGGTTGGTGCGCACCGTGAGCTCGTGCGCGTACACGGCGTACTCGACGACGACCTCGGTCGCTCCGCCGTGCGCGACGATCCACGTGTCCTTGCCGGTCTTGCGGGCGCCGCAGAGCTTCTCTTGGACCGTCGCGCGCAGGCCCTCGACGTGCCGCGCGTACTCGCGAACGAGGTAGCTCCCCGGAGTCCACGCGGGCATTTGCAAAACGAGCGGCTCGGGCAAAGGTCCTGTGAAGGTCGCGCGCACGCGGACGAGGTGACGGGTCGTGTCGAAAGAGACTTCGTAGCGGATCGAACGGTCGCTCACAGCGCGCGGAGCGTACGAACCTTTGCGCTCGTTGTGGAGGGGATGCGCGCGGCGGTCACGACGATTCGTCGCTCACGCGGTCTTGGTCCACAGCGCTCGGCCCGACTCGTTGAAGAAGGTCACGCCCATCGTTCCGCTGCGAGCGTCGGCGTCGAAGCGAACCCAGTTGGACTCGCTCGTCGCGAACTCGAACTGCGGAGGCTCGACGGTGCTCGCGATCGGATTGGGCAGCTGTCCGCCGGGGCCCATGAGCACCTCGACGGTGCGTCGGTGCGGGCCGCGGGGCTCGATGTAGCCGAAGCTGCCGAAGTGAAAATCGCCGGACAAAAACCAGAGCCCCCGCACGCCCTCGATCGCGCGCAACAATCTGTCTCGCTGCGCGGGGTAGCCTTGCCATCGATCGGACTCGGCCAGCGCAAAGAGCCCCCCGAACCGCGTGATCGGAACGGAGTTGAGCACGCACTTGAACCGCGCGGGCGAGCTTCGCACGCCATCGATCAACCATTGGAGCTGCTCGTTGGACAGGTACTGCGCGTCGGGGCCGCGGCGGGTGCTCGGGCGACGCTCGCCGCGCGCGTCGAGCACGAAGAGCTCGACGGTGCGTCCCCAGCGAAATCGCTCGTAGAGCCGCCTCGGCCTCTGCCATCCACCCGTCCACGCGTGGTGCTCGAGGAAGGCCCTTCGCGCGTCGCGCAGTCGCTCGGGGTCCACGGTCTCGCCCTCCCAGTTGTTTTGCACCTCGTGATCGTCCCAGCACACATAGAGGCTCGTGCTCTCGTGCAGGGCGCGCAGGCCGGTTCGCGAGAAGGTTCGCTCGTACACGGCGCGGTACTCCTCGAGCGTGTTCGCCTCGTCGGCGTACACGTGATCGCCCGCGTGCATGAAGAAATCGAGCTCTCCGCAGTGAGCGGCCCTTCGCAGCGTGTCGAACTCGTGGCCGAACTGCGCGCTGGTGCAGGACGTTCCGCCGAAGGAGAGGGGCTCTGTCGAGTCGGGGTGAACTGCCGCGCGAAAGCGGCCCCCCGCGCCGCGCGCGACTGGGACGCCGCGCTCGGTTCGCACGAACGCGTATCGGTACCGCGCGCCCGGAGTGAGCCTCTCGAGCATGTGCGCGACGAAGCCCGCGTCGTCGACGGCCACCGAGCCCTCGTACGCGACGCGCGATGAATCGCCGTTCAACTCCAGGACGACGAGCCCGAGCCCGCCCGAGAGCGCGCGCACACGCGGCGAGAAGCGCGTCCAGCACAGCGCGCGATCGTGCGCGACGTCGCCGGCCATCGCGCCCATCGGAAACGAGTCCTTCTCGTACGGCAGGGACGTGATCTTCTCGCGCTCGAGCCTCGAGGGCTCGGGGCAGTGCCTCGGCAAGATGAGCGACGTGGGCACGACCGTGTGACATCCAGCGAGCGCGCCCAGCGAGAGCGCGGCGCGACGCGTCGGGCGAGCGTGGGGATCGAGCGGTGTGTGCCGGGTCACGCGACAGCGATGCGTGAACCAGAGTTTGGCTCGCGCGTCAAAGAGCAGGGAGAGAAGGAGGGACGGCGCAAGAGCGCGAGAGCGTCCGCTGCGGGGCGAGCGGCGCGGGAGCAGAGACTTGTGTGGATTGGTCTGAATTCGTCCGTGAATCTTCATGGGAAACGCGAATGGTGGGTTCGACTTTCTCGGCGCGGCAGCGACTCCCTTCGGCGCGGCAGCGACTCCCTCGGCGCGGCAGCGAGCTCTCATCATTCATCACTTGCCTCGAATGCGCTGGATTTTCAGCGGCGAGGCAGCGGACCCAATTAACAGAGGTGTGTCTCGCACGGGGTTAACAAACCCCGTGTTGGGCGCCGTTCGAAGACTCACGGCGGAAGGTGCGCTTCGCGCGACCACCGACAGAGAGCGCAGCAACGGGCAGCGAGCGACGGGCGACGGGCAGCG
>LNFM01006332.1_pt1 | contig 19573 bp, 18 predicted proteins | sample 596031 | NCBI WGS metagenome assembly LNFM01 (sample SAMN04254537, study PRJNA301005) | activated carbon metagenome | isolation source: dual media filters at the Ann Arbor, Michigan drinking water treatment plant | place: USA: Ann Arbor | reverse complement strand
TGTTCGTGGTGCGCCATGCCACCAGCGGCGCGCCGTATCTGATCGCCCAGCACGTGGCGCCGCACGTGCACGTGATCAACGCCGGCGACGGCCGCCATGCGCACCCAACCCAGGGCCTGCTCGACATGGTGACGATCCGCCATTACAAGCGCGACTTCACCAACCTGACGGTGGCAATCGTCGGCGACATCCTGCACTCGCGCGTGGCGCGCTCGGACATCCATGCCTTGACCACGCTCGGGGTGCCCGAGGTGCGCGCGGTCGGGCCGCTGACATTGCTGCCGACCGGCATGGAGCAGATGGGCGTGCGCGTGTGCACCCGGCTGGAAGAGGGCATCAAGGATGCCGACGTGATCATCATGCTCAGGTTGCAGAACGAGCGCATGAGCGGCGCGCTGCTGCCCTCGGCGCAGGAGTACTTCCGCAACTACGGCCTCACGCCGGAGAAGCTGGCGCTGGCCAAACCGGACGCGATCGTCATGCATCCCGGACCGATCAACCGCGGCGTGGAGATCGACTCGCGCGTGGCCGACGGCACGCAAAGCGTGATCCTGCCCCAGGTCACCTTCGGTATCGCCGTGCGCATGGCGGTGATGGCGATTGCAGCTTCCTCCAAGGTGATGCACTGATGACACGCCTTGCCATTGTCAACGGCCGTGTCGTCGACCCGGCCAGCGGTCTGGACGAACGGGCTGGCATTTTCGTCGACGGCAGCCGCATCGTCGCCATCGGCCGCGCGCCCGACGGCTTCGCGGCCGACCGCACGATCGACGCCAAGGGCCTGGTGGTGGCGCCTGGCCTGGTGGACCTGTGCGCACGCATGCGCGAGCCGGGTGCCGAAGGCGCCTTGAAGGTCGAGATGCGCGCCGCGCTGGCCGGTGGCGTCACCGGCGTGGTGTGTCCGCCCGACACCGACCCGCCGCTGGATGAACCGGGCCTGGTGCGCATGCTGCGCCAGCGCTCGCGTGAGTCGCAAGGCGCGCGGCTGTATCCGCTCGGGGCGTTGACCGCACAACTGGAGGGCGAAGCGGTGGCCGAGATCGAGACGCTGCACGACACCGGCTGCGTGGCCTTCATGCAGACCGGCGCGCTGCCCCCCAATTTCTCGGTGCTGTTGCAGGTGATGCGCTACGCCAAAACCTTCGAGCTGCCGCTGTGGCTGCGGCCGCTGGAGGCCTCGCTCACGGGCCATGGCGTGGCGGCGTCAGGTCCGCTCGCGGGGCGGCTCGGTCTGCCGTCGGTGCCGGTGGTGGCGGAGACCGTGGCGCTGCACACCATCTTCGAACTGCAGCGTGCAACCGGGGCGCGTGTGCATCTGTGCCGGCTGTCCAGCGCTGCCGGCATCGAACTCGTGCGCGCCGCCAAGCGCGAAGGGCTGGCGGTGACTGCGGATGTCGGCGTGCATCACGTGCACCTGATCGACATCGACATCGGCTTTTTCGACGCCAACTTCCGCCTCGATCCGCCGCTGCGGTCACAGCGCGACCGCGATGCCATCGTCGCCGCGCTGGCCGACGGCACGCTCGATGCGATCTGTTCCGACCACACGCCGGTCGGCGCCGACGACAAGCTGCTGCCGTTCGGCGAGGCAGAACCCGGCGCCACCGCGCTGGAGACGTTGCTGCCGCTGGTGCTCAAGTGGGCGCATGACGCCAAGGTGCCGCTGCTGCAGGCGCTGCGCCGCGTGACGAGCGAGCCGGCGCGCATCCTCGGCGAGGACACCGGCCGCCTGCAGGTCGGCGGAAAGGCGGACATCGTGATCTTCGATCCGCAGGCCGCCTGGACCGTGCAGCCGGCGACGCTGGTGAGCAGCGGCAAGAACACGCCGTTCACCGGCTACGAACTCGAAGGGCGCGCACGCTGCACAATCGTCGGCGGCGATGTGCGCTTCGACACTTTGGCGCTTGCCACCTGATCTAGCGATGCGTTTTGTGCTGGCGCCGTTGCGCCTGATCGGCATGCTCATCTTGCTGCTGGTCGGGCTGCTGATTGCCGCCGCGGTGTTTCCGTGGCGAACGCCAGCCGGCCGCAACCGCATCATGCGGCGCTGGTCGCGGGCGCTGATGTTCGTCTGCGGCGTGCGCGTCAAGGTGGTCGGCAACCTGCCCGAGCAGCTTGCCGATACCGGCATCCGTACCGGCGAGCGCGGCCGCCTGCTGCTCATCAATCACATCTCGTGGATCGACATCTTTGGCGTGGCGGCGGCGCTGCCGGCGCGCTTCGTCGCCAAGGCCGAGATCGGCCGCTGGCCGCTGATGGGCAGTCTGGTGACGATGTCCGGGACGCTGTACATCGAGCGCGGCCGGCGCCACGCCGTCAGCGCGCTCAACAAGCGCGTGCGGGAACTGCTGGAGGCCGGCGAGTCGGTGGTGGTCTTTCCCGAAGGCACGACCACGGATGGTGCCACGCTGCTGCCATTCCACTCGAACCTCGTGGCCCCGGCGATCGAATCTGGCTGCGAGGTGTGGCCGGTGGCGCTGCGCTACACGCAGCGCGGCGCGCCGAGCACGGCCGCCGCGTTCATCGGGGACATGACGCTGGTGACGTCGATGTGGAACATCGTCAGTGCGGGCGGGCTGCAGATCGAGGTGGCGTTCCTCGCGCCGCTGACCGTCGACGACCATCCAACGCGCCATCGCGTGGCGCAGGCAGCGCGCGAGGCCATCGGCACGTACCTGGGGGTTGCGGCGGGCGCTGCGGCACCTGTGAATGAAGCGGCGCTGCAGCGCGTCGGCGACTAGCCCGGCTGGCAACCGCGGCCGCAGGGCACGCTCACGACAGTGCGCCGTGGCCAGTGCAGCGCCGTCAGTTCGCGTCCCCAGACACAGCCCGAGTCCAGGCAGATCACGTCAGGGCGATCGAGGAAACCAAGCGCGGACCAGTGACCAAAGACGATCACGCCATTGCGCGTGGCACGCTGCGGATGATCGAACCACGGCACGTCGTCGTCCGCATCGGTTGTGATCGGCGGACCCTCCTTGCGCTTGAGATCCATCGAACCGTCGGCGCGCACGAAGCGCAGACGCGTCAGCGCATTGATGACGCAGCGCCAGCGATCCTCGCCCGTGAGATCGTCCGTCCACCGGTCCGGTTGGTTGCCGTACATCGTCGACAAGAACGCCGTCGGGTCGGCGCTGCGCAACTGGTGCTGGACTTCGCCAGCAAGTTCGAGCGTCTGCTGCAAGGTCCAAGGCGGCAGCACGCCTGCATGGACGAACAACGCGCCGTCCTCCAGGTGAGCGAGCGGACGGGCGCGCAGCCAGTCGAGCAGTTCATCGCGATCGGGCGCATCGAGGATCTCCTGCAGCGTGTCGTCGTCGTGCAGTCGGCGAATGCCGTGGGCGGCGGCTAGCAGGTGCAGGTCGTGATTGCCGAGCAGGGCGACGGCCTGCCCCTGCTCGACGAGATCGCGTACGAAGCGCAGGCAGGCCAGCGACTGTGGACCGCGATTGACCAGGTCGCCGATAAACACCAGCCGCGCGTCCGGCGGCAGCCTTGCGATCAGCGAAACGAGCGGATCGAGGCAGCCCTGCACATCACCAATCGCCCACATGGCGTGTGTCAGCCGGGCTTGAAGATCGGCGGCAAGGTCCTGATCACCTGATCCGCCACGGCGCCCCACTGCGCACTCAAACCCACGCGCACGCGCAGCGGAAAACTGTCCTCGTTGCGCAGCCACAGGTCGATCTGCGGGTCGCTGGCACTGCGTGGCGCGCTCGTCAGGCGCGTCACGCCTACGCTGCGGCCTTCCACGTCAAGGGTTTCGCGCGTGACCCGGAAGCCCGCCAAGCGCACCGACTTCGCATCCGTGTAGGCGACCGAGAAGGCCGCCGTCGGCGGCGTGCGGCCAAGGAAAAGATAGGGCAGCGCCGCGATGTCGACCGTGGCGTACTTCAGCGCACCGGCCTCCGTCACCTGGCCCGCACGGCGAATCTCATAGCGCTTCTTGTCGATGTCGGCACTGTAGGTGAGCAGTGCGGAACTGCCCCGCTTGTCCGAGAAGCGCTGCGTCACCAGGTTTCCTTGGCGGATCAACCCCTCGCTGGAGCGCGCCAGTTCAAGACGATCGTCGGGGATGATGGTCTTGAGCGCGCGCGAACCGGTGCCCTTGCTGTTTAGCCGGAACACCCCGTTGGCGAGCGAGCCGGCGTCGACGATGGTGCCGACTTCGAACGAGCCCATCATGCTGGCACCCTGGACCATCGCGCGGTCACGCGCCGACTGAGGAGCCGCCTTGCCCGCATCGACCGACATCTGCACCACGTACGTGGCGTTGAACGGATTGGCAGCGACGCTCGTGGCCAGTGTCAACGCCAAGGCGGCGAGCAGCGATCGAGGTGTGGTCATAGCGCTACCGGGTTGCATGCAGATTGAACGGGAGTCCGCCGAAGCTCGCTGACAGGATCGGTCGGCCCATGCGCGAAGTCAGGATACGTTACGTCGCTGGCGGATCCGCAGGAAGCGCGCTGGATACAGGAAGGTCGCCACATAGGCGAACCCGAGCAGGACGAAGCCGCCGAACAGCACCGCCTCCGGCAGGCCGGCCAGCCACCCCGCCGTGCCGATCGCGCCCAGCGCCACATTGGCGCCGACGATGATCGCCACCGTCTGCGCCGGGCCGTAGCCGCGCCGCTGGATCAGGTGATGCAGGTGGGCGCGATCGGGGGCAGCCGGGTCACGCCGGCGCAACACGCGGCGCACGGTGACGGTGAACACGTCGAACAGCACCACACCGGTCACCCAAAGCATGACCACCGGCGGCACCGTGTGGAGCGCGGGGTCGCTCCGATGGGTCAGATCGATCGTGAACCAGGCGATCACGAAGCCAAGTACCAGGCTGCCGGCGTCGCCCATGAACACCCGGCGCCGCCCGCGCCACGGGTGCGGCGCATTGAAGATCAGAAATCCACCCACCGCGCCCATCAGCACGAGCAGGAGCTTCAGCGCATTCGGATCCGGCAAGTGCCATGCGAAGAAGCTGAAGAAGCCGAGCATGGCGAACACCAGGCCGCCGGCCAGACCATCGAGGCCGTCGAACATGTTGATGCCGTTGATCACCGCCACGGTGGCGAACACCGTGAGCGGGATCGCCCAATTGTTCAGCTCGATCGGCCCGCGCGCCAGGATGTCGCCGAGGTCGGTCAGGAAGTGATTGCCCCAGGAGGTCATCAACACGGCGGCGACGACCTGCGCACCGAGCTTGGTGCGGGGCGAGACTTCGCCGATGTCGTCGAGCACGCCGATGGCGGTCAGTAGCAGGGCCGCCACGGCCAGCACCTGATAGTCGACCATCTTGTGCGCCGACAGCGCGATGGTGATGCCCATGGCAACGACAATCGCCAGGCCGCCGGTGAGCGGCACCGTGTCGCCATGCCGCTTGCGTCCACCCGGGTGATCGACGAGGCCGATGCGCAATGCCGGCCGGCGCAGCCAGACGATCAGCAGCGCGGTCAGAAAGGCGGCCAGCAGCGGTTGGGCAAGGTAGGTCACGGACAAGCTGCCCGGCGATGCGGGCCGCGCGTGAGGTTGATGTGAGGGCAGCCTCGGTGGCTGCCGCAGGGGCGACGGATTATGCCGCCTGACAGCGGCCGCCGTTGCGAGCGCTCGGCTGGCCGCGGCGCTGCGATTAGAGCAAGGCGCCGATGAACAACGAGACCATGGCGAGGCCAGGCCGGCTCGACTCACCGCCCCCGGCCGGGCTGTCTTGTGTCTTAACGCGCCAAGCGGCATCCGCACCGACACCCACCCGCAGGCGGTCGGTCAGACGCCACGCAACCTGCAGACCCACGAACGGCGTGGCTGACGAGCCGACGCTTTCAAAGTGTGTCGAGCAGCATTGGCCGTCGACCCAGTCGATTGCCACCTTCAGCTGTTGCCGGTAGGCCAGCACTCCGACCGCAGGCGAGACCGACAACCGCCCGAACGCCAGACGCGGCGCATAGCGCAGTGACAGGCCGAGCGTGTCCTGCTGCGCCAGGCCGCGCCAGTTGCGCGCTCCCTCGCGCACGGCCTTGATCTGCGGGGAGTAGTCGGCATCCGGCACGAAGATCCCATGCACAGAGACGCGGCCGAGGTGGTGCAGCGCCGTTTCCCAGTTGCCCGATCGCAGGCCGAGCGTCGTTACAGCAGTCTTCAGCCGCCACTCGTAGGGCAGCGGGGGCTGCTGCCAGCAGCCGTCACCGCCGCACTTCTCGTAGCGTGCCTGCCCAACGCCCCCGAAGAGCTCGGCGCTGTGGGACATGGAAGCTGCAACGAACAGCGCTGTGCCGAAAGCCGCGCGAGCCAGCGCCGGCGCGCGCCGATGAACTGGTTGCTGGCTGGATCGACCGAGGGACACCTGCGCCTCCGCAAGGGCGCACTCGCGGCGCGCTTTGCAGAAGTCTTGGCGCTCGATCGATTGAATAAAAGTCGTCGCCACCTTGCGGCGACGGCGTCGCGCCTTCGCTTACGGCTGCCCGCCGGCGGCAGCCCCATGCGAGGTCTGCGCGCAGGACGGATCGCTTCAGGAAAAGCGACCGACGTACCAGCCGATGGCTTGCTGCAGCCCGGCGCGTACGTCGTGCGTCGGCGCGTACGCGAGCAGGCGACGCGCCTTGCCGATGTCTGCCTGCGAGTGACGCACGTCTCCCGGGCGGAAGGCGCGGTGTTGGGCAGCCTGGATGACGCAGTCCGGCCGTGCCTGGCTCACCATCGCGCCGATCAGTGCGTGCAGTTCGTTAAGGGTGGTGCGGTCGCCCACGGCGACGTTGTATACCTGACCAAGCGCGTCGTCCGACGTGGTCAGCGCCGCGCGCAGGTTGGCCTGCACCGCATTGGCCACATAGCAGAAGTCGCGCGACGTCTCGCCGTCGCCATTGATCACGCAGGCCTCGCCGCGCAGCATGTTGCGCACCCACAGGGGAATCACCGCAGCGTACGGGCCATCAGGGTCCTGGCGTGCGCCGAACACGTTGAAGTAGCGCAGACCCACGCTGTGCAGGCCGTAGCTGCGGGCAAAGACGTCGGCATACAGCTCGTTGACGTACTTGGTGACCGCATAGGGCGACAGCGGACGGCCGATGTTCTCCTCGACCTTGGGCAGCGCCGGATGGTCGCCGTAGGTGGAACTGGAGGCGGCGTAGACGAAGCGCTGCGCCCCCGCATCGCGCGCGGCCACCAGCATGTTGAGGAAGCCGGTGGCATTGGCGGCGTGGGTCGCCAACGGGTCCTTCAGCGAGCGCGGTACGGAGCCGAGCGCGGCCTGGTGCAGCACCAGCGCCACGCCTTCGCAGGCGCGACGACAGGTGGCCAGGTCGACGATGTCGCCCTCGATGAACGCGAAACGCGCCCAGGCCTCCTCGCCAACGAGACCGCGTACCTCGTCCAGGTTGCGCTGGTGCCCGGTGGCGAAGTTGTCGAGCCCGACCACGTCCTGCCCGAGCGACAGTAGGGTCTCGAGCAGATGCGAGCCGATGAAGCCCGCCACGCCGGTGACGAGCCAGCGCCGGCGGGTCAAGCGAACCTGTTCCGAGAGGGAGATCACGTCAAGGCCAAGGAGGGCGAGCGCCGCATTATGCCGACCCGCGCACCTTGGACAGCAGTGCCGTGGTGGAGCGCGCGTGCTCAAACGGAATCGCCACGGTCTGCGCGCCCCAGGTGCGCGCCAGTTGCGCCTCGGGGATCAGGCGCATGTCGTAGTCGCCGCCCTTCACGTAAACGTCGGGGCGCACAATCTGCAGCACCGGCAGGGGCACCTGCTCGTCGAACAGCGTGACCAGGGTCACGCTTTCGAGTGCCGCCAGAACCGCAGCGCGGTCGGACTCGACATTGATCGGACGGTCGTCACCCTTGCCCAGCCGCCTTACCGAGCCATCCGTGTTCACGGCCACCACCAGACTGGCCCCGAGCGCGCGGGCGCGTGCCAGGTAAGTCACATGGCCGCGGTGCAGGATGTCGAACACGCCGTTGGTCAGCACGATCGGGTGCGGCAGCAGCGCCACGCGAGACGCCAGTTCTGCGCGAGTGGCGATCTTGCTTTCGAACGCGGGCGCGGCGCTCATGTGGTGGCCCGCCCCGGATCGGCCACGGCTCGGCGTGGCGTCAGCGCATCCACGGCATGACGTAACGACGCAAACCTGCCGGTCACGAGGCCCGCGGGCATCGACGCATCGTCTGCGGGGACAGCATTTCCGTTCAGGCCGAGCAGGATGCGCTCCGGCACCCCAGCCGCCTGCGCCGCCTCCATGTCCGAGCGCTTGTCGCCGAACAGTAGCGAGCGTCCCAGATCCAGGCCAAGTTCGCGCTGCGCCTGCAGCAGCAGGCCGGGCGCCGGCTTGCGGCAGTCACACTCGCGCCGGTCCGCGCCGACCGCGTCGGTCGGATGATGCGGGCAGTAGTACACCCCGGCGAGCGGCGCGCCCGCCGCGGTGAACTGGTCACGCATCCAGTCGGTGAGACGCTCAAAGTCATGGAGGGAGTACAGGCGGCGGCCGATGCCCGACTGGTTGGTCACCACCACCAGCACGAATCCGGCAGCGGCCAACTGAGCCGCCGCCTCCAGCACACCGGGCACGAACGCAAAGTCCTCGCGCCGATAGGTGTAGCCGTGATCAATGTTGATCACGCCGTCGCGGTCGAGGAACGCCGCCGGCCGCAGCATCAGGCTGCCTGTGCCAGCAGCCAGCGCACGTAGGCGGCGGTGCCTTGCTCGACCGTCATCATCGGCGCGGTGAAGCCCGCCGCTCGCAACCGGGTGGGGTCGGCCTGTGTGAACGCCTGGTACTTGCCGCGCAGCGCCTCCGGAAACGGGATGTACTCGATCAGCTTCTGCGCGACCGCCTGCGCGAGCGGCAGCGGCGCGTGGCCGCTCGCCTCGCGCAGCGTGTTGACCACGGTGAGCGCGACGTCGTTGAAGCTCTGCGCGCGCCCGGTGCCGAGGTTGTAGATGCCGGTGGTGGGCTTGTCCCAGAAGAACAGGTTCACCGCCGTCACGTCGTCAACGTGGATGAAGTCGCGCCGCTGCTCGCCATGGGCATAGCCGTGGCTGCCCTCGAACAGGCGCACCCGCCCCTCGGCGCGGAACTGGTTGACATGGTGGAAGGCCACCGACGCCATGCGCGCCTTGTGCGACTCCCGCGGGCCGTAGACGTTGAAGTAGCGCAAGCCGATCACGGGTGCGGTCAATGATCCAAGCCGCTGCCGCAGCACCTGATCGAACAGGAACTTCGAGTAGCCGTACACGTTCAGCGGCTGCTCGTTGGCGCGGTCCTCCGTGAACGTCGGACTCAGGCCGTACACCGCCGCCGACGAGGCGTAGATGAACGGCACCCGCGCCTGTTGGCACCAATCAAACAACTCCAGCGTGTAGCGGTAGTTGTTGTCCAGCATGTAGCGCCCGTCGGTCTCCATCGTGTCGGAACAGGCGCCTTGGTGGAACACCACCGCAGGCGCAGGCATCGCGCGCCGGCGCACGCGGTCGATGAAGTCGGCCTTGTCGAGATAGTCGGCGATCTCGCAGTCGACGAGATTGCGGAACTTGTCCGCCCGCGTGAGGTTGTCCACGGCGACAATGTCGGTCTCGCCGCGCAGATTCAGCGCCTTGACGTTGTTGGCGCCGATGAACCCGGCTGCGCCGGTGACGATGATCTTCATGGCGCGGTTCCGAACAGTTCTTCGTACGACACCGTGGCGGTGCCGAGCTTGCCGACGACGATGCCACCCGCTTTGTTGGCGAGAGAAACCGCCTCTCGCAACGGCAGCCCCGCGGCGAGCATGGTGCCGAGCACGGCGATTACCGTGTCGCCTGCACCGGAGACGTCGTACACCTCGCGCGCCTGCGCCGGCACCGACCACTCGCCTTCATCGGTGAAAACCGTCATGCCTTCCTCGCTGCGGGTGAGCAGCAATGCCTCCAGCCGCAACTCGCTTCGCAGCCGCTGCGCGCGCTCCACGAGGTCGGCTTCGCTGCGCCAGCGCCCCACCACTTCCCGCAACTCTGCGCGGTTGGGCGTCAGCAGGCTGGCACCGGCGTAGCGGCTGTAGTCGTCGCCCTTCGGATCCACCAAAACGCGCTTACCGGCAGCACGCGCCAGGTGGATCATGCGTGTGATATGGGTCAGCCCGCCCTTGCCATAGTCCGACAGAATGACCGTGTCGTAGCTCGCCAGCAGCGCGGTGAACGCGTCAAGGTGCGCTGCCAGCACTTCGCTGTGCGGCTGGTTCTCGAAGTCCACCCGAAGCATTTGCTGCTGCCGCGCGATCACCCGCAGCTTGACGGTGGTCGCCAGATCCGGATCGACATGCAAATGGGGCTTGATCGATGTGGAAGACAGCAGCGCCCGCAAGCTGCGGCCTGGCTCGTCGTCGCCGACGACCGTCAGCAACCCGCTCAACGCACCCAGTGCGCTGATGTTGCGGGCCACGTTGGCAGCGCCGCCCAGGCGCTCATCCGTCTGACGGACCCGCACGACGGGAACCGGCGCTTCCGGAGAGATGCGTTCAGCTTCGCCGAACCAGTAGCGGTCGAGCATGACGTCGCCCACGACCAACAGGCGACAGCTATCCAGACGAGGGGGCAAGCGCAAGGAGCGGTCCGGTCCGTAAAGAGGCGAATTATGTCCGCTTGGACCCTTGTTCTCAAAAGTGCGCACTCCCTGCGGCCCGGCCGATGCAGACCGCGCGCCATGTTTAGGGTTGCCTCTACGGGTGTCTACCGCAAAGAAACCCAAAGTGCGCTAATTTCCGCGGCGCGCAATATGACCGTCTTCAGCGCGTTCTTGCTTCTTTGGGCCTAGTCGGACTTCATCATGATTTTTGTCACTGGCGCGGCCGGCTTCATTGGCGCCAATTTCGTTATCGACTGGTTCAAGCAGAGCGACGAGCCTGTCGTGGTCATCGACAAGCTGACCTATGCCGGCAACCGCGAGAGTCTGTCGAGCCTGGATCGCACGGCCGGGTTCAGCTTCGTGCGTGCCGATATTTGCGATCGCCCGGCCATCCAGGCGCTGATCGACCAGCATCGTCCCCGCGCTGTCCTGCACTTTGCTGCCGAGAGCCATGTGGATCGGTCGATCCACGGCCCTGGCGAGTTCGTCCGCACCAACATCAACGGCACGTTCGAGCTGCTGGAAGCGGTGCGCGCCTACTGGACGAGCCTCGATGCAGCGGCGCGCGACGCCTTCCGCTTCCTTCATGTGTCGACCGATGAGGTCTACGGGTCGCTCTCGGAGGCAGACCCTGCCTTTTCCGAGACGACGCCGTACGCCCCCAACAGCCCGTACGCTGCGTCCAAAGCAGCGTCCGATCACCTGGTGCGCGCATACCACCATACTTATGGCCTGCCGGTCTTGACGACCAACTGCAGCAACAACTATGGGCCGTACCAGTTCCCGGAAAAGCTCATCCCGCTGGTGATCCTCAACGCGCTCGATGGCAAGGATCTGCCCGTCTATGGCGACGGCCGCAACATCCGCGACTGGCTGTTCGTGGGAGATCATTGCGCTGCGATCCGCCGCGTGCTGCAGGCCGGGCGTGTGGGCGAGACCTACAACATCGGCGGCAAGAGCGAAAAGCGCAACATCGAGGTCGTGCAGACGATCTGCGCCATCCTTGACGAGACGCGGCCGCGCGCAAGCGGGCAGTACCGCGACCAGATCAAGTTTGTTGCAGACCGGCCCGGACATGACCGCCGTTACGCAATCGATCCGACCAAGATCGAGGGCGAGCTTGGCTGGCAGCCGGTCGAGACATTCGAAACAGGAATCTGCCGCACCGTGAACTGGTATCTCGACAACCAGGAGTGGGTCGGGCGCGTGCGTGACGGCCGCTATATGGCGTGGGTCGACAGGCAGTACAGCGAGCGGGCAGTCGCGTGAGTACAGACATGAACAGGAAAGGCATCATCCTCGCAGGCGGGTCCGGAACAAGGCTTTACCCGGTCACCCAGGTCGTATCCAAGCAACTGCTGCCGGTCTACGACAAGCCGATGATCTACTACCCGCTGACCACGCTGATGTTGGCCGGCATTCGTGACGTGCTGGTCATCTCCACCCCGAGCGACACGCCACGCTTCGCCGAACTGCTCAAGAACGGCAGTCAATGGGGCCTCAATATCAGCTATGTGGTCCAACCCTCGCCGGATGGCCTGGCGCAGGCCTTCGTGCTGGGGCGCGACTTCGTAGGCAAGGACCCGGCGGCGTTGATACTGGGTGACAACATCTACTACGGCCATGACCTCGCAGCCCAAGTGCAGCGAGCCAACGGACGGCCTCACGGCGCCACCGTGTTCGCGTATCACGTGACCGATCCGGAGCGCTACGGCGTGGTGGAGTTCGACCGCTCGGGCCGTGCCATCAGCCTGGAGGAGAAGCCCAAGGCACCCAGATCGAACTACGCTGTCACGGGCCTGTACTTCTATGACAACCAAGTGCTCGATATCGCCGCCTCGATCAAGCCGTCTGCCCGCGGCGAGTACGAGATCACTGACGTCAACAGCCTCTATTTGCGGGCGAACGCGCTGCACGTCGAGATCATGGGGCGAGGCATGGCCTGGCTTGACACCGGCACACATGAGTCGCTGCTGGAGGCGGCGGCGTTCATCGAGACCATCGAGAAGCGGCAAGGCCTGAAGATCGCTTGTCCGGAAGAGATCGCCTACCGCTTTGGCTGGATCAGTGCGCAGGACGTTGCCCGCATTGCTGAGCCGCTAAAGAAGAACGGCTATGGACAGTACTTGTTGCGCATGCTCAGCGAACAAGTTTTTCCTGCGACCGCCTAAAGCTGCACCCGCACTAGTGAAAGTCATTCCCACCACTTTGCCGGAAGTGCTGATTCTAGAGCCGAGGGTCTTCGGCGACGAGCGTGGTTTCTTCATGGAGAGTTGGAACGAAGGCACATTCCGAGAGGCCACCGGACTCGACGTGAAGTTCGTGCAGGACAATCATTCGCGCTCGGCCAAGCATGTGTTGCGCGGTATCCACTACCAGGTGGTTAAGCCACAAGGCAAGCTAGTGAGAGTGGTGAGCGGCGCCGTCTACGACGTTGCGGTGGACCTGCGCCGGTCGTCGCCGAATTTTGGCAAGTGGGTTGGGGCGGAAGTGAGTGCCGATAACAAGCGCAGCTTGTGGATCCCGCCGGGGTTTGGGCATGGTTTTTTGGTCTTGTCTGAACAGGCGGACTTTCTATACAAGACCAGCGAGTACTGGTTGCCGGAGTACGAGAGGGTTATTTTCTGGAATGACGCTGAAGTAGGTGTTGATTGGCCCTTGTGTGGCGTGCAGCCGTTACTCGCTCCGAAAGACCAGCGAGGCGCGCGCCTGTCCGACGCGGAGGTCTTCGTTTGAGCAGTGCCGGATCGCAGCAATGCGCGTTCTCGTAACCGGCGGCTCCGGGTTCATCGGCGTGAACCTGTGCGCCGCGCTCGCTTCCCAGGGGCACGAAGTCACCAGCGTGTCGCGGAGCATGAATGTTCCAGCATCGGACTGGCCGAGTTCACCATGGCGGCATGTCCGAGCGACTGTGACCAGCGCGGACGAGATGAAGCGGTGCTGCACGGGCGTCGATGTGGTCGTGCATCTCGCCTCCTCCACTTATCCCGCGTCATCGAATCTCGACGTGGTCAGCGATGTGCGCGAGAACCTGGTTGGCTCGGTGACCTTGCTCGATGCTGCAATCCGCGCCGGCGTGCGCAAGGTGGTCTACGCATCGTCCGGGGGAGCCATTTACGGCGACTCGCGATACCTCCCGATTGATGAAGGCCATCCGTTGTGCCCGCTGTCCTCGTACGGCATCGTCAAGGCCTCCACCGAGGAGTACCTCCGGATGTACTCGGTCACCAGCGGTCTGGATTACTGCTCGCTGCGTGTGGCGAATCCGTACGGGCCTGGTCAGTATTGGGGCCGTGGGCAGGGCGTTGTGGCCGAGTTCCTGTTTCGAGCGCTGACCGGCAAGCCAGTCAGGATCTGGGGTGGTGGAAGGGCGATTCGTGACTACGTCTACATTGATGACGTGGTCGACGCCTTCCTGCGCGCCATCCATACGGACGGGCTTAGGCAAGCGCTGAACATTGGCAGCGGGCAAGGGTTCTCGACGCTGCAGGTGCTCGACACCGTCGAGGCGGTCACCGGAGTCACGGTCTCTCGGGACTTCGTGGAGCACGAGTCCGGCGCCACCGCCGTGTCCAAGGTTGTGCTCAGTCCGGCACTAGCGGTTGAACGGTTGGGCTGGCATCGAAAGGTGGATTTCCGCCAGGGCCTCGATCTGACCCTTGGCTGGATACGCAACAAGATTAACAAGGAAGCTATATGAAGCATATGCGGAGTGGTCTGTGGGTGATGACTTCGGTGCTCGCTGTCGCCACGATAGGAACTGGGTGCACCGGCCAGTCGGCGCGGCCGCTCGACCCGGCCGTACTTGCGGCGGCCAAAGTGGTCCAACCGGATGACGCCACGCGCGTCAAACGCAACCAGGCGGACAGCCAACTCGGCTATGCGTTGCTGACCCCCGCCGACGCGCAGGGATCAATGGTCATCCATCCGCTCCCGCCGCAGCAGGGGGCGGTGGTCGTCGGATTGCCGCTAGCCGGCGTGCCGCTGGCCGGCGCGTCGCTGAGCCTTACCGCAGCCGCGGATAACGCCTGCTTGGTGCACGACCTTGTTGTATCGGTGGGTGTGCGATCGACAGCCGGCCAGATCGCCTGGACCGGCCAAGCGATCCTCGGTCCCGATCACCGCACGCAGCGTCTGAAGGTGATGTTTGACGACCAGCAGGATGCCGAGCAACTGGCGATCGGTGTCCGAATGGTTGCTGCAGCCGCGAACAACTTCTGCGCTGCCGTGGCCGTGCGGGAGCTGTCGATCTCCAAATGATGGGCCGATGATGCACGCTGGCAGACTGACCCTGTTTATCGAACTAACCCGACGAGAGGTCTGGACTAAGTACCGAGCCACGAGCTTTGGGCTGCTGTGGGCCGTTCTCGGACCGCTGCTGACGCTGTGGATCTTCAGCTTCTTCTTTCAGGCCTTGCTGGCGGCGAGGTGGTCGCAGCCGGTGTACTCCTCGGTCCCCTTTGCGCTGGTGCTGTTCGCTGGAATCGTTCCGCATGCGCTAGTGGCTGAATGCATGTCCCGGGCCGGCGGCCTCGTCGTCGAGAATCCGAACTACATCAAGAAGGTCGTGTTCCCAGTCGAGTTGTTCTTCCTCGCGGTGGCGGCCGCCGTGTCGGTTCAGCTGCTGATTGGGCTAGGACTCCTGGTTTCTGGAACGCTCGTGTTTGGCCCGGCGCTGAGTTGGACGATCGTCTGGATGCCGGTCGTCATGCTGCCGGCGCTGCTCTTGGCGCTGGCCCTGATGTTCTTCTTTGGCGCGGTCACGCCCTACCTGCGCGACGTTGGGGCGCTGATTCCCTTCATAAGCACGGCGTTGCTGTTCTTCAGCACGGCGTTCATCCCGCTGGCGGTGATTCCGGCCGCGTACCAACGGTACATCATGGCGAATCCCTTGACAGTCACCATCGAGTCGCTGCGCACTATCCTTTTCCTCGGCATCAGTCCGGATTTCGGGTCGATCGCGATCTCCTGCGGATGGACGGCAATGGCGCTTGCGGTCGCCTTAGTGTTGTTCCGACGAGCAAAGAGCGGGTTTGCCGATGTTGTCTGAGATCTGTATCCACGCTCAGGGCGTCGGAAAATCGTATCGGATCTTCGACAAGCCGATCGACCACCTGAAGCAGGCCGTGCTCGGATGGCGGCACACTTACTTCCGCACGTTTTGGGCGGTTTCCGACGTCTCTTTCGAGGTGCGGCGCGGCGAGGCCTTCGGCATCCTGGGCAGGAACGGCAGCGGCAAGAGTACCTTGCTCCAGATGATCGCAGGAACGCTGAAGCCTACGACAGGCAGTGTCAGAGTTTCCGGGCGGGTGGCGGCGCTGCTCGAGCTCGGATCCGGATTCAACCCCGAGTTCACTGGTCGCGAGAATGTCTATCTCAACGGTGCCATCCTCGGCCTATCGCGGTCCGATATCGACGCGAAATTCGACCGCATCGCTGCTTTCGCCGATATTGGTGCGTTCCTCGACCAGCCGACCAAGACCTATTCGAGCGGCATGCTGCTGAGGTTGGCCTTTGCCGTGCAGGTCCAAGTGGAGCCGGACATCCTCATTGTCGACGAGGCGCTCGCGGTCGGCGATGCGCTCTTCCAGAAGCGCTGCTTCGAGAAGATCGAGCAGCTTCGTTCGAATGGTACGACCCTACTGTTCGTGTCGCATGATCAGGAGGCCGTCAGGTCACTGACCACTCGCGCGATGTTGCTCGATGGCGGCAAGGTGCGCGCCCACGGCAATCCTGGCGAGGTCCTGCTCGAGTACCGGCGGCGGCTTCACGAAGAGGAGACGCGCTACTACACCACCTTAATCGACGCACAGGTGAACAGCCGGGGCGTCGAGGCGACGCGTAGCGAGCAGCCGGGGGCCGTATCGAGCAGGTTCGACTTTGGCGAAGGGAGCGCCATAGTCGAGGACGTCGAAGTCCTCGGTGCGGACGGAACGCACAAGACCCTCCTTTATCCGCGTGAGCGGGTGGTGCTGCGCATGAAGTGCAGGGCGCTTCAGGATGTCGGGCAGTTGAACGTCGGTCTGCGCATCCGCAACAAGGAAGGGTTCAAGATCTACTCTTGGGGCACGCTCAATCAGGACATGCGCACACCCGATGGCGGGCGGTGGTGGGACAGGCAGTTCACCGCCGGTGAGTCGTTCTGGGTCGACTTTATGTTCGACTGCACGCTCGGGGTCAATCTCTACGAGGTGCAGGCCTACATAGCGTGGGAGGGTAAGCCGCGCTTCGGAGAGCAGCGCATCCTCCATTGGAAGGATGAAGCTGCGTTTTTCCAGGTGTCGCAGGACAACCGCGACTATTTCTTCGGCGGCGTAGTCGATCTCGAGATGCGCGCCGTTGACGCGCGCAGTGCCGTGGGGGCCTAGCGTGCAGGTCGTCGGCCTGGCCCCGCTGGTCAGCAGGTTCCTGCCCAGCCGCGCCTATGCGGCCTTAGGACCTGCGCTCGGTGACGTCGTGTCCGGCTTACGACTGAGAGGCCATGTCGTCGACTGGCTGACCGCAGAGCCTGGAGGCGATCAACTCGCTGCGCAGGCGACGCGGCCGGTGCTCATGGCAACCGTCGACGACCAATCCGACTGCGCGCGTGCCGAACAACTTGCCGAACGGTGCGACAGTCGATCGCTGCTACTGATCAAGCGCCGCGGACTGCTCGGTCGAGCCGAGCTCGAACGCTGGTTTATTGGTCGAGGGTGGCGCCGCTCACCGTTCCTATTCAGGTTTGTGCAGTTCGCGCAGTTCAACGACGACGGCGGCGAGCATGTCGTCGTGCTCGAGCGCCTGCCCCCCGGAGTGGGCGAGACCTACCCGTCCGCGTGGCTCCAGCGCGAGCGCGATCTGCACATGGATATGACGCGCGAGGCGGGCAGTCGGTCGGACGCGCACCTGGTGCGCTACGCTTGGGCATGCCAGTTCATCAGGCGGGGTGATCGCGTCCTTGATGTCGCCTGCGGCATGGGCTACGGAAGCTACTTAGTTAGGAGAAACACAGAGGCGGGCATCGTCCTCGGGGTCGACAACTCGGCGACGAGCACCCGCTATGCGAAGGACTCCTTCCGGACCCGTGGACTTGGATTCAGGCAACTTGACGCCGAGAGTCTGCGCGCGCTTCGAGAGGCCCGGTTTGATGTCGTGCTGTCCTTCGAAACGCTCGAGCACTTAAGGCAGCCAGAAGCTTTCCTGCACGATGTATCGCGGCTGCTGCGGCCGTCCGGCCGCGTCATCGTCAGCGTACCTAACGATTGGAGCGACGAAACAGGGAAGGATCCGAATCCGTATCACTTCCACGTGTATACGCTGGAGACGCTCGAGCGGCAGATCACCCGGGATTTCGCGGTCGAACGGTGGGCCGCGGAGTGCTCCGACCGCGTGAAGGCGGGCGATGGCACCTGGAAGGCCTCACGACGGTCGCTGGACGAGTTCAGCCGGCTTGAGGACGCCGCGGGGCACGATGCGGAGTGGTGGCTCGCGTGTGCAATGAAGTCTCCCCTGGGCGCGACGGCGCCTTACACGGAGAGAGCTTTCACGCCAAGTGAAGTGGCTTCGTCCGGCAATGTCCTCGCGTTCACTCGCGATTATGCAAATGCCTGGTTGGTCCGCGCTCTCGTGACGATAGGGCTGAGGGCTGCTAATGACGACCTCCTTGAGCAGTGGTCTCGGCAGGCACTGGGCAGCACTCGCAAGACGTCGGTCGACAAAGCGGCGCTGATTTGTGTGCTTTTGTACCGGGCCCTGGGAAAGCTGCCGACACAGCTCGAAACGGGCGCCGATGTCTCCCGGGTGCAGGCTGATGCGTTAGCTCTTATTGGCTCGTTCGGACGGCGGTCACCAAATCCGACCGCCGTCCGTTGGCGCGTGTCTCTGGCCTTTGCGCTCGCCCAGGTCAAGCTACTGCGCGGCGAGGTGTCTGACGCGGCGGTGCTGCTCGACAAGGTCGTGCGGACTGATGTTAGCCAGTACAGCGTTCTTCTGCATAGCAAGACCCTCAGCGCCGCCTTCCAACTCGCTGTCATCCGAGCCGGCGATAAGCCGGAAGCTGCCGCCAGCGAGCTTCTGGCTAGCACTAGGAAGGCGCTGCGAGAAGTGAACTTTTGGGTCGCTGAGTATTTGTCGACTGAACATCCCGACTTCTTCTTCAGCGAGATTGCTGAGATTGTCGACACTGCGCTGAGGAACATAAATGCCGCGAAGATCTTGCTGGCCGGTGGCGGGGAAATGGCGTTTGAGACAGCCGCCGCAAAGAGTCTCGTCGGACGTGTGCGGGCGGCCGAAGCGGCGTTTTCGTCGGCGCAAGCTGAGCTACAGCAGGCGTTTTCTGGGCAGGCTTGGCTCGAAAGCCAGTACAAGGCGTACAAGGATGCGCACGACGCTGCCGAGCAACGATCGGCCGGCTTGGACTCTGACATAGTGTCTTTGCGCAACGAACTGGCGCGTGCCGACGCGGGGCGACAGTGGCTGGAGTCGCAGTTCCATGCATTCAGGGATCTTGCGGAGCGCAAGGAGCGCGAGAGCGTGGACTACCTTGAACGCGTTGAGCAGTCGCGACGGGTGATCGATCGACTCCAGGAAGTGGTCGAGGAGATTGGCAAGGCGAGGACATGGCTAGAGGGTCAGTTAGTCAACTATCGTGAATATGCGGAGCAGCTGCAGCGGACGATCGAGTTGGAGCGGCACGCCCATGCCGAGGCCGCGGAGGGTTTCGGCGCACAGATTCAACAACTGCGCGATTCGAAGCTGTGGCTTGAGCAGCAGTACGACGAGTACCGTCTGCTCGCAGAGCGAAACCGGACGGCGATCGAGGAGTTGCTCAACGAGAAAAAGTGGCTGGAAGAGCAGTACTTTTCCTTCAAATGCTTAGCCAGTGAGAACGAGCGCTCAATCAAGGAACTTGCCGAAGCCAAGCAGTGGCTCGAGGGTCAGTTAGTCAACTATCGTGAATATGCGGAGCAGCTGCAGCGGACGATCGAGTTGGAGCGGCACGCCCATGCCGA
>LNFM01006330.1_pt1 | contig 19574 bp, 15 predicted proteins | sample 596031 | NCBI WGS metagenome assembly LNFM01 (sample SAMN04254537, study PRJNA301005) | activated carbon metagenome | isolation source: dual media filters at the Ann Arbor, Michigan drinking water treatment plant | place: USA: Ann Arbor | reverse complement strand
TCGATCTGGAAACGATCTCTCCAGCGTCTTCATCGCCGCTCCCTACGCTTCCTGGCTCAATGGAGCCCGGATCCTAAGTCGCATAGTCGCCGGCAGCGAACTTCGACTTGGCGTGCGTGCGGCTCAGCTTGCCGGAAGAGGTGCGGGGGGCGACGCCGAGAACGCGGAGGCCGGCGCGGTGCAGGCGTGTGCCCAATAATGCTTGGCGGGGCGTTCAACGGAAACTACGCTTCCAACTCGTCCGCCCTGGATGCGGTCGAGAGGGAGGTGATGATGCACTTCCGACGCACTGCCTGCATTTTATCGTTTTTGTTCGCGGTCGTCACGGTTGTGCACTCTCATGCACAGTCGGGCCCTGCTGAGCAGGCCGTGACACCGCGCGCCGAGCCCGCACCCGTCGTCGTGCTCGATATCAAGGGCGCGATCGGCGTCGGCGCCGGGCACATGCTGGAGGAAGGCTTCGCGCGCGCTCGCGCCGAGCGTGCCGGGCTGATCGTGTTGCGCATGGATACGCCGGGCGGGTTGGTCTCGGCAACGCGCGACATCATCCAGACGATCCTTGGTTCGCCTATTCCCGTCGCGGTGTTCGTCGCCCCCGGCGGCGCGCGGGCGGCCAGCGCCGGCACCTATATCACCTACGCCGCCCATGTCGCCGCCATGGCGCCGGGCACGCATCTCGGCGCCGCAACGCCGGTCCAGATGGGGGCGCCCGGCGCGCCGTCGTCTCCGCAGCGTCGCGACAACGACAAGCCCGCAGAGGGCGAGGGCGGTGCGATGGAACGCAAGGTGCTCAACGACGCCGTTGCGTACTTGCGTAGCCTGGCGCAACTGCGCGGCCGCAACGCCGATTGGGCCGAGAAGGCCGTGCGCGATGCCGCGACCCTGACGGCTGAAGAAGCCGCCCGGAAGAATGTCATCGACCTGCTGGCCGGCAGCGTCGACGACCTGCTCGACCGTCTCGATGGTCGCACCGTGCGCACCGTCGAGGGCGAGCGCACGCTTGCGACGCGACATGCCCGGGTGATCGTCGTTGATCCGAGCTGGAAGACGCGACTTCTCACCATCGTCACCGATCCGAACATCGCCTTTGTCCTGCTGATGATCGGTGTCTACGGCATCATCTTCGAGTTCTGGAGCCCGGGCCTCACCGGTCCGGGGATCGTCGGCGCCATCTGTCTCCTCGTCGGGCTGATGGCCCTGTCGCTGATGCCACTCAACTTCGCGGGTGTGGCGCTCCTGGTAGCCGGCCTGGCGATGATGGTGGTGGAGGCCTTCACGCCAGGGTTTGGCGTGCTGGGCCTCGGCGGTATCGCGGCCTTCGTCATCGGCGGGCTGTTTCTGTTCGACCCGGCCGGCGCCGACATCCACTTCGCCGTGGGCTGGCCAGTGGTGCTGGCCGCGGCGGCGACCAACGCACTGTTGCTCGTCGGTCTGCTGGGCATGATTCTCCGCGTGCGCCGGCGCAAAGTGGCGACGGGCTCGGAAGAAATGATTGGCCTTGAGGGGCGGGTGCTCGACTGGCGGGACGGGCAGGGACACATCCGCATTCATGGTGAGGTCTGGACGGCGCGCGGGCCCGATCCGCTCGTGCCCGGTACGCCGGTGCGCGTCGGCCGGCGCGACGGGCTGACATTGCATGTGGATCCTATCCGGGAAGGAACGTGAACATGCCGAACCTTGATTTCCTCGCCTACCTCCTGCCAGCGCTCGTTGTCGTCGCCCTGATCTCCTACTCGATCCGCATCCTGCGAGAATATGAGCGCGGTGTAGTCTTCACGCTCGGCCGGCTGCAGGGCGTCAAAGGGCCGGGGCTGATCTTTGTCATTCCCCTTGTTCAGACGATGGAACGGGTCGACCTGCGCACCCGCGTCCTCGACGTGCCGCCGCAGGACGTCATCTCACGCGACAACGTCTCGGTCCGCGTCAACGCGGTGGTATATTTCCGCGTCATCGATCCCGAGAAGGCGATCATCCAGGTCGAGCAATACAATCAGGCAACCAGCGAGCTGGCCCAGACCACGCTGCGCTCCGTCGTCGGCCAGCACGAGCTCGACCAGATGCTGGCCGAGCGGGACCAGCTTAACATCGACGTGCAGCGGATCCTCGACGAGCAGACCGACGCCTGGGGCATCAAGGTTTCCAACGTCGAACTGAAACACATCGACCTCGACGAAAAAATGGTTCGCGCCATTGCCCGCCAGGCCGAGGCCGAGCGTCTGCGCCGCGCCAAGGTGATCGACGCCGAAGGCGAACTACAGGCCGCCGAGAAGCTGGTGCTGGCGGGCGAGGCCATGGCCCGCAGCCCCGAGTCGATGCAACTCCGCTATCTCGGCGCCCTTGCCAACATCGCTGGCGAGAAGAGTTCCACCATCGTGTTTCCGCTGCCGATCGACCTGCTCAGCGTTCTGCGGGGCAAGGTCTGACAATCCGCGTGCTTCCGCATCAGTGGGAGCTCGCAGACCATCCACCGCGAGGTCGGCAGCTTCGCCTGATCTGGGGGGCGTGTGCAGATCTCCCGATGCCGAAATCGTGAAACTTCAATGGTCTGTGTCCTTGTCCGGCCTCCGGGCCTGCTTAACGGCGACCTTCGACATGAGATGCGCGGCGGTTCTTTCGCTTCCGGTTCGACCTTTCGGTCTTTTCTTGGCAGAAAGCGGCGCTTGAACAATCTTGCCGGCTGCTCAGACAGGCGCTGAACGCGAGGGTGCACGCCGTCGGACGGATTGTCAGACAGAGACCGGTGCGGCAGCAGGTCGATCGCCTGAAATCGGAGTCTGATTGTTAACTTCCGTTGGCGCCTGATCTTCTCTCCGCGGCCGCAACTTTCTGCTTCACGGCAAGGAAGCTGTCGGGACTGACCGAAATAGAATCGATTCCGCAGTCGACGAGGAATTCCGCGAACTCGGGATGGTCGCTTGGCGCCTGGCCGCACAGGCCGATCTTGGCGCCGGCCTTGTGCGCCTCGCGGATGACGCTCTCGATCATCCACTTCACGGCTTCGTCCTGTTCGTCGAACAGCCCGGCCAGCTCCTCCGAATCGCGATCGACGCCGAGCGTGAGCTGGGTGAGATCGTTGCTGCCGATCGAGAAACCGTCGAAGCGCTCGGCGAAGGCCTTGGCCAGGATGACATTCGAGGGGATCTCGCACATCACGTAGATCTCGAGCCCGGCCTCGCCGCGCCGCAGGCCGTTCTCGGCCATGACGGCGAGCACGCGGTCGGCTTCGCCGACCGAGCGGCAGAAGGGGATCATGACCACCACGTTCCTGAAGCCCATCTCCTCGCGCAGGCGCTGGATAGCACGGCACTCGAGCGCGAACCCGTCGCGGTAGCGCGGCGAATAGTAACGCGAGGCGCCGCGAAAGCCGATCATCGGGTTCTCCTCCTTCGGCTCAAAGGCGGCACCACCGATCAGATTGGCGTATTCGTTGGTCTTGAAGTCGCTCATGCGGATGATGACGGGTTTGGGATATTGCGAGGCCGCGAGCCGCGCCAGCCCGAGCGCCAGGCGGTCGACGAAATAGTCGGTCTTCTTCCCATAACCCGCGGTCAGCGCCGCGATCTGCCGTTTCGCCTCGGCATCTTCAAGTGCATCGAAATTCACCAGCGCCATGGGATGGATCTTGATGTGGTTGCTCACCACGAACTCCATGCGCGCAAGCCCGACCCCGTCGGCCGCAATCCGCCACCAGCGGAAGGCGGCGGCGGGGTTGGCGAGATTGAGCATGATCTGGGTCTTCGTGGCCGGCACGTTCTGCAGGTCGAGCAGCTCCGTCTCGACGTCGGCGGCGCCCTCGTAGACGAAGCCCTGGTCACCCTCGGCGCAGGACACCGTCACCTCCTGCTCGCCATGGAGCAGGCGGGTAGCATCACCGGTGCCGACGATGGCAGGCAGGCCCAGCTCGCGGCTGACGATGGCGGCATGCGAGGTCCGCCCGCCGCGGTCGGTTACGATCGCCGCTGCCCGCTTCATGATCGGCACCCAGTCGGGATCGGTGTTGTGCGTCACCAGGATGGCGCCGTCGACGAAGCGGCTGATGTCGCGGGCATCCTCGATCAGGCAGACGCGGCCCGTCACCACCGCCTCGCCGATGCTGAGGCCGGTCGCAAGCTTCCTGCCCTTCGACTTGATCCGATAGGTCCGGAACTCGCCCGTGCTGCGGCGCGACTGCACCGTCTCGGGCCGTGCCTGTACGATGAAGAGCTGGCCGCTCTGGCCGTCCTTGGCCCATTCGATGTCCATCGGGCAGCCATAGTGCGCCTCGATCGTGCAGGCCCAGCGTCCCAGGGTCAGGATTTCCTCGTCGGACAGGACCCAGGCTTCGCGCTCGGCCCGCGAGGTCGGCACGGTGCGCGTCGGCCGGTCGCCTTCGCCGGCATAGATCATCTTCTGTGCCTTGCCGCCCAGACGCTTCTCGATGATCGGCCTGAGCGCCGGGTCGGCCAGCAGCGGCTTGAAAACCTGGTATTCGTCGGGATCGACCGTGCCCTGCACCACGCTCTCGCCCAGCCCCCAGGCGGCATCGATCACGGCCACCTTGTCGAAGCCGGTTTCGGTGTCGATGGTGAACATCACGCCGGCGCCGCCCAGGTCGGAGCGCACCATGGCCTGCACGCCGATCGACAGCGCCACCTTGAGATGGTCGAAGCCCTTGGTCTGGCGGTAGCTGATGGCGCGGTCGGTGAACAGCGAGGCGTAGCAGCGCCGGCAGGCGTCCAGCAGGGCCGCCTCGCCGCGGATGTTGAGGAAGGTCTCCTGCTGGCCGGCGAAGCTGGCGTCGGGCAGATCCTCGGCGGTGGCGCTCGACCGCACCGCCACGTCGGCGTCGGCGCGGCCGATGCGCTCGCACAGGCCGCGATAGGCACGGGTGATGGCGTCGGCCATCTCCGCCGGCCAGTCGCCGCCCAGGAAGGCCCGGCGCAAGATCTGCCCGCTTTCGGCCAGCGTCGCCTTGCCCGCGGCCAGGTCGCGCAAGGCCGTGGCGATCGTCTCGCGCAGCCCGTTGGTGTCGACGAAGTGCCAGTAGGCCTCGGCCGTCGTGGCGAAGCCCGGCGGCACCATGACGCCGCGCGCGCCGAGATGGCGCACCATCTCGCCGAGGGAGGCGTTCTTGCCGCCGACGCGGGCGACGTCCGCGCGGCCAAGCGCCTCGAACGAGAGGACGGTATCGTCACGCTCTTTCATGGAACACTCCCTGGAAATTCGTTGCGGAACGGAAAGGCGAGGATGCGCCGAACGCTTCTCGACTCCCCAAGGCAGCTACGGCATGCGCGATTTGCGGCGAGACCGCTTTGATGTGAATCAGAGCGGAAGGGCTGATGGCCCGATGCCGGGCGCCGAGACCTGGTCGACTTGGGGACCAATCATGCGCCTGACCGGCGGGACGCGGTCCGAAATCGCCACCGACGCTCGACGACGCCTCAGGGCTCCCGCGGTGCCGCGTCGCCAGCAAGGGGCGGGACGGTTAGCACGTCGATCTTCGAGTCTCGCAGAACGTCCTCGGTGACGCTCCCGAGCAAGACCCGGCCGACGCCCGATCTGCCATGGGTTCCGAGCACGATGAGGTCGGCGCGCCACTTGAGCGAGCCGTCCCGAATTGCCGTTGCCGCCGAGTGCTCGATGGGGGCAACGAGACGCCGTGCCGGCGCGAAGCGAATGTTGTGAAGGAACTGTTCCAGCTCAGCGCCGGCCCGGTCCTCTTCCTCTGCGATCTGGTGCTTGATCTCGGACGTCGTCATCGAGGCGCTCAGCATCAAGCTCCTGGGCGGGGCATCGAAGGCGTGTAGAATTCCGACTTCGCGGCCTTCCAGCAAACCGAGTTTTCGGATCGCCTGGACGGCCTGGGCGGAGCACTCCGAGAAATCGGTCGCGATGAGGATGCGCTCGTACGGCTTGGCGGGAACGGCATTGGCCATGATCACGGGGCGCCTGCTCTGCCTGATCGTCCGCTCCACGGTCGTTCCGACGAATACCTCACGCAGAATTTGCCGCCGATGCGGTCCCATGACGACAAGATCGGCATCGAAGGTCTCGGCGGCGTCGCCGATCGCTCGGAAGGGATCACCGAGCGCCAGATGGGTCTCGCAGGCCAGCCCGTCGTTCTTCCGCAGCGTGGTAGCCAGATCGTGCAGTATCGCAGCGGCTTCGCGCTGCTCCGACTGCACGAGGCTGCGGGGCTGGTCATCGTCGATGACGTGAACGAGAATCAACTCGGCCGCCTTCTCGCGCGCCAGCAGCGCGGCCCGCCGAAGCGCCCGATCGGAGCGCGTCGAGAAATCGGTGGCTACGAGAAGTCGCTTCATTCGTGGCACGCTCCCGGTGATCGACATACTCCGGTGAAGGCGGTAACGCCTGTCGCTCCAATCTCAAGGATAGCGGGCGAGGCCTGATGTGTCTTGATCTCGCTCAACGGCTTTCGAGATCGTCCGCTGTCGCGATGGCCGAGTAAATGGGCAGCTGTTGGATTGTCGTCGGTTGCCCGCGATGACAGTGGGCTAAACACGCTCCAAGCAACCCCCAGGATCAGCGACTCGCTTTCCTCCTCCGGCTACGATGGGCTTTTCTCATGAGCCTGCGAGGCGGCAGGCTGAAGAAGCAAGCAGACCGGCAGGCTGCTTCGATGGCTACAGGCTGACTTCCCGATGGTGATTGATCAGGGTCAAAGATCCATGCGCCCGAACGTGGTATCTTGGCCTGTGTTAGATAGAATTCCCCAGGCGTTCGAAGGCGGGGAGTGGGGGCGTGTCGATGGTGAATGATCTCGTCGTGGATTTGTCGCGCGCGCAGTTCGCCGCCACGGCCCTCTACCATTTCCTGTTCGTGCCACTGACGCTCGGCCTCACCGTGCTGCTGGCGGTGATGGAGACCATCTACGTCACCACGGGCCGCGAGATCTACAAGCAGATGGCCCAGTTCTGGACCCGCCTGCTGCTGATCAATTTCGCCTTGGGCGTCGCCACTGGCCTCACCATGGAGTTCCAGTTCGGCACCAACTGGTCCTTCTATTCGAGCTTCGTCGGCGACACGTTCGGCGCGCCGCTCGCGATCGAGGGCCTGATGGCCTTCTTCCTGGAATCCACCTTCATCGGGTTGATGGTGTTCGGCTGGGACAAGATGTCCAAGGCCCAGCATCTCATCGTGACCTACGCCGTGGCCCTTGGATCGAACTTCTCGGCGCTGTGGATCCTGGTGGCCAACAGCTTCATGCAGCACCCGCAGGGCGCCGAGTTCAATCCCATCACCATGCGCATGGAGTTGCAGAACTTCGGCGCGCTGTTCTTCAACCCCGACGCCCAGTCCAAGTTCGTGCACACCGTGCTCGCGGGCTACGTGACGGCGGCCGTCTTCGTCTGCGGCATCAGCGCCTGGTACATGCTGAAGAACCGCCATCTCGATCTCGCCCGCCGCTCCTTCCGCATCGCGGCGGTGTTCGGCATGCTGGGCGGCGCCGGCGTGATCACGCTGGGCGATGCGCTGGGCTATGTCGGGGCCAAGGTCCAGCCGACCAAGCTCGCCGCCATGGAGGCTCTGTGGACCTCGGAGAAGGCGCCGATGGCCTTCAACGCCATCGCCTTCCCGAACCAGGCCGAGCAGAAGAACTACTTCACGGTCCAGATTCCCGCGATGCTGTCGATCCTGGTCACGCATTCTCTCGACGGCGTGGTGCCGGCGATCGACCAGCTCCAGGTCGAGGCGCAGGAGCGCATCCGCAACGGCATCCCGGCCGTCCAGGCAATGGAGCGGCTGAGCGCCAATCCGCGCGATGAGGCGGCACTCGCCCAGTTCAAGGCACATGGCAAGGACGTGGGCTACGGGTTCCTGGTGCTGCGCTACGCCCCTCAGGGAGATCTCTCCAAGATCACCGACGCCGACATCGCCCGCGCCGCGCGCGACACAATCCCGAACGTCGCGATCGTCTTCTGGTCGTTCCGCATCATGGTGGCCTTCGGCCTCCTGATGCTGGCCTACCTCGTGCTGGCGACGCTGATGACGCTTTCCAACCAGATCGAGCGCCAACGCTGGTTCCAGTGGGCGGCCGTGTTGATGGTGCCGGTGCCGTTCCTCGCCTGCGAGTTCGGATGGCTGGTTGCCGAGGTCGGACGCCAGCCCTGGACCGTCAACGAGATGCTGCCGACCTGGCTTTCGGCGTCGACCCACAGCGTCGCCTACATGGTGTTCTCGCTCTCGGGCTTCATCCTGCTCTATACTGCCTTCGCGATCGTCGAGATCTACCTGATGCTCCTGTTCATCCGGAAGGGACCGGAAGACCACGGCGCCGGTCACGCCGCGGCCGCAGGCCCTCCGCCGGCCGGTCGCCGGCTCGCAGCTTCGTAAGGGAGACGCATCATGGAAACCTACATGATTCTCCTGGTCGTCTGGTGGGTCCTGCTCGGCGTGCTGCTGACGGGCATCGGTGCCATGGTCGGCATGGACATGGGCGTCGGCACCCTGCTGCGCTATGTCGGGCGCACGGACTCGGAACGGCGCGTCGCGTTGAACGTCATCGGCCCGCACTGGGACGGCAACCAGGTGTGGTTCATCCTGGGCGGCGGCGCGATCTTCGCGGCTTGGCCGCTGGTCTACGCGACGGCCTTCTCCGGCTTCTACATCGTCATGCTGGTATTGCTGTGGAGCATGATCCTGCGTCCACTGGGCTTCGAGTACCGCAGCAAGCTGGCCTCGCCCGCTTGGCGTGGCGTCTGGGATGCGGCGCTGTTCGTCAGCGGCCTTGTCCCGATGGTGGTGTTCGGCGCGGCGATCGGCAATGTGCTGCAGGGCGTGCCGTTCCATTTCGACTGGCGCCTGACGTCCTTCTATACGGGCAGCTTCCTGTGGCTGTTCAACCCCTTCGCCATCCTGTGCGGGCTGATGTCGGTCGCACTCGCGGTCTATATGGGCGGTTCCTGCCTCGCCAACGGTGCCGAAGATCCGATCGGCGCGCGTGCCCGGCGGGCCGCGATCAGCGGCGGCCTCGCTGCGCTCCTGCTCTTCACGGTCGGCGGCTTCTGGGTTTCGGGCATGGAGGGCTTCAAGCTGGTGGCAGGACCCGATCCGGGCGTGCCGCAGACGCCGCTGCACCAGCAGGTGACGCGGGTGCCCGGCGGGCTGTTGGCGAACTACGCCGCGCATCCTGCGCTTTGGGTGCTGCCGGCGCTGGTCTATGCCGGGCTTCTGCTGGGCGCGCTGGCCCATGCGATCCGGCGGCCGATCCTCGCCTGGTGGTTGGGGGCCCTGGCCTGGATCGGCGTGATCGGCACGGTCGGCGCCGCCATGTTCCCCTTCATCATGCCGTCGTCCAGCAATCCCTCGCACAGCCTCACGGTCTGGAACTCCGGCTCGAGCCTCGTGACGCTGACCTGGATGGTGGGCTTCGTCGTGATCTTCATGCCGATCATCGTCTGGTACACGAGCTGGGCCTTCTGGGTGATGCGCGGCAAGGTCAGCGTGAAGCACGTCGAGACCTCGGACCACGCCTACTAAGGGGGATCGGACATGTTCCTGCGCTACATCATCGCCATGGCGCTCGCGGCGCTTGCCATCCTGTTCGGCATCATCCTCGGCGACTACGGGCCCTGGTACCTGTCGTGGTTCCTCGGCACGGGCTTCATGGTGCTGGTCGCCGTCTCGGCCGGCGTGCTGTTCGAGGCGCAGGAGGATGCGGCCCGGGCGGCGCGCGATCCCGGCGAATCGCTGGACGTTTCCAGCGCCGTCGACGCGCCGTCGCCCACGCGTCCCGTTCGCTGACCTGACGATCCGTCGTCCATGACCGAAATCCAGGCGGACGCGCCTGGCCGTCGTCGCGCTGGTGTCGAGCGCTGGCTGCGTGCCGAGATCGCCGAAGCCGCGAACAGCGGCGTGCGGCGCGCGATCGTGCTCGGCGCCCTCGCGGCGGCCCTCGCCGTGCCCCAGGCCTGGCTGCTGGCTCACGCTATCGCCCCGGTCGTCATGGAGAAGGCATCCGTCTCGTCGGCGCTTCCCTGGCTGTTGCCGGTGCTACCGCTGCTCCTGCTGCGCTTCTTCCTCGCCACCGCTTCCGGTCGCGCAGCGCTCGTGGCCGCCGGCCGCGTCAAGGCGCGCATCCGGTCGGCGCTGCTGCGCCATCTGGCGTCGCTTGGACCTGCAACGAACGCAGGCCGCAGCACCGGTGAGGCCGCGACGATCGTGCTCGAAGGTGTCGATGCGCTCGATGCCTACGTGTCGCGCTTCCTCGCCCATCTCGGCGTGCTCGTCGTCCTGCCGCCGCTCGTGCTGGTCGTCGTCCTGCCGCGTGACTGGATTTCCGGCCTCGTGCTGCTGGTGACGGCGCCGGTCATTCCGCTGTTCATGATCCTGCTGGGGCTCGGTGCGGAGAAGCTGAATCGCCGGCAGTGGCTGCGCCTGCTGCGCCTGTCCGGCCGGCTGCTCGACGGGCTGCAGCGGCTGACGACCTTGCGCCTGCTGAACGCCGGCGACCGCGAAGCCGAGCGTCTCGCGGAAGCGGCCGAGGATTATCGCAAGAGTACGATGGCGGTGCTGCGGGTCGCCTTCCTGTCGACCTTGGCGCTGGAGTTCTTCGCGACCGTGGGCATCGCGCTGGTCGCCGTGCTGATCGGCTTCCGCCTGCTCGACGGCGCGCTGGGCTTCGAAGCCGCGTTCTTCGTCCTGCTGCTCGCGCCCGAGTTCTACGCCCCGCTTCGTCAACTCGGCCTCGACTATCACGCGCGCATGGAAGCGCTGGCCGCGGCCGAGCGCATCCTCGACCTGCACGCCGAACCACCAGGGCCGGCCGGCGAGGAGCGGCCCGTTCTCGGCGCAGATATCACGATCGAGTGCGAAGGCGTGAGCTTCGCCTGGGAGCCGGACCGGCCTGCCCTCCGGGACTTCTCCCTGCGTCTCGTGCCGGGTGAGATCGTGGCCCTGGTCGGGCCGAGCGGCGCGGGCAAGAGTACGCTGCTGTCGCTGCTGCTGGGGTTGCTGCGCCCGCAATCGGGTCGGGTTCTCGCGAACGGCCACGACCTCGCCACCGTCGATCCCGCGCACTGGCTTGGCCATGTCGCGGTCGTGCCGCAGCGGCCGCACATGTTCGAAGGCAGCGTGCTCGACAACATAAGACTGGCAGACCCGGACGCCGGCCTCGACCGCGTGCGGGCGGCGGCGGCACTGGCCGCTGCCGACGGGTTCATCGCGGCGCTGCCCCGTGGCTACGACACGGCGCTTGGCGAACATGGCGAGACGCTGTCGGGCGGCCAGGTCCAGCGGCTGGCGCTGGCACGGGCCTTCCTCAAGGAGAAGGCCGGTGTGCTGCTTCTCGACGAGGGTACGGCTGGGCTCGACCGCGGCACGGAAGCTTCGGTGGCCGACGCCATCCGTCGTCTCGCGGCGGGGCGCGCCACACTGATCGTCACGCATCGCCTCGCTACCGTGCGTCTTGCCGACCGCGTCGTGTTCCTGGAGGAAGGACGCGTCGTGGAGCAGGGGCCGCGTGCCGCGCTCGAGGCGGACGATGGACGCTTCGCCCGCCTCCTCAGCGACGCGGGGCTCGCCCCATGAGGGACATGGCTGTCGTTCGTCGTCTGCTCGGGCTCGCCCGGCCGTGGCGCGGCTGGATGGGGCTCGCGGTCCTGGTCGCTTGTGCCACGGTGCTGGCGAGCGTGGCCCTGATGGGCATCGCCGGCTGGTTCATCGCCGCCATGGGAATCGCCGGCGTCACCACCGGCATGATGAACTACTTCCTGCCGGCGGTGGGCATCCGCTTCTTCGCCATCGTCCGCACCGGCGGCCGCTATGGCGAGCGGCTGCTGAGCCACGAGGCCACCTTCCGACTCTTGGCGGGCCTGCGCCTCTGGTTGTTCCGCAGGCTCATTCCCCTGTCGCCGGGCCAGCTCCAGTCGCGGCGCGGCGGCGACCTCGCGGGCAGCCTGCAGGCCGATGTCGACACGCTTCAGCACGCCTATCTGCGCCTCGCCTCGCCGATCGCCGTGGCGCTGGTGTGCGGCGTCGCGATCGTGCTGGTCGTGGCCGCCCTGCATCCGCCGACGGCGCTGGCGCTCGCCGTGCTGCTGGTCATCGCCGGGGGCATCGTGCCGACATGGGCGCGCCGCGCCGCAGCCGCGCCCGGCGCGGAAGCCGTCGCTTCGCGTGCGGCGCTACGCGTGGCCACGGTCGATCTTCTTCAGGGCCTGACGGATCTGCGGGCGGCGGGCGCCGTCGAGCGCCAGCTTGCCGCGATCGACGGGCTGGGCGAGCGCCTGGTCGACAGTCAGTGCCGCGCCTTGACCGCGGGGGTGGTGGCGGAGGCGGCGGTCGGCCTGTCGGCCGGTCTGGCCCTGTGGTGCGCCGCGTTGCTGGCCTCGGCGAGTGTCGCCGTAGGAGGTCTTCTGCCCGAGGTCGCGCCCGCTCTCGTTCCGGCGCTCGCGCTTGCGGCGCTGGCGGCGTTCGAAGCCGTGGCGCCGCTGCCGGCGGCCATGGAGCGGTGGGGCGAGGTGAGGGCTGCGGCCCGCCGCATCTTCGATCTCGCCGATCGCACGCCTGCCATCGTGGCGGGTCCCGACCCGTCGCCCACGCCGCAGGACGCCAGCGTCGTCTTCTCGTCGGTGCGATTGCGCTACGCGCCCGGGTCGCCGCCTGCCCTGGACGGGCTCGATCTCGCGATTCCCGATGGCCGGCATCTCGCCATTCTCGGACCCAGCGGAGCCGGCAAGAGTTCGCTCGGCCGGCTGCTGGTGCGCTTCTGGGACTATGAAGGGGAGATCCGGTTGGGTGGGCACGATCTGCGCCGCTATCGCCCGGAGGACCTGCGTCGCCTCGTCGGCATCGCCACCCAGGATGCGCAGCTCTTCAATGGTTCGGTCCGTGACAATCTCCTGATGGCGGCGCCGGAGGCGGACGCCGCGGCGATGGAACAGGCGCTCGAGGTCGTGCAGCTCGCCGAGTTCGTACGCGGCCTGCCCGACGGACTCGACACATGGATCGGCGAGGCGGGTGCGCGCCTGTCCGCCGGTCAGGCTCGCCGGCTCGTCCTGGCGCGCGCACTCCTTCGCGATCCCCGTATCCTGATCCTCGACGAGCCGACCGAGAATCTCGACGCCGCCACCGCGCGCCGGCTCATCGCCTCGCTGCGAGCCGCCACGGAGGGACGCACCGTCATCCTGATCACCCACGATCCGCGCGCGGCCGCCCAGTTCACGGACCAGATCGTTCACATGGAAAGTGGTCGCATTTCCTAGCCCGGATGTCTCACGGAGTTGAGTAGCTTGGGTGGCTTCGAGGATGGCGCGTCGTTGCCGTTGATGAGGCAAGTCTGAAGCGCTGTGGGTGGTAATCTGGGCGAGTTCGGTCATCCGCGCCGAAGCGGAGTTGGCGAGCTTTGTCGCCTTGAGGCCGATACGGCGCAGCCCTTCGAGCAGCACATAGGCCATTGAGGCGAACCACAGGCGCAACTAGTTGGCGCGCATCGTCGCGGTCGAGGTGCGGTCCCTTCGGCTTCGCTCAGGGCAGGCGGCGAAGAGGTCGAGCTGTCATTCCTTGATGCGGCTCTCCATCTCGCCACGGGCGCAGCAGAGGTCCTCGTAGAGGGTGCGGGCGTCAGCGCGCTGCCGGCCGAGCGAGGTCACGACGAAGCGGGGATTGGCCTCGCCCTGGGTGTGCAGTCTGTTCGCATCGGAGCTCTTCCTGGGACAGAGTTAAGTCGTTGCCGCACAACAACTCTCAAAGCCCGTGCTCCGATGCACCTAATCTCCGTGAGATATCCGGGCCAGGGCCAGGCGATCCCGACCACCCGAAAGCGGCCCACCCTTCTGCGCGGTGGTCATTTCGAGCCGACCGGGATCGCCTTGAAGGGCATGCCCTTGTCGGCGCGCAGGTCGGGAGGCAGACCGAGCACGCGTTCGCCGATCGTGTTGCGCAGGATCTCGTCGGTACCGCCGGCGATCCGAAATGCCGGCGAGTCGAGGAAGGACTCCTCGAAGATGCCCTCGATCGGCATGTCGGCGCCCATCTCGGCACCTGCGGCGCCCAGCAACTCCAGCCCGTACGACGCCGCGTCCTGGATCATGGTCGCCGCCACCAGCTTGCCAATCGAGGCCTCCGGCCCTGGTGCCTCACCGCGGGCCAGCGAGGTCATGATGCGGTAGCGGGTGAAGCGCAAACCTTGCGCCTTGACGTAAAAGTCGGCGAGCCGGTCCTGCACCCCGCCATCCTCGAACGCGGGCCGGCCGTTCAACTCGAGCTGGCGGGTCAGCGAGAAGAGTTCTTTGAACGATGGGCCGAAATCGTCGTCGAGCGAGTAACGCTCGCCCATCAGCAGACTCATGGCGACTTTCCAGCCGCCGTCGACCGGACCGAGCCGCTGGCTGTCAGGAATGCGGGCGTCCTTGAAGAAGACTTCGTTGAAGTGCGAGGCGCCTGACATTTGCTTGATCTGCCGAATCTCGACACCCGGTGTCTTGGTGCTGAGGTAAAAGAACGTCAACCCTTCGTGCTTGGGCTTATCGAAGTCGCTGCGCGCGATGAGCACACCCCAGTCGGCTTCGTGCGCGAGGGACGTCCAGATCTTCTGGCCGTTGATCACCCATTCGTCGCCGTCGCGTGTCGCGCGCGTTCGCAGCGAACCGAGATCGGAACCGCCAGAAGGCTCGGAATAGAACTGACACCATACTTCCTCGCCGCGCAGGGCCGGCGGCGCGAAGCGATCCCGCTGTTCCTGCGTGCCCCACCGGCAGATCGTCGGCATGCAGATATTGAGCTGCAGGCCGATGGCATTGACGGTCGTGTCGTACTTCGCCTCTTCCTGGTCGTAGATCATCTGCTGGACGGGCGTGCCAGCCTGCCCGTGCCATTCCTTGGGCCACGTGATTCCGGCAAAGCCGGCGTCGAATTTCTTGCGCTGAAAGGCCTTGGCCTGCGGCACCACATCGGGACCATCCTCGCCTCGACGGTAGCCTCGCACGTGACCGGGATGGCGCCTCGGGAGAGTTGCGTCCAGGAACCGCCGGCACTTGGCGCGGTACTCTGCTTCGTCGAATGAATCGGTGAAGTCCATGATGCCGTTCCCTATGCCGCGTAGTCGGTCGGGGTGGCCGCGCTCTCGCGGGCCCACAGCGCACCGAGGAGCTTGCGCTTCCATTCACGCGCGCTGCCGAGCGCGAGCGCTTGGAGCCGGGCCCGGCGGTAGTAGAGATGGCAATCCATCTCCCAGGTGAAGCCCATACCGCCGTGGGTCTGGATGTTCTCGCGCGTGGCGGTCCAGCCCGCATCGCAACTGGCGATGCGGCTGGCAGCCGCCGCCACCGCCAACTCATTCGATTCGCTCTCGAGAGCCCACGCGGCCCAGTAGCAATTGGACCGCGCTAGCTCGGTGGCGATATAGACCTCCACCAGCTTGTGCTTGATCGCCTGAAAGGAGCCGATGGGCCGACCGAAGGCGTAGCGGCTCTTTGCGTAGTCGCGCGCCATCTCCAGCGCCGCCGTCGCGACGCCGAGCTGCTCGAAGGCCATCATGACCGCCGCACGGTCGATCAGGCTCTGGAAGGCAGTGGCGCCATTCGCTTGCGGCAATGGTTCCGCTGGTACCCCGTCGAAACGGATCGTGGCGTGGCCGCGGGATGGATCGACCGTCGGACGAACCATTTTTGATACGGCAGCATCGCCAAGATCGACAATGCAGAGGCTGGGCGCTTCCTCCAGGCTGCGCACGGCGACAATCGCGAAATCGGCAACGTCGCCGTCGGGAACGACCAACTTCGTCCCCGTCAGACGGCCGTCGAGGAAGCGGGTATCGAACGACGCTGGATTGAACGGGCCAGCCTTTTCGACGAACGCCAGTGTGCCGACGGCCTGTCCTGTCGCGAGGCGTGGAAGATAACTCTTCTTTTGCTCCTCGCTGCCATAGAGCAGCAGCGCTTCGGTAGCCATGTAGACCGACGAAGCGTAAGGCACTGGCGCGATCACCCGGCCCATCTCCTCGGCCAGCACGCAGACGGCGAGATGGCCGAGGCCCAGTCCCCCATACGCTTCAGGGATGGCTGCCGACAGCCATCCCATCTCGCCGATCTCCCGCCATAGGACCCTGTCGACCTTGTCGGCGCGCTTGAGCGCCTTGCGTGTTACGGCGGGCGGACAACGCTCCACAAGGAACTCGCGCGCGGTGTCGCGAAGCTGCTTGAATTCATCCGGAAAGTCGAAATTCAAGGAATCATTCCTGTGAGGTTCGAGGAGATTTCAGGTGCCTGCTACCGCTCGATCTCCTTGGCAACTCGATGCCACCGCTCGACGGATGGGCAGGCCGACAATGGGATCATCGCCGACGGGCGAGATGCTTTCCAGCGTGATGTAGCGGGCGCGCTGGACAGCCCATTCATCGTTCTGTTCGAGCAGGATGGCGCCGACCCCGCAACCAGCTCGAAAAGCCGCCGACCCTTAAGCCAACCGTCGGCGGCTTTTTGTTGTCTCGAGCACTGCGCCGCTCGTCAGTAGGTCGACCCGGCGTGACCGGACCGGGCCCCGCTTTGTCGGACCTGGTCGACAGCCCAGGCGAGATCGGCCAGGTATTCGTCCACCATGCGTTCGTGGCTGGGGTTCAGGTGCATATGGATGCCGGGCGGTTCGACCTGGCGGCCGATCAGCCAACCACGGGTGCCCATGGCATCCGATACCGCACCAATGTCGAGCGCCGGATCGGCCGAACGGGTGACGAAGATCGAGAGCTCGCTGGGCTCCAGAACGGCCAGGCCTGGAATACGGCCGATGCCGTCGGTCAGCGCCTTCTTGGTGTCCATGATCATCCGGGCACAGCGCAAGTAGCCCGCGTCGCCCAGATGCTGGAGTGTCGCCCACGCGGCGGCGACCGCGCCGCCGGGCCGCGTGCCCTGCATCGTCCAGGCGATGTAGGGGCCGCGTTCCCACTCGCGGAAATCGAAAGTCTGGTACTTCTCCTTCAGTTCTTTCGAGCGCAGCAGCATGAGCGAGGCGCCCTTGGCGGCCATGCCGTGCTTGTGCAGGTCGGCCGAGAGGCTCATCACGCCCGGCACGGAAAGGTCCCAGTCGGGGAGCGCGTGGCCCAATCGCTTGACATAAGGCGACAGGAAGCCGCCGACGCAGGCATCGACATGCAACCAGAGGCCGCGCGATAGCGCGAGTTCCCCGAGTTCGCGGATCGGGTCGAACACGCCGAACGGGTAGCAGGGCGCCGACCCCACGAGGCCGATCGTGTTGTCGTCGATCCTCGATGCCATGGCGCCAATGTCGGCCTTGAAGTCGTTGCGCGTCGTGGGGACCCGGCGCACATCGATGCCGAGCGCGTGGCCGGCGCGGCTGAAGGCCGGGTGGGCGGTCCGCGGGACGACGAAATTGGGCTCGCGGATGCCTTTGGTTTCGCGGGCCCAGTCGCGCGCCGTCTGGACCGCGAGAAAGATGCTTTCCGAGCCGCCCGACGTGAAGGTGCCGGCCGCGTCGTCCGGTGCATTCAGCAGCGCCAGACCGAAGTCGACGACGTCGGACTCGAGCTTCGCCAGGGACGGGAAGGCGCGTTTGCCGAGGCTGTTCTCGGTCCAGAAGGCGGCATAGGCCCGCTTCTGAACATCGGCGAGTTCGTCATCGAGGTAGTAGTAGTAGACAGCCATGCGGGCATCCCGCCACGAGACATCGTCCTTCTTGGCGTCGTTCAGCAGCGCCTCGATCTCGCGCCAGGCGAGCCCTTCTTTCGGCAGTTCCATGTCGCCTCCCCGATTCGTCGGATCAGTCGCCCGACGATTTGTTCCGCCTATAGCCCGGCGCCAGGTGAAGTGCCAGAAGGAGATGCGACTGGTAATTGATCGCATCTCTGCTAGATGTATCGTCGGAGGAAACGTCGACCCATGCGCATTGTCCTCGCCGCCCTGCTGTGGCTCTCGTTCGCGGGCGCCGCGTCGTCCCATGCGCTGTGGCTCGAGCCCGGCGAGGGGGGCTACCAGCTCTATTTCGGCGAGTTCGGCGAGAACCTGCGCGAGGGCTCGCCCGGCCTGCTCGACCGCTTCGAGCCGATGCCGGCCGCCAAGGCCTTCGGCGCTTCGGGCGACGTGGCGCTGAAGGCCGAGAAGAAGCCGACCTCCTTACAGTTCTCGGGCGTGCCCGAAGGCACCGGCAGCGTGGTGGCCGAGCAGGCGCGGGTTACCGAGCGCAAGCAGGTCGACAAGGCCATCCGAACGCTCGACCGGTACTCGGCGCGCTACATAGCCGACTTCGGCGAGCGCAAGCCGCTGATCCCGCTCGACATCCTGCCGGCCGGCAAGCCGGGCAGTTTCAAGGTCTTCTATGATGGCAAGCCCCTGCCCGGGGCCAGGGCCGAGATCGTGACCGAGTTCGGCTGGACCAGGGAGCTGAAGACCGACGAGGCCGGCTCCTTCGAGGTCGCGCTGCCGTGGAAGGGCACCTATGCGATCGAGGTGTCGCTGGCGGACAACACGCCGGGCATGCACGGCGCCGTGCCCTATGACGGGATGCGGTTCGTCACGACGCTCACCTTCAAGGTGCCGGACGGGCTCGTGGCACCGGCCCGTCCGCCCGCCGTGACACCGAAGCGCTGATCTTCGGTCAACAATTCATACTCCTCGCCCCCGACAGGGGGAGAGGTTGGGTGAGGGGGCGACGCACCACCTGTAACCCCCACCCTGCCTCTCCCCCTATCGGGGGAGAGGAACATGATTCCTAACCTGGCTTCTTGTTGAGCACGCCGAAGCGATCCTTCGGCGCCTTCTCGCGGGCGGCGGGGCCGTAGGTTCCCATCTCGATGCGATGCGGGATGGTGAGCATGTAGTTCTTGAAGGCATTCTCCATCGCCTGCCGCCAGCCCTGCGCGTCCTGCGTCTCGTTGACCGAGGCCTTGGCGAGCTTCAGCGCATAGGGATCGCGCTCGGCGATCCGCTGGGCCAGCGCCATCGTCTCCGCTTCGAGCTTTTCGCGCGACACGACGCGGTTCACCAGGCCCGCCTTCTCGGCATCGGCGGCGCTGATGAAGTCGCCGGTGAAGAGATATTCCTTCGTCTTGCGCGGGCCGAAGTCCCACGGCATCGAGAAATACTGCACGTGGCTGCCGCCCCACTTCACGGCACGGTCGGCGAACTGGGCATCTTCGCTGGCGATGATGATGTCGCAGGCCGAGGCGATCATCATGCCGCCCATGATGCAGTAGCCCTGGACCTGCGCGATGGTCGGCTTGGGGAGATCGCGCCAGCGCATCGTATTCTCGAAGAAGCGCTCCCACAGGCGGCGATACTCGCCCCTGAAGCCGGGCTCCAGCGGCGTCTTCTTCTGGTCCTCCATCTCTTGTGCGCTGCCGAGATCGTGCCCGGCGGAGAAATGCTTGCCGGCGCCGGCCAGGATGATGACCCGCACGTCGTTGTCGTCGACCGCCGCCTGGAAGGCATGGTCGAGTTCCTCGAGCAGGACCCGGCTCTGTGCGTTCAGCACCTCTGGCCGGTTGGTCGTGATCTTGAGCACCGGTCCGGTGCGTTCGGTGAGGAGCGTTGAATAGGTCATGCGGCTGCCTGTACGGGGTGACGGAGTTCGGGCGCGAGACCGGCGCCCATCAGGTCGATGAAATTGTCGCAATAGAAGCGCTG
>LNFM01006329.1_pt1 | contig 19578 bp, 25 predicted proteins | sample 596031 | NCBI WGS metagenome assembly LNFM01 (sample SAMN04254537, study PRJNA301005) | activated carbon metagenome | isolation source: dual media filters at the Ann Arbor, Michigan drinking water treatment plant | place: USA: Ann Arbor | reverse complement strand
TACTCATCATTGCTGCTCCGATTGCCAGTCCGTTACCCGGACCTGGCGGCATTGCATTGTTTGTCATCGGGCTCGGCGTGATCCTCAAACATTCGCTTTGGGCAAAGAAACGCTATTCTCGGCTTTCAAGGCAACATCCCGAATATGCCCGTTGGGCAAATTGGGCGTTGCGACGCAACAAGGTCAAAGGCACGCCGCCATTTCCCGATATAAAACGCGATATCGTGCACCTGTTCCGGCGTGACGATCTTGACGCAAAACTGCCATAACCCGTGTTGACTTTCGCCGTCATCAAACGTATCGGCCACGTCAACAAAAGCGGTCGCTGGACAGATTCGGCGGCCCTTTTCATTCTATTACGTATAAAAACTAAGGATTACAGTCATGAAGCGCACTTTTCAGCCGAGCAATCTCGTGCGTGCCCGCCGCCACGGTTTCCGTCTGCGCATGTCGACCGCTGCTGGCCGCAACATCCTGAACTCACGCCGTGCGCGTGGCCGCAAGAAACTGTCGGCTTAATACCCGAAACGGCAGACCGCGACATGCGCGGTTACAACATCATCAAAAAGCGGTCAGATTTTCTGGCAGCCAACCGGGGGAAGCGATACGCGACTCCCGGTTTTGTTTTGCTGGTGAAAGACCGGCAGGACGATGACCCCGCAATCCGGCTGGGCATTACCATCACCAAGAAAGTCGGTAACGCAGTTGTTCGCAACCGGATGCGGCGGCGCTTTCGCGAATTGGCGCGCGAGATGCTGGCTGACAAAGGTAAGGTGGGGGGCGACCACGTGCTCATCGGCCGCGATGGCGGGATCGAAAAAAATTTCGCCGAACTGCGCGCCGATATGGCGCGGGCTTTGGACAAACTTGGAAAGTGATCGCGAAGCTCTTCATTCTGATTGCGCGCGGCTGGCAAATTGGTCCGTCGCGTATCCTGCCGCCGACGTGTCGCTATAGCCCGAGTTGCTCGGCCTATGCGATTACGGCACTGCAAAGATACGGTGCAATTAAGGGTGGCTGGCTTGCTGCCAAAAGGCTATTGCGCTGCCAACCTTGGGGCGGGCACGGATATGATCCAGTGCCGGAAAAGCCTAATATATTGAATAATGGGGAATAATACACGTGGATGACAAGCGTAACCTGATATTTGCAGTCTTGCTGACGGGCCTTATCCTGTTCGGCTGGCCCTATGTTGCGAGCATGTTCTTCCCCACTGCCACCGTTGTTGAGGCGCCTGCCAAGACAGAATCTGCCTCTACAGGTACCGCGACGTCGGGTGCGACCATTACATCGGCTGCGGCTCCAAAGAATGTTCCAATCGGCGATGCGCTTAAAGGGACAGTTCGCGTCCTTGTTGAAACACCCAAGCTGAAGGGTTCGATCAACCTCGAAGGGGCGCGCATCGACGACCTTTTGCTGCTGACGCACCGCACAGCACTACCCAAAGATTCGCCGCCGGTCCGGCTATTCGCTCCGTCCGGTACCGCTAAAGCGCATTTCGCGCGTTTTGGCTGGGTCGGCAGCGGGGTCACCCTGCCCGATGATAAAACCGTCTGGACACCGAGCGCAAGCAAACTGACACCCGAAACGCCGGTCACGCTCAGCTGGACCAATGCCGAAAACCAGAAGTTCGATATAATCCTGTCTGTAGACCAGGATTATATGATCAGCGCCGAGCAGCGCTTCACCAACGGCGCGGCGACCGAAGCAGAGGTTGCTCCCTTCGGCCTTCTAAGCCGCAATGGACAATCACCCGACCCCGACACTTGGAACATCCATGTCGGGCCAATGGGCGTGTTCAACGGCGAAATCGTCAATATCAATTATGACGATGTGATCGAAGCACCAAAGGGCGAGGTCGATTACAGCACCACTGGCGGCTGGCTTGGTGTCACCGAAATGTACTGGCTCGCTGCGCTAATTCCAGATCAAAAGGTCAAAACCAACGCCTCGTTCAAGACCTCCGATGGTTATTATTGGTCGCAAATGGTCAATGCCACGCAGACGAAGGTCGCACCGGGTACCACCATATCGCAGACATCACGGTTGTTCGCAGGCGCCAAAGAAGTCGAAACGCTCGACATGTATGCCAACGCGAAAGAAAATGCGGTCCCGCTGCTCGATTATTCGATCGACTGGGGCTGGTTCTGGTTCATTGCGATTCCGTTCTTCTGGATTCTTCACTGGTTATTCGGTGTGTTCGGCAATTTCGGTGTCGCCATTATCGGCCTAACCATCATCGTTCGCCTGTTCATGTTCCCCATCGCGCAAAAGCAGTTCGCCTCAATGGCGCAAATGCGCGTTGTGCAGCCGAAAATGAAAGCGGTCCAAGAGCGTTGGAAAGACGACAAGCCGCGTATGCAGCAGGAGATGATGAAACTGTACAAGGATGAAAAGGTCAATCCGCTTGCCGGATGCCTGCCCATACTTCTGCAAATTCCGATCTTCTTTGCGCTCTATAAAATTTTAATGCTATCGATTGAAATGCGCCATCAGCCGTTTGCGTTGTGGCTCAAAGATTTGTCCGTTCCCGATCCTTCGGCGCATTTGCTGTTCGATATGCTTGGGACGGGGATCACACTCCCCGCATTCTTGGCAATTGGCGTGCTGCCGATCTTGCTAGGCGTGACCATGTGGTTGATGCAAAAGCTGAACCCACAGCCGATGGACGAAGTTCAGAAGCAGGTGTTCGCCATCATGCCGTGGTTCCTGATGTTTATCATGGCGCCATTCGCAGCAGGGCTTCAACTGTACTGGGTGATGTCCAACCTGGTATCGATAGCGCAGCAGAAATGGCTCTATTCGCGGCACCCGATATTGAAACAGCAAGCCGCCAAGGATGCTGAGGAAAAGGCAGCGACGAAAGCCAAGGCAGGAACGTGAGCGCGGATGTCATTGCCGGAATCGCCGAACCGAACCGGATTTTCTCCGGGCCGGTGACGTTTCTGAAATCGGCACCAAAGCTTGAGTTCTTACCCGACCCGACCGTCCCGGAAATCGCATTTGCTGGCCGCTCGAACGTCGGTAAGTCGAGCCTTATTAATGCACTGGTGAACCGAAACAACTTGGCGCGCGCATCAAACACTCCGGGGCGGACGCAGGAGCTGAATTTCTTTGATGTCGGTGCCCCTGCGTTGTTTCGCATCGTAGATATGCCCGGTTATGGCTATGCTAAGGCTCCCATCAAAACGGTTCAGCAGTGGCGTTATCTGATCAACGATTACCTACGAGGACGTGCAGTGCTCAAGCGCGTGTTCGTTCTGATCGACAGCCGCCACGGCATCAAGGAAGTCGATCATGATATCATGGGCATGCTTGACAGCGCCGCGATCAGCTACCGGATCGTCCTGACCAAGACCGACAAAATCAAGGCGACCGAACGCGAAGCGGTGGAGGCGGACACAATGACCAAATTGCGCAAGCATGTCGCTGCCTATCCCGACCTGTCAGTTACTTCAGCCGAAAAAAAGGGCGGCATTGATGACCTGCGCCGCGCGGTGCTAGAAGCTGTTGCTTCATGAGCATCAAACTCATCATTGGAAACAAGGTCTATTCAAGCTGGTCACTGCGCGGCTGGCTGGCGGTCAAGCAGTCGGGCTTGCATTTCGATGAAATGACCGTTCCTTTATTTGGTGATGATTGGGAAGAACGCAAACGCGAGGTCGATCTCGCCCCGTCATCGGGCAAAGTGCCAATATTGTGGGACGGCGACGCAGTCGTCTGGGACAGCCTTGCGATCATCGACTATCTCGCCGACAAGGTCGGGCGCGACCGTTATTGGCCAAAGGACGATGTTGCACGCGGCATGGCGCGGTCTATGGCCGCTGAAATGCACTCGGGCTACACATCGCTACGCCGCGAATGCCCGATGCATACCCGTAAGACGCTGACTGGTGTGAAAGTGTCCGAAGACACCCGCGCCGATGCAATCCGGATATTACAGACATGGGCCGAGGCTCGTTCCCGGTTCGGGCGCGAAGGGCCATATTTGTTCGGCACGTTCAGCGCAGCGGACATCATGCTCGCGCCCGTCGTATCGCGCTTTGTCACCTATGGGTTTACTTTGCCCGGCTTTGCGCAAAGCTATGTCGAGGCTATGATGGCGCATCCGTGGATGGAAGATTGGTATACCGCGGCCGCAGCCGAGCCATGGACGATCAAGCGGATCGAGGACGCGGTTACTTAATTCTGACCGCAGGATAGGGCGTTCCGTCCTTGTGAGAGTAACCATCGGCGTGGAAGGTCATGTCAATATCGGAATACTCGCCCCCGCCATCTTTATTGCCGGCCCCGACTGCAATAAAAACGCACTCTTCACTTGAGCGATTGATCAGATGGTGACCGTTGTGAGCGCCTGCCGGCCATGCAGCTACGTCGCCCATGCGCAGGATTGTTTCGCCTTCATCCTCCACTAACACCGCTTCGCCCGACAGCATGACGACCAACTCATCTTCCTCTTGGTGCCAGTGCCGCTGCGATGACCATGCGCCGGGCTTCAACACGACGTGGCTCGCGCCCATTTGGGTAGGCCAGCGACTGGCGCTAATCGCCGCCACCAGCGGCCCTGAACCGCTTCATCAAACGGCGCGGGATAACCCGTTGTATTTGCTTGCGGAATTGCCTCTATGTCTATTTTGGGCATCGCAAGTTCCTAGCCGCATTGCGCGCGGTGCAGAAGTTTCTGGTCAGCGAGCACCAGTGCCATCATCGCCTCGACAACCGGTGTGCCTCGAATCCCTACACAAGGGTCATGGCGACCTTTTGTGACGATGTCGGTGGCCTGTCCGGCCTGGTTGATCGTTTCAACGGGCGTCAGGATGGACGAGGTTGGCTTGAACGCCACCCGAACAACGACTGGCTGGCCGGTCGAAATGCCACCTGCGATACCGCCGCTATTGTTAGCCAAAAACTCTGGATGGTTCGATCCTTCCGCCGAAGGCCGCATCCGGTCGGCATTTTCTTCGCCGCGCAGACGCGCCGCGCCAAAGCCTGCGCCGATTTCAACGCCCTTGACGGCATTGATGCTCATCATCGCAGCCGCAAGTTCGCTGTCGAGCTTGGCATAAAGCGGCGCGCCCCAACCCGGAGGCACGCCTGTTGCCACGCATTCAATCACCGCGCCGAGCGAGGATCCGGCTTTGCGTGCCTCATCAACTATTTTTTCCCAGCGACCGGCCGCTGCTTCATCGGGACACCAAAACGGATTTTTTCTGATCTGTGCCGCTTCGAAGTTATCGCGATTGATCGCGTCTCCGCCAATTTCGGCGACATAAGCGAGTATTTCGACATCAGGGATGACCGCGCGAGCGACCGCGCCAGCCGCGACCCGCGCGGCTGTTTCGCGTGCGCTCGACCGCCCGCCGCCGCGATAGTCGCGAAAACCATATTTCGCATCGTAACTGTAATCGGCATGGCCGGGACGATAGGCCTTGGCGACGTCCGAATAATCCTTTGATCGCTGATCAACATTTTCGATCATCAGCGAAATCGGCGTGCCGGTCGTGCGCCCCTCGAACACCCCCGACAATATGCGCACCGCGTCAGGTTCCTGCCGCTGCGTGGTAAACCGCGAGGTACCCGGGCGGCGCTTATCGAGGAAAGGCTGGATGTCTGCTTCCGACAAAGCAAGGCCGGGAGGGCAACCGTCGACCACAGCGCCAAGCGCTGGCCCGTGGCTTTCGCCCCACGTGGTAAAACGGAAAACGCGACCAAATGTGTTAAAACTCATACAACCGCTCTGTTGGAAAAGGGCATAGCGGTCAATCCGCAACAATTTCGGGATTTTGCCGCGTCCGGACCTTGCGGTACCGAACCTGCTCTTTACCGATCCAGGTCCGAACTGCTCGGTAAGCGATCAAGACAATTGCCACCGCCAACACACGTGCGGCATGAGGGTGGCCATATTCGCTGCCGATACGTCCTGCCGCTACAAAAGCACCGATCACTGCGCCGAAACCAATCATCGACACGAAAGCGTCTAGGATGGGTGGTAGACCCTCCCAATAATGTTTCGCGTGCCAATAGCCGTGAAGGCCAACAAGCAGGGCGCAGCCAACGAGCAGTAAAACCAGCTCGTTGCTATGCCCCGTTATCATCACGCCAGTCCTATATCAGGAGCATCTTCCTGCTTCATGCCAACGGTGTGATAGCCTGCATCAACATGGTGCGTTTCGCCGGTAACGCCAGCTGAAAGATCGGACAACAGATACAGCGCCGACGCCCCGACATCGTCGATGGTCACATTGCGGCGCAGCGGCGAATTCAGTTCGTTCCATTTCATGATGTAGCGAAAATCACCGATGCCAGAGGCTGCGAGTGTTTTAATAGGCCCTGCGGAGATCGCGTTCACCCGGATGCCCTGAGGGCCCACGTCGTTTGCCAGATATTTGACTGAAGCCTCCAACGCCGCTTTGGCTACGCCCATCACATTGTAATGCGGAACAACCTTCTCAGCGCCGTAATAGCTGAGCGTCAACATCGAACCGCCGCCCTCGCCCGTTTCCGGATTAAGCGGCGTCATCATAGCAGCTGCACGCTTTGCAACGGCGGTAAAACTGTAGACACTGATGTTCATGGTCATCAAAAAATCGTCGAGGCCGACGTCGAAATATTTACCGCGTAATGCTTCTTTGTTCGTGTAGCCAATGGCATGCACCACAAAATCGATAGTTGGCCATTTGCCGGCGAGCGTCTCAAACGCACGGTCAAGATTGGCCATATCGGCAACATCGCAGTCAATCAGGACATCGCAACCCAATTGTTCAGCCAGTGGACGCACGCGCTTTGCCATGACGTCGCCTTGATAGCTGAACGCAAGTTCCGCGCCTTCTGCTCGCAGCCGCTGCGCGATGCCCCACGCGAGCGACTTGTCATTGGCAAGGCCCATAATCAGCCCGCGTTTGCCCGCCATTAATCCGCTCATAAATCCCTCAATCTTCCACTAAATCCGGTTGGTTCGCCTTTAGTCCATTTTCATGCTTGTTGGCCAGTGCCGCGTTCAACTGCGCGCCCGCCACCATGCCCAAGCCAACGAGATAAAAGAAAATCAGCGCCACCATCACGCCAGCAAGGCTACCATAAGCAAGATCATAATTGCCGACGCTGGATAAGAAAATAGGAAGCATTGCGGTGAGCCCCAGCCACCACAGGCTGACCAATGCCGCACCGGGCCATTTTGGATAGATTTTTCCGCGATACTTCGTCGGAGTAAGGCCTTTAAATATAACGTAGATCGCGATAAAAAGAATAATAAACGGGATGATCCGTCCCCATGCGAAATATCCGGATACCGTCTGTGCGGCAGGGATGTACAAATACACCAGTTCCTGCGTCGCGGTAACCAGCACCTGCGCCGAAAAAGCGACCATTGCCAGCACCACTGAAAAGATTATCGCAGCAAGCGAGCCGAGCCGGTAATGCCAGAACGCACGGCTGGGAGTGGCACCGTAAGACCGGTACAACACATCGCGGAATGTTTCGATAAGACTCGCCGCGGTCCACAGGCTGACGAACGCGCTGAGCCAAAGCAGCGGCCCTGACCGCGCGGTCATTGCGGCTTCGATTGGTTCCTTTAGCGTGCTGGCAACCCCGGGCGGTACCGTCGCGAAGAATGCGCCGATCAGCGCAAGACCTGACTCGGTCTGTCCAAATGCACCAGCAATCGCCGCAGCAACGACACAGAATGCAAATAGCGACACCAAAGATAAATAGGCGAAATTGCCCGCATGGATAAAGCCATCGCTATACACGCCCACAGCTACCCGTTTGACGACCTCAATCGTTTGGCCAGTTACACCGAGCCGCGCAAACCATTTGGCTTCGCTTTCGTTGGCGTGGACGGTTGCGGGCAGATGCGCGCGCGCTTCCGGCGACAGGGGTGAAATCTCAGACACCCAGGGCCGCGCGTACCATCTCGTCATTGCCAAGTGCATCGGCCAATTTTTTCAGTTCCTCGGGATCTTTGGGCAGGTGGATCATCAAACTCACCAACTGGTCACCGCGTTCCCCATCCTTGCGGGTAAATCCACGGCCCTTGATCCGAAGCGTTGCACCCGAGTCAGTTGTGGGTGGCACGGTCAGCATAACGTTTCCATCGACGGTCGGAACCTTGACCTTGCCGCCTTCAACCGCCTCTTTGAGCGAAATCGGCAGGTCGATGCGGATATTGTCGCCGTCGCGCACCAGATGCGGGTGCTTGCCAATAGTCAGCGTCACCATCGCGTCACCACTGCCACCTGGCCCGGGCTGCCCTCTGCCGGGGATCCGAATTTGCTGACCGGCGACAACACCGTTGGGTAATTTGAATTCAACCGTCTTGCCATCGCCCAAAGTTATGCGCTGTGGCGCCAAGGTGGCTGCGTCGGTGAACGACACCAGATGCGAATAGGCGATGTTCGCGCCTTTTGGCGGGGGCGCCTGTTGCGGGCGCGGTCCGGGGCGTTGCTGCGCGCCGCCACCGCCGAACAGACCGTCGAATATATCACCGAGGTCGATACCGCCGGGCCCGCCGAAATCAAAATTAGCACCACCCGGACCGCCCTGCGTACCGCCGAAACCGCCACCCGCAAAGCCGCGTGGCTGGCCGTTTTCGTCGATTTCGCCCCGGTCAAATTGCGCACGTTTCTTCGCGTCGGACAACAGGTCATAGGCCCGTGTGACGTTGCTGAATTTATCCGCGGCCTTGGGATCGTCGGGATGCTTGTCGGGATGCAGTTCCTTGGCGAGTTTACGATAGGCGCTCTTGATCGCCTTCTCGTCCGCGCCCTTGGAAACGCCCAATATGGAATATGGATCAGCCATTTCGGTCCCTGTGTTACGTCTCTATTACTCTAAATCGGTATTCCACCCGTTATGTCAACTCGGGACCACCGAATTTTCAGGACTACTGCCGATAAACTGACGCAAAATTAGATAAAGGACAAATCCCAATGGCCCCGCCATCAGGATGACGAACAATATCGGCATCTGAATGATCCGGCTGATCCCGCGCCGGTCTGCATTTCGCGCAGCCCATATCCCGACAAAAAGATCGAAAGCGAGATAATGGATCCAGCCAATTGTGGCTCCACCCGGTGTATCGAATATTGCCATGATTCCCGCCAGAGTGGTGAAATCAGCGCTTGGCCCGCCAGGCGCTCCGCCATCGGCAATCAGTCCTGTCATCAGTGAAACGATAAGCACAGCATAGACCAACGCCAATACGCCGATGCCTGCGTAGAAAAGATATGGGACAATCAGTTCGCGTTTCGGCGCGAAGGCCAAAACCACCCAGCACAGCAGCGCGTAGAGATTGGCGTACCCAAAAATTGCGTCCCACGGCATAAACTGACCTTCCCCCTTTTATCGTGCTGCAGTCTAGCCTATCGCCGCGATATGGAAAGACCCGATCCCTTTGACCTGTTTGATACATGGTATGCCGAAGCGCGGACCAGCGAGATCAACGACTCCAATGCGATGGCACTGGCCACAACCGGCGCCGACGGGCAGCCATCGGTGCGGATGGTACTACTCAAGGGCCATGGCCGCGATGTGGGCGGGTTCATATTCTACACCAATTTTGAAAGCCGCAAGGCGATGCAACTGAACGACAACCTGAATGTTGCTCTGCTTTTCCATTGGAAGTCGCTTCGCCGCCAGATCCGCATCGAGGGAGAGGCCAACCCGGTTGATGACGCGACGGCCGACGCTTATTTCGCCACACGCTCGCGCAATTCGCAGCTTGGTGCGTGGGCATCGGACCAATCGCGCCCCTTGGCAGACCGTGCAACTTTCGAAGCGCGCTTTGCCGAGGTCGAAGCGCGCTTTGAAGATCAGGACGTACCCCGCCCGCCGCATTGGTCGGGCTGGCTGGTCAACCCGAACCGCATCGAATTCTGGCAGGATCGAGAATTCCGCCTACACGAGCGTTGGCTCTATGAGCGCGACGGTGACGACTGGACGACCGGGATGCTCTATCCGTGAGCTTGGCGCACAATCATCATCATGAAGCGCATGGCAACCTGACCGCGCGCGCGGCGATTGCCAGCGTTACCATGGCGTTGTTCCTGCTGGCACTCAAAGTCTATGCGGCGGCAGAGACAGGTTCGGTTGCTTTGTTGGGATCGCTTGCCGACACCGGGTTTGATGTGCTCGCATCCTTACTAACACTATTCAGCGTCCGCTATGCCGCGATGCCCGCCGATGACGACCACCGGTTTGGGCATGGCAAGGCCGAGGCGCTTTCTGCCTTGATGCAGGTGGTGCTGATCACCGTTTCGGCCATTTTCATCGGTTGGCGCGCTGTTGTCCGGCTGGGTAGCGGCGAAAGCACCGCGCATCCCGAATACGGGATCGGCGTATCAGTGATCGCCATCGTCGCCACATTGGCGCTGCTCGCCTACCAACGCCACGTGGTCAAGCAAACCGGCTCGGTCGCGATCCACGCAGACCATGTGCATTATCAAAGCGATCTCTTGCTCAACGGCGCGGTTATTGTTGCGATTGTTCTCGACACAATGTTGCGGGTCAAGGGTGCCGACCCGGTATTTGGAGTCGGTATCGCCTTATGGCTGCTTTGGGGCGCATCAAAAGCCGCGCGAATGGCGCTTGATCAATTGCTCGACCGCGAATGGCCCGAAGAAAAGCGCGAGCGTTTTCTCGAAGTCGCGATGCGCCATCCCGAGCTAAAGGGTATTCATGACATGCGCACGCGGTCGAGCGGGGTGCATGATTTTTGTCAGTTCCATGTCTGGGTCGAGCCCACCATGACCGTGCTTCGCGCCCATAAAATCATGGATGAGATCGAGGAGGAACTTATGCGTGAATTCCCCGGTGTCGAGGTGCTGATCCATCCCGATCCCGAAGGACATAAGGACGAGAAAGGTTATATCCCGTCAGATACGCTGGAGCATCACGACCATGGACATACGCATGACTGACCTGCCCTATTTCCACGTCGATGCTTTTGCTGACCGGCCTTTTACCGGCAATCAGGCAGCAGTGATGCCATTAGACGCATGGCTCGACGATGCGGTGCTTCAATCGATTGGCGAAGAGAACAACTTTGCAGAAACCGCCTTTTACATTCCCGATGCCAGCGGTGAAGCGGATTACGAGTTGCGCTGGTTCACGCCTGCGGTCGAAATCCGGCTGTGCGGCCACGCGACACTGGCGAGCGGGCATATCGTCCTCAGCCAGAACCCGGACATGGACCGAGTCACGTTTCGTACGCTGCTGGCGGGGATATTGGAAGTGCGGCGAGAGGGCGATGGCTATGCCGTTGCCCTGCCCGCGATACCAACCGAACCTGCCGACATCCCTGAAATGCTGGCAGCCATGGGCGGTAAACCCCTGTCAATGCGCCGTAACCCTGATCACTACAATTTGTTTCGGTACACGACCGCCAATGAAGTGCTGGCGCTCAAACCCGACATGAAGGCACTCGCCGCATTTGGCGACGACAGCTTCACCGCGACTGCAACAGGCACCGACACCGACATCGTCAGCCGCGTTTTCGTCCCCGGCGCCGGCGTCGATGAAGACAGCGTCACCGGCAGCGCGCATGCCGTGCTCACCCCTTATTGGGCCGAAAAACTGGGCCGCAACAGCTTCACCGCCTATCAGGCATCGGCGCGCGGCGGCTATCTGGGATGCCGCCTCGACGGCGATCGCGCGTGGCTATCGGGCCAGTGCGTGACGGTGGTAAAGGGCACGTTCAGTTTGCGGTGAGCAATTGATGTTTTCAATTAGATGAAGGACCAAGCATGAAGAAATCACTCGCCATATTGGCAGCCCTGACATTGGCGTCTGCTGCTGCGGCACAACAAGGGTCGCCACCTCCAGGCGGCATGCCGAGCCCTGAACAAATCTTTGCGTTCATGGACGCCAACAAGGACGGATTTATTGCCAAGGATGAAGCCAAAGGCCCGTTGGCGCAGAATTTCGACTATGTCGATGGCGACAAGGACGGCAAGATTTCGCCTGACGAATTGAAGACGGTAATGGCCGCGATGCGACCGCCCGAACCTGCGCCGGCTGGACCTGAAAAACCTGCAGAGTAAAATAAGAGGCGGCTGGTTTTGGCCAGCCGCCTTTTTTTGTCAGTTAGGCGACAGTCGCCTTGTTGATCTTGCCCGGTTTCGCAGGTGGCTCGCCCTTTGGCAGCGCGTCGACATGCTCCATGCCGCTGATCACATTGCCCCATGCAGTATATTGATTGTCGAGGAACGTCGCATCATCGAAGCAGATGAAGAACTGGCTGTTCGCGCTGTTCGGGCTCGATGAACGCGCCATCGAGCAGGTACCACGGACATGCGGCTCGCTGTTGAATTCCTGAGCCAAGTCAGGCTTCTTAGACCCGCCCATGCCGGTGCCGGTCGGACAGCCGCCCTGCGCCATGAAGCCAGGGATCACACGGTGGAACGTGATGCCGTCATAAAAACCTTCGCTCGCCAGTTCCTTGATCCGCGCAACATGGTTTGGCGCGAGGTCAGAGCGAAGTTTGATGACAACGTCACCGCTGTCGAGGGATAAAGTTAGTGTTTCGTCGGCCATATTTCTGTCCTTTGGCTAGCGGGTGATGTTGGGCGATGCCCTAGGCGATGCAATGCGCGGTGGAAAGCCAAAAACATTGCTTTTTGATGTGGCCCGCCTAGGAGGGGCGACGATCACCTCTAGCCACGGGAAAGGCCGCACATGACCAGCGAAATCGCCGATCCCGAAATCCTCACCGACGACATCGTCGAAACGCTCGATGAAGACAACCGGCTGACGCGTGACTTTGTCGACCGCGTTTTGGATGCAGTTGAAGAGGGTGATCTGGCCGAAGCACACCGGCTGGTCGAACCGCTGCACGAAGCCGACATTGCCGATCTGTTCGAACTGACACCACGAGATAGGCGTGGCGAACTGGCAATTGCTCTTGGCGACTTGATGAGTGCCGAGGTGTTGGCCGAGGTCAATGATTATGTCCGTGAGGACATCATCGACGCCTTGCCCGCAGCTTTGGTCGCCGATCTTGCCGGGCAACTCGACACCGACGACGCGGTCGCGATTATCGAGGACATGGAGGAGGAGGACCAGCAAGCCGTCCTCGCCGAACTCGACCCCGAAGACCGCGCCGCGATTGAAGACGCTTTATCCTATCCGGACGAATCCGCTGGTCGAATCATGCAGCGCGATCTGGTTGCGGTGCCCGAGCATATGACGGTCGGACAGCTCATCGACTATCTGCGCGACCATCATGATCTGACCACCGATTTCTGGGAAATCTTCGTTGTCGATCCGCAGCATAAGCCAGTCGGCACCTGCAAATTGAGTTGGATCATGCGCAGCCAGCGCAACGTGCAGGTCAACGAATTGATGCAGCGCGAGCAGACATTGATCCCGGTCGATATGGATCAGGAAGAAGTAGCACTCCGCTTCCAGAAATACGCTTTGATTTCAGCTGCCGTTGTCGATCAAGCAGGGCGCCTTGTGGGTGTCATTACAGCCGATGACATCGTCCATATCATTCAGGAAGAAGCCGACGAGGATTTCCTCCAGCTTTCGGGTGCAGGTGAAGGCGACATCAACGAACCGATTGCCGACAGCTACAAAGCACGAGTCCGTTGGCTGATTGCCAATCTCGGCACCGCGATGATTGCCTCGTTTATCATCGCGCAATTCGGCGCTGCGATTGAAACGATGGTCGCGCTGGCGATATTGATGCCGATTGTCGCCTCGATTGGCGGCAATGCAGGTACGCAGACGCTGGCGGTAACCGTCCGCGCGCTGGCGACCAACCAATTGACACAATCAAACACCGTGCGCGCGATTTGGCGCGAAATCAGGGTCGCGCTGCTGATCGGCGCTACGGTGGCAATCATCGCCGGACTTGGTGCTGGCGTCATTTTCAGCAACTGGATGCTCGGCGGCGTGATTGGCGTGGCGATATTGTGCAATATCACGCTCGCCGGATTGTCTGGCGTCGCGATCCCCGTGCTGTTCGATCGGCTTGACCAAGACCCGGCGGTTTCAAGCTCGATTTTCGTGACGATGATTACCGATTCGATGGGCTTTCTGATATTTTTGGGGCTCGCGGTGGCCAGCGGCCTTGTAGCTTAAGCCCAAGCTTCCCAAATCCCAAACATGCCGCTCAACATGACCAAAATCGCATTCGGTGCGGAAAACGCAGCCGATCTCCGGCGCAGGCTTGAAGCCTATCGTAGCGAAGGCGAGGCGCGTTTGACGACTCGCTATCTGCCCAAACGAATTGCCGAAATGACGGGCGGTTCGCTCTACTGGATTCACTCGCATGCTATTATTGGCCGCAGCCCGATCATCGGCTTCATGGAGAATGGCGCGGGGCGGCACTGGATTCGAATCGAACCGCGCCTGATCCCCGTCCGCTCAATCCCGAAACGCGCACATCAGGGGTGGCGCTATCTGGAAGAGGCGAACGCGCCGCCCGATCTGGACAGCGCTGAAGCTGATGGCAGAGATGAAATGTCACCGAAAATGCTCGGCGAGTTGATGAAAATGGGATTGGTTTAAGCGGCTTCGCGCTTGGCCAGAACCTTGCCGATGACGCCAGCAAATGTCTCGGCGCTTTGTGCGCCCGGCACCATGAATTTCTGATCGAAAATGATGGCAGGGACGCCAGTGATATTCTGGTCCAGCCAATAGGCCTGTTCGGCACGGACGGTTTGAGCGAGCGTTTCGTCGGCCAGCCATTCTTTGCAACTATCGTGGTTCAACCCAACCGACTGCGCAACGTCGAGCAAAACTGCCCCATCGCTGACATCGCGATTGTGCTGAAAATAGGCTTCGAACAACGCCAGCTTCAGCTCCGTTTGCTTGCGCCAGCCTTGCTCATGGCCTGCGATATGCAACAGCTTATGCGCCTTGAACGTGTTGTATATGCGCCGGTTAGGCTGATCGCCAAACACGAAGCCCAAGCCGGCTCCGATCTCGCCTAACCGCTGCCGGTTGGCTTTGCTCTGCTCAGGAGTGCTGCCATATTTTTGTTGGATATGCTCGGCGACGTCCTGCCCCTCGGGCGGCATATTTGTGTTAAGTTCGAACGGGTGCCACCAATATTCGGCATCGACCGGCGTACCGAGCATCGTTAGCGCCTGTTCGACCTGTTTGTAACCGATGATGCACCAAGGGCACACGACGTCCGACACAATATCGATGCGGAGCGGGACAGCCTTGGCCATCAGTCGGTTACCCAATGGCGAAGCAGGCTGTGCGCGATGGCAAAAGGCGGCGGTGCGTTGAAGCGCCGGTCGCCTGCTCCTTCAAGCGCGGCGCGTGCCTCGTCCTTGGTCACCCATATCGCGTCTTCAATCTCGGTAGTGTCGAGTGTCAGTTCGTCGCCCTCTGCATCGGCAACGCACGCAATCATCAGTTGCGACCCGCCAAATGGCCAAGGCTGGCTTGTGATGTAGCGTACCGCGCCGCAGGTCACACCAGCTTCCTCGTGAATTTCACGGCGCACTGCTTCCTCGACGCTCTCGCCGGGTTCTAGAAATCCGGCAAGTGCCGAATAATTGCCAGGGGGAAACCGCGACTGACGGCCAACCAATGCCTTGCCTTCATATTCGGCGAGCATGATGACAACCGGGTCGGTGCGCGGAAAATGCTCTTTCTGGCAATTTCCGCATTTACGGCCCCAGCCTGCCCGATACAAAGCTGTCGAGTGGCCGCAGCGCCCGCAAAAGCGGTGGGCGTTATGCCATTCAATCAGGCTCCGCGCAGTGCCGTATATCGCCGCATCTTCCGCTGGCAGCATCGATAACGCCCGCCAGATCGCAGGCGAACGAAAGGCGTCACCCGTTGCCTCGACCAACGAAACAAAATGCGGCTTGCCGTCGGAAAGCCCGAGCAAAATAAGTTCTTCAGACCCCTCCAGTTCAGCGATGGAATGCCAATGTAAGCCGCCTTCTGCCCCGACGACTGGGTCTAGCCCGTCCAGCCCAAGCACCCGCGCGCGCCAGTCGACGCGGAGAGCGCCATAGGCCTCTAAATCGTTGCGCACGCGGTCAGCGCGGTCGAGCGGGGAACCTGTGAAGCCGGGAGGGTTCATCGGATCAGGCCGGTATGCCCAAGTCCTTCAACACCCATTGCGCGAAATTCTCGTGGAACGGGTAGACGTTGCTCGGCACATATTGCGCCATACACACCGCGCGCAATTTGCGTTTGGTATCGACGAACGCCACTGTACCGGCTGCGCCGCCCCAGCCGAATGTGCCTTCGAACTTGCCCACGCCGACACGTCCGCCAGCGCCATTGCCGGCCCCTGCAATGAACGTGCCTTCGGTTTTGATGCCCGCCGGTAGAAGGTTGGACGTCGCCAATGCAACGGTTTCAGCCGACATGATACGCGCGCCATCAAGCTCGCCGCCATTTTGCAGCATGTGCAGGAAACGATCATAGTCGCGCGCAGAGCACACCAGTCCTGCGCCACCAAAGGCAAAGGCAGGCTTATCGAGATAGATGCTGGTAGGCGCGGGATCGACGGGGAACAATATGCCGTTCATCGGCGCGTAGTTGGTGACGAAACGCTTGGCTTCCGACGCTGGCACCTGGAAATAGCTGCTGGTCATTTTCAGCGGTTCGAAGATGCGGGTTTTTAAGAACGCCTCGAAATCCATGCCGCTGGCGACTTCGACCACACGTCCAAGCAGGTCGAGCGCAATCGAATAGCTCCATTTAGTGCCCGGCTCAGCAATCAAGGGCAGCTTGGCGACGCGTTCGGCGAAGGTCTTCAAATCGGGCGTTGGCGCTGGCACCGCCTGTCCCGGAATCGGGAAGCGGCTGAAAACGGCGGGATTGATACCCTGCTCGTTATACAGCTTCAGCAATGGTCCTTTGGTGATGATGCCATAGCCTAAGCCCGCCGTGTGGGTCAGCAAATGACGCACGGTGATCTGGCCTTTGGCGGGCACCGACGCCAGGCTGTTATCAGGATCGGTCAGGACCTGCATATTAGCAAATTCGGGAATGAAATCGGCAATCGGCTGATCAAGCTTCATCTTGCCCTCGCCGACGAGGATCATTGCTGCAATACCGGTGACAGGCTTGGTCATCGAATAAACGCGCCACAAAGTGTCCATATCGACCAGGGTCTGATTGCCCTGCGCGATTGTGCCAACCGCAATCACATCTGGCGAAGCGCCGCCATTGCCGATGGCAGCAAGCACGCCGGGCAGCTTGCCCGAGGACACATAGGCATCGAACTCGGCCTTGATGGTCGGAAACTTCTCGACAGCTGTTCGTGCCCATACGGCAGACGGGATATAAACAGCGGCGGCGCCAGCGGCGGCGAGCCTTCCGCCCAAGCTTAAAAAACCGCGACGTCCCAAATTCTGACCGATTGCCTGAAATTCCATCAATTCTCTCCTCGCGCCATTACGGCCTTCGCTGCCTTGTTGAATAAGGTCGGCAGCCCTGCCTTGTCGAGCGATTTCAGCGGCCAATACTCGCCCTCGTTAAGCTCATTTTCCGCAGCGACCGATGCCGTAACGGCAATGTTGAGCGAAAGTGTGAAATGGGTAAAGACATGCGCGACCGCCTGCGGAAATATTTGCCAGTCGGCATCGAACGGAACGACGCCATCGCCATCCTTTTGCGCGCTCCAGCCATCGTCCGGCAATGCGCGCATTCCACCGAGCATGCCGGTTCCGCGCCGCGTCACCAGCCAGACGGCATCGTCCTTCTGCACCCAAAAAGCAGTGCCGGTGCGGTGCGGTTTTGCCTTTTTTGCTGGTTTCACCGGATATGCATCAGCTGTTCCCGCCTGCCCCGCGGCACAATGCTCGAGCAACGGGCAAATCATGCAAGACGGGTTGCGGACCGAACAAATCCCTGCCCCCAAATCCATCATCGCCTGCGCAAAGTCACCTGCTGCGGCGTCGGGTGTGATAGCGTCTGTCGCGGCACGGATGTCAGCTTTCCCGGCAGGCAATGGCGTATCGATTGTGAACAGCCGCGACACCACGCGTTCGATGTTCGCATCCACGACAACCGCACGTCGGCCAAAGGCAATCGCGGCTATCGCGGCTGCGGTGTAGGGTCCAATGCCCGGCAATTTTAGCAATTCCGCTTCGGTTGTCGGCAAATTGCTTCCGTGATCCGCGGCCACCACTCGCGCACATTTTACCAAATTGCGCGCCCGCGCATAATAACCAAGACCCGCCCATGCGGCCATAACGTCCGCATCGTCTGCTGCTGCCAGTGCGCCAAAATCGCGCCAGCGCTGCGTGAAGTGGTAAAAATACGGGCCGACCGCTGCAACCGTTGTCTGTTGCAACATGATTTCGGACAGCCAGACATGATATGGGTCGGGCAGTCCCATCCCTGGCAGCTTACGCCAAGGCAAATCCCGCGCACGCACCTCATAATGGGCAAGCAAAACCGAAGCGATATCCCCAGTTTTTTGGTCGATTTGTTGGACGTCCGGCATGGAATGAGGCATGGTTGAGGCAATGGAAAAAGGCAAGCGAGCATCGGGGAAAACAGCGCCTAAAAAGGTTGTGCCAAAACCTTATCAACGCCCGCGCGGCGGTGAGGCACGCGCGGTGTCCGACCTGATGCCTGAAATAGGCCGAGCTGCTTTCCGTCGCTTCGGCTTTGTGCAAAGCTCGGTGGTCAGCCGCTGGGACGAAATTGTCGGCGCACGTTATGCCGCCGTGTCCGCGCCCGAAGCCATTCGTTTTCCTGTCGGCAAGAAATCCGAAGGCACGCTGGAATTGACCGTGGAAGGCGCGCACGCGACGATGATTCAGCATGTGCTTCCGGAAATCATTGAACGGGTGAACCGCTTTTTCGGCTATGGCGCAGTGGCACGTATCAAAGTGCGGCAAGGGGTGGTAGCAAAGCCAGCCGCGCGCCAACCTGCGGCGCCGCCTTCGCTCAAACCCATTCCGATGGAACTCGGCGATAGCTTGCGCGAAATCGGCGATCCCGAATTGTTTGCGGTGCTTGAAAGCCTTGCTAAAAGCCTTGCCAAAGCGGGCGACTGATTCCAGATGCGCACCGCAATATTTATGGACTGAACATATGATGTCGCGTTTTAAGAAGTATCTCGGGCTCGCTTTTGTTGGCGCTGCTTCAATAGCCGCTGTTTCATCGGCTGCGCCCGCAAAGCCCAATTGGCTGACCACATTCACGCTGACCGAGCAGGGGTCGCATATCGTCGGCAACCCGGCAGCGCCCATCAAGGTTGTGGAGTATCTGAGTTACACCTGCGGCCATTGCGCCACATTCGAAACCAAGGATGCACCGGTTCTGAAAACGCAATATGTCGCAACGGGCAAGGCAAGTCTCGAAATCAGGAATATGGTGCTGAATGCCTATGACCTGACCGCCGCTGTGCTCGCGCGTTGCGGCGGTAAGGACCGGTTTTTTGGTAACCAGAAGCATTTGATGGCGACGCAATCTGTATGGATGGGCAAATCCGGCAATATCAGCGCCGCGACCAAAGCGAAATTGCAGGCCGAGGATTATCATGGCTTCATGGCCGGGGCTTATACCGAACTTGGCCTAGGCCCGATTATGCAGCAGCGCGGCGTCACACCAGTGCAAGCAAAGACATGCCTTGCCGACAAGGCGTCG
>LNFM01006327.1_pt1 | contig 19580 bp, 19 predicted proteins | sample 596031 | NCBI WGS metagenome assembly LNFM01 (sample SAMN04254537, study PRJNA301005) | activated carbon metagenome | isolation source: dual media filters at the Ann Arbor, Michigan drinking water treatment plant | place: USA: Ann Arbor | reverse complement strand
CCGCGCCGTCGATCACGCCGCGCTCGAGTGCCGGGTAGATGTCGGCGCCGCCGATGAGCTGCGGCACCACGCCCACCTTCTGCAGGATATTGCCGCCGAAGCCGGCGATGCGGAATTTCAGCCCATTGAGGTCGGCCACCGTGTTGATCTCGCGCCGGAACCAGCCGCCCATTTGCGCGCCCGTGTTGCCGGCGGCGATGCCGATCACGCCCTGGTCGCGATAGACCTCTGCCAGCGCCTGCTTGCCGCCGCCTTCCTGCAGCCAGGACCAGAGCTGGCGCGAGCTCATGCCGAAGGGCAGGCAGGTCGCGATGCACAGCGAGGGGTCCTTGCCGAGATAGTAATAGGCCGAGGTGTAGCCGCATTCGACGCTGCCATTGCCCACCGCATCCATCACCTGCAGCGCCGGCACCACCTCGCCCGGGCCGAAGGGGGTGATCTCGAAGGCGCCATCGGTCATCTCGCGCACCCGGCGGCAGATGCGTTCGTGGCCGCCATACAGCGTGTCCAGGCTCTTGGGGAAACTGCCGGGCATGCGCCAGCGGATGCGGGTCTGGGCATGGGTGATGGCCGGAATGGCCAGCACCGGGGCCACCGCGCCGGCGGCCAGAATCTTTCTGCGGTCCATGGAACAGTTCCTCGATGGTTTCTTCTGCGCCAAGCTTGCGCGGGAGCGCGGGCGGGCGCAACCGGGGTTTTTGGCGCAGCATGGGGAAACGACATGGAAAAGATCGGCTTTATCGGCCTTGGCAATATGGGACGCGGCATGGCGAGCAATATTCGCCGCAAGCAATTCCCCATGATCGTCTATGACCTCAATCCGAAGCCGATGGCGGCGCTGATGGAGCTCGGCGCCGAGCAGGCGGGTGATGTCGCGGCGCTGGGTCGCGCCAGCGCCATCGCCATCACCATGCTGCCAGGGCCGAAAGAGGTCTCGGCCACCGTCGCCACGCTGCTGGCGCATATGGCGCCGGGCGGGCTGCTGATCGACATGTCCACGGTCGATCCCGAGACGACCGATGCCCTGGCCGCGGCCGCCGCGGCGAAGGGGGTCGGCTTCGTCGATGCCCCTGTCGGCCGGCTGGCGGCGCATGCCGAGCGGGGCGAGAGCCTGTTCATGGTCGGCGCCTCGGATGCCGATTTCGCCCGGGCAAAACCGCTGCTGGAGGCGATGGGCAGCACCATCCATCATTGCGGCCCGCCGGGCAGCGGCACGCGGACCAAGCTGGTGAACAATTACCTCGCCATCATCCTGTGCCAGCTCAATGCCGAGGCGCTGTCGCTGTCGCAGGGTTTCGGGCTGAATCTGGAAACGACGCTGGAGGTTCTGCATGGCACCACCGCCACCAATGGTCAGTTGAAGGTGAACTGGCCGAACAAGGTGTTGAAGGGCGACACGGCCCCGGGCTTTGCGATCGACCTGGCGCATAAGGACCTCTCGCTGATCCTGCAGGCGGCGAATGCGGCCCGGGTGCCGCTGCCGGTGGCGGCCGCCGCGCGCGAGGCGTTTTCGGCAGCGCGGGCGCAGGGGCATGGCGGGTTGGATTTTTCCGCGATGCTGGATGTGCAATGCGCCGTGGCGGGGGTGAAGCCGCCGCGGCTGGGGTGAGATTTGTCTGGAATATCCCCATGGCTGGAATTAGGATATCCCAATGCCCCTGTTCATCAAGAATGAAGAGACTGCGGCGCTGGTAACCCAGCTTGCCCGGCGGCGCGGCACCAGCAAGCAGGACGCCGTGCGGCAGGCCGTGGCCGCGGCGTTGGAGCAGGAGTCCCGCACCCAGCCCCTGCGCGCGCGGCTGGCAGGGCTGCGCACGGAGCACCCCTTGCCGCCCGCCACCGGCCAGGCCGCGGACAAGCAATTTTTCGACGAGCTCTCCGGCGAGGCGGGGTGATCTTCGTCGATGCCTCGGCGCTGATCGCGATCATCACCGGCGAGCCGGGCGCGGACCTGCTGGCCGATAGGCTGGAGGGCGATGCGGACCGGCTGTGCTCCGCCATGTCGGTCTGGGAAACCGTGGCCGGGCTGAGTCGCTCCTACGCCTTCACGCCGCCGGATGCGCGCCTGCATGTCCAGCGCTTCCAGGCCGCCCTGGGGCTGCGCCTGGTGGCCATTGGCGAGGCGGAGCTGAACCTCGCCGTCGAAGCCTATGGCCGCTATGGGCGCGGCCGGCACAAGGCGGCGCTGAACATGGGCGATTGCTTCGCCTATGGCTGCGCCAGGGCACATGGCGCGCGGCTGCTCTATCTCGGCGAGGATTTCGCCCAGACCGATCTGGCCTGGGCGGAATAGCCCCCCTCACACCACCGGGCTGCGCCCACCATCGACATTGATCGCCGTGCCCGTGGTATAGCCACCCATATCGCTGGCCAGCAACAGCGCCTGCGCCGCGAATTCATGCGCATAGCCCATCCGCCCCAGCGGCACGGATTTGCCCTGCTCGGCCTTCCACTCCTCCCAGGAGATGTTGCGCTTCTCCTGCGCATGCCGGCGCACCCATTGGTCGCTCTCGATGATGCCCACCAGCATGGCGTTCACCAGCACATTATGCGGCGCGAATTCATTGGCCAGCGCCTTGGTCAGCGCCATGCCGGCGGCGCGGCTGATGCTCGTCGGCGCCGAGCCCGCCGCCGGCGCCTTGGCGCCGATGTTCAGCACATTGATGATCCGGCCCCATTTGCGCTCCACCATGCCCGGCAGCACCGCGCGGCACAGCCGGATGGCGGCCATCAGCTTGAGGTCGAGGTCGTCCCGCCACAGCGCCTCGGACACTTCGAGAAACGGCCCGCGCTGCGAGGTGCCGGCATTGTTCACCAGGATATCCACCTGCCCCAGGCCGCGGATCGCCGCGGCGGCGGCATCGGCGCAGCCCTGCTCGGTGCGGATATCGGCCGGCACCACCACCACCTTCGCGGCCGGTGCCGCGGCGCGGATCTCGGCGGCCGCCGCCTCCAGCGCCTCGGCCCCACGCGCCACCAGGGCGACATGGCCGCCCGATTCGGCGAACATCTTCGCCATCGCCAGCCCCAGCCCCTTCGAGCCGCCGGTGATCATGGCCGTGCGGCCGTCCAATGTGATGTTCATGCTCATTCCCTCCGAAGCCGCGATGTAACCACGGCTGCGGGGGAAGGACCATCAGGCCGGCAGGGCGGGATAGTCGGTATAGCCCTCGGCCCCGCCGCCATAGAGGGTGGCCTGCACCAGCGGGTTCAGGGCGGCATCGGCGGCCAGGCGGGCCACCAGGTCGGGGTTGGCGATGAAGGGCCGGCCGAAGGCCACCAGATCGGCCCGCCCCTCGGCCACCGCCCCCATGGCCATCGCCCGGTCATAGCCGTTATTGGCGATATAGGCGCCGGCAAAGGCCCGCTTCAGCGCGCCGTAATCGAAGGGCAGCGCGTCGCGCGCGCCGCCGGTCTGGCCCTCGATGAGGTGGATATAGGCCAGGCCCCGGCGCGACAGCGCCTCCACCAATGCGCCGAACAGCGCCTGTGGGTTGCTATCCGCCGCGTCATTCACCGCGGCCGGCGAGAGGCGGATGCCCAGCCGATTCGCCGGAATCGCCTTCAGGATCGCGTCCACCGCCTCCAGCGCGAAACGCATCCGGTTCTCGATGGTGCCGCCATAGGCATCGCTGCGGTGGTTCGAGCCATCCTTGAGGAACTGGTCGATGAGATAGCCATTGGCGGCATGCAGCTCGATGCCATCGAAGCCGGCCGCCTGCGCCGTGGTGGCGGCATGGGTGTAGTCGGCCATGATGCCCGGGATTTCCGCCAGCTCCAGCGCCCGCGGCATCGAGGTTTCGACGAAGCCGGAGGGGATGAAGGTCTTGGCCTTGGCCTGGATCGCCGAAGGCGCGACCGGCGCCTGCTCATTCTCCTGCAGCGCGACATGGGAGATGCGGCCGACATGCCAGAGCTGGGCGAAGATGCGGCCGCCCTTGTCATGCACCGCCTTGGTCACGCCGCGCCAGCCCTCGCGCTGGGCGGGGGTGAACATCCCCGGCGTCCAGGCATAGCCCTGGCCCTGGCGGGAGATCTGCGTGGCCTCGCTGATGATCAGCCCGGCCGAGGCGCGCTGGCCGTAATACACCGCGTTCAGGGCATGCGGCGCCTCGGTGCCATGCTCGGCGCGGTTGCGCGTCAGCGGCGCCATCACGATGCGATTGGCCAGGGTGAGGTCGCCCAGGGTGAAGGGCTGGAACAGGGTTTTCGCTTGGGGGGACATGGGGATTCCGGTCAGGGGTTCGGGGGCGGAACGCGCAGGCGCCACCAGGGTTGCGATGGGGCCAGGCCCCCTGGGCTGGCTGTGCTGCACTGCGGCATACCGGCTCATGTTGGCGCCCGGGCGGCCCGCCGCAAGCCGGCGCTACCCCGGAACGCAGCGCACCGCGCCCGCCTGGGCCGATGCCGCCGGCACCGTCCCCGCCGGGCAGGGCGCCTGGCCGCGACTGGCCGGCGGCAGCCCGCTATCCCAGCCCCGCACGTCGCTGTCATCGCCCGGGCCGCCGGTGGCGGGCACGCAGCGCCCGCCCCGCCGGCCATTGACCGCGCGCTGCGGCGTGCCGCCATGCGGGCAGAGGTAGCGCCTGGCGGCCTCCAGCGCCGCCGATGAGGGGCGCGACGGCGTCGCCCGCTGGGCCGCCACCGGCCCAGCCAGCACCAGCATGGTTGCGAGCAGGGCCAAGCCATGGCTAGTTGCCCGAACCAGCCCGGAGCACGCAACGATGAGTGAGCAGGTCATTGTCGAGACACGCGAGAGCAAGCGCTCCTACGGGGTGGTGGGGATCATCATCGCCATCCTTTGTCTGGGCCTTCCCTTCCTGGGGCGCCAGCGCGTGCGGGTGACCAATGAGCGGATCGTCATCGAATCAGGCTTCTGGAACAAGGTCCGCGACGATGTCGAGATCTTCCGCATCCGCGACGTGGTGGTGAAGCAGAATATCTGGAACCGGATGTTCGGCATTGGCGACGTGGTGGTGAAATCCACCGAGGGCCGCACCGAGGAGACCCATGTGCTCAAGGGCCTGCCCGACCCGGTGGGCGTGAGCGAGGCGATCCGCACCGCCTGGAACCGCTCCGCACGCCCCACCGGCCCGGCCACCGCGCTCGACTGATGGCCAAACGCCCGGCCCACCCCGATGAGGCCGTGCGCCCCACCCGCGACATCGACCCGATGGAGGGGCTGGAGCGCCTGCCGCGCGCCGATATCGCCGTGCTGGAAACCTCCCAGCCCAAGCTGATCGACGCCGCGCTGCGCGGTGCCGTGGTGCTGACCCGGCATGGCCGGGATGCCTTCGTGCTGCTGCCGGTGGATGAATTCCAGACCCTGGCGCGCGAGGCGATGGCGCGCAGGCTCGCCGGCCCGCCGGTGATCGAGGGCTGAGAGCCGCGGTTCGGATGGACATCGGGCGCCTGCTCGGGGCAGATATGGCCATGGCCGCGCATCCCTCCCCCCAGGCGTCGCGCCGGACCCGCGCCGGCTGATGGAACGCGCGCCCGATCTGCTTCCGGAAGCTGAGCCCGAGCCGGGGGAGGAACCCGCGCGCCGCGCGGTCTCGGCCAATCTGGTCCGGCTGCGCATCGCCGGCTTCAAGAGCTTTTGCGAGCCCACCACGGTGGAAATCCGCCCGGGGCTGACCGGCATCGTCGGCCCCAATGGCTGCGGCAAGTCCAATGTGGTGGAGGCGCTGCGCTGGGCGATGGGCGAGAGCAGCGCGCGCAGCTTGCGCGGCGGCGAGATGGATGACGTTATCTTCGCCGGCACCGCCACCCGCCCGGCCCGCAACCTGGCCGAGGTGACGCTGAGCCTGGAGGAGGCGCTGGGCGTCGCCGCCCCGCCGCTCGATGGCGAGCGCGAGCTGGAAATCGCCCGGCGCATCAACCGTGGCGAGGGCTCGGGCTACCGAATCAATGGGCGCGAGGCGCGGGCGCGCGATGTCCAGACGCTGTTTGCCGATCTGGCCTCCGGACCGCGCGCCTCGGGCATGGTCAGCCAGGGGCGGGTCTCGACGCTGATTGCCGCGAGGCCCGAGGAACGCCGGGCGGTGCTGGAGGAGGCGGCGGGCATCGCCGGCCTGCGCGCCCGACGGCACGAGGCGGAGCTGAAGCTGCGGCAGGCCGAAAACAACCTGCTGCGCGCCGATGACCTGACGGCACAATTGGCGGCCACGGCTGAAGCGCTGGGCCGGCAGGCGAAGCAGGCGCAGCGCTACCGCAACCTTTCGGGCCTGGTGCGCGAGGCGGAGGCGGCGATGTTTGCGCTGATGGTCGCCCGCGCCGAAATGGCGCTGACCGCCGCCGGCGAGGCGCGCGGCCAGGCGGCTGCGGCGACCCGCCGGGCCGAGGCCGGGGCCGAGGCCGCGACCATCGCCGCATATGAGGCCGAACAGGCCCTGCCCGCGCCGCGCGCCGCCGAGGCGCAGGCGCGCACCGCCCTGGAACGCCGCCGGCTGGAGGCCGAGGGGGTGGAGGCGGCGCTTGCCCGCGCCCAGGCCGCGCTGGAGGCGGCGCAGGCCCTGGCGGCACAGATCGGGGCCGACCTCGCCCATGCCGAGGCCATGGTCGCCGATGCCGCGCAAGCCGAGGCCCGGGCCGACCGCGAGGATGCCGCCGCCGCCCAGGCCCAGGCCGCCCTGCCCGCCCGCATCGACGAGACCACGGGCCACCTCACCCTGGCCGAGGACGCGGTGCGCGAGGCCGAGCGCGCCGCCAATACCGCCACCGACGCCGCCGCGCAGGCCGCCGCCCAGGCCAATCAGATGGCCGCCGAGCTCGCCTTCGCCGAGCAGCGCGCCCGGCGGCTGTCCGAGCAGCACGTCAGGCTGGAGGCCGACCACGCCGCCGCCGAGGCCGCCGCCGTGCCGGCCGAGATGCTGGCAGCGGCCGAGGCCGAAACGGCGGCGCGCGAGGCCGCGCAGCGCGAGGCCCGCGCGCGGCTCGACGCCGCCGAAACCGCCCGTGCCGAGGCCGCCACCCAGGCCGCCGAGGCGAACCGCGCGATGCAGGATGCCGAGGCCAACCGCACCCGCGCCCGGCGTGACCTGGACACCGCCGAGGCCCGCGCCCGCCGCGCCGCCGAACAGGCCCAGGCCATCACCCGCCAGCACGAGCAGGTGCTGGCCTTGCGCGTGGCGCCGGAGGCCGTCACCGCGGCTGAGGCGGCGCAGGACGCGGCCGAGGCGCAAGGCCGTGCCACCGCCCAGGCGCTGGCCGAGGCCGCCGCCGCCCGGCAGGCCGCCGGCGAAGCGCTGGCGCAATCCCGCCAGGCCGCCAGCGCCGCGGAAGCCGCCGTCACCCGCCTCGCCGCCGAGGTGGAGGGGCTTTCCGCCACGCTGGCCGGTGCGCGGCCGGCCGAGGCGGCGCCGATCATCGACGCCATCACCGTGCCTGAGGGGCTTGAAGCGGCGCTGGGTGCCGCGCTGGGCGAGGCGCTGGATTCCGCGCGCGATCCGCGCGCGGCGCGGCATTGGCGGGCGCTGCCGCCGCTGGCCGCGCCCGCGGCGCTGCCCGAAGGCGCCAGGGCGCTGGCCGACCTGGTGCAGGCGCCGCCGGAGCTGTCGCGGGCCTTGTCGCAGATCGGGCTGATCGAGGGCGATGGCGCTGTGCTGCAGGCGGCGCTGGCCGCCGGGCAGTCGCTGGTCGACCGGGCCGGCAAGCTCTGGCGCTGGGATGGGCATACGGTGGCGGCGGGCGGGCCGAATCCCGGGGCCGCGCGGCTGCAGCAACTGGCCAGGCTGCGCCAGGCGGAGGCGCGGTTCTCCGCCCTGCGCGCGGCCGAGACGGCGGCGCTGGAGGCCCGCGCCGCCGCCCAGCGCGAGGAGGCCGCGGCCGCCCAGGCCGAGGCCGCCGCCCGCCTGGCGCGCGACCAGGCCGAGGTGTCTTCGCGCGAGGCTCGGCGGAAAGCCGCCGATATCGCCGCACGCCACGCCGCCGCCGAGGGGCGGATCGCAGCCCTCACCCCGCAGATCACCGGCATGGCGGCGGAGAGCGCGGAGGCCGAGGCCATCCTGCACGCCGCCCGCGCCGCGCTGGCCGCCCTCCCGCAGGGCGATGCGCTGCGCCAGGCCCAGGCGAACACCGCGCGCGCGCTGCGCGAGGCCCAGGCGGAGGAAGCCGCGGCGCGCGACGCCCGCCGCATGGCCGAGACCACGCTGGAACAGGCGCGCGAAAAAGCCTCGGCGTTGGCGGCGCGGGCGGCCTCCGCCACGGCCAGGATCGCCGCCCTGGCGCCGCAGCGTGAACGGCTCGGCACGGAATGGCGGGAGGCCGAGTCGGCGCTCGGCGCCTCGCGCGCCGCGCGCGCCGCCTTGCCCGATCTGGCCCGGGCGCGCGATGCGGTCGAGCAGGCCAGGCGGGCGCTGAGCGAGGTGCGCGGGGCCGAGAACACCGCGCGCGCCGCGCGTGCGGCGCTGCTGGCCGAGGGCGAGCGCCTCGCCCAGCGCCGCGCCGCCCTGGCCGAGGAGCGGGCCGGCTGGGCGGCGCGGCGCGGCGATGCCGCAAGCCGCCTGGCCGGGCTGCGCGCCCGCGCCGAGGCAGCCCGGGCGGAGGTGGCAGGCTTGGCCGATCTGCCATCGGAGGCCACGGCGCGGCGCGATGCCGCCGCCCGCCACCTCGCCACCGCCGAGGCCGAGCATGTCCAGGCGCAGGCCCTGCTGAACGCGGCCGAGACCCGGGCGCGCGCCACCCTCGATGCCCGGCGCGACGCCGATGCCGCCTTCAGCGCCGCGCGCGAAAACCAGCTGCGCGCCGAGGCGGCGCTGGCGGCGGCGCAGACCGCGGGCGAGGCGTTGGCGGCGCGTGTGGTCGAGCGCCTGGGCGAGGAGGCGACGCTGCCCGACCCCGCCGAGGCCCCCGGTGAAGCCGCCGAGGAGCGGGCCCGGCGCAAGCTCGACCGCCTGACCCGGGAACGCGAGGAGATGGGCCCGGTCAATCTGCGCGCCGAGATCGAGCTGGCCGAGATCGAGCAGCGCCTGGTCGACATCGCCCGCGAACGCGAGGAGGTCACCGCCGCCATCGCCAAGCTGCGCGGCACGATCGGGCATTTGAACCGCGATGCGCGGGCCAGGCTGCGCGAGGTCTTCGACCGGGTGGACCGGGAGTTCCAGGCCTTGTTCCAAAAGCTGTTCGGCGGCGGGCGGGCGCATATCGCCCTCGTCGGCAGTGAGGATCCGCTGGAGGCGGGGCTGGAGATTTTTGCCGAACCGCCGGGGAAGAAGCTCTCGGCGCTGTCGCTGCTGTCGGGCGGCGAGCAGGCGCTGACCGCGCTGTCGCTGATCTTCGCGGTGTTCCGCTGCCAGCCCGCGCCGGTCTGCGTGCTGGACGAGGTGGATGCGCCGCTGGATGACGCGAATGTCGAGCGGCTTTGCGACCTGCTCGACGCCATGGTGGCCGATGGCGCGACGCGCTTCCTCATCATCACCCACCACGCGCTGACCATGGCGCGGATGCACAGGCTCTATGGCGTGACGATGCAGGAGCGCGGCGTGTCGCGGCTGCTCAGCGTCGACCTCGGCCAGGCCGTGGCGATGGTGGAGCAGCCGGGGGGCTGACCAACGTCGCCCGGCGGGCGCGGGCGGGTATCCGGCGGGCGCGGGCGGGCATCCGGTGGGCGCGCGTGCGCATCCGGCGGGCTGACGTCAGGCCTATCGCAACCTCGCCAGCACCTGGTCGACGAAGACCACGGCCTGGCCGAGGTAATTCTCCGGCGCGCAGAGGGCGTGGACCTCCTCGGGCCGCAGCCGCGCGCTGATCTGCGGGTCGGCCAGCAGGGCCTCGGCCAAGGGCATGCCATGGGCCAGCGCCACGTCGCAGGCGTGGTTGACGATGTGATGCGCCTCGCCCCGGCCGAGCACAGGGGCGAGCCCCATCATCACCTGTTCGGCCGCGATCAGCCCGCCGGTGGAGGCGAGGTTGCGCGCCATCCGGGCCGGGTCCACCACCAGCCCATCGGCGATGCTGCGCGCGCACATCACGGCGCCATGGGTGAGGTTGAAGGCCTGGCCGATCGCCAGCGCCTCGGCCTGCCAGGGGCCGGTGCCGCGTTCCAGGTCCTGCGCCATGGCCGAGAGCATCTGCGGCACCAGCGCATGCACGCCGCGGGACTGGGCGAGGACATATTCGCAGGAAATCGGGTTGCGTTTCTGCGGCATGGTGGAGCTGCCACCGCGGCCGGCCTGATGCGCCTCGGCCACCTCCGCCACCTCGGTCTGCATCAGCAGCATCACGTCGGTCGCGATTTTCGACAGCGCTCCCGCCAGCAGGCCAAGGAAATTCACCACCTCGCAAAACCCGTCGCGGGCGACATGCCAGGGGATATCGGGCAGGGCCAGGCCAAGCTCCAGCGCCAATTCGCGCTGCACCTCGATGCCGCGGGTGCCGAGCGAGGCCAGCGTGCCGGCAGCACCACCGAATTGCAGCTTTTCCACCCGCGGGCGGAGCTGATCGAGCCGCTCCACCATGGTGATCAGCGGGCTGAGCCAGACCGCCACCTTGTAGCCGAAGGTCACCGGCAGGGCGTGCTGGAGATGCGTGCGCCCGGCCATCACCGTCGCCTTGTGGCGCATCGCCAGCGACGCCAGCGCGGTGTTGAGCTGCAGCAGGTCCATGCGGATCAGCGCCAGGCCCTGGCGCATCTGCAGCACCGTCGCGGTGTCCATGATGTCCTGGGTGGTGGCGCCCCAATGGGTCCATTTCGCGCCTTCGGGACCCGCGAGCGCCGAGAGCTGCTTCACCAGCCCGACCACGGGATAGCCGGTATTGGCGGTGGCGCGGGCGAGTTCCTCGATATCCAGCCGGTCGACATCGGCGGCGGCGGAGATGGCGGCCGCGGCCTCGGTCGGCACGATGCCCAGGCGGGATTGCGCGATGGCCAGCGCGACCTCCACATCGAGCATGCGGGCGAGCCAGGCGCGTTCGCCCATCGCCGCGCGCATGGCGTCGGTGCCATAGAGGGCGCCCATCACGGGGCTGTCGGCGGGGTTCACGGGCATGGGTTCGGGCGCTCCTCGATGGGCCAGGCCAGCAGTGCGGCGCCGGCGACCGTCAACAGCTTCTCCCGCGATGCCCCGTCATGCGCAAGCGTCGCCATGCCCTGGATCACGGCCATGGTCAGCGCTGCCTGGGTGGCCGGCTCGCAACCGGCCGGCAGTTCGCCCCGCGCCCGACCGTCTTCGAGCCGGCCCCGCAACGCGGCCTCTATGTCTTGGCGGATGGCGGCCAGCGCCGCCTGCAGATCTGCGGCTGCAGCGGAGCAGACCGAGGAATTCACCAGAAGGCAGCCCGGCGGGGTCGCTTCGCCGGTGAAGCCGCATGCCGCGGCGTGCAGCAGCCCGGCGCAGGCCTGCCGCGCATTCGGCGCGCCGGCGATAATCGCCTCGGCGTTCTTCGGCCCCGCAGTGTAGCGCCGCACCACCTCCTGGAACAGCGTCTTCTTGTCCCCGAACGCGGCGTAGATGCTGGGGGCGCTCACCCCCATCGCGCGGGTCAGGTCACGCAGCGAGGTGGCTTCGTAGCCGTGTCGCCAGAACTGCAGCATCGCCTGACCCAACGCCGCCTCGCGATCGAAGGAGAGCGGACGACCAGGCTTCCGGCTTGGTTTCATAGCGAACGATATTGAACCATTGACGCCAGCCCGCAAGGGGTTCAGTTATTTCATATCAATCGATAGGAAATACTCTCATGCCGCTCGACGACCTGCGCACCCTCGGTCGCTCTGGCCTGGCCGTCAGCCCACTGGCCCTGGGGACGATGACCTTCGGCATGGCGCGCTGGGGCTCGGGCGAGGCAGACAGCCGGGCCGTGTTCGACGCCTATGTCGAGGCCGGCGGCAATTTCGTGGACACTGCCGATGTCTATTCCGGCGGTGAAAGCGAGGCCATGCTCGGCCGCTTCATCGCCGAGCGCGGCCTGCGCGATCAGCTGGTGCTGGCGACCAAGGCTGGCTTTTCCACCGGCCCGGGCGCGCATGCTGGTGGCAGCGGCGCCAAGCATCTGCATAAGGCGTTGGAAGGGTCGCTGCGCCGGCTGCAGACCGACCATGTCGATCTCTACTGGCTGCATGTCTGGGATGGCGTCACGCCGGCGGGCGAGTTGCTGGAGACCATGTCGGGCCTCGTGCGTGCCGGGAAGATCCGCCATTGGGGCATCTCCAACAGCCCGGCATGGTATGTCGCCGAGGTGGCGGCACTGGCCGTCGCGCGGGGCCGCCCGGGGCCGATCGCGATGCAGTATTTCCATTCGCTGGTGAACCGCGACATCGAGGATGAGCACCTGCCCCTGGCAGCGTCGGCGGGGCTTGGCATGGTGCCCTGGAGTCCGCTCGCCTTTGGTTTTCTGACCGGTAAATATCAGCGGGCCGCGGTCGAAGCCGCCGCGCCGCGTGCCTCTGGCCTGCCGCGGGACGCGGCCGAAGCGTCGATGCCGCGGGACGCGGCAGGGGCGCAAGGCGCGCCCGAACCCCGGAGGCTGGACGGGGACAACCCGTTCGGCGACAGCCTTTTCACCGAACGCAACTGGGCTATCCTGGAGACGCTGCGCCGGGTGGCTTCCGGGGCGGGCGAGAGCATGGCCCGGGTGGCGATGGCCTGGGTAACCCAGCGGCCCGGGGTGACTGCGACGCTGCTGGGGGCCAGCAGCCCCGCGCAGGTCGCGGACAACATCGCCGCCCTGTCCATCACGTTGTCAGCCGGGCAGCGCGCGGAGCTGGACGCGGCAAGCGCCCCGGCTTCCCGAATGCTCTACAGCATGTTCACCCCGGCGATGCGCCAGCAGGTCATTTCGGGCGGTAGCCGTGTGCGGGTCTGGGGCCGGTAAGGCCTCAGATATCCAGGAAGACCGTCTCGCCCTCGCCCTGCAGGCGGATGTCCAGCGTCCAGACGGCAGGCGCCGTCTCACGCGCGAGCATGGTGGGGCGCCTGGCCTCGGGCACCAGGGCCAGGATGGGGTCGGCGTCGTTGCGCGGCTCGGCCGCGAAATAGACCCGGGTGGTGACATGGTTCATCAGCCCGCGGGCGAAGATGGCCAGCGTGATGTGCGGCGCCTGGAGCGTGTTGCCGGGGCCGGGTACGGGGCCGGGTTTGAGGGTGGTGAAGTGGAAGCGCCCGGCCTCGTCGGTGGCGCAGCGGCCGAAGCCATGGAAGCCGTTTTCATAGGCGCCGTCGGGGCCGGCCTGCCAGATCTCTACCATGGCGTCGCCGCAGGGCGTGCCGTCGCCATCGGTGATCTGGCCAGTCAGCGTGATGCGATCGCCCGCCACGCCGGCATTGCCGCCGCGCAGCATGTCGGCCCATTCCGGGTGGTCGATGATATGCCAATAGGGGCCGGCGGTCTGGCTCGCGGTCGTCACTTCGGCTGCTCCATCGGCGTGGCCTGGCGTCCCCGCAGCACGATGTCGAAGCGATAGCCCAGCGCCCAATTTTCCACCGCATAGTCGAGGTCGAACTTCGCAATGAGGCGCTCGCGCGCCGCGGCATCGGGGGTGGCCATGAAGACGGGGTCGAGCGGCAGCAGCGGGTCGCCGGGGAAATACATCTGGGTGATCATGCGGCTTGCGAAGCCCTGGCCATGCAACCCGAAATGGATATGCACCGGGCGCCAGGCCTTGGGGTGGTTCGGCCAGGGATAGGCGCCGGGCTTGATGGTGGTGACCTGCCAGCGGCCTTCATCATCGGAAAACACCCGGGCCGAGCCGGCGAAGTTCGGGTCCAGCGGCGCGTCGTGCTGGTCGCGGATGTGGTGGTAGCGGCCGGCGGCATTGGCCTGCCAGATCTCCAGCATGGCGCCGCGGACGGGGCGGCCATCTTCGTCCAGCACCCGGCCACCGACGATGATGCGCTCGCCCATCGCGGCCACGCCTTCATGCACCGACATGTCGGCATGGGCGGGGTAGGCGCTGGGCGAGAAGCGCGGCGCCGAAGTTTCGGTCAGCGTGTGCGGAATGTGGATGGGCGGGTGCAGCGCGTGGCGCTTGCGGGTGCTGCCATAGGCGGGCGCGTTCATCGGCGGCCAGGTGCCGGGGGCGGGCCTTGGGAATATGCTGCCCGGCGGATTCACACCGCTGGTGCTCGGCTGCGCCTCCGCCCTTTGGCGATCCGACGGGTGGGTCACGCCAGGATCTCCTTCACCAGCTTCAGCGCGTGGTTGGCCCGCGGCACGCCGGCATAGCTCGCGACATGCAGCAGCGCCTCGGAGATTTCGGCCGCCGTCACGCCGGTATTGGCGGTGGCGCGGATATGCAGCTTGAATTCCTCGTCCAGGCCGAGGGCGGCCAGCATGCTCAACGTGATCAGGCTGCGCTGGTGGCGCGACAGGCCGGGGCGGGTCCAGACGCGGCCCCAAACGCCTTCCAGGATGAAATCACGGAAGGGCGCGTCGATGGCGGTGAGATTGGCCTCGGAGCGATCGACATGGGCGTTGCCGAGGACGGCGCGGCGCACCGCCATGCCGGCCTCGGCGCCCGGGGCATGCAGGCCGGCGAGGTGCTCCAGCATGGTTGCCGTGACAACCTCCGCGGCCTCGAAATTCGGGATGTGGCTGGCATTGGGGATGATCACCAGCGCAGCACCTGGAATGCCGGCGGCGATCTCCTGGCTTTTCGCCACCGGCGATGACGGATCGGCCTCGCCCACCACCACCGTCGTCGGGCAGGTGATGGGGCCGGGCATGGTCGCGTCCCGCAAGGCCGCGGCGCAGCCGAGATAGCCCATCGGGTCCGTCCGCAGCAGCATGCGCAGCAGCGCGCGCGAGGAGGGCAGCGACGGGTCGATCACCCAATTCGCCATCACCGCATCCTGCACCGCGGCCATCCCGCCGGCCCGCACGCCATCCATGCGGGTGATCCAGCGCTCGGGGGGGCCGGAGATGAAGGAGGTGTCGCAGGGCATGATGGAGAGCACGCGGTCGGGATAGGCGGCCGCGAGTTCCAGGCTCAGCCGCCCGCCGATGGAGACGCCGGCGACATGCGCCCGCGCCACGCCCAGGGCATCGAGCACCGCGATGGCGTCGGCGGCGAGGCTGGCCATGGAGTAATCGCCCTCCGTCGCGCCGCTCAGCCCATGGCCACGCAGATCCATCCGGATGACGCGGTATTGCCGCGCCAGGGCCGGCACCTGCGGGGCGAAAATCTCCATGGTTGTGCCGAGGCTGTGCAGCAGCAGCAGCGCTGGCGCGCCGGGCGGCCCTTCCTCACGCACATGGAAGATTGCGCCGTCGATATCGATAAAACTCATGTCAGCAATCTCACCAGGTAGAGCGAAAGGGAGGGGAAGGCGACGCAGATCGCCAGCCGGATCACATCCATCCCCAGGAAGGGCATGACGCCGCGATAGGTCTGCGCGATCGGGATATCCCGCGCGATGGAGGAGATGACGAAGACGTTCAGCCCGATCGGCGGCGCCGTCAGCCCGATGCCCACCACGCAGAGCACGAGCATGCCGAACCAGATCGCCACCTCCTCCGTCGGCATGCCGAAATCCAGCGCCGTCACCACCGGGAAGAAGACCGGCAGGGTGAGCAGGATCATCGCCAGCTCATCCATCACCGCACCCAGCACGATATAGCTCAGCAGCAGCACCGCCAGCACGCCATAGGGCGGGAAATCCTGCTCGGTCACCCAGAGCGAGAGCAGGTCGGGCGCCTGGGACAGCGCGAGGAAGGCGTTGAAGATTTCGGCACCCAGCAGGATGGCGAAGATCATGCCCGTGGTCTCGGCGGTGGCGAGCAGGGCCGCACGGATATCGCCCGCCGAGAGCGAGCGGCGCAGCAGCCCCACCACCAAAACGGCGATGCAGCCCACAGCCGCTGATTCGGTGGGGGTGAAGACACCGCCATAAATCCCACCGATGACCGCGACCGCGATGCCCAGCACCGGGATGACATTGCGAAAGGCGCGGGCGCGCTCTCCGGGTGCGGGCGGCGGCGCGGGCGGCGCCAGCTCTGGGCGGCGGCGCACGACCAGCCAGATCGCGAGGATATAGAGCGCAGTGGCCAGGATGCCCGGCAGGGCGGCGGCCATGAACAGCTTGGAAATATTCTGCTCGGTGGTGATGGCATAGACCACCAGGATGACGCTGGGCGGAATGAGAATACCCAGCGTGCCGCCCACCGCGATGGTGCCGGTGGCGAAGCCGGGATGGGTGCCATAGCGCAGCAATTCCGGCAGCGCCGCCCGCCCGAAGGTGGCGGTGGTGGCCACCGAACTGCCGCAGACCGCGCCGAAGGCGGCCGAGGCGCCGATCACCGCCATGGGCATGCCGCCGGGCCTGCGGCCCATCATCGCATTGGCGGCGGCGAAAAGATCGCGCGCGAGCCCGCCGCGCTCGGCCAGCGCGCCCATCAGGATGAAGAGCGGAATGACCGAGAGGGTGTAATTGGCGAAGAGGTGGTAGGGCGTGGATTTGAGGTAGTTCAGCAGCGCCGTCCAATCCAGGATATGGACATAGCCCAGGGCGCCGACCAGCAGCATGGACAGCGCAATCGGCGCCCGCAGCACGATCAGCCCCAGAAGTGCGGCGAAGCCCCAGGCGGCAATGACGAATTCGGGGGCCATCAGCGCGGCAGCCGCCAGGCCCAGGCCAATGCGATCATCGATGTCAGCCCGAAGCACGCCGCGCCCACCGCAATAGCCCAGCCATAGGGCAATGCCAGCAGCCCTATGGTGCGGGTACCATTCGCCATGGCCTCCAACCCACCCAACGTCATGCGCCAGGCGATGACACCCATCACCGCGGCCCAGACGAGCTGCCAGAAGGCGTCGATCCAGTTGTTCAGCCGCGCCGGCAGCCAGGTGGTGAAGCTGTCCACCAGGATATTGCCGCGCCGCAGCGCACAGAAGGCCAGAGCCGCCAGCACGGCGAGGCCGGAGGCGATGGAGACCAGTTCGAAATCGCCACGCACCGGCTGGCTGGTAAACCAGCGCAACGTGCCGGACACCACCGTCAGGCCCGCTGCCGCCAGCAGCACGGCGCCGCCCAGCAATGCCAGCAGGCGGGCCAGGCGGCCGAGCGGGCCGCCCAACTCATCGGGCAGGGTCAAGCAACACCCTGGCCGAATTGCGCCACCAGCGCGCGCGCCTCTTCCAGCAGGGCGCCACCATCGATGTTGCGCTCGCGCATCGCGGTGATCCAGTTGGCGATCACGGGCTCCGTCGTGCGGCGGAAGCGGGCGGTTTCCTCGGCCGACAGCGAGATGATCTGGTTGCCGCGGCGGCGGACCATCTCCTCGACCACCGGCCCCTGATCATCCCAGGGTCGGGCGGCCATCCGCGCCGCCGCCATGCCGGAATTGGCGTCGAGGATGGCGCGCAGGTCGGGCGCCATGCCCTCGTACTTCGCCTTGTTCATCGCGAGGATGAAGGTGGCGATGTAGAAGGTGGGCGAGCCCTCGATCTCGGTGTGGTTGCGCAGGGTCTCATGCAGGCGGATGGAGGGCACCACCTCCCAAGGGACCACGGCGCCGTCGATCACGCCCTGGGCCAGGGCCTCGGGGATTTGCGGGACGGGCATGCCGATGGGCGCGGCGCCGAGTGCGCGCAGCGCCTCGCCGGCCTGGCGGGTGGGGAAGCGCAGCTTCAGGCCGGCCATGTCCTCCTGCCGGCGCACCTCGCGCCTGGAATGAATGACGCCGGCGTCATGGCCCCAGGCCGTGATGATGTGGGTATCGGCGTATTCGCCCCGCATCCGCCGCTCGAACAGCGTCTGCACCGCCTGGACGTTCACGCTGGCGCGCTTATGGGCGACGAAGGGGAGTTCGAAGGCCTCGATGCTGGGGAAGCGGCCGGGGGTATTGCCGGGCAGCGTCCAGATGATGTCGACCACGCCATCGCGCGCCTGATCATAGAGCTGCGGCGGCGCGCCGCCCAATTGCATGGAGGGGAAGATCTGCACCCGCAGCCGGTTGTTGGATTCGGCGGCCAGCTTGGCGGCCCAGGGCATCAGGAAGAAGCGGTGGACGTTGGACACGGCGGGCAGGAAGTGATGCAGGCGCAGCGTGAGTTCCTGCGCGCGTGCGGCATGCGGGCGCAGGAGTGCGGGCGTGGCGAGGCCAGCCAGCAGGATGGTGCGGCGGTTTGTCATTGTTCTTGAGTTCTCCCGGATAGGTGGCTCCTGGGAGAGCATGTGCCTTGTTCTGGTGCCGCGCTCAAGCATGGGTTGTCGGGCCGGCATCGGCATCGGTGATCGACAGCGGGCGCGACAAGCCAGGCTTCGCCCATCGGCTGGGCGGCTGGCGGATGCTCCGGGGCGAGTTGGATGACCGGATCCAATGGTCGGAAGCCTTCGTCACAGAGGAGTAGCGGGCCACGCGACAGCGCATTACGCTTCGCCCAGGGCAAGAAGACCCCGCAGGAGACCCCCATGATCCGCCTCGCCACCCTCGCCCTCCTCGTCCCTCTCGCGGCCCAGATTCCCTTCAGCGGCTCCGCCGCATGGGCACAACTCGCCATCTCCGCCGGCGACAACAAGCCCCGCCTCGTCGACGGCGTCCCCACCATCCAGGCCAACCCGGCCCCCGACATGCTCACCCTGCTCGACCTCACCCCCAGCCCGCCGCGCGTGCTGGGCGAGGTCGCGGTGCCGCATTCCGTCGCCGGCCCGCCCAATTCGCTGGCCATCACGCCCGACAGCCGCTTCGCCATCGTGCCCTCCAACCAGCGCATCGACCCCGCCAACCCCACCCGCACCATCTATGACAACCGGCTCTCGGTGGTCGACCTCACCGCCCGGCCGCCGCGAGTGGTGCAGACGCTGGAGGTGGGCGCGGGCCCGGCCGGCGTCTCCATCAACCGGGCCGGCACGCATGTTCTGGTCGCCCATCGCGGCACCGGCGATGTCACCCTCTTCCGCCTCGCCAATGGCCAGCTTTCGCAGGCGGCGAGCCTGAACATCACCACCCCCGCGGCCATCATCGCCTCGGCCGTCTTCACCCCCGATGGCAAACACGCCCTCGTCACCCGCTATGGCGAGGCGATGGTGAGCGTGATCACGATCGAAGGCGACACCCTCACCCGCACGGGGCGCGACATCACCACAGGGGTGAACCCCTATGGGCTGGTGATCGGCCCCTCCGGCCGCTTCGCCGTGGTCGCCAATATCGGCCGCGGCAGCGGCGATTCGGATACCATCTCCTATATCGACCTCGCAGGCCCGGTGGCGACCTGGCGGGTGACCGAGACGGTGACGGTGGGGCAGACGCCCGAAGGCCTCGCCCTCTCGCGCGATGGCAATATGCTGGCCGTCACCGTCATGAACGGTTCGAACAAGCCCGCGGCCAGCCCCTTCCGGGGCGATGGCCAGGTGCAGCTCTGGCGCATCGCACGCCAGCCGGCACGGGGTGCACCGCACCTCTCGCGCGTGGCGGTGGGGACGGTGGGGCATTGGTCGCAGGGGGCGGGATTCTCGGGCGACGGGCACCGGCTGGTGGTGCAGAACATGGTGGAGCAGGATCTGTCGGTGTTCCGGATCGAGGGGAACCGGCTGGTGCCGATGGCGCGGATTCCGCTGCCGGCGGGGCCGGCTTCAATGGCGGTGGCGCCGCGGTAGCGGGGAAGGCTCTGCCAGTCGCTTCCGTTACTGGACCTCGGCTCGACC
>LNFM01006326.1_pt1 | contig 19586 bp, 17 predicted proteins | sample 596031 | NCBI WGS metagenome assembly LNFM01 (sample SAMN04254537, study PRJNA301005) | activated carbon metagenome | isolation source: dual media filters at the Ann Arbor, Michigan drinking water treatment plant | place: USA: Ann Arbor | reverse complement strand
ACCCACTGCCGCGAGGCATGAAACAGCGGGATCACATAGGTGCCCGACAACAGCACCCGGTCCAGCGCCCGCACCGCAGAGGCAAAATCCTGGTCGTCCTTGGCCTCCAGAAGGCGCTTGATCATCGCATCCACCGCTGGGTTCTTCACGCCCACGAAATTGAAGGACCCCGGCACGTCAGCGTTGCGGCTGTCCCAGCGGAACACCTGCTCGTTCCCCGGCGACAGCGACGACGGCCACGCGGTCTGGATCATGTCGTAGTCGTAGTCCTTGAGCCGCGACTGATATTGCGAACTGTCGACCACCCGCAGCCGCGCCGCAATCCCGAGCTTGGCCAGATCCGAAACATAACTTGCAATCAGCCGCTGCTGCACGCTTGAGCCGGCGAGGATTTCGAACCCAAGAACCTGCCGCGAATCCTTATGGATCAGCCGCCCGCCCTCGATGATGTATCCCGCCTCGCTGAACAGCCGGAATGCTTCCCGCGCATTCTCCCGGTTGTGCCCGGTGCCGTCACTGACCGGCATCCGCGCGCGGCCCTCCATCACCTCCGGCAGAACGGCATCGGGGAAGGGAGCCAGCAGTTCGCGCTCCCGCACATCCGCAGCCTGGCCCACCGACGACAGATACGACCGCTCGAAGAAGCTCTCGGTGCGCTTATAGAGCCCATGATAGAGCGTCTTGTTCACCCACTCGAAATTGAACAGCAGCAAAAGCCCCCGCCGCACGCGCGGATCTTGAAACACCGGTCGCCGGATGTTGAACGCCAGTGCCGACATCCCCGCCGGCAACCCCGTCTCCACCTCCCGCATCAGCATGCGCCCATCCCGCTTGGCCGGGATGTCGTATCCCGATGACCACAGCTTCGGGTCATCCTCACTACGAATGCTCAGCACGCCCGACTTGAACGCCTCGAATTGCACGCTCATGTCGCGGAAATACTCGTACCGGATCTCGTCGAAATTGAACCGGCCGCGGTTCACCGGCAGATCGCGCCCCCAGTATTCGGGATTGCGCTTGTAGGTGATGGAGCGTCCCGCATCGACGGCCGCGATCATGTACGGCCCCGAGCCGACGAGCGGCACCAACGTGGTGCGCTCGAATGTTTCAGCGGTCAGCAGATGCTTCGGCAGTACGGGCATCGACGCCATAATAAGCGGCATTTCCCGGTCGCCACTGTCATCGAAGACAAAACGGACCGCGAGATCCGAAACGCGCTCGGTGCGCACGACCTTTTTATATGAGTTGCGGTGGTTCGGCCGACCGCGTTCGCGCAGCGTCTGCATCGAAAAAATCACATCATCCGCCGTCACCGCCTTCCCGTCAGAGAACCGCGCGGCGGGATCGATATGAAACGTCACCGACGAGCGATCGTCGGGCACTTCAACGGTCTTGGCGATCAAACCGTACATCGTGAACGGTTCGTCAAAGCCCCGCGCCATGAGCGTCTCATAAACCCACTCGCGGATGCCCGCGGCCGGCTCACCGCGAATGATGAGTGGGTTCAGAGTATCAAACGACCCCGTCTGTCCGAGCACCACGCGCCCACCCTTCGGCGCGGCCGGATCGGCAAATTCGAAATGCGCAAATCCCGCCGGATACTTCGGCGTCCCATGCATGGCAATCGCATGCGCCCCCATATCCCCCGCCAGGGCAGCAGCGCCGCCCGAAATCAAGCCGCAGATCGCACCCGCCAGCGCGGCAGCGAGACCGCCAACGCGCGCGCGGGAAAAAGTCAGACGGCGCGTCCAGGGGCGCGGCATGGGGTCTCCAGGTGTTTGACCGGACGCGGGAGATCCGGGCCCGATGCGTCGCTGAATTGGACTTTTAGCACAAGGGAGCATGGAGTTAGCGGGATTGCCACCGTGCGATTTAAAACTCAAACCCGACCGATCCGTGGCCGGTTTGCAACGAGCCCCCTGATACCGCTGTGCATGACTTTGCAGCCCCTTGCCCGGTCACGGGATTGCCGCAATCCGAGCCTTACTCCCCACGGCTGGCGCAAGGGCGCTGGAGGGTGTGCCGGCTCGACGATACGTCGGTCGAACCAGTGTCCCAACGACCCTTAACAACGCGCGCCTTAGAGGGGTGGAGCCGGTGATCCGGCTCAGAGAGAAAGGTCGAATTTTTCATGGCACACGCACGTATGTTTGGTCTCACCGCCTGGAGCGCGCTCGCCGCTGCACTGGTCATCGCAGGCACGCCCGCCCTCGCGCAGGATGCGCCCGCCGCCGCTCCCGCTAAGCCTGCCGCTGCGCCCGCCGCGGGTGCCGCACCTGCAGCCGGCGCTGCTCCAGCAGCCGCAGCCGCCAACAAGAGCGCCTGGGTCAAGCTGTGCGAAAAGACACCCCTCGTGAAGAAGGGCGAAGACGGCAAAGAGGTGAAGGAAGAAAAAGACATCTGTCTGACCCACCATGAGCGCCTCGATGGCAACTCAGGCATGGTGCTTGTCTCCGCAGCCATCCGCGAAGTCGAAGGGCAGAACAAGCAGCACCTCATGATCATGGTGCCGCTCGGAATGGCGCTGCCTCCGGGCCTGCGCGCGGCCGTCTACACGAAGGACCAGTGGGCCAAGATCGCCAAGAACGAAAAGGTCGACGACAAAGAACTGAAACCCGTCGATCTGAAGTATTCGCTCTGCCACGCATCGGGTTGCACGGCTGAAATTGAAGCCGACGCTGCCATCCTCGATCAGATGAAGGCCGGTGGTGGTCTGATGGTCGTTGCCATGAACGCAGCAGCCCAACCGATCGGCTTCCCGGTCCCCCTCGACGGCTTCACCGACGCATTCGCCGGCAAGCCCATCGACAACGCCGAATACAAGAAGGCTCGCGGCCAGCTGATGGCTCAGATCCGCGACCGCCAGAAGGTCGCGATCGAAAAGTTCAAGGCCGAGCAACTCAAGAAGATCCCGACCGACGGTCCTGGCGCCCCGCCGACGACAACGGGCTCCGCTCCGGCCGCCAAGCCCGCCGAAAAGAAGTAAGCGGCGGCGACATCTCGATAAAAAAACCGCCCGGTGGAAACACCGGGCGGTTTTTTGTTGCGTCGAAAGACTCGTCGAAAACGAATCGCCTGCTAGCCGTGCGCATCAGTTCAGCATGGTCATGAAAACGGGCCGGTAGCGCCCCTCTTCATCCTCGACGAAATAGTCCGCCACCTGCGGATGACGAACCGGCACGCCCGTCGTGTCGGGCAAGAGGTTTTGCTCCGAAACATAGGCGATGTATTCAGTCTCAGCGTTCTCGGCCAGCAGATGGTAGAATGGCTGGTTCTTCTTTGGCCGCATGGGCTCCGGGATCGATAGCCACCAGTCGTCCGTGTTGGCGAACACCGGATCAATATCGAACACGACACCGCGGAACGGATAAATCTTGTGCCGCACCACGTCACCAACGGCGAAGCGCGCCAACCCCACGCTCATTCCCCTTCGCTTGGAGCCAACACGCTTTGAAGAACCGAGCCGCCTCAGGCGAGGCCTTGGTTTTTCTGCTCCCGAAGCACTGCTCAGAGCGTTCCGCTTCGCGACCAAATCGGGAGAAGTAGCCGGCCGCAACGACTCCGAAACCCCGAGTTTCGCCTTGGCCTTGGCCCCAGCCTTTGCCCCCAGCTTTGACCTGGTCTTGGCCACCGCTTTCGCGCCGCGCGGCGCATCTGGCTTGGCGACCGTCGACGGCATGACGTCAGCGGACGCCTTCAACGCCGCAACCTTGCCGGCTGGCTTACCCCGCGGCTTCACTGTTTTCGCTTTACCCGCGCTGGGTGTGGCCGGTGGACGTTTTGCACTCATGCCCGGATTACGCCCCACCCGCGCAGCGCGTGTCAAGGGACGGCGCCCCTTATCGTTCATGGACTTTTTACGCGTCATTAAAAACCGTAGGCCGCCGACCGCTCCGGGTCCTTCGACGCCACGAGACGCGCCAAATCCACGATCACCTTCGCCTGCTTCCAGGTCGCATCATCCTGCATCTTGCCGTCGATCATCACCGCGCCCGTCCCGTCCGGCATCGCTTCGAGTATCTTGCGCGCGAAAGCAACTTCCTTTGGGTCCGGCGAGAATACGCGCTTAGCAATGTCGATCTGCGAGGGATGCAGCGACCACGCCCCCAGGCAACCCTGTAGATATGCATTGCGGAACTGCGCCTCGCACGCAGCACCATCCGCAAAATCACCGAAAGGTCCGTAAAACGGCTTCAACCCATATGACAAACAAGCATCAACCATCTTACCAACCGTGTAGTGCCAAAGATCCTGCTGATAGTGCGCGCGCGGTCCACCATCCTTCGACGGATCGGCCAGCACCCCGTAATCCGGATGTCCGCCACCGACCCTCGTTGTCTTCATGCCGCGCGAAGCCGCCAGATCAGCCGGCCCCAAGCTCATGCCATGCATCCGCGGCGATGCGGCGGCGATGGCCTCGACATTCTTCACGCCTTCCGCCGTCTCGAGAATGGCGTGAATGAGAATGGGCCGCGCCACTTTGTGTTTGGCCTCAAGCTGCGCCAGGAGCTGATCAAGATAGTGGATGTCCCACGGCCCTTCGACCTTAGGCAGCATGATCACATCGACCTTGTTGCCCGCGTGCGCCACGATGTCGGTGACGTCATCCAGCATCCACGGTGAATTGAGGCAGTTGATGCGCGTCCACAATCCCGTCTGTCCGAAATCGAACGCGTTCGCCATCGACACAAACCCAGCCCGCGCCTGCTCCTTCTCGCCAACCGCAATGGCGTCTTCGAGGTTTCCTAAAACCACGTCCACCTGCCCGATGGTGTCCTTCAGCTTGGCGCGGATTTTCTCGTTGTGCGGCGGGATGAAGTGGATCATCCGCTCGATTCGGACCGGCAGCGAGCGGTAGGGCTCAGGCGCACCGATAGCGAGAGGCGCAAAGTGCTTGGCGGGCGTACGGATAACGCTCATGAGGATGAATTACCTTTGGCAAACGTTTGATCAGCTATCGGGATGGGATTTTGCGGCGCACATTAGGCCGGACCCGCCCGCTGTCAATCGCCGCAATGGCGCCCCATCGTTCGCGCGAGTCGGATAGGGTGCCGCGGAACGATGCATACGGACGGTGCGGTGCGCGCCTGAGGATCGGATCAGATGACGGTCGCTAAGAAAGTCCCGCGCAGTAATCGGTTGCCGGGCCCTGGGATGCCCGGAGTGTTGGTGGCTGCCGCAACCTTGGGAGCTTTGCTCCTTATGTGCGCCCCCGCCGCCGCTGATCATCCCTCCCTTCAGCAGGCCGCCGCCACCGAACTCATGGCCAAGGCCAACGCCAAGCCATCGCGCAAGATCCGAAAGAAACCACAGGCAGCCGCCCCAACCACACCCACGCCTCCCCTGAAAGTGCTGACACGTAGCGACGTTCTGGCCACCGATCCCGCCATCCTAGAACGCCTCGGCCGCCACATCGTCATCGGCTATCACATCCCAGCAACCGTGAAGGCCCTCGTCGAAAAGAAGGCCATCGCCGGCATCTTCATCACCGACCATAACGTGCGCCGTCGCACGGTGCCCGACATCCGCGCCGAAATCGATGCACTCCAAGCGATCCGCGCCGCCCAAGGTCTCCCCCCGCTCATCATCGCAGCCGACCAGGAAGGCGGTGCCGTTGCCCGCCTCACGCCGCCGCTCGCCCGCCAACCGAGCCTTGCTAAAATCCTGGCTTCAGTGAAACCGGGCGACGACCCCAAGCCCGCCGTTGTCGCCTACGCGCGCAAGCAGGCCGCTGAATTAAAACGCATCGGCGTGAACCTCAATTTCGCCCCCGTTGTCGATCTCAAGATCGATCCCAAACGGCGCAGCGATGGTGAAACAAAGCTCCGCTTTCGCGCGCTGTCCTCAGACCCGAAAACCGTCAGCGACGCCGCCGGCTGGTATTGCGATACGCTGGCAGAAGAAGGGGTCTTCTGCACCATCAAGCATTTTCCAGGGTTAGGCCGCGTCGCAAACGATACGCACCGCAACGCTGGCGATATCAAAACACCCCTTTTGGAATTGAAGGGGGCCGACTGGGTGCCGTTCCGCGACCTGATGAGCAGGCCGCATGTCGTCACGATGCTGGCCCACGTCCGCCTGCGTGAGCTCGATGGCACCACACCCGCATCGTTTTCCCGGCCGGTGATAGATGGCCTCATCCGCACCGAGTGGGACCACGAAGGCCTCCTCATCACCGACGATTTTTCCATGGGGGCCGTCACCCGCGCCAAAGAGGGTATCGGCGGCGCCGCCGTGAAAGCGTTAAATGCCGGTGCGGATCTACTCCTCGTGTCGTTCAGCGACAAGCACTTGAATACGGTCATGACCGCGCTCATCGATGCCGAAAAGAAGGGCGAGATCGACAGCACCGCCCGCGCCGCGAGCCTCGAACGCTTGAAGGCGCTGCCCGCTGCACACACAACCGCACCCACCGTGTTCCCGCCGGAGCCTACCAAAGCACCAACCAAAAAATCAGCAGCGAAACCCTAAACCGCAGCGCTACTCCCAGCGCCGGTTCGACCACATCCACTGCTCAGGCGTCTCCCGCACCCAAGCCTCGAACTGCCGCTGCATCTCGGTCACGATCGTCCGTATATCGTCCGACGGATTGCCCGTGCGCGGCACGCGCAATTCCTTGATCTCAACAACGAACCGGCTCTGACCATCGACCCGCCGGCTGCACGACATCCACATCCGGCTTCCCACGCGCCGCGCGATCATCGCGCCGATGGCCTGCGTCTGTGCCGGCTTGCCAAAAAACGGAACCGCGATCCCCGTGCGATCCCACAGATCACACACAATCCCAAGCCGGCCGCCGTTGCGCACGAAATCGTTGAGGATCCGCGCCGTCTTCTGATTGTCCCCGTGGTCGCCCTCGACCCGCCCACGCCCAAAGAGGCCGCCCGGATAGAGGTCGCGCCGGAGATATCTCAGATAGCGGTCCACGTACGGGTTGTTCACCGAGCGGTAGACGGCCGCGGGGTTAGCGTTTGCAACTACAAACGGCCAGATCGCCAGCTCCCAGTTCCCCATATGCAGCGATACACCGATGGCGGGACCAAGCTTGTCCTTGTACCGTCGAAAGACCCGGTCGGGCGCAATCGCAATCCGGCCCGGATCGGCAATCAACTTATCGATCTGGATCGTCTCGACCATGACACGGCCGAGGTTTTCCCAGTGAGCCAGGCAAATGGCCAGCCGTTCAGCGTCACTCTTTTCCGGAAAGGCAATTTTCAGATTTTCCAGCGCCCTCCGGTGCCGCTTCGGGGAGAGGAATGGCGCCAGCCGCCGCCACCACCACCCCGAGAACGGTGCTGAGATATCGAGCGGAAGCACGCGGAAAGGTCCGGTGATCAGCCGGAGTGCGACGTACTCGAGACGGAATTGCATATCGCGCAACAGCGACACTTCAGCGGTCATGAGAGCGTCTTGCGAGGGCGTGCGCTGAACGTCAAGCCGGAGAGGCCACTGCTGCGGCGCCACGACCCGCCCGAACGACGTCTAATCCACCACTTCGCATCAGAACCGGCACATAAGCGGCGGGCTGCACGCCCTCCCGAACAATCCGGCGCCGCAACGGGCCAGCCAAATTCAGCACATGCAACCCGAGCCCCCGGAGCAAATGAACCGGCAAGTACGGTGACAGCAGCGTGCGATTGAGAATGTCCACCGCCGTGATTCGCCCGTTCACATCGGGTGCCCGCAGTGCGGAGTAGCGATCCAACACCGCCGAGCCGCCCGGATCGCGCCCCTCAACAATCGCCTCCGACACGCAATCGGCCAACGTCGCCGCATCGCGAAGCCCGAGGTTCAACCCCTGCGCGCCAATCGGCGGAATAACGTGTCCCGACTCCCCCACCAGCGCCACGCGGTTGCGCCCGAACACATCCGGCGTCAGCCCACTCAAGGGAAACATCGCACGCGGACCCGCCTCACCGACCGAACCGAGCAGTCCCTTAAGCCTGCCTTCAATCGCGCGCCGAAACTCCGCTTCCGACAGCGCCATGATGCGCTCTGCCTCGCGGGGCTCCTCGACCCACACCAGCGACGACGTCCGGCCCGGCATCGGCACGGTCGTGAAAGGCCCGACAGTCCGGTGAAACTCGGTGGAAATACCGTCATGCGCGCGCTGATGTGTGAACCATGTCACCACCGCTGCCTGCGGATAGCTCCACGTCTCAACCGTGATACCCGACGCATCCCGCGCTATTGAGTTGCGTCCGTCGGCGGCAACCACGAGCGGTGCACTGAGAACATCTCCCTCGGCAAGATCCGCCATCACCGAACCAGCGCTGATCCTGACATTCCGAACGCCCGCCGTGGGGTGCAGTGTCAGTCCCGGCGTGCCCGCCGCCCGCGCAGCCAAAACAGTCACCAGGGCATCGTTGGGCACATTGTAGCCAAACGCATCAAGTCCGGCCTCTTCCGCTCGGAAGGTCACTTCCGGCGCCCTGAAAAGCCGTCCCGTGTCATCGATGAGCCGGATGGCTTTCAGAGGCGCGCACTGATCCTCAAGGTCGTCCCAAACGCCAATGTTGCGCAGCAGCTCGACGGATCCTGCAAACAGCGCTGCCGTGCGGCGGTCCCGATCCTGCCCGCCAGGCCGATGCGGTCCAGCGGCCAGCGTAACGGGCACGCCAGCGGCTGCCAGCGCCAGCGCGGCCGCCAATCCAGCCGGTCCCCCGCCGATAACGAGTGCCGACGCGTGTCCTGCATTTCTGCTCATGAACGAACCCACTGCGAGATTGAGCACCACACTAGCTGCGATGGCCTACGCCGGCCAGAGAGGCCTGGGTTTGCCTCTCGTCCTCCCTCAACGTCCTGAGTCTCCCGGAGCCACTCCAAACACCTGCGACAACCGCACAAAATTGACCCGAGAGAGCGTCAGCAGTGTCATAAAACTTTCACACAACTGTTACGAACCAAGCACTTAGTGGCATTCAAGCCACGAAAGTCCATTCGCAAAAGTGTCAAACGCTCCATAACCGTTTACGTCCGTTAATCCTTGAGGCTATCTGCTTTCGCGTTCACCGGATGCGCTCCAGCGGGGGCTGAGCCATCGGGTTTGGGAATGCCGAATTTGCAGGCTCCGCTGATGCGGAGCGAGCCTCTAGGGGGACTGAGTATGACGAGCGGACTGAAACTGAGCACAGCGGCCATCGCGCTGCTCACCGTGGTGGGCCTGGGCACGGCGCCCGCCTCCGCAGCAGATCTGGGCGGCGATTGCTGCGCCGATCTCGAAGAGCGCATCGCCGAACTCGAAGCAACGACCGCTCGCAAGGGCAACCGCAAGGTCAGCCTTGAAATTTCGGGACACGTCAATGAAACCCTCATCTTCTGGGATGACGGCTTCGAACAAAACTCTGGCGTCTACACGAACGACAACTCGCGCTCCCGTTTCCGCTTCAAGGGTTCGGCCGCGATCGCCGACGGCGTGAAGGCCGGCTATCTTCTCGAAATCGGCGTGCGCAGCGCCAACTCGAAGCGGTTCACGCAGGATGATCCTAATCCGGCTGCAGATGCTGGCCTCGACGTGCGCCACTCGGCGTGGTTCGTCGAGAGCAAGAGCCTTGGCACCGTTTGGCTTGGCCGCACCGGTCCCGCAGCCGAAGGCATCACAGAAATCAACCTTGCCAATACCAAGGATGTGGCCAAGCTCGCGGATATGGAAGACTCCGCTCTCGGTCTGTTTGTGCGCACGCCGACCGGCGGCACAACCAATCTTCAGTTCCGCCGCGCCATCCGCGACGTCGGCGACCAGCCGGGTGAAACTGAGCGTGGACAAATTGTGAAGTACGTCTCACCGGCATTCGAGGGCTTCTCCGCCTCGGCAGCTTGGGGCGCCGACGACTACTGGGATATTGGTTTGAACTACAAGGGTGAGTTCGCCGGCTTCCAGTTGGTCGCTGGCATCGCTTACGGCGAGGAAACGAGCCAGAACGCTCCGACCGATACCGATGACTATCAGATCTCCAACTGCCGCATGGTGGACGACAACGACAATTTCGAGTGCCAGCAAGTTGGCGGCTCTGCCAGCATTATGCATGAAGACACCGGCCTATACACGACCCTCTCGGCCGGTTGGAGCAACTCGGATGCGCCTGAGTTCAATAATGGTGGTGCCTCGGACTACGGTGGGCTGGCTGACCGCGAAAGCACCTTCTACGCGATCGAGGCAGGCATACAGCAGAAGTTCTTCCCGCTCGGTAAGACGACGATCTTCGGCCAGTATTACAACCTTGACGGCGGTTCCACAGATCGCGCCGTGTCGGTCGATGGTGTCGCCACCGGCGGTCGGGTTCTCGGCTCAGAACTTGAAGTTTATGGTGGTGGCATCGTTCAGGAAATCAGCGCCGCTTCGATGCTTCTTTACGTCTACTACCGCCATGTCGAAGCTGATTTCACGCTCGCCAACCCTACAAGTGGCGCAGCTGTAGCTTCGCCCGGTTTCGAAGACCTCGACCTCGTCGTCGCTGGCGGAATGATCAGGTTCTAATCCACCGTCTCCCAATCCCGTTGACTTCAGGGGGGCTGCTTCGGCGGCCCCTTTTTCTTGTCCGAATTCGATATTTTACGTGCACTGACCAAGATTGTGTCCCTCCCGCCACATGACGAAGAAACAACACCCCCCGGACAATCCTTCAGACGCCATTAAGGAGCGCGGTCCCATCCTTGTTTTCGCCGGGTGAGGACGTCATTGTCCAACTCAAGAGTCGTCCGCAGCGGGGTTTTGACGGACCATGAAGTTAAGACATGTATGTGGCCTGTCGGCCGTGCTGTTGGGTGCAGCACTTCCGGCCCTGGCCTTTCAAGAACAGACCGTCGGTGGCGCGCCGCAAGCGCAGCCGTCGTCGCCTGATGCCGCGCCGCAAGCCGGCACGGGAGCGAAGCCCGCTGAAATGCAGCTGACACCCGAAGAGGCCAAGAAGCCCGTCGAAGGCACCGAGGTCCGCATCCCGGGTCTTGGCAAGCTTGGCGTGCTGCCCAAAATGGATTTCGGCTTGGAGCTTCTTTACGGGGCCAATGAAGCCCGTCCCGTCACGCCCGATCCCCAGGATCAGTCCGATGATCTCCAGATCCGCGGATCGGTAAAGCACAATTTCTAATCGCTAATAACAGGCGATTTGCGACAACGGGAGCCACGCGGCTCCCGTTTTCTTTTCACCCTTCCCCAAACGCCGCCGACCTCTCCGCCAGCGATGCGAGCCATGCCCGAACAGCATGTGCCCCGTCGAATTGCGAATCAGCCTGCCCGAAGTGTTCGCCCTCAACCCGCAACGCCGTTCCATCAAACCCCTGAACAACATCCATCGCCGCCTCGTCCGCGTGATCGTCACCGACGTAAACGGCCCGCCGCGACCGGTAACCCGGCAACTGCAGCAAGGCGCCCACCGCGCCGGCCTTTGAAACGCCAGCCGGTACGATTTCAAACACCAGCCGCCCACTCTGCACCCGAAACGCCGGATTGACCCGCGCGAACGCTGTGACGGCCTCTCTCACAGGCAGCAAAAGCTCCGGCGCGCTCCGGACGTGGATCGCCGCGCTGAACGGCTTCCACTCGACACGCACCTCCGGGAATTTTGCCACCAACGCCTCGATGGCGCCCCTCAACCCGCCAATCGGCATCAAGTCCACCGGGGCGATATAGCCAGGCACACGAACTTCCGCGCCATGGCTGGCAATGGTCGGCAATTCCAAGGGATGCAGCATCCGATCCGCGTCTGCCAGCGAACGTCCGGTGACCACAACCAGACCCAACGGGTCACCACGGACCAATGCCTGCAGCGTGCACTTACAGTCCGCGTCAACCATCGCGTCGTCGGGCTCAGCGCAAATGTCGGCAATGGTCCCGTCGAGATCGAGCAACAGAAGGTCACTTCGGTCTCCATCGGTCGTTGCAAATCCACCCATCGCCTCAAGCCACCGACGTGAACGGTCCGGCCCGGTTGAGACGCGCCGCCCGTTCCAAATGACCGACAAAATCCGAAGCCCACGTCTGTGTGTCTCGCACCGTAATTGTCGCCAACAGTCCGCGATGCCGCTCGATACGCTCGGCAAGAGGCATGGTCAAAGCACGCGCCAGCGCATCCGCGATATCGTCGACGCAGTACGGGTTGACGAGTAACGCCTCTGGCATGTCCTCCGCCGCGCCCGCAAACATCGACAAGACCAGCACCCCCGGATCGTCTGGGCACTGCGACGCGACATATTCCTTTGCCGTCAAGTTCATCCCATCACGCAGCGGCGTGACCAGCCCGACAACCGCCGAACGATAGAGCGCCCCAAGCCGCTTGCGCGGCACCGCGCGACGCACATAGTGGATCGGAACCCAATCGACATCACCATAGGCACCATTCACCGCGCCCGAAATACCTTCCAGCTCTTGCCGAATGTCGGCATAGACTTCGACGCTATTCCGCGTCGGCGCTGCGATCTGAGCCAGCACCGTCGACTTGCGAAACTGCGGATAAGCCTCGAGCAGACGCGCAAACCCTCGGAACTTCTGTGGCAAGCCTTTGGTATAGTCCAGCCGGTCGACGCCGAGGACCCGCCGCACACCCGTGGTGCGCAAGACCGGAGCGACCGGCGCAAAGTCTATCGCATCGATGGTCACCGGAGCCCGGCTCAGCTCGAACCGCAATCCACCGAGGCTCAATCGTCCACTCGGCAGAAGTTGTGCGCCATTTGACCGCTTTAAACACCCAATCGCATTTCCGACATCGGACGTTGTCTGCAACCCAACGAGGTCATACGCCGCGAGCGAAGCGCCCAACAGTCGATATTCCGGAATAGCTAGAAATGCCTCCGGCGGCGGCATTGGAATATGCAGGAAAAAGCCGATCGGATTGCGCACGCCCCGGGCGCGCAGTTGCTGCCCGAGTAGCAAAAAATGATAATCATGCACCCAGATCGTGTCATCGGGTTCCACGCGAGCCGCGATGTCGTCGGCAAGTCGCTCACTAAACGACACATACGTGCTGAAAAACTCGCGATCAAAGCGCGCCAGATCAAGCCGGTTGTGAAAAATCGGCCACAGAACAGAGTTTGAATATCCCAGATATCCTCCGTCATGTTCTGCTTGCGTCATATCTTGCGTGACGGACGTATACGCTCCGTGCCGCACCTGTGTCTCGGGGACTTCGCCCACGCGACCCGACCACCCCATCCAAACTCCGCCACGCTGATTGAGCGCCGCAAAGAGCGCCACGGCAAGTCCGCCACTGGTATCGGTCTGATCCGGCGTCATCACCCGGTTCGACACGCATATCAACTGGCCCAACCGCACCCCTCCTCTATGGCTGCTATCAACCAAAATGATAACGCAGAAATTGCGGGCGCGTTCCCCCACCCGTGCGCGAGCCTAGGTACTGGCGCGTAGATTGTTCGATGAATGCTGCCTCAGCCGACAATCTGACTGCGCATCAACGATCAGTCGTCAGCCATCGTGGCAACTTTGGCGCCCAGCAAACGTTTGCTGTCTGCGACGAGAAAAACGCAACGGAGATCTAAAATGAAAGAGCCAGACGTGACACAGAAAGACGTCAAGTTGCGGCAAGGGACAAAAAACCAGATGAATGTCCGCGTTCTCGGAACGTCGTTGGCCATTATCGTGCTTGTCTTCATCGGGCTCTATCTCGGCTTTGTCGGATCGACCACGACCGAAACGCCCGCGCCGTCAGCCCAAGAAACGCCAACCCCAGCACCGTAATAAGCTCACCGACCGCACACGTGCAAAGAATCCACACGCCATGACAGCAAAGGGCGGCACACCCGATCGCCGTGCCGCCCTAAGCGCCATTCTGAAATGATCTCTAACGCCCGTCTAACCGGCTTTGCGCGAACTGCGGTGCAACTTTCCAAACCGCATTCCCGACATCGTCGGTCACGAGAAGAGCCCCCGACTGATCGAAAGCAACGCTCACGGGCCGGCCAAGTGCCTCGCTATCGGCCGAAAGAAAACCTGTTAGCACGTCACGCATCGCGCCGATCGGCCGGCCCGCCTTGAAGGGTACGAAGACCACCTTGTAGCCTGAATGAGGTTTGCGGTTCCAAGAACCATGCTGCGCAACAAACGCACCTTTACTGAACTCGCGCGGCCACCCTTGGCTACTTTGAAACACAACGCCGAGCGACGCTGTGTGCGCGCCCAGCGCATAGTCGGGCACGATCGCCTTGGCGACGAGATCCGGCCGCTGCGGCGTGACACGCTCATCGACAGTCGTTCCGAAATAGCTGTAGGGCCAGCCGTAGAAGCCGCCAGCGACAACCTTGGTGAGATAGTCTGGCACTAAGTCGCTGCCCAATTCATCGCGCTCATTGACGACGGTCCAGAGCGACTTTGTATCGGGTTCCAAGGCCATGCCGACCGGATTGCGTAAACCGGTCGCGAACCGGCGATACGTCTTGGCTGCGATGTCTACTTCCAGGATCGCAGCGCGATCCTTCTCCATCTCCAACCCATTCTCGCCGACGTTGCTGTTTGACCCGACGCCCACATAAAGAAAGCGTCCATCTTCGCTCGCGATCAAACTCTTGGTCCAGTGATGATTGAGCGGCCCGCCCGGCAGATCGACGATCTTCTCCCCTGGAGCAGTTACTTTGTCGGCGCCTGGGCTATAGGGAAATGCGACAACGCTGTCCGCGTTGGCGACGTAAAGCCGATCTCCGATAAGCGCGAGCCCGAACGGCGACATCAGTCCTTCGATATAGGTGGTGCGGACCTCAGCAGTTCCGTCCCCGTCCGCATCACGCAAGAGGACCACACGGTTTGGACTGGGCACGCCCGCGCCCGCACGGGCCATCACCAGCTTCATCACAAAGCCGCGAATGCCCGTGCTCTGCTCCTTCGGAGGCGCATTGCTCTCGGCAACGAGCACATCGCCGTTCGGCAAGACGACGATCGAGCGCGGGTGATTGAGACCGCGGGCAAATGCCGAGACGGAAAGACCGGTCACAGCCGCCGGCATTTGTCCATCTGGCCACCCTTTGGCCGGCGCCACGTTCACGGTCGGCACCGCCGATGTCACGGGTCTCGGGAGCGAGGGATTAGGACCGCTGTCGGCACCCTTGGGCAGCGCGGTCTGGTCCCCACATCCCGACGATACAGCTGCCAACAGACTGGCGGAAATAAGCAGCATCGATTTCAAAGTCATTGCAGGAGCCATCCTCACCAAAGCTTTATTAAAGCTGAGCTTCGCCGTGCTCGCCCGGATTGGGCTGACGGCCAGTCACGGCTGCGACGACGAGTTGGATGACCGTCGACACGGCATTGTCGCCGTCCCAATATTCCCCCAACTGCGGTCGCAGAACCAATGCACACAAACGCGGACTTGACGGTCCTTCCGGCCAAAAAGCCTGCGCGCCAGGATTCCACAGCCGCTCGATGAGCACCCTATCCTCCGACACCTCGGCGCGGACGCTTGTCGACACGAATAACTTGCCATCGGTAAACGTCAGCAGGGCCACCGGATCGGCCCTAACCGATCGCACAGTCGCTGAAGCAGTTTCGGTCAGAATATAAATCAATCCCTCGTCGGCTTTGACAATCGGGCTCATCGGCCGCGACGCTAGTCCCCCGGTCTGCGCTCGCGTGACGAACATCGCTGCCTGAAACCGTTCCATGAAATTCCACAATTTTGCCGTCGCATGCTGAGGGTCTGTTTGATCTGTCATGTGGAAAATCCTTCAGGAATAGACACGGGTGGGACAAACGCCAACTCACCGTACTGGTTCCCCAAAATCACTACGCCGTTTTAGCGGAACGATCCTGCACGGCCGTCGTTGTCCGGCCTTCAACGCACAGGAGGAAACCAACGATGAAAGTCAAAACAGTTCTCACTGTTGTCCTGATCACGATCTCGTCCGCAGCGCTCGCTGGCGCTGGCGGTAGTGGGTCTGGAAGCAGCGGCGCATCGGGCAGCGGCGCAGGTGCAGGCCCGGGCACGAGTGGCGGCAGCAGCGGAACCAATGCGGTTCGGCCGGACAACCTGTCGCCAGGAACGGCCGGACGGCCGTATAACCCTGTCCCCGGCGCCGGCTCTGGTACGGGCACCGCTCGCGACGGATTGGCTCCGCCCACCCCGCGTCCGGAAAGCCAGATCGATAGAGACGGCGATGGGAAAGTGGATTCGATGGACACTGATGGGACCGGCACACGCTAATCGATCTGCCCGCACGTCCATTTCAGAGCGGTCTCGGGAACCGGTGTGCCACCAGCGGGTTTGATAGGTGCGCAAAGAATTCACAACACCGAAAAGGAGTTCAGAATGGTAACCACCACATATGGCGGGTCGAACGAAGTGTCCGAGCGGGCATCGAACCTCAGCGACGCCGCGGGCCGCCAGTTCGATCGTGCCCTTGATGGCGCAGAGCATGCAGCCCGCACCGCGGCTGAGCAGGGACGTCATGTCATGACGGCCGTCGACCGAACCGTTCGCGAACAGCCGCTGGCAGCTTTGGCGGCGGTCGGCGTGCTCGGCATTGTGATCGGCGCGCTCTGGAAGATGGACAGCGGTCGTCGCTCATCCAGCCGCTGGTACTGACACGAGCGGGCATGATTGCCGGCATGATCGCCTGACAAGGCGGGGCATCCATAGATGCCCCGCCTTGATGTTAGAGACCGCAGCTCGGCGATAGCTCGGGCGAAACACCGTTTCCGACGGCCGAATTGCGGCAAAACCCACGCGGGTCGAAAAAATATCCTACCCACGCCGGGAACTTTCCGGACTACGCAGCCCTCCAACCTTCAGATATGACACTTCCATGACAGTCCGGCGCCGGGAGAATCCCAGCGCTGCCCCTATTCATTTTCAAACCGGCCAAAATGACCGATCGCACCGTCGTTGCAAATCAACGGGCCATCAGCGCTCCCTCAACGGCCGCTGGTCGCTGGCAGTTGGGTTGGCGAGCCGTCGGGATCTTAGCGGTCCTGGCGGCCATCGGCTTAGACACCTACTTCCGCCGCTACGAAGGCTCCAGCTGGCACCTAATCTACGTCTGGACGGCAACCCTTTTTGCCGGGCTTCTTGTCCTCGCCCTCACGCGGCGTCTCCTCGTCGCCACCGTTTTTGTCACCGGACTGGTGACCATTATTGTCCACGCGGCCGCCGCCAAACATCAAGCCATGAACATGTCCGTTCATGCCTATGATCTCTTTTTCTACCTCTCATCCGTCTCGAACCTGTCCTTCCTCTGGGAGTCCTATCGCGCGGAACTGCTCCTCCTTCTGGCTGCCCTGCTTGGCTTTGCGGCGATGCTGGCAGCAGCCTACCTGATGGATGCGACCCGCGTCCGACGCGCCGTCGCGGTCCCCCTGATGCTGGCCTTTGCGGTATTGACGGGGCTCAGCGCGACCATGAAAGGCGAGCGCCGCCATACGCAGCAATACTGGGAAGATCTCGTCGTCTCGACGTTCTACTCCTCCGTCCCCGAAACCATCGAAACCCTCTGGCGCGGCCAGTTGATTGAAGCTGCAAATGCTGCCCCCGGTCCGCTCTTCTCCGTACCCGCTGGCTGTGGTGCAACGAGAAAGCCGCCACACATCATCCTCATCCATCAGGAATCCGTCGTCCCCCCGGAGTATTTTCCAGGCCTCCAATACGATCCTCGCATGAACACCATGTTCCGCTCAGGCGACGGCACCTTGCGCAAGATGCGTGTCGAAACGTACGGCGGCGCTTCCTGGCTGACCGAGTTCTCCGTCCTCGCTGGCGTGTCCACCTATTCGTTTGGCGGTATGCGTCCGTTCGTTCAGTCGCTCATGGCCGGCCGCGTGCACGATACGTTGCCCCAGGCCCTCGCCCGCTGCGGCTATCGAAACACCGTCGTCTATCCGCTCGACAGAAACTTCGTCTCCAACGGCAAGTTCTACACCGCGGCCGGCATGCCTGAGATTTTCGACAGGAAGGCGCAGGGGGCCAAAACGGGCAACGAGCGCGACCACTTTTATTTCGGCACGGCCTTGAACCTGTTGTCCGAACACGTGCGCAAGAGTGATCAGCCGCTCTTCGCCTACGTCATTACCATGGCCGCGCACGGACCCTATCTCAAACCCTATCTACCTGAACTTGATGTGCCGGGCGGTGCAGCGGGTACGCATCCCGAAATGCACGAATACCTGCGCCGGTTGTCGATGGCCCGCATGGACCTCGAAGGCTTCAAACGCGAACTGAAAACCCGTTTCCCAGGCGAACCCATCCTCCTTGTCCAGTATGGCGATCATCAGCCGATTGCGACACGGCATTATCTGGGCTTCGGCAACGTCCGGTTCGCAGAAGACGTCGCGATCACGAAGGACTCACCGGGCTTTCTTACCTACTACAGCGTCGAGGGCATCAATTTCGACATGCCGCGCTTACCCGACGTCGACGTGCTCGATGTGCCCTACCTAAGCACGGTCATGCTCCAGGCCGCCGGCGTGCCCCTATCGGAGTCCTACCGCGAGCGCCGCCGCCTCCTGGACCATTGCCAAGGCCGCTATGACAGCTGCGCGGATCCCAACAAAATCCTCTCATTCCATCGCCGCCTCATCGATAGCGGCCTCATGGATGCGCGCTGACAAAGGTCAAACAAAAGAGGCGTGAGCCAGCGCCCACGCCTCTATCGATCTCTAGCTCAGTCGCAACGGCCGATCGTTACCAGTCGTTGCAATTGTTGTAACGATTCCACCAATACGCGCTGCCGGTCGCGATCGCGCGGCGTTCCAGCCAATCACAATCGCCATAGTACGATCCGCCGTAGGAATAGAACGCCAAGCCTGGACCCCAGAGATAGCGGGTTCCGCGCCGGCGCACGAAATCGCGGCTGTGGCCCTTGCCGCCACGATATCCGTAGCCAGGTCCGCGGTTGCCCCGCTTGATACCGGGATCCGTACGCTGCGGTCCGCGATCAATGTTGCGTCCGCCGCGGTTACCGCGGAGAACGCGCCCGCCATCAGCATCGCCACGTCCACGCAGCCCCCGTCCGGCGCCATCGCCGCCGCTCCGTCCGGCCCCGTCGAAAGATCTTGATCCAGAAGGACCGCGCATAGCTGGCGCGCCCCCCCCGCCCCCGCCTTGCGAGGCTCCACCGCCGCCGCCCCCGCCTTTCATGGCGCCCCCACCACCGCCGCCTCCGCCCTTCATGCCGCCGCCACCCTCACGCTGCGCAACGACAATTCTGCCGTCACTCCCCGTCGTCGGTGCGGTCTGAGCCATGACAGGAGCTACTAAGAGTATTCCAGCAGCAATGCTGCTCAACGCGAACTTGTGCATGTCACTCTCCAAAATAAATTCGACATCGCGTGACGCATAGATCGACGTCGATGTGTGAAAGGTCTCGTCCAAACCGGGTGTCGGACCTACCCCAGGGAACGGTCTCAGAACCTGATCGTTCCGGAAACGCCCCCCAGAAAGCACCAGCTCCCAGGACACGAGCGCTCCAACCGCGTTCTGACGATGAGAACGCAAGCTCAACAGCCTTGACCGACTGAGCATGTGAGTGTGGGAATCTTGTCATTTAGCAGCACGCAGCGGAAAGCCAAGCATGCGTGATTGTGCCGGACAAGTCAGCAATCGAGGCAAGTGGGTGATGGACTGCCGCGCGAAAGTGAGCCTACCGGAAAAAAA
>LNFM01006325.1_pt1 | contig 19590 bp, 5 predicted proteins | sample 596031 | NCBI WGS metagenome assembly LNFM01 (sample SAMN04254537, study PRJNA301005) | activated carbon metagenome | isolation source: dual media filters at the Ann Arbor, Michigan drinking water treatment plant | place: USA: Ann Arbor | reverse complement strand
CCTCCATCAGCAGGCGATGCTCGTTAGCTTCTAGCGCCTGAGCATCCCGACGCGCGCTCACATCGTTTTGCGAAGCAAAGTGATAGAGAAGATCGCGGTCGGTGTTGCGCACAGCACTAATCACAAGCTGGTTCCAGAAGGTCGAGCCATCCTTGCGATAGTTGAGCACCTCGAGCTGAATATAATCGTCGTCTCGGTTGATTGCTTGACGAATACGGTGGATCTCTTCTGGCGCAGTGTCCGGGCCCTGAAGAAAGCGGCAATTGCGACCGATGACCTCCTCGGCCGTGTAACCGGTTAGATCAAGGAAGGCATGATTTGCCAGGATGATCGGATTATCGGGCTGATTCGGGTCGGTAACAACCATCGGCATCCTTGTGCGCTCGAAAGCGACCAACGCCAGCTCGCGGCGATCGGTAAAGCAGACATCCTGAGCTGCTGCAGGCGGATCCCCTTGGAAGGACACAGGTTCCTCGTCTTCGACCATAGTGCACTCGCGGCTGACATGTCATCGAAGTGTAAACACCTGCGCCCAATGGAAGTTCCGAAATTCGCTAACACGATCCTGGCCAAGGGTCTGCGTATAAATGGGAACATCCCCCCGATGATCGCAATGGCGAGGTCTGGAGTTGCCCTGCGTTTGTGGAGAGCGTTTAGCTCACTTCCCTGGCGTTTTGCTCGAAGGCGATTGGGCTCTGGAAGCCCAGCGATGAATGCCGCCTGACGGTTAAGAACCTCGATGTATTTGGCGACTGCCGTCAGTGGAGCAGCGCCTGATAGTCGACCGAGCAGTATTGCGCCCCGCAGTCAGAATGGTGAACCAACCCCGACGCGGGGTTGCGAGCCACGAGAGCACGGTGCAGGGCTTTCGACTGCCAGGTCGCGCTTCAGGCGCTCGCTCGTGGCCCGGGCGACGACGCGACGGGAGAAGAGTTCCAGAACGATGGCGAGGTAGAGCCAGCCCTCTGCCGTCCAGATATAGGTCCGCCCACAATTTCCGGTCCAGGCCCTCCGCCGTGAAGTCCAGCGCCACCAGGTTGAGGGCGACAAGCCAGGCATGTTCGTTGGCAGTCGTGCGTTTGAAGCGCCACCCCTGCCGCGCGGTCAACTGGTTCTGTCGCACAGCCGCGCGGTGCGATTCCGCCCGATCTCATGCCCTTCATAGACGAGGTCGCGGTTCATGCGGGGACTGCCGTAGGTGCGGTTCGACACCATGAAGGCCGTTCTAGTAGGGGCCAGATAGACCATGTCCTGCTGTTGACGGCGACAGGCAGGCCGTTCCTGCCAGGTAAAGAACCCGCTCTGGCTCACTCCGAGGACACGGCGCATCCGGCGATCGGGAAGCTAGCCTTCTCCGCTTCGATGAACCCGCAGGTCATCGACTTCTTTCTCTCGCGAGGAAGGCCGCGGCCTTTGCTAGGATGTCGCGCTCCTAGTGCCCTACGGTAGTAACTGGACATCATTGCTCCAGAGTTTGCCCGGGTTGATCGCGGAAATCGGACCATTGCGCAAGGTAATGGCCCGAACGTTTTGCGCTTGTGGATGGTGTATTCGGTCCGGCACAACGCTGTTTGCCAATTCGCGGCGCGCCAAGTCTCAGATCACTGATCACTAGGCTGAACCGGACGCAGGTACGCTAACTCGGCGACAACGAGGCTATGGGAAATCTGCTGGATCTCCCAGCCACTTACAGTCCCGTTTAGCGCTACTTCGGCGCCTGCCCGCCAGACGAAGCCTAGAACTTCGCCTGCACGTTCAGGAAGAGCCCACGATCGTCCAGCGAGGTGTCGCGCAGGTCGTCGGTGAAGTCGCCGAAGTTGTAACCGATGCCGATTTTCGCGTGGTTGCCGAAGCTGCGGTAGACGGTAAGCAGGTTGCCGGTCTTGGTTTGCCCAGCGTCGGGGAGCCACAGCACGCGCGTTTCACCACTAATCTCCCAATTGCCTCCGAAAGCATAAGTTGCCCGCAGCGCCAGCAGGCCAGCATCGTTCGAGGTGAAAGCATCACTGGACCGTGGCGCCGTCTCGCCTACCCGGTAGGCCAGCTTGCCCCCAAACTCCCAGGCCGCATCGGGATCATAGATCGCGTCCAGACTGAAGATGTGGCTGAGCTGCTTGTCCCCTGCGTTGCTGCCATCGGCGCTGATCTGGTCCGCACCCGGCACGTCGTACAGATAAGTGTAGCGCGCCAGTACGTTCCAGCGGTCGTTTTCGACCGGGCGCCAGGCGTAGCCCAGGCTCGCCTCGATATAGCGGCCGTCCAGGAAGTCGGATTGGTCACTGTCCGAAACCAGGGACTCGATGTCGGCCAGGAAGCGCCAGTCCTCGCTGACCTGATGGCTGTAGCTGCCCAGGAAAGCCCAGGTTTCGCGGTCTGCAGTGGCCGCGTCTTCGTGATCCTCGGTGCGGTATTCCAACCGCGCCTTGCCCTGGATTCCGTCTCCGCTGTCATAGCGGGTGCCGAAGCCAATGGCAGTGTAGTCGCTGTCGGATTCGTTGGCGTCAACGATTTTTCCGCGTTCCAGATTGGCCGACCAGCTCCACAGCTGGGACGGCGTGTAGGTCACGCCATAGGCCTGAGTCAGCGAGCGGCGGTTGCCGAAAAGGTCATAGTTGTCCTCGACGAAATAGCTCAGGCCTTCGTCCACCTGACGCTCGGCCCCGATGAGGAAGCGGCCCTTGTGTGCGCCGTTCAGGGTAGAGCCGGCGACGTCACGGTTGGGGTCCAGCTCGTATCCCATATAGAAGCGGTCGGCGTCGGTGGGCCGGTAATCCAAAAGCGCGCGGGCGCCAAGGCCGTTGGTACCGTCCGAGACTTCCGCCTCGATGCCGACCTTCTCGGTGAGGTTGGCCACCGCACCAACACCGATGCGGTCGTTGCGGCGTATGCCACCTGACCGTGCGACGGTTATCTGGCCGAAGGCATAAAGCCTTTGGTCCTTGCCAAGGTCGCGGGTGATCTTCACGCCGACATCGGTGCGCTTGCCAGTGTTTTCAACATCGCCGATCTGCACTTCGTCGCGGTGAGACACGCCCAGCTCGACCGTCGTCACTTCTGAAGTTTCCACGGTCACGCTAGCCTCACCCAAGCTGCGGCGGTTGCCGTCGGCGCTGGAGAAGTCTTCGTAGCCCAGCGACAGGCGAACAAGGTCGCTGACCCTGGTCTCAACTCCGAAGCCCCAGTCGGTCTGGTCGGCGGCGATGTCCTCGGACAGGGTCTGGAAGCCGGCTTCCATGTCCTCGTACCAGGCCTTGAATGTGCCATCAGCGCCGGGCGCAATGTCGGCGAGGTTGATCTCGGCCCCAAGGCGCAGTGCGCGGGCGCGGTCGATCCCTGTGGTCGGGGCTTCGTCGAGCCAGGTAAAGCCACCGTCGGTCGAGATCGAGCGGCCAAACCCGGTGCCTTCGCTCTGCGCGATTTCGGCGTCTATGTAGCTCTCAGGCGCGATTTGGTAGCGCAGGTCCAGCGCTTGCGCCTGCAGGTCGGCCGTGTCGGTCGTCTCGTCCATCGCGGTCACACCAAGACGGAGGCGGTCGCCGGGAAGCCAGACTTCCACCCGCCCGCCAAAGGCTGCGCCATCCGCGTCGGTTATCGTGGGGATGTATTCGTACTGGGCGACAAGGTTCACCGCGTAGTCGCCCGACGAGCCGCCGTTGACCACTCCACCGGAACTCGCGCTTGCTGTCAGGGGGTCTTTCAGGATCACCGTGCCCTGGAAATAGTCGATGCGGTAATCTTCACCCGCCGCCAGCCCCCTGGTCGACACGACGCGCCCGGTGACCGGATCGACAATCTCGACCCGCAGGGTTTCGCTTCCCGCCACCAGATCGCGGCGCTTCAGCACATAGACCGACCCGCCCGTCCCGCGCAGGGCATCGCGCTGAGGCAGGCTATCCGGCTGGGCCGCATAGGCCGTGACACTGAACCGACGCTCGCCGTCCACGGTGGTCGCCGCCGAGCGGAAGGTGCCCTGCGCCCCGTAAAGATTGCGCGAAGCCGAGAGGAATGCGGAGTGGTCGATCCCGGATTTGAAGTCGCCCCACATGACGTGGTTGCCGTTCTTTTCGACCTTCAGGTACAGCTTGCCCGAGGTCGGCGCGTCGTCGACGATGCGGCTGTCATCTCCATAGGTGGGATAGAACTGGTCCTGATCGATCCGGTCCAGAACCGCATACGGGTCCTTGGTCAGGATATTGTCGAAAAGGTTCTTCAGCTGGTCCTCACCGCTGTCGAAGGAGGCCGTGACACGCGCACCACTGGCCATCACTCCCTTGGCGTAGAAGGCAAGATGTCCGCGGCTGTAGGTCTCGGCTTCGGACAGGGAACTGCCGCGCTTGCCAACAGTGACATCGGCGAGGCCGGTTGCAAACCAATCGCTGCGCGGGATGTCGACCTGCCGGGTCAGGGTTACGCCCTGCTGGCCGGGTGCCGCGAGCGAAACGCTGACGTTCTGCGTCCCTGGCGGCAGGACAAGATCGGTCACAAAGCGACCCTGCGGATCGACCGGAATTGCACGGCCCATCACCATGACTTTCGATCCCGTCGGCAGGTCTTCGCCGCTGACGGTGACCATGCCACCCGCAACGGGAATGTTGCGTCGCGCAGTGCGGTCCTCTCCTTCGCCGGCTGCCGCGACCGGGCCGTTCAGCTCGGGATCGACGGTGGTCGTCCGGCGGCCAATCCGGCCCGGCACGGTTTCGTCGAAGCGACCCGCACTGTCATAGACGCGCAAGACATAGGCGAAGTCGGTCTTGCCACCCTCGGGCACCACCCAGTCAAGCGTGCCGTCCGCGTCCATCGGGAGCACAATTGTCTCTGGCCGAGCGCTGCCCCGTGCCAGCGCCGTGATCCGCAACTCGGCCCGGTCGATCCAGCGGTCGTAGTTGTTCGAGGCGCGGAAGGTAACGGTCTCGCCAGAGCGGAATTCGGACTTGAGGTCGGAGGTCAGGACGTTGAGGCGACGATCCTCGCTGATTGCATCGTAGCGGACCTGCACGTCGGCGGCCTGCAAGGCCAAATCGGTGCCGCGCTGGTTGCCAGCCGGGCTGGCTGCCCCGGCTATGACCCTGCGGTCCTCGCCGGCGATCGTCTCGCCATCGACGCTGATCGAGAAGCCCTTCGGGGCTGCTCGCTCGTCTCCGTGTTCCAGATTGGCCGAGACCGGGCGGTCCACCACCTCACCATCCGCCCGGCACTCGACCGGAACCACTCCATCGACGCGCGCGCAATTGTCCTGCCCCAGCGCGGGGACAGCCGCAACCAGCGCGAGAACCGAAACCAGCCCCCCGAGGCGCGTGCAGGCCATGCCAGAGACCTTCATCTGTTGGTGCATCTCTGCCACTCCTCTCAGTTCTTCGTGATCACGGTGGTCTCGAGGCCAAGCTTGCCCCTGCCCCGGTCACGCCACAGGTCACGCAGGCGGTCCTCGACCAGTTTCAGCCGGTCTTTCGCCACCTTGGTCGTCTTGCCATCGACGAAATAGGACAGTCGCACGAACGATGGTTTGCGCGCTATCTGCTTCACCAGCGCCTTCAGACCGTTGTCCAGGTCCTTGCTGATCCGGCCAGTCTGCGGATCGAAGGCGTCGTCGGTAAGGTCGATGCGGATCAGGTTCGTCAGCGAGACGCCGAAGTTCATCTTCGCCATCGTGCCCTGGGTCAGCCGCACCGTCCGCGGGTTCTCGGTCGTCACCCGGTAGCCCGTCGGCAGGCTGCGCGGATCGAGCTTCAGAAGGAACGTCGAACCGATGTCCTGCGGGATGTCGGCACAGGGGACGCTGAAGCGGCCATGTTCGTCCGTCGTGATGATCTTTCCGTTCACTGTCGCCAGACGCGCTGCCGGGATGCCCGCTTCACCTGGGTCCTGATAGCCGTCGTGGTTCTTGTCGTCGAACACCTTGCCGATCACGTCCGAGCAGACGAAGGCCGGCGTCAGGTCGTAGGTGATGATCACGAAGGCCGGCGCCAGCAGAACTCCACTGAGATCGACAAGCTGGTACTGGATCGAGGTCGGATTGCCCTGGAAGCCTGGTTCGGGGGTGAAGGTGATCGTCCCCGCCGTCAGGTCCACGGTCCACACACCCTCTCCCGGGACAACCAGCGGAGCGCCCGGGGCCGCAGTGCCCAGGATCTGCAGGGTCGTCAGATCGAAGATGAAATTCGGATCGCGGTCGTTGCCCAGCACCCGGATCGTGACAGGCGTGCCGGGGGCATTGCCGCCAGACGTGTCGTCGACCAATTCTGCGAGGCCTGGGTTCAGTACGGTGACCGTTGCGCTGGCGGTGTCGCAGTTTGCCGGGTTCAGCACCTCACAAATGGTGTAGCTGTAGCTGTAGGTGCCGGGGAAAGTCCCAGGCTCCACGGTGATCGTGCCGTCCGCGTTCATCGTGATCGCGCCCGCAGCAGGGGTCGGTGCCGCACCCGGTGTCAGCGTGATCGCTGCCGGATCGACAGGTGCCCCATTCAACAGGTCGTTGACCAGAACGCTGGCCGTTGTCCCGCCCGCTGTGCTCGAGATCGTTACCGGTGCATCATCCATCGCGTCGATCACCGCTGTACCCACAACAACAGTGACCGTCGCGGTGTCACAGTTTGCCGGGTTCAGCACTTCACAGATCTCGTAGCTGTAGGAGTAGCTTCCAGCCGTCGTGCCCGCAGCCACCGTGATTGTGCCGTCAGAGTTCATGGTGATCGACCCCACCGCAGGCGTCGGAGCGGTGCCCGGTGTCAGAGTGATCGTCGCCGGGTCGACCGCCACGCCGTTCAGCGTGTCATTGCTCAAGACTGTGGAAGTCGTGCCGCCATTAAGGCCGTTGACCGCAGCAAAGGCGTCGTCCACCGCGTCGATCTCGGCCGCCGCGACTACGATCGTGAACGTTGCCGTGTCACAGTTGGCCGGGTTCAGTACCTCGCACAGGCTGTAGGTTAGCACGTAGGTTCCGGCCGGAGTATTTGCCGGCACGATCGCATCGCCATCGCCATCAACGATAATCCCGCTTAACCCGCCGTCATCGGTCAAAGCGACGTCGACCAACCCCGGATCAACGGGATCCGTGTTCAGGCTGTCGTTGCCGAAGAGGTTGCCGGCAGTCCCGCCGACGAGTCCGTTCACGAGGATGGCGCTGAAGTCGTCGTCGACCGCATCAATCACCGCCGCGTCGACTATGACCGTCACGTTGGCCGTGTCGCAGTTGGTCGGGTTCAGCATCTCGCAGATCGTATAGGCGTAGGTGTATATCCCCGCGGTCGTTCCGGCCGGAACCGTGATGGTTCCATCCGGGTTCATCGTGATTGAGCCCGCCACCGGCGAAGGCGCCATGCCCGGGGTCAAGGTAACCTCGTCCGGAACAACTGCCACACCGTTTAGAGTGTCGTTGCCCAGAACGGAGGTGCTAATGCCACCCACGAAGCCGTTGATGGCCGCCAGGCCATCGTCCACGGCGTCGATCGGTGCAGAACCGACGGTTACAGTCACGCTGGTCGTGTCGCAGTTCGCCGCGTTCAGGACTTCGCAGATCTGGTATTCGACCACATAGGTCCCAGTCGGCGTTCCCCCGGCAACCAAGACCGCACCCGTCGCCGGGTCCAGCGTCACGTTCGTGTTCGTGGTCGAGACCTGGGTCAGCGTCACGGTCGCCAAGCTGACCGCCGCACCGTTCAGCGTGTCGTTCACCAGGACGTCCGGCAGCGCGGTGCCGCCGTCTAGGCCGTTCGCCACGGTGCCGCTGTCCTCGGCCGCGTCGACGGCCGCTGCGCCGACGGTGATCGTGGCCGTGGCCGTGTCGCAGTTTGCAGGGTTGAGCACCTGGCAGATCGTGTAGGGATAGCTGTAGCTGCCCGCTGTGGTGCCCGCTGCCACCGTGACGGTGCCGTCAGGGTTCATCGTGATCAACCCGGCAGCAGGAACCGGCGCCGCGCCCGGGGTCAGGGCAACGTCGCCCGCAACAACCGGCGCCCCGTTCAACGTGTCGTTCCCAAGAACGGTCGCCGTCGAGCCCCCGGACGCGCCATTGATCGCGGCCAGGGAGTCACTCACCGCATCGATAGGTGCTGCCCCGACCGTTACCGTCGCCGTCGATAAATCACAATTTGTCGGGTTCAGCAGTTCGCAGATGCTGTAGGTCACAACATAGGTTCCGGCCGCAGTAGCCGGAGCAACCGAGACCGCTCCTGTCGCCGGATCCAGTGTCACGTTCGGGTTCGTCGTTGAGACCTGGCTCAGGGTCACCGCCGACAGGCTCACCGGCGCGCCGTTCAGAGTGTCGTTGGTCAGCACATCCGGAACGGCCGTTCCGCCGTTGCTGCCATTGGCAACCGTGCCTGTGTCTGGCTCTGCAATGATCGGAGCCGCACCAACCGTCACGTTTACCGTCGTGGTATCGCAGTTCGTCGGGTTCAGAACCTCGCAGAGCTCATAAGTGACCGTGTACGTCCCGGCGGCCGTGCCCGGCGCCGCAAAGACCGCACCAGTCGCCGGAACCAGCGTCACGTTCGGATTGGTCGTGGCAAGTTGGGCCAGCGTAACCGAGCCCAGGCTGACCGGGTCTCCGTTCAGCGTGTCGTTGCTCAGGACATCCGCGACGGCGGTTCCGCCGTTCAGACCGTTCGCCACAGTGCCGGTGTCGTCCACCGCATCTATCGGCGCCGCACTGACCACGACCGTCGATGTTGCGCCGTCGCAATTGGTCGGGTTCAGGACCTCGCAGATCGAATAGTCGTAGGTGTAGACCCCCGCCTTCGTCCCCGCGGCAACCGTGATGGTGCCGTCGGAGTTCATGGTGATAGATCCCTCTGCCGGTGTCGGGGCGATACCCGGGGTCAGAGTGACACCCGTCGGGTCGACTGCCACACCATTCAAGGTGTCGTTTGTCAGCACAGTCGCTGTCGATCCGCCGGCAAACCCGTTGACCAGGGCTCCGCTCAGATCGTCGTCGACTGCATCAATTGGTGCGGCGCCAACGACGACGGAGGCCGTTGTCGTGTCGCAGTTCGCCGGGTTGATGGTCTCGCAGATCGTGTAGGCAAAGGTATAAGTGCCCGCCGTGGTGTTCGGCGCGATGCTGATCGTCCCGTCCGCGTTCATCGTGATCGACCCGCTGACCGGCGACGGAGCCGTGCCAGGCGTAAGCGTCACGCTGCCGGATGCAGGAGCCGCGCCGTTTAGCGTGTCGTTGGCTAGAACCGTCGCTGTCGTGCCGCCAGTCAGTCCGTTCACCGCTGCCAAAGCGTCCGCGACCGCATCGATCACTGGCGCCGCCACCGTCACAGTCACCGTGGCCGTATCGCAGTTCGTCGGGTTGATGACATCGCAGATCGTGTAGGCATAGGTGTAGCTTCCCGCCGTGGTGTTCGGCGCGATGCTGATCGTCCCGTCCGCACTCATCATGATCGACCCGCTGGCCGGCGACGGAGCCGTGCCGGGTGTCAGCGTCACGCTGCCCGCCACAAGTGCCACGCCATTCAGCGTGTCGTTGCCAAGAACCGTGGCCGTTGTTCCACCAGTTAGGCCGTTCACCGATGGGGGGGCGTCGTCGATTGCGTCAATCACCGGGGATGCCACGATGACTGTTGCCACTGCACTGTCGCAGTTCGCGGGGTTCAGCCGCTCGCAGATCGTGTAGGGATAGGAATAGGTCCCGGCCCGAGTGCCCAAAGCAACGGTGATCGTGCCGTCGCCGTTCATGGTGATCGAGCCCGCCGCCGGCGACGGAGCCGTGCCTGGGATCAGCGTGATGTCGGCCGCGACGACCGCCGTGCCGTTCAGCGTGTCGTTGGCTAGAACCGCCGCAGTCGAGCCGCCGGTAATCCCGTTGATCGAGGCCAGGCTGTCGTCCACAGCGTCGATCGGGGCGGCCGCAACCGTAATCGAAGCCACCGCGCTGTCGCAGTTCGCTGGGTTCAGGACCTCGCAGACCGCGTAGGGATATGAATAGACCCCTGCCGTCGTACCTGCCGCCACGGTGATCGTGCCGTCGCTGTTCATGGTGATCGACCCCACCGCAGGGGTCGGAGCAGCTCCGGGCGTGAGAATGATTTCGGCCGGAATTACAGCCGTACCGTTCAAGGTGTCGTTGGCAATAACGGTGGCCGTCGATCCGCCCACGCGTCCGTTGATCGCCAGGGGTGCATCGCCCACTGCGTCGATTGGGGCAGCGGATACCACGACCGTGACCGTCGTGCTGTCGCAGTTCGTCGGGTTCAGCCGATCGCAGATCGTGTAGCTGTAGGTGTAGCTACCCGCCGTCGTGCCCGCCGCCACGGTGATCGTGCCATCCGGGTTCAGCGTAATCGAGCCTGCGGCCGGCGTCGCGCCGACGGACGTGCCCGGGATGTACAGGACATCGGCCGGATTCAGCGGCGCACCGTTCAGCGTGTCATTGCTTAGAACGCTCGGCAACAAGCCGCCAATGTAACCGTTCACTGCCGCCGGGGCATCTGCGATCGCGTCGACTGCCGGGGCCGCCACACGGATCGTGATCGTCGCAGTGTCGCAGTTGGTCGGGTTCAGGTTCTCGCAGATCGTGTAGCTGTATTCGTAAACACCTGCCGAAGTGCCGGGCGCAACCGTCACCGCGCCGTCCGAGTTCAGCGTGATGCCGCCAACGACGGGGATCGGATTCAGCGCCGCACCAGGGGTCAGCGTGATGTCCGCCGGATCGACCGCAAGGCCGTTCAGCGTATCGTTGCCTAGCACCGACAGCGTCGAGCCGCCGGTGAAGCCGTTGACCGGTCCGACGGTGTCGCCCACCGCGACGATCGGCGCAGCTTCTACCACCACGGTTTCGGTGATGCCGTCACACCGCGACAGGTCCAGCGGATCACAGATCTCATAGAAGACGCCATAGCTGCCGGCCGGAGTGTTCGGAGCCACCGTCACGATGCCGGTCGCAGGGTCAAGGTTCAGGTAGGTCACTGGCAGACCCGTCGCCAAGTCGGTATAGTCCGATGCGACCGGCGCACTGATCACCAAGCTGTTCGCGCTGCCCGGAGTCAGCGTCGCAGCGATGCTGTCGACGATGTCAGAGTCGATGATCGTTGCCAGCAGTCCGCCCACGGTCACCGAGCCGCCATCCAGACCGTTCACCGGGTCGAATGCTTCCGGAATGGCTTCCAAAACCAGCGGCAAGATTGTCAGCGTCTCGACCTGGGTATCGCAATTCGTCGAATTCGCGACGTCGCAGATCTGGTAGGTGACCTGGACGATGCCACCCGGCCCCGCAACTGCCATCTCGACGTTGCCGGTCACGGTATCAAGAGACACTCCTGGATAGGCCAGGCCAGCGTCGGTCTGGATCGAGATCAGGCCGATCGTCACGTTCGAGACGGTTGCCTGTAGACCACCGATCCGGTCGGACGTCAGCACGTTCACCACCAGACCGGGAGGAAGGATGCCGTTGAAGGTCGGCGAGGTCTCGGGCCGCGCATCGATTACCGGAAGGCCGACGATGACCGTCGCCGTGGCCGTGTCGCAGTTCGTCGGGTTCAAGATCTCGCAGATCGTGTAGGCATAGGCATAAGTCCCCGCGGTTGTTCCGGCCGCGACCGAAATGGTGCCATCCGGGTTCATCGTCATCGATCCCGAAGCCGGCGTCGGGGCGCCGCCCGGGGTCAGTGTAATCTGGGCCGGGGTGACCGGCGCGCCGTTCAGCGTGTCATTCCCAAGGACGCTCGCTGTCGTCTCGCCCGTCAGGCCGTTGACGGTGCCGAGATCGTTGGTGACGGCATTGATCACGGGCGGGTCGATTTCGATCAGCACTGTCGCCGTGTCGCAATTGCCGGGGTTAAGATCTTCGCACAGCTGGTAGGTGACCGTGTAAGTGCCCGCAGGAGTCCCGGCCGGAACGGCGAGCACACCGCCGTCCGAAATGGTGACTCCTGTCAATCCGCCAGCATCCGTGACGCTGATCGAGGTCAGCGCCGGATTGATCGCAACACCATTCAGCCGGTCGTTGGTCAGCACGTTGCTGACCGGACCACCGGTAAAACCGTTCACTGCGGTGGCCGTGAAATCGTCGTCGACCGCCAGGATGACCGGCGGGTTCACCTGGATGGTCACAAGCGCTGTGTCGCAGTTGCCTGCGTTCAAGTCCTCGCACAGCTGGTATTCGATCGTGTAGCTGCCTGCCGGAGTGCCGGCCGGCACGCTGATCGCCCCGCCATCGGCAATGGTAACCCCCGTCAGTCCGCCAGTGTCCAGGACCGTGATTGTCGTCTGCGCCGCGTTCACCGCCGCGCCGCTCAACAGGTCGTTCGTCAGGACGTTTCCAGCCACGCCGCCCGTGAACCCGTTGACCGCAGCGCTGGCGAGATCATCGTCCACCGCGAGGACCACTGGCGGGGCCACAACCACCGTCGCTGTCGCCGTGTCGCAGCTCGTTGGGTTCACCCGGTCGCAGATCGTGTAGCTGTAGCTGTATGTCCCTGCCGTCGTTCCCGCGGCCACGGTGATCGTGCCATCCGCGTTCATCGTGATCGACCCTGCAGCCAGAGCCGGAGGCGTACCCGGGATAAGCAGAACCTGCGCTGCGGTCACTGCCGTCCCGTTCAGCGTGTCGTTACTAAGAACGCTCGCCGCCGTGCCGCCGGTATAGCCATTCTGGGGCGCAAGCGGATCACTCACCGCGTCGATCAGCGCGGCCGAGACCACCACGGTCGCTGTCGCCGTATCGCAGTTCGTCGGGTTCAGTACCTCGCAAATCGTGTAGCCGTAAGTGTAGCTGCCCGCAGTCGTGCCAGCCGCCAACGTGATCGTGCCGTCCGGGTTCATTGTGATCGACCCGCTAGCCGGAGTCGGCGCCGTGCCGGGCGCCAGAGTGACAGTGCCACCCTCGCCAACCGTCGCCGCAACACCGTTCAGCGTGTCATTGGCAATGACGCTGGACGAAGTCCCGCCAGAGAGGCCATTTAGCGAATCCAGGGAATCGCTGACGGCGTCGATCGGCGCAGGCGCGACCACCACGGTCGCTGTCGCCGTATCGCAGTTCGTCGGGTTCAGTAACTCGCAGATCGTGTAGCCGTAAGTGTAGCTGCCCGCGGTCGTGCCAGCCGCCACCGTGATCGTGCCGTCCGGGTTCGTGGTGATCGACCCGCTTGTTGGTGTCGGCGCCGTGCCGGGCGTCAGAGTAACAGTGCCACCCACGCCAACCGTCGCCGCAACGCCGTTCAGCGTGTCATTCCCCAGAACTGATGCAGATGTGCCCCCGGAAGCTCCGTTCACCGCTGGCAGACTGTCGCTTCCTGCGTCGATGGGCGCTGCGCCAACCGTCGCCGTAGCGGTGACCGTGTCACAGTTCGTCGGGTTCAACAGTTCGCAAATCTGGTACGTTACCGAATAGGTCCCTGCCGGCGTCCCCGGCGCAACCGCCACCGCGCCCGTGGCGGGGTTCAGCGTCACGTTCGGGTTGGTCGTCGCGACCTGGGTCAACGAAACGCTCGTCAGCGTGGCCGAAACGCCGGCAAGGGTGTCATTTGCCAGGACGTTAGCGACCGCAATCCCGCCGATTGCACCGTTCGCGACCGTACCGGCATCCGCCACCGCGTTGATCGGTGCAGCCGACACCACTATTGTCACTGTCGCGGTGTCGCAGTTCGTCGGGTAGAAATCTTCGCAGATCGTGTAGCTGTAGCTATAAAAGCCTGCTGTCGTCCCTGACGCCACGGCGATCGTGGCGTCAGGATTCATAGTGATTGATCCGGCCGCAGGGGTCGGCGCCGTTCCGGGAGTCAGAGTAATCAAGCCCGGCGACACGGCCACGCCGTTCAGTGTGTCGTTTGTCAACACTGACGGCAGCGATCCGCCCGTGGCGCCAACCACCGGCGTTGCACTGTTAGAGTCTGCGACAGCGTCGATCACGTAGACTTGGTTTGTGTCGGTCGCCGTATTGTTGCCCGCAGTCGGGTCCGTGGTGCCGGCAGGCGGCGTGACCGCCGCTAGGTTTGTCACCGTGCCCGAGGTAGCCGTGGCCGTTGCGGTAACCGTCACCTCATAGAACTGCCCCGAGGCCAGCGCGGGAAGCGTGAAGGCACTGCCCTCGATCTGCGTGATGGTCGGCGCGGTGGTGCACTGTCCCGGCGTAGCGGAACAAGCCACGGCCGTCTTCGTCAGCCCCGATGCCGCCGGATCGGACAAAGTCGCCGCTGTCACGGCAGACGGGCCGTTGTTCGTCACCCGCACAGTATAGGTCGTGCTGCCGGAGGTGCCGACACTTGTCCGCGCGTCCGTCTTCGTCACCGAGAGGTCAGCAACTGGTGTCACCGTATCGGTGTCCGTCGCCGCGTTGTTGCCCGCCGTCGGGTCGGTCGTGCCCGAGGGCACGGCCGCGCTCGCCACATTGGAGACCGAACCGGAGGTGGCGCTGACCGTCGCGGTGACGGTTACCTCGTAGAACTGGCCCGAAGCCAGCGCCGGAAGGGCAAAGGTCCCGCTCTCGACCTGGGGCACGGTGGGCGCGGCCGAGCATTGGCCGGGCGTGCCGGAACAGGCCACTGCCGTCTTCGTCAGCCCGGTTGCCGCCGGGTCGGACAGAGTCGCCCCCGTGACGGACGACGGACCGTTGTTCGTGACGCGCACGATGTAGGTCGTGGTCCCGCCGGCGTTCACGGCAGTCGCCGCGTTGGTCTTCGTCACCGACAGGTCGGCAACCGGCGTCACCGTGTCCGTGTCGGTCGCCGCGTTGTTGCCCGCCGTCGGATCGGTCGTGCCCGAAGGGGCGACCGCGCTCGCCACGTTAGAGACCGAACCGGAGGTGGCGCTGACCGTTGCCGTGACGGTGACCTCGTAGAACTGGCCTGACGCAAGCGCCGGAAGAGCAAACGTCCCGCTTTGCAACTGCGTGATGGTGGGCGCTGTCGCGCACTGCCCGGGCGTGCCCGAGCAGACGACTGCAGTTTTGGTGAGACCTGTCGCTACGGGATCGGAGAATATCGCGCCGGTAACTGCGGACGGGCCGTTGTTCGTGACGCGCACGGTGTAGGTCGTGGTCCCGCCTGCGTTGACCGCGGTCGCCGCATTGGTCTTCGTCACCGAGAGGTCAGCAACTGGTGTCACCGTATCGGTGTCCGTCGCCGCGTTGTTGCCCACCGTCGGGTCGGTCGTGCCCGGAGGCCCCGTGACCGTTGCGACGTTCGACACCGAACCCGAGGTGGCGGTCACGCTTGCGGTCACTGTCACTTCATAGAACTGGCCCGAGACCAGTGCGGGCAGCGCGAATCCTGTTTGAATCTGCGAAACACTCGGCGGCGTACTGCACTGGCCCGGCGTCGCCGAACAGGCCACCGCCGTCTTGGTAAGACCGGTCGCCGCCGGGTCCGCTAGCAGCGCACCCGTCACTGTGCCCGGACCGTTGTTTGTGACGCGAACCGTATAAGTCGTCGTGGCACCCGCATTCACCGATGTTGCTCCGTCGGTCTTCGTCACCGACAGGTCCGTCGGGCGGCGAAACCCGAAGTCCTGATTTGCAAGCGTCGTTCCCGATGAAACCGTTAGCCCCGACTGAGAGCCGGTCGTGCTAGCCCCCGTCGGGATTGCTGAAAAGGAATAGCCCGCCGGAACCGTGCTGGGCACGACCGTCAACCGGTAACCGGAACCGACAGGGATGTTTACAAATGAGAAGGCCCCACTGGCATTGGTTGTCTGAGAGGTAACCAGCTGTCCGCTTGCATTGAACAAGTTGATCAGAACACCGGCCGGCAGAAGCGGATCGCTGCCAGAGTCGTAGACATTGTTGCCTGCGCTGTCTTCGTAAAGCACACCAGACATCGACCCGACGGCCAGTCCTGCGCAGGACGCCACACGCAGGTCATCCAGCGCAAAGTCGTTCCCGACGCCACCCGGGGCGTTGTTCCTGAAGGCAAACTGGACCTGGGTCGATGCGCCCGAGTTGAAGATGCCGCCGTACTGCACCCAGGTTGGCGTAAGCGTGAAGGGGATGTTTCCCGTATTGAAGATTTCGAGCGGTGCGGCATCCAGACCAGTGCGGTTTACAGTAAAACTGACGTTTGGAGCTTGGTTTCCCCCGGGTTGAGCCGGGTTGCCTGCAACACCAGGTGGAGAAGGATAGCTTGTCCAACCTGTCGAGTTTGGGTTGGGAAGGTTAAGGAACCACCCGGAAAACTCGTAGTTCGTGTTCGGGGTGACAGTGAGTGTTTGCCGGTAGAAGACGCCTGGTGCGAAGGCCGCATTGACGACCATCATCTGACCGGTAACCGCGCCCGTCGTGTGGTCGGAGACGTTGCTGAACCAGTAATTGAACGTGTTGGTGTTCAGCCGGTTCACGATGCTGTACTGGCCGTCTTGTGGTGAGCCACCATTGTAGGGCGCGAAGGTGTAGTCTGTTGTACCGGCAGGCAAAGCACTGCCGGTGGTTCCTGCCGTCGCCGAGCCCGTACCGAAACTGCCATTGCTGGTGATGGCGTTTGCGCCAAGCGCTCCGCCTTGTGCCGTGCAGAGGTTAGGCACCGCCTGAGCGTTCCCCACCGACGGGTACATAAGAGCCAGGGCGATGAGCAGTACTGCGGCCGTCTTTGATACTCTGAGCAGCATCAACGCAAGCATCTGTATGCACAAACTGAGAAGGACCAAGGCGCCAGCGCTGGGTTCGGCAACGCCGTCTTGCAGGCGCCCCCCCCGGCTAAAGCGTCCAGTTCTGGACATTTCGTTGGTTTGAACTGCCTCCAAGCAAGGCGCCGAGGCCACGCTCGTCCGCCCCCAGGTCACGATCCGGCGCGAACGAATGCCCAATAGACGCTTCATGGGATTGGTCTCCAACCAGTTCAAACTCCGCAGCAATCGCGCTGTGGCACTAGGAAATCGCTTATAGCGGTAGGGATCGGACAGCGTCGCGACGCCATTCGTGTGGTCGATTGGCGCATCTGGGCGCCATGCCTGTACGAAAGGAAAGCCGGCTACGCCAATGCGCCCTTGATGCCCGGACGTCGCTGAACGCTCCGATGACTCGACTAACGCCGAAAAACACACACCCAGCACTTGCTACTCATCCCCGATTTACGCGCCGGCTCCTTTCAGGCGAATACGGCACAAATTTGTTTCACATCTTACCATGAGAGACTTTTCATGAGGCCTGCAGTACGCGTTGCGAATTTGCTGCAGGAGAAGAGCCCGAGTGGCCTGCCCCGATCGAGTGGTCCGGTTTCAGTCTTAGTGCATACCGGGCTTTGGCATACGGCCTTGGTGGCCGGCGAAGCGGCTCCGGATAGTGAAGCCGGCCATAGCACCGCTTCCGGGGCCGGGGGGCGATAGCCCAGCGATGAATGGGGGCGTTTGGTGGCATAGTGGCGGCGCCAGCTCTCAATGACGATCTTGGCCTCGGGGAAGCACCCGCGCAGGATGGGCAGATCGGACACCACGTCGATGACGTCGGTCTACTGGAGCCTCCGATCGGCTCGGATCACAAGGCACTCGCATCTAAACTCGTCGATGAGGTTGAGCATGCGGAGCTTTCTTCCGTCATGGGTCCAAGCTTCGACAAAATCGTAGGACCAGACATGGTTCGGGCGCTCTGGCATCGCGCAGCAGGGCAGTGATCCGGCCGCCGCCATAGCGGCCGTATTTAGAGGCGGGCGCGATGATGTCGGCGGTCAGCGCGTCTTCATCGGCTCTGCCTTGCGGCACCTTCCTCTGGGTCAAGAGGTAGGTCACAGACCGACTTCCGGAGACGCTCATTCTCCTGCTCCTGTTCCTTTAGGCGTTTCACCTGGTCGGTCTTCAACCCGCCGAACTCCTTGCGCCACCGATAGTAGGTGAACTGCGGCACACCGATCGACCGCACAGCTTCGGCCACCGACTGGCCTTGGAACACCAACACGTCCACCTGCCGCAGCTTCGCGACGATGTCCTCCGGCTTGTGCTTCTTCTGGGGCATTCCTTCATCCTCCAGATGCTTCGAAAGCCACACCCAGGGAAAACCACTTTTCAGGCGGCAGACCACGGGTTTTTTACTCAACAGTAACTGCGTTTCACTCATATGATGCGCCAACCCTTAGGCCCTTCTATTCCAACACACGCAAATGCACTGATAATGGCTACGAGATACAGAGCTACTTATTCTTCTTAGATTCATCACAGGAAGCTCGATGCATTATCGCAAGTAGCGGCTTGGAAATTGCAAACCTAGCGTTGCGGGTCGACGAACCAACAATTGCTCCTTGTGGTGCGTCGTACCGCTCGTCGGCTAAATCGCCACCGAAGTGTACACCGCGCGCTGGCTTTCTAGAGTTGCCTGTCAACTTGCCGCGGAAGAACCGTTGTGAAGGTTCACCTTTCCCCAAGTATGCCGCCAACCAATGCCCCCTTCGATCCGGATGCACGTCAAAGGCTAGATGCCATGTTCCAGTATCGCCACGGGCAAACTCACCAATTGTCTTCTTAGAGCCTTCTTCTTGGTTTTCTCGGCACCTTTCTCCGAACTGTCCTTCGAAAAAGGCGACAAGACCTGGGCACGATTTGGTCGTAGTGTGGAATGCAATATGCAGATGCTCTCGATCAGCTCCAGCTTCCCTTGCCCAAATGTAGATTGGTCGTAAGCCATTACTTTTCATACACTTTCTCAGGCGCTGAACAAACCGATCAATCCAGTTTGGGACCGTTAGCACCGGTCGATCCGGTTTGCCCCGATCATACTCGAAGCACTTCGATCGCAGAGTAAGCAGTGTGTTTAAGGGAGTTCCATTTGCAGAAGCTAACTTCGCCGCCAATAGGAAGCGCGCTTGGGTGCCAATTGGAAGGAACATCGAGATCCTTGGCGGAAGCTTTTGTCGATACGTTGATCGAATCGCGGGAGCTATATTTCTTGCAGTGTTCCGCAAATCGCTCGTTTCGTCCGTTCGATTCCCCTTCATTGGGTCCTCCCCTTGTTAAAAATATCCATGTCTAGCAGTATGCCTAACTTGGACGGACGAAATCCGTTCAAAGAGACTAGGTCTAGAACTAATTATGGTGCTTGCGACCGATGCCTATCGCCTAGACTTTTCTTTTTCCCATCCCTCGATGTCCGAAAGGCTCCATCGGGAACACCCAGGACTGAGAGAGATTGGCTTCGGAAAAGAAGGATCTGCTTTTACCCATCGCCATGGCGTTGTACGATGAACGCCAAACCTAGCTGCAACTTGGGCGTCAGAAAGGTAATACGAGGACATATCTGCACTCCATTTGGAAACTCTCGCTACAGAGTGCTCCAAGACCCGATTGGCTGCTATCGGTGCACATCAGCGCGCTTAGCTTCCCCGTTGGGATACCTATGCTGATGAACGCTCTGGAGGCGGGGCAAAGAGCAGAATCATGCTCCCTAACCATATGGAAGTAGAGGTCTTTCAGCTCGAAACTCAGACAGTAGGTATGCGATGCATAGGCCATCGCTCTATGGTGGTGTAGTTGCGGCGGTTGGAACGACTAGTCTTCCAAGCTTCGTGCCAACGATTTTCCTGTCTATTTGGGTCCCTGAAAGTAGAGGTCTCATGTTCTGAGTCTTCGACCACATCTTAGTATCCGTCCGGTGTCCCCGCTCTGACGGCGAGATAGAGTGCCTGCTAGATGTCCACCATCGATAGTGGACATCTTGAGGTGGGCGATGGCGGG
>LNFM01008095.1_pt1 | contig 19592 bp, 19 predicted proteins | sample 596031 | NCBI WGS metagenome assembly LNFM01 (sample SAMN04254537, study PRJNA301005) | activated carbon metagenome | isolation source: dual media filters at the Ann Arbor, Michigan drinking water treatment plant | place: USA: Ann Arbor | reverse complement strand
CTACTACAAGAACCAGGGTTTCCTCGGCGATCTCGAATGGCGCCAGCGCTTCAACAATGGCGAATATTCAATCAGGATCGCCGGCATCCGCCAGAACGATCCAGGCGCGTTCGAGGACAGCGCCGGCCGCAACGTGAATTCGGGGACACTCGTCGACCCGAACCGTTTTCGCGGCATGGTCGGCACCAAGGGACGTTTCGACCTGAACGAGCGGTGGGCCTTCGGCTGGGACTACATGGCCCAGACGGACAAGAATTTCGCCTACACCTATGGGCTGAACGGGTATCAGCAGTACTATCGCGAGAACCAAATCTTCCTGACCGGGTTGAACGACCGCAACTATTTCGACCTGCGGGCTCAGAAGTTCGACGTTCAGGAGAATGTCCTCGATTCGTCGACCAATGCGACCGACCGGCAGCAGCCCTGGGTGCTACCGTCGCTCGACTATTCCTACACGCCCGACGAGCCGGTCTTTGGCGGCGAACTCAACTTTGACGTGAACCTGCGGTCGATACACCGCTCCGATCTCGACGATGCCCTGATCAGGGACGATGCCAACAACATCCAGGGCGTCAGCACGGTGCGCGGCATCGAAGGATCGTCGACGCGGCTGACCGGCGCAGCCGAGTGGAAGCGGTCTTTCGTCTCCGATGGCGGTCTCGTCCTGACCCCTCTCCTGGCGTTCCAGGCGGATGCGACAGGGGTCGACCAGTCCCAGGATTCCATCAACGCGATCAACAACATGGCAGGTCTTTCCGGCGCCACGACCGACCTTCGGTCGGCCTACAGCCGGATGATGGCGACGGCCGGCATCGAGCTGCGCTGGCCGGTCCTGTTTGCCTCGGCCAACAGTTCGCATGTGCTCGAGCCCATGGCACAGGTCTTTGCGAGACCGGACGAGGCCTATGGCACGACGCTCGGCATCCCGAACGAGGACGCGCAGAGCTTCGTTTTCGACGCCTCGACCCTGTTCGAGCGTGACAAATTCTCCGGCTACGACCGGATCGAGGGCGGCTCGCGCGCCAATGTCGGCCTTCGCTACAGCGGCACCTTCGGATCGGGCTGGGGGACGAATGCGCTGTTCGGGCAGTCCTATCAGCTGGCCGGGCTGAACTCCTACGCGTCGCCGGATCTCGTGAATGTCGGCGCCTTCTCTGGTCTCGAGAGCAGCAAGTCCGACTATGTGGCGCTTGCCGGCTTCACCAGCCCGTTCGGCCTCGCGGCATCGGCGAGCGGCCGCTTCGACGAGCAGACCATGGAACTGCGCCGCGCCGAGGCGAAGGCCGGCTACACGACGCGCCCGCTTTCGGTGACCGCCAACTACACCTTCATCCAGGCGCAGCCGCTCTATGGCTTCAGCAAGGACCGTCACGAAGCGACGGTGGGTTCGTCGGTGCGCTTCCATGAGAACTGGCGGGCATTCGGCTCGGCGACCTACGATTTCCAGACCAACATCATCGCGCGCGACTCAGTCGGCTTTGCCTATGACGACGAGTGCTTCTCCTACACGATGACCATGGCCACGACGCGCGACCTCACGGGCGGCGACGACGACAAGCGTACGTTCGGTTTCAACATCTCGTTCCGCACGCTTGGCGACTTCGGCTCGAATTCGGGCGCCTTTGCCCAGCAATAGCGGCAGGGCCGAGGTCATGGTTTTGCCGCATAGAGCATGCATCTGGACCCAATGCGCGCAATTTTGAACGGCACGAACGACGGGCGGACCGCCATGTCCTGGTTGAGACAAACTCTTCTTTGTGCGGGCACTGCCCTGCTTGTCGGGTCGGCCGCTCTGCCGGCGATGGTCGCATCGGGACCGGCCCAGGCGAGCGAAATCCGCTTCGTGGTCAACAACATGGCCGTCACGTCCGTGGACGTGAAGAAGCGCGTGGCCTTCCTGAAGCTGCAGAATCGCAAGGGCGAAGAGATGGTCGAGCAGACGCTGAAGAACTCCGAGATCAAGCGCCTCAACATCCGCATCACCGACGAAGCGGTGAATACGTCGTTCGCGCGGTTCGCGGCCTCCAACAAGATGTCGGCCAAGCAGATGTCGGGCATTTTCGACAAGGCCGGCGTGACCGCCTCGCATTTCAAGGAATTCATCCGCACCCAGATGGGCTGGAGCCAGGCCGTCGCGGCGCGCTACCGCGCCCAGGGCGGCAGCATGAGCGAGCAGGACGTGGTCAAGCGCATGCTCGAACAGGGCGGCAGCAAGCCGACCGCGACCGAATACATGCTGCAGCAGGTGATTTTCGTGGTTCCGGAAGCGGAACGGAAGAGCGCGCTCGGCAAGCGCAAGAAGGAAGCGGCCGCGATGCGCGAACGCTTCTCCGGCTGCGATACGACGCGGCAGTTTGCCAAGGGGCTGATCGACGTGACGGTCCGCGACCTCGGCAGGCTGCTAGCGCCGGAACTGCCGCCGGAATGGGCCGAAGAGATCAAGAAGACCAAGACGGGCGGCGCCACCAGCGCGCGCGAGACGGCGCGCGGCGTGGAGTTCATCGGCATCTGCAGTTCGCGCGAAGTGTCGGACGACCGCGTCGCCAAGATGGTGTTCCAGTCCGAAGGCAAGGCCGACGAGCAGGGCGAGGAACTGAGCAAGAAATACGTCGCGGAACTGCGCGAGCGCGCCCGCATCGTGCAGCGCTGATCGCCCACGCCCCTCTTGTGCAATCCCACGCGAACAACCTGCCGCTTGCCCTGACGGCGGGCGATCCTTCCGGGATCGGCGCCGATGTCGCGCTGGTGGCCTGGACGCTGCGGCGCAGCCGAGACCTGCCCCCCTTCTACATGCTGAGCGATCCCGATTTTCTTGCCGCGCGCGCGGTGCGGCTCGGGCTGGACGTGCCGATCAGACAGGTTGCCACGACCGGAGCCGGCGTGGCCTTTGCCGAGGCCTTGCCGGTGGTGGCGCTGGCACATCGCTTCGCCGACACGCCCGGCGTGGCCGACAGCGCCAACGCGCCGGGCATACTGGAAGCGATCGACCGTGCCGTCGACGACACGATGAGCGGTCGGGCGGCCGCTGTCGTCACCGGCCCGATCGCCAAGAGCGTCCTCTACCGTACCGGTTTCGGATTTCCCGGCCATACCGAGTATCTGGCGCATCTCGCCTCGCAGAGAACCGGAACGCCGGTGACGCCCGTCATGATGCTGGCCGGGCCGGAACTGCGCGCCGTTCCCGTGACGATCCACATGGCCCTGTCGGCGGTGCCTGGCGCGCTCAGCACGGCGGGTATCATCGAGGTCTGCGCGATCCTGGATGGCGATCTGCGCGCGCGCTTCGGCATCGCCGAACCGCGGCTCGCGATTGCCGGGCTCAACCCGCATGCCGGCGAGGACGGCACGATGGGAACGGAAGATGAGGCAATCATCCGGCCGGCCGTCGAGGGGTTGCGCCAGCGCGGCATCGACGCGCGTGGACCGCTTCCCGCCGACACGATGTTCCACGCCGCCGCGCGGGCGACCTACGATGCGGCAGTGTGCATGTACCACGACCAGGCGCTGATCCCGGCAAAGGCGCTCGCCTTCGACGAGATCGGCCTGCCCTTCATCCGCACCTCGCCCGACCACGGAACGGCCTTCCCGATCGCGGGAACCGGTGCCGCGCGGCCCGACAGCCTGATCGCGGCGCTGAGGCTGGCCGGGGAGATGGCCGGGCGGGCGTCGCGATGAGCACCAGCGTCGACGGACTGCCGCCGCTGCGTGACGTGATCGAGCGGCATGGGCTGCAGCCAAAACGCGCTCTCGGCCAGAATTTTCTGCTCGACCTCAATTTGACCGGCAAGATCGCGCGCCAGGCTGGCGACCTGTCAGAATCGACCGTCATCGAGGTCGGCCCGGGACCCGGCGGCCTGACGCGCGCGCTTCTCATGCACGGCGCACGACGCGTGGTGGCGATCGAACGCGACGAGCGCTGCCTTGCGGCGCTGGCGGAGGTGTCGGATCACTATCCCGGACGCCTGGAGGTGGTGCCGGGCGACGCGCTGAAGACGGATTTTTCCACGATCGCGCCGGGCGAAAAGGTCAAGATCGTCGCCAACCTGCCCTACAATATCGGCACCGAGCTTCTTGTGCGCTGGCTGACGCTGGCCGACTGGCCGCCTTACTACGAGTCGATGACGCTGATGTTCCAGAAGGAGGTCGCGCAGCGCATCGTCGCCCTGCCCGGCAGCGATGCCTATGGGCGGCTCGGCGTGCTCGCCGGCTGGCGCGTCGAGGCCCGGATCGCCTTCGACGTGCCCGCCCAGGCCTTTACCCCGCCGCCAAAGGTGACGTCGTCGGTGGTCCATATCGTACCCCGCGCAGTGCCGCTGGCGGCCGATGTCGCCGTTCTGGCGCGCGTGACCGAGCACGCCTTCGGCCAGCGCCGAAAAATGCTGCGCCAGAGTTTGAAGGGCATCGAGGGCGCGCGGCTTCTGGAGGAGACCGGGATCGACGGCACGCGGCGCGCCGAGACGCTCGACGTGGCGGAATTCGTCGCGCTTGCCAACGCGCTCGCCGGCCGCTGACGATGCAGACGCTCGGCGTGGTGGCGCGGCTGTTTCCCGACATCGTGTCGGGCAGGAAGACTTCCACCATACGGTGGCGCGAACGGGCGATCGTGCCGGGCTTCCTGCGCTATGTCTGCGACGGCGCGCCGGAACGGATGGCGATCGTCTGGGTGACGCGCTCCACCCGCATGCCACTGTCGGCCGCCGCAGCCTTCGTCGGGCAGGAGAGCGCGTGGCCGAGAGACGTCATGCTGGCGGGGATGCGCGAACATTATCCCGACATCGCATGGGCCGACGAGGTCGAGATCATCGAGCATCTGACACCGCAAGACACGCTGGCGCGGGATGATTTCCCGGCTGACCTCAGTCGGTGACTTCGTCGAGAAGCCCCGAGACGAAGTCGAACAGGCCCGGTCGGCGGTCGCGGCGCAGGCGCTCGGCGGTGACGATGGCGCGCACCTCGGCGAAGGCGCGATCGAGATCGCGGTTGATCACGACGTAATCATAGTCGCGCCAGTGCTCGATCTCGAGCCGGGCATTGTGAAGCCGCTTGGCGATGACGTCGTCGGTATCTTCCGCCCGTCGCTTCAGGCGGCTCTTCAGTTCGTTCATCGAGGGCGGCAGGATGAAGATCGAGACGATGTCGACCCGCATCTTCTCCTTGAGCTGTAATGCTCCCTGCCAGTCGATGTCGAACAGCATGTCGCGGCCGTCGGCCATGGCCGCCTCGACGGGTTCGCGCGGCGTGGCGTAGCAGTTGCCATGCACCTCGGCCCATTCCAGCAGCGCATCGGAATCACGCAGGCGGTCGAAGTCGCGCTGCGGGACAAAGCGATAATGCACGCCGTCGATCTCGCTGCCGCGACGCGGACGCGTGGTCACGCTGACCGAGAGGCTGAGCTCCGGGTCGCTTTCCAAGAGATTGCGCGCGATGGTCGACTTGCCGGCACCCGAAGGCGATGACAGGACGAGCATCAATCCGCGGCGGCGTAGGCCGGCAGACATGTGTCCTGCTCCCATCATTCACTCCAGATTCTGTACCTGCTCGCGGAATTGATCCACGACAGCCTTCAGTTCAAGGCCGATGGCCGTAACCGTGCCTGCGTTCGACTTTGAGCACAAAGTGTTTGATTCGCGATTAAATTCCTGTGCGAGAAAGTCGAGCTTGCGACCGATGGCGCCGCCAGCGGCCAGAAGCGCCCTGCCCGACGCGATATGGGTGCGCAGCCGGTCGATCTCCTCGCGGATATCTGCCTTGGTGGCGAGAAAGGCGGCCTCCATGTGCAGGCGGCCTTCGTCCAGCGCCGGCGCGGCCTCCATGAGCAGGCGCAGCTGTTCGGCCAGGCGCGCGCGGATCGTGGCGGGCTCGCGCGCCGGATCGGCCTCGGCACGGGCGGTCAGCACCTCGATCGCGTCGATATTGCCGAGCAGCAGAAGGCGCAGCGCCTCACCCTCGGCGGCGCGGGCCGATTCGAGGCCGGCAAGCGCCGTCTCGAGCACCGCGAGCACCGCCGCGTCGGTTTCGGTGCGGGCTTCGTCGGTCTCGATCGTCTCGGGAATGTCGAGAACGCCGCGCAGCGCCAGAAGCCCGTCGGCGCGCGCAGGCGCCAGGCCGAACTGTTCGGTAAGGCGCCTGGCAAGGCCTGCGACATCCTTGAGGAAGGCCTCGTTGACGACCGGCTGGGTGGAGCCGCCGGCGGCCCCGGGCGCACGGCCGATCGTCAGCGTCGCCTGGATGTTGCCGCGCGAAAAGCGCTTCTGGATCGCCTGGCGGCTCGGCTGTTCCAGGCGCTCGAACCCCTGAGGCAGGCGCAGCCGCGTCTCGATCGTCTTGCCGTTGACCGACTTGAGTTCCCAAGCGATCACGGTGCCGGCCTTCTCGCCGGACGCCCGCGAGAAACCGGTCATGCTCTGCACGTTCATCACTCGCAGCCCCCCTCGGGCCAGTCGTCGACTACTGCCCCGTCGTCTCCTCGGCAGCAGGGGCCGGATCGGCGGGCGCAGGCGCCTTTGCGGCCTCTTCGGCCTGCTGCTTCTGGATGGCGCGGTAGCGCGCCACGTTTTCGTTGTGCTCGTCCAGGGTCTTGGCGAACGCATGTCCCCCCGTGCCGTCGGCGACGAAGTAAAGGTCGTCCGTCTTCGAGGGGTTGGCGACCGCCTCGAGCGAGGCGCGGCCCGGATTGGCGATCGGCGTCGGCGGCAGTCCATCGATCGTGTAGGTGTTGTAGGGTGTCGGCTTGTCGATGTCGGACTGGTAGATCGGGCGATCCGCCGGCTTGCCGGCGCCGGCGAAGAGGCCATAGATAATCGTCGGATCCGACTGCAGGCGCATTCCCTGGCGCAGGCGGTTGATGAAGACGGCAGCCACGCGCGAGCGCTCGTCGCCGCGGCCGGTCTCCTTCTCCACGATGGAGGCGAGCGTCACAAATTCGTTGATGTCGGCAATCGGCAGGTCGGCGACACGGCGCGACCAGATATCCTCGACCATCGCCTTCTGCTGGGCCAGCATCTTGTCGATGATGCTCTGGCGCGTGGCGCCCCTGGTGAAGCGCTGCGTATCGGTGGCAAGGCTGCCTTCCGTCGGCATGTCCGCCGGCATGTCGCCGGTCAGCGCCTCGTGCTCGGCGATACGCTTGAACGCCTGCTGGACCGTCAGCCCTTCCGGCACGGTCAGGGAATACATGACCGACTTGCCGCTCCGGAACAGGTCCATCACCTCATGCATCGAGGCGGCCGGCTTGATCTCGTACTCGCCAGCCTTCAGCGACCCGTCGTTCCCGTAGGCGCGAAGGCCAAGCCGGAAGATGCGCGCATCGGAAATCAGCCCGCGTCGTTCGAGCTGCTGGGCGATCTCGGCAACGGACGTGTTCGGCTTGATCAGGAAGGTCTGCGCAACGTCGGTCGGACCGGGGCCCTCGAAGGCGCGCTTGCCGAGATACACGGCGCCACCGGCCGCCAGCACCGTCAGCATCACCAGGGAGACGACGAAGTTGAGGAAGACGACGAGCTGGTTGCGCGACGCACGCGAGCGGCGCGGCGGCGGCGTGCCGGCCTCGGGGCGCAAGGCCTCGCTCGCGGTCTTGGGCAAAACGGGCGTCGGCTGCTCTGTGCGCTTGCCAAATTCGCCTGGCGTGGTCGGGCTGTCGCTCATCTCGCCTCGGATGTTCTCATGCGTCGAATCTCCGCGAGACAGTAGGAGGGAATATGGCAAAAATCACGGCGCGTCGTGATGCCTGCCCGCCTCAGCCGACATAGCGCTGGAAAACCAGCGATGCGTTCGTTCCGCCGAAGCCGAACGAGTTTGACAGCGCGATATCGATCTGACGTTCGCGCGGCTTGTTGGGCACGAGATCGATCGCCGTCTCGCGCTCGGGATTGTCGAGATTGATGGTGGGCGGCGCGATGTTGTCGCGGATCGCCAGGATGGAGAAGATCGCTTCGGCGGCGCCGGCCGCACCGAGCAGGTGGCCGATAGCCGACTTGGTGGAGGACATCGAGACTTTCGAAGCGGCGTTGCCGAGCAGGCGCTCGACGGCACCGAGTTCGATCGTGTCGGCCATGGTCGAGGTGCCGTGCGCGTTGATGTAGTCGATGTCGGCAGGCACGAGGCCGGCCCGCTTGACCGCCGCAGTCATGCAGCGGAAGGCGCCGTCGCCATCCTCTGCGGGCGCAGTGATGTGGTAGGCATCGCCGGTCAGTCCGTAGCCCGTGACCTCGGCATAGATCCTGGCGCCGCGCGCCCGGGCATGCTCGAGTTCCTCGAGCACAACGACGCCGGCGCCCTCGCCCATGACGAAGCCGTCGCGATCACGATCATAGGGACGCGAGGCCTGCTGCGGGGTGTCGTTGCGCTCGGTGGAGAGTGCCCTGCATGCCGCAAAGCCCGCCATCGACAGGCGCGTGACGGGCGCCTCGGCACCGCCGGCCAGCATCACGTCGGCATCGCCGAACATGATGAGCCGCGCCGCATCGCCGATGGCGTGCGCGCCTGTCGAGCAGGCGGTGACGACGGCGTGGTTGGGGCCCTTCAGCCCGTGGCGGATGGAGACCTGGCCCGAGACCAGGTTGATGATGTTGCCGGGAATGAAGAAGGGGCTGATGCGGCGGGGACCACGCTCCTTGAGGATCATCGCATTGTCGGCGATGCCGTCGATGCCGCCAATGCCCGAGCCGATCATGACCCCGGTGGCGCAGCGCTCCTCATGCGTCTTCGGCTCCCAGCCGGAATCCTTCAGCGCCTCGTCGGCAGCCGCGATCCCGTAGAGGATGAAGTCGCTGATCTTGCGCAGTTCCTTCGGCTCGAGATAGGCCTCCGGGCTGAATGTCCCGCCGGTGCCATCCCCACGCGGAATGACATGCGCGATCTGGCAGGCGATGTCGTCGACCTGGAATTCGGTGATCCGCCTGGCCGCGCTCTTGCCGGCGAGGATTTCCCGCCAGCCATGCTCGACGCCGACGCCGAAAGGCGACAGCAGACCAAGGCCTGTGACCACGACACGCCGCATCGCGGCCCTCCCGAACGTCTGGATACAGCCTAGCGGATCAGGCGGACGCCTTGTCGATGTACTTGACGGCGTCGCCAACGGTGAGGATCGTCTCGGCGGCGTCGTCCGGGATCTCGACGCCGAATTCTTCTTCGAACGCCATGACGAGTTCGACAGTGTCCAAGCTGTCCGCGCCCAGGTCATCGATGAAGCTCGCTGCTTCGGTGACCTTCTCGGCCTCGACGCCGAGATGCTCGACAACGATCTTCTTGACGCGCTCTGCGGTGTCACTCATTTGGGCATCCTCGTCTCTGTTGTTTGCCTTGGTTAGCGGGCTGAATGCCGCTAATCAAGCTGAAAGATAGGGCGTAAAAAACGCAAGACAGGCGGCAGGACAAAGTCCCAACCGCCAGTATGTCGGCGGCATTACACGAAAACACGTCTGCGTCCAAGGCGAAAAAGGCAGCGAGGATCGCGTGCCCCCAGCCTGTGTCAGATCATGGCCATGCCGCCATTCACATGGATCGTCTGGCCGGTGATGTAGGAAGCCTCCGACGACGCCAGGAACACCACGGCAGCCGAAACTTCCGCCGACGTGCCCATGCGGCGGGCAGGGATCGCGCCCATGATGGCGTCCTTCTGCTTGTCGTTGAGCTTGCCGGTCATGGCCGATTCGATGAAGCCCGGCGCGACGCAGTTGACGGTGACGTTGCGGGTGGCGATCTCCTGGGCGAGCGACTTGGACAGGCCGATCATGCCCGCCTTGGACGCGCAGTAATTGGCCTGGCCGGGATTGCCGGTGACGCCGACGACCGAGGTGATGTTGATGATGCGCCCGCTACGGCGCCGCATCATCGGATGGGTGAGTTCGCGGGTGAGCCGGAACACGGCGGTGAGGTTCACCTCCATGACCGCATCCCAGTCGGCATCCGACATGCGCACGAAAAGCCCATCCTTGGTGATGCCGGCATTGTTGACGAGGATGTCGACGCCGCCGAGATCGGCCTCCGCCTTCTGGCCGAGCGCCTTGACCGCGTCGCGGTCGGCCAGATCGGCCGGGAACAGGGCGACACGATCGCCGAGTTCGGCGGCCAGCGCCTCGAGCCGCTCGACGCGTGTGCCATGCAGGCCGACGGTGGCGCCCTGCGCGTGCAGCGCACGCGCAATGGCCTCGCCGATGCCGCCGGACGCGCCGGTGACGAGAGCCTTCTTGCCAGTCAGATCGAACATCATGATCCGTTTCCCGTATGTTGCGCAGCAGTGCTGCGTCGTGCGGTTAAATCCAAGCTTCAGCCGATGGCAACCAATGCCGCCTCGACATCGGCCGGTGATGTGACCGAGGCGGTGGCGATGTCGCGGTTGATGCGGCGGGCGAGGCCCGACAGCACCTTGCCGGAGCCGACCTCGTAGAGCGTCGTCACTCCGTTTGCCGCGAACCACTCGACCGTCTCGCGCCAGCGCACGCGGCCGGTGACCTGCTCGACGAGGCGCCGGGCGATCTCGTCGGGGTCGCTCAGCGGCGCAACCACGACATTGGCGACGACCGGCACGGAGGGGCTCTTCTTTGCCACTGCAGCGAGCGCCACGCGCATGGCCTCCGCCGCCGGCGCCATCAGCGCCGAATGGAAGGGCGCCGACACCGACAGCATCAGCGCGCGCTTGGCGCCCTTTTCCGTGCAGAGCCTTGCGGCGAGTTCGACGGCGGCCTTCGCGCCGGAGATGACCAGCTGCCCGCCGCCATTGTCGTTTGCGACCTGGCAGACGGCATGCCGCGATGCCTCGGCGCAGGCGGCCTCGACGTCGGCCTGCTCCAGGCCGATGATGGCGGCCATGGCGCCCTCACCCACCGGAACGGCCGCCTGCATGGCATTGCCGCGGATGCGCAGGAGACGCGCCGTGTCGGCGATGGAAAACATGCCGGCCGCAGCCAGCGCGGAATATTCGCCGAGCGAGTGACCCGCGACGTAGGCGACCTTGTCCTGAAGCGAAATGCCCTGCGCTTCGAGCGCCCGGATCGCCGCGAGCGAAACGGCCATCAGCGCCGGCTGCGCATTGGCCGTCAGGGTCAGCGTCTCCTCCGGCCCGTCCCACATGATGGCGGAAAGCTTCTGGCCGAGCGCGTCGTCGACCTCGTCGAAGACCGCGCGCGCCGCCGGGAAGGCGGCGGCCAGTTCCCGACCCATCCCGACGGCCTGACTGCCCTGCCCGGGGAAAGTGAATGCGATCGCCATGGCGTAGCTGCTCCCACCTGCTCTTCGTCCTGCGGTGTGGCGCGCGGCCGCGGGCCGAGTCAAGCCCGGCCGACCCGCCTCAAAATGTGCACTGCACAAAAAAATGCGCCGCAACAGCCTCAACGAGGCCGCAATCGCAACGCAACCACTGGCTTTTTGTGACGTTTGCACGACATTGGCATGACAGTCAGTCGTGCGTTCGAGGACCTTGCGTTGGGCAGTATGATTTCAGGCATTGCGCCGCGTTTGCGCGGCCTCCCGGCGAAGCCCGAGCGGGTCGGATCGTCTCGCCGGCGTGGCTGGGTGAACGGCATTCTGTCGGTCGTGCTGACGCTGGTCGTTTCGGCGCTGCTGGTCTTTACCGTCGAATGGATCGCGCGCGGTTCGCTGGAGCAGACGCTGCTGTTCTTCCAGCAGCCGTTCCGGCCGAGTTGGACGACCGTGCTCTTGTTTGCGCTGCTGATCGTCTTCTTCGACGCGCTGCTTGGGCGGGCGCACAACGCGCTTCTCGTGATCGCCCCGATCGCCCTGTTGCTCGCCTTCATCGGCCACCAGAAGGTGTTTTATCTCGGCGATCCGCTCTACCCCGCCGACTTCCTCTATGCGCGCCAGATCGTCGAACTGATGCCGCTGCTTGTCGGGCAGCGACCGATCATGGCGGCGGGCATGGTGGTGGTGGCGATCCTGTCGGTCGCGGCCTTCATCGTCCTGTGGCGGACATGGCGGCGTCGCTCGACTCCGCTTTCGCTGAGGGCGCGCGGCTGGCGGCTGGCCATTGCGCTGCCGGCGCTGGTGTTCTTCGGATCGATGATGGATTACGCGACGTTTTCCTGGGCGCGCGACCGCCTGCAGATCATCCCGATGATGTGGGACCAGAAGGAAAACTACAACTCGAACGGCTTTGCCATCGCCTTTGCGCTGAACGTTCCCATGGCCAAGGTGCTGGCACCGCCCGGCTATGACGACGGCGTGCTCGACGCGATCCGCCCCGGCCCGACCGGCATCGCGATGCCCGACGAAAAGCCCGACGTGATCGTCGTAATGAGCGAATCCTTCTGGGATCCGACGCTGCTGCCCGGCACCACGTTTTCGCCGGATCCGATGCCGACCGTGCGCAGCCTGCGTTCGGGTTCGGTGTTCTCGCCGGAGTTCGGCGGCATGACTGCCAATGTCGAGTTCGAGGCGCTGACCGGCTTTTCCAACGCCTTCCTGCCCTATGGCAGCATCCCGTATCAGCAGTATGTGCGCGGCCCGCTGCCGTCGCTGGCAAGCTTCTTCCGGGCCGAGGGCTATGTGACGACGGCGATCCATCCCTTCGCGGGCTGGTTCTGGAACCGCGAGAATGTCTACGAGGCGCTCGGCTTCGACCGCTTCCTGAGCGTCGAGAAGCTGCCGGCGATGAAACCGCGCGGCCTGCTCGCCTCCGACGATTCGCTGACCGACCAGATCATCGCCCAGGCGGACGCCACGAAGCGCCCCTTCTTCACCTTCGCGGTCAGCCTGCAGGGCCACGGACCCTACGAGCCCAACCGCTATGGCAGCGACGTCACCATGACGGTCGACTCGATCGCCAGCTACACGACGCGGCAGTCGATCCGGTCGTTTGCCGAGGGCATCGCGGACGCCGACCGCAATCTGCGGCGCCTGATGGACTGGGCGCAAAAGCGCGACCGCCACACGGTCATCGTCTTCTTCGGCGACCATCTTCCGCCGCTGAACCAGGGCTATACCGAGACGGGGTTCCTGGAAAACACCGTGCCGGGACGGCGCGAGCCGCCCGAGGCTCTTGCGCTGCACCGCGAGACGCCGCTGGTCGTGTGGTCGAACCGCACAGGACCGATGACGGACGTCGGCTCGATCAGCCCGGCGCTGATACCGCTGAAGCTCCTGCAGACGGCGGGGATCAGCCATCCCTACTACACCGGCTTCCTCGGGCGGGTGGATGCCAATTACGACGTCGTCGACAGGCATGTCGTGATCGGCGTCACAGGGGCGACCCCGGACTGGTCGCGCGAAAAGCTGATCGACCCGCTGATCAACGACTTCCGCCTGCTGCAGTATGATGCGCTGTTCGGCAAGAAGAGGACCATGGAGAGGTTCTTTCCGAACCTGCCGAAGCCGGCCGGGGTGTAGCGTTCCCAGGCCGCCGGTTGCCCGGGCGGTCGACCTTCCAGACGCCACACAGGCATGTTATCTTGGCTTCTATGATCGCATTGAAGAAAATTGATGAGATTGTAGCCGAGATTGCCTTTCGTCGGCTGTCCGATCGCAATGTCGAAGCGGTGGAAAGCGAGCCCACAGTCGATTTCGATGGGCGTGACGCGGTGCGCATCACCATCGTGATCAAGCCGGGCACTGCCGCAGGCCTAGACGGTGACGCGCTCCTCGACACGCTCGTAGAGATAATGCAGAGCCTTGAGAAGGCAGGGGAAGAACGCTTCCCCCTGGTGGAGTACGCCACACGGGCCGAACTCGCCGATCATGGCAGTCCTTAACCACGAGCATCTTTTCGAACAGGCCGAAAGGCTTGTCCTCGCTCCCCAGGCGGGACCGCCTCGGCAAGTCGATATCCGACGCGCCATTTCAGCGGCGTATTATGGTGTGTTCCACGCTGTAGCAGCTGCTGCTGCAGATCAGTTTGTCGGGGTGAGTTTGCGATCGACAAGCCAATACACGCTCGTCTATCGGAGCCTAGACCACCGGGCACTGAAAGACTTGTGCGAAGACCTGCGCAAAACTGCGATACCTGCCCGGTATGCGACCCATATTCCATTGGATGGATTTGACGAAGGCATCATCGCATTTGCCACAGCACTCACCGAACTGCAGCAAAAACGGAACAGTGCCGACTATGATTCGGCATACCGGTTTCGGAGTTCGGACGCGATCTCAGCGGTAAACGCCGCGCGGGTGGCCGTCCGGAGGCTCCTGGGCGCACCGCCGGCCAGCCGCCGAGCGTTCCTGACGCTTCTGTTGTTTCCGCCGCGCCGCTGACTGCTTCCCTTGCCATCCCCGGCAAAGCCCTGTAAGAGCCGCCACAATCTGCCGGTCCCAGCTGGGGGCTGAACGGAGGGCCGGAGGCTTTCGCAAGAAGGCCTGCGTATGAAGGCATATGATCTTCAGCCTCCCGTGTCTCCTCTCTCGACCGTCTCGTCATGCGCCTTTCCAGCCCGCCCCTCGCTTCGCGACGGATCCGGGTTCTTGAGAAGTTGCAGAGGCTTAGCCGCCGGAACCGGGCAGGGAAACGAAGAAAGGCAAGACAACAATGGCTCTATACGAACATGTGTTTCTTGCCCGGCAGGACCTCTCGCAACAGCAGGTCGATGCGCTTGTCGAACAGTACAAGGGTGTCATCACGGCGAATGGCGGGACCGTCGGTCGGGTCGAGAACTGGGGACTGAAGTCCCTCACCTACCGCGTCAAGAAGAACCGCAAGGCCTATTACGCCCTGATGGATCTGGACTGCCCGCCGGCCGCGCTCAACGAGATGGAGCGCCAGATGGGTCTTTCGGAAGACGTGCTGCGCTTTCTGACCATCAAGGTCGATGCGCATGAGGAAGGCGCTTCGGCCATGATGCAGAAGCGCGAAGAGCGTTCGGAACGCGGCTCGTTCGGCGACCGTGACCGTGGCGATCGCGGCCCGCGCTCGTTCGGCGATCGGGATCGCGGCGGCGGCGGCGATCGTGGCCCGCGCTCGTTCGGCGACCGTGAAGGCGGTGGCGGCGGCGATCGTGGTCCGCGGAGTTTTGGTGGTGATCGTGACGGTGGCGCCCCGCGCCGCCCGCGTGATGAAGCGGGAGCTGCAGAATAATGGCCGTCGACATCAACCAGATCCCGACCCGGCGTCCGTTCCATCGCCGCCGCAAGACCTGCCCCTTCTCCGGCGCAAACGCACCGAAGATCGACTACAAGGACGTGCGCCTCCTGCAGCGCTACATTTCCGAGCGCGGCAAGATCGTGCCGTCGCGCATCACCGCCGTCAGCCAGAAGAAGCAGCGCGAACTCGCCAAGGCGATCAAGCGCGCCCGCTTCCTCGGCCTGCTGCCCTACATCGTGAAGTAGGAACCGCAGGGGACAGTTTACTTTTTTCCGCGACCTGCCGCGTTTCGTTTGGATCGTGGTTTCGGCGGAAAGAAAGTAAACTGTCCCCGGCATCCCTTCCGCGGCGGGCGCGGCAGGGCACTTCGAAAATCCCGAGTTGGATCGGCTGCGATCCTAACTGCCGGCAGGCAGGACAGCGACATCGGCCAAACGGCCCCATTGCTTCCGCGCCTGTCCCCGACCATTCGCCCGCATGGGCAACGCAAAGGACACGACCATGGAAGTCATTCTTCTCGAACGCATTTCCCGCCTCGGCCAGATGGGCGACACCGTCAAGGTCAAGGACGGCTACGCCCGCAACTTCCTGTTGCCGCAGGGCAAGGCGCTGCGCGCCAACGCCAACAACAAGACCAAGTTCGAGGGCCAGCGCGCCCAGCTCGAGGCCCGCAACCTGGAGCGCAAGGCCGAAGCGCAGACGATCGCCGACCAGCTCGACGGCAAGACCTTCGCCGTCGTGCGCTCGGCCGGCGAGACCGGCCAGCTCTACGGCTCGGTGTCGACCCGCGACATCTCCGAGATCCTGATCGCCGAGGGCTTCACCGTCTCGCGCAACCAGGTCGAGCTCAACCAGCCGATCAAGACCATCGGCCTGACGAACGTGGCCATCGCGCTGCATCCGGAAGTCGAGGTCACCGTGACGCTGAACATCGCCCGCACGGCCGACGAAGCCGAGCGCCAGGCCAAGGGCGAGACGCTGACGACCGCGGAAGCCATCTATGGCGACGACATCAACGAGAATGCGCGCCCGGACAACTTCTTCGACGGCAACGAGGACGACGGCGACGACGCCTGATCGCACTCGATAGGCGATTTGAGAGTGGCCCGGATGGCAACATCCGGGCCATTTTCGTTGATGCGGGTCAAAGCCGGACGCCTGTTCGGCATTTACTGTGTCAACGTTCAGTCCCGCTTTGGGCCAGTGGGGATATTTCCAGACGCGACAATTTGCAGCAGACTAAGACAACCCTACTGACGGAGTCACTTTTTCAGGGGTGTGTGCTCATGAATATCGTCTTGAAGCGTATTGTCGACCGTCTCGCCGGGACGGGCAACCTGAAGATCACCGGTCCCAACGGTATCACCCATGCATTCGGCGATGGCGGCGGCCCGCCGGTCCATGTGCGCATCAACACGAAGCGCGCCGAAACCGCCATCGCGCTCGACCCCATGCTGGCCCTGCCGGAAGCCTTCATGGACGGCGACGTCGATTTCCTCGAAGGCGACGTGCTGGCGCTGCTCCATATGGTCTACGTCAACATGGGACCGAACGGCATCGAAGCGGCGTGGACGCGCGCCGTGGAAGGGTTGCGGGTCGCATTCCGGCGGCTGCACCAGATGAACACGGCAGCCCGCTCGCGCCGCAACGTGCAGCGCCACTACGATCTGTCGGGCGAAATCTACAAGCTCTTCCTCGACGCGGACATGCAGTATTCCTGCGCCTATTTCGAACGACCCGACATGACGCTGGAAGAGGCGCAGCTGGCGAAAAAGCGCCACATCGCCGCCAAGCTGCGGGTGCAGCCCGGCCAGAGCGTGCTTGACATCGGATCGGGCTGGGGAGGCCTCGGGCTCTACCTGGCAAAGACCTTCGAGGCGGACGTGCTGGGCGTGACGCTGTCGACGGAGCAGCATGCGGTCTCGACCGATCGCGCGCACCAGCAAGGGCTCGACCGCCACGTGCATTTCGAGCTGCGCGACTATCGCGACCTCAGCGAACGGTTCGACCGCATCGTGTCGGTCGGCATGTTCGAGCATGTCGGGGTCAACCACTACCGCACCTTCTTCGACAAATGCGCGACGCTTTTGAAGCCCGACGGGGTGATGGTGCTGCATTCCATCGGACGTTTCGGCCCGCCGACGGCCACCGCCGCGTTCATCCGCAAGCACATCTTTCCGGGCGGCTACATTCCCGCCCTGTCGGAAGTGCTGCCGGCGATCGAGAAATCCGGGCTGATGACGACCGACGTCGAGATCCTGCGTCTCCACTACGCCGATACGCTGAAACACTGGCGCGAGCGCTTCCTGGCGAACCGAGACAAGGCCAAGGCGATCTACGACGAGCGCTTCTGCCGGATGTGGGAGTTCTATCTTTCCGGCTCGGAGGCGGCCTTCCGCTGGCAGGACCTCATGGTGTTCCAGATCCAGCTGACCAAGAAGAACGACGTGCTGCCGGTGACGCGCGGCTATATCGAGAAATGCGAGAAGGCGCTCAGCATGCATGAGATGGGCCACCGGCGCGAGCAGAAGCGGCAGCCGAGGCCGCGGCGCCGGCGCCGGGTGGAGCCAGGCGAATAGTGCTGCAAATGGGCCATCGGCCGGACGGAAGAGCGGTTCGGGGCTAGACGAAGAACTCCGCCAGCCCCTGGCCAGCGACGAAGACCAGATAGGCGAGCAGGCCAAAATACAGAAGCGTCGCCACGATCATCGCATAGCCGGCGATCACGACAGCGCCGTCGCGCTGCGACATGCCGACCGCCAGAAGCAGGATGGCGAAGGCCGGCAGCGTGTTCGAAAAGGGGATCAGCCCGAGCGGCGCCATCAGGAGCACGCCGCTGAAGACGAGCGCAAGCCCGTTGATGCGGCCCGCCACGGCGCCGTCGGTGATGGCGCCCATGCGCGGCCTGATATAGGCGCCGACCCTTGCCACGACATTGGCCCCCCGCCGCAGGATTCCAGACAGCTTTGCCGCGTCCAGTTCGCGGTCCATCAGCCTGTCGGGCAGCCAGGGCAAGCGGTTCATCGTGATCCCGAGCGAGATCAGGATGATCGCTGCGCCAAAAACGGTGCTCACGCCGGGGATCGAAACCGGGATCAGGAAGGGGATCGTCAGCAGCGCGCAAAGGAACAGCATGCCATGCTCGCCGACCAGGGCGAGCAGACGCCGCAAGGTGATCGTCGGGCCGTCGATCTGCTCGATCGCCCGGCGTAGCGCCTGGTCCAGCGATTCGCGGGCGTCCTGGAATTCGGTCGTCATGGGCTGTCCTTGTAATCAGCAGGCGGAGCTTCGCCAAAGGCTCTGGCATCCGGTCAGGTTGCGCCTCGATGAGATCGGTTCGTGACGCAATCGAACGCGGGGCGCAAGCGGTCGCGGACCGAATCGACAGGCACCGACGGTTGAAAGACGCTCGCCGACGGCGCGGTCTGCCTGCCTGACGCCGCGGCCATCGGGATGGCGTCGCGCCGCGCCCGATCAGCCGATCGTCTCGATCAGGCGCGTCAATTCGCCGAGATGCTCGACCTGTCGGAAGCGCGGATCGCCGGCCGGCGGCTCGACATGCTCGAACACCCAGGTCAGCGGATGCGGCACGAAGACGCCCCAGCTTCCGGCCGCCAGCGCCGGCACGATGTCCGACTTCAGCGAATTGCCAACCATCATGCTTTGCGCCGGACCATTTCCGTGCCTGGCGAAGATGCGCGCATAGGTCGACGCCTGCTTGTCGCTGACGATCTCGACGGCGTCGAAGAAATCGCCCAGTCCGGACTGGGCGAGCTTGCGCTCCTGGTCGAAGAGGTCGCCCTTGGTGATCAGGATGATTCGGTAGGCGCCGGCCAGGCTGTGCAGCGTCTCGCGGGCATGCGGCAGCGTGTCGACCGGGTGCGACAGCATTTCCCGCCCCGCGGCGAGGATCTCGCCGATGACCGATGCGGGCACCCTGCCCTCAGTCACCTCGACGGCCGTCTCGATCATCGAGAGGGTAAAGCCCTTGATGCCGAAACCGTAGTGGCCGATGTTGCGCTTCTCGGCCTCCAAGAGGCGCGCCGACAGATGGTCGGCCTCCACGTAGTCCGCCAGGAGTTCGGCGAAGCGGTCCTGCGTCAATTTGAAGAACTGCTCGTTCTGCCACAGCGTGTCGTCGGCATCGAAGCCGATGGCGGTGAGCGAGGACATCGGTGGTCTCTCCCTGGCGAGCGCCCTCACCTATCGCCTTATCGCTGCCCGGACAACAGCGATGCAAATGTCCGGCCGCGGCGCCGCAGCGTCACCCGCCGCAGCGCCCAGCAGACGCCTGGCGCGCAAATTGTTCTTGTTTTGTCCCCTGCGACTCGCGTAGCCTCGCCGTTCAGGCAGCGTCAATGGCCGCGCGGCCGGAATCGGATTTCTATCCACGGGAAACGATCCGCTGTGAACAACGGGCATCGCCTGGGTTCCGGTAACGATTGGGCAATCTCTGCGCGAACCCTTCTGCTACGGCAGGGCATCGCGGGAAACAGGACGAAATGGCAGAGGCAGCACGAAAATTCGCCGTGGCGGAAACGCCGCTCTATCGGGAGGCGCCGAACAA
>LNFM01015784.1_pt1 | contig 19593 bp, 20 predicted proteins | sample 596031 | NCBI WGS metagenome assembly LNFM01 (sample SAMN04254537, study PRJNA301005) | activated carbon metagenome | isolation source: dual media filters at the Ann Arbor, Michigan drinking water treatment plant | place: USA: Ann Arbor | reverse complement strand
TTGGGGCGGAAGAACAGCTCGTTCTCGACGCCGGCATAGCCGGCGGCCATGCCGCGCTTGATGAAGAGCACGGTCTTGGCCTTCTCGACGTCGAGGATCGGCATGCCGTAGATCGGCGAGGCCTTGTCGGTCTTGGCAGCCGGGTTGGTGACGTCGTTGGCGCCGATGACGAAGGCGACGTCGGCCTGGCCGAATTCCGAGTTGATGTCCTCGAGCTCGAAGACCTCGTCATAGGGAACATTGGCCTCGGCCAGCAGCACGTTCATGTGGCCGGGCATGCGGCCCGCCACCGGATGGATGGCGTACTTCACCTCGACGCCCTCCTTCTTGAGGAGGTCGGCCATCTCGCGCAGCGTGTGCTGGGCCTGCGCCACCGCCATGCCGTAGCCGGGCACGATGATGACCTTGCCGGCGTTCTTCATGATGTAGGCAGCATCGTCCGCCGAGCCCTGCTTGACCGGGCGCGCCTCGACCGCACCACCGGCGCCAGCCGCGGCATCGTCGCCGCCGAAGCCGCCGAGGATGACCGAGAGGAAGCTCCGGTTCATCGCCTTGCACATGATGTAGGACAGGATGGCGCCGGACGAACCGACCAGCGCGCCGGTGATGATCAGCGCCATGTTGCCGAGCGTGAAGCCGATGCCCGCGGCCGCCCAGCCCGAATAGGAGTTGAGCATCGAGACGACGACGGGCATGTCGGCGCCGCCGATCGGAATGATCAGCAGCACGCCGAGCGCAAACGAGACCAGCACGATCAGCCAGAAGACGACATGGCTCTCGGTCTTCAGGAAGATCAGCAGCAGCACGACGAGCGCGATGCCGAGCCCGATGTTGATGCCGTGGCGCTGCGGCAGCATGATCGGCTTGCCGCTCATGCGCCCGTCCAGCTTGAGGAAGGCGATGATCGAGCCGGTGAAGGTGATCGCGCCGATGGCGACGCCGAGTCCCATCTCGAACAGGCTGGCGCCGCTGATGCCGCCCACCTTGCCGATGCCGAAGGCGCTCGGCGCATAGAGCGCCGCCGCCGCCACCAGCACCGCGGCGAGGCCGACGAGCGAGTGGAAGAAGGCGACGAGCTGCGGCATCTGCGTCATCTGGACGCGCTTGGCCATGAAGGCGCCGATGCCGCCGCCGATGGCGATGCCCGCGATGACCAGCAGCCAGCCCGAGAAGCCGGCCGGCGGGAAGAAGACGACCGTGGTGGCGATGGCGATGCCCATGCCGACCATGCCGTAGAGATTGCCCTGGCGGGACGTCGTCGGGTGCGACAGGCCCCGCAGGGCCATGATGAAGAGGACGCCGGCGACGACGTAGAGAAGGGCGGAGAGGTTCGCGGCCATCGGCGCTCAGCCCTTCTTCTTGTACATGGACAGCATCCGCTCGGTGACGAGGAAGCCGCCGAAGATGTTGACCGAGGCGAGGACCAGCGCGAGGAAGCCGAAGATCTTGGCCCAGACCGGGCCGTCGCCCAGCGCAGGCGCCGCCTCGACGCCGACCGCGAGCAGCGCGCCGACGACGATGACCGAGGAGATCGCGTTGGTGACCGACATCAGCGGGGTGTGCAGCGCCGGGGTCACCGACCAGACGACGTAGTAGCCGACGAAGACGGCGAGCACGAAGATGGCGAGGCGGAACACCGTGGGATCGACGAAGCCGCCGGTGGCGGCGCTGGCGCCAGCGGCGAGGCTGTCGGCATGCTGGGCGGCGAGATCGGCGGCCTGCCTGGCCGCAGCGGCGACGGAGCGGGCCTGCTCGAGGGCCTGTTCGGGTGTCGGATTAGCCATTGGTGACGCTCCCCTCGACGGCCGGCACGGGCTCTGTTTCTGGCTTGGGCGCGGGCTTGGCCGCGAAATTCGGGTGGATCACCGCGCCGTCGCGGGTCAGGGCGGTGGCCTTGACCAGCTCGTCGTCCCAGTTCACCGCGACCTTCTTCTCGGCCTTGTCGATCAGCGTCTCGACGAAGGCGAGCAGGTTCTTGGCGTAGAGCTGCGAGGCCGTGGCCGGCAGGCGGCCGGGCACGTTGAGGTGGCCGACGATCTTGACGCCGTGGGGCGTCACCACGACCTCGCCCGGCTTGGCGAGTTCGCAGTTGCCGCCGCGCTCGACCGCGAGATCGACGATCACGGAGCCGGCCTTCATGCTCCCGACCATGGCGGCCGAGATCAGCTTCGGGGCCGGGCGGCCGGGGATCAGCGCGGTGGTGATGACGATGTCCTGCTTGGCGATGTGGCTCGCCGTCAGCTCGGCCTGCTTGGCCTGATATTCCTTGGACATTTCCTTGGCGTAGCCGCCGGCCGTCTGCGCCTGCTTGAACTCCTCGTCCTCGACGGCGAGGAACTTCGCGCCGAGCGATTCGACCTGTTCCTTGGTGGCGGGGCGCACGTCGGTGGCGGTGACGATGGCGCCGAGGCGCCGCGCGGTCGCGATCGCCTGCAGGCCGGCGACGCCGACGCCCATGATGAAGATGCGCGCGGCCGGCACGGTGCCCGCCGCCGTCATCATCATCGGCAGGGCGCGGCCATATTCGGCGGCGCCGTCGATGACGGCGCGGTAGCCGGCGAGGTTGGCCTGCGAGGACAGCACGTCCATCACCTGCGCGCGGGTGATGCGGGGCATGAATTCCATCGCGAAGGCGGAAACCTTGGCCTTGGCGAGCGCCGCGAGCGCGGCCTCGTTGCCATAGGGATCCATCGTCGCGACGACCAGCGCGCCGGCGGGCAGGCCCTTGATCTCGCTCTCGGCGGGGCGACGGACCTTCAGCACGATGGCGGCGCCTGCCAGCGCGGCGGCGGCCGTGGCGGCGATCGACGCGCCCGCGGCCTCATAATCGGCGTCCGAGATGCCCGATGCGAGGCCGGCTCCGGTCTCGACGACGACCTCGGCCCCGAGGCCCTTGAACTTGCGGACGGTCTCCGGCGTCACGGCGACGCGGGTTTCGGCCCCTTGCGTTTCGGCAGGCACGGCGATGCGCATGGCGGCGGAACCTCTCGGGCGCGGGTGCGGGGGGTCAGTGCGAGGCGGGCAGGAGCAGCAGCGCCAGCATCAGCAGCCCGAAGGGAACCGCCGGCGCGCGCCAGCCGATCGACTTCGAGGCGATGCCCACGGCCGTGCCGACCAGCGTCAGCAGCGTGCCGATGATGGCGAAGCCCCAGGCGTGCTTGGTGCCGCCGACCGCGAGGGCCGCGACGATGGCGAGGCAGGCGACCGTCCCGACCTCGGCGAAATGCACGAAGCCCTGATAGGTCCGCTCATGCTCGCGGTAGTCCATCTGCGGGATGTCGGAGGCGGGGTGTCCGTGATCGGCCATGGTCTGATCCCAAGAAAACGCTCGTCGCATGCCTGTAGCGCACCTGCGGGAGGTCGGCAACGGAGGGGCGATCGAGCCCTGCCGCAGCGACAGGGTTCCTGTCGGCGCGGCCCGGCTCTAATGCGACGGAGTGGGTATGTAAATCGATTTAAATCGATTGACGGGCGCTCGCCGAGCGGCTCAGGCGATGATGTCGGGGGTCAGCGCGTCCTCGATCTGCGAGATCCGGTCCTTCAGGTAGAGCTTGCGCTTCTTCAGCCGCTGGACCTGGACCTGGTTGATCGCGCCGACGCGCTCCAGCGCATCGATCGCGCTGTCGAGGTCGCGATGCTCCTCGCGCAGGCGGGCCAGTTCGGTGGTGAAGGCCTCGACCTCTTCCGGGCTCAGTTCAAATCCCATGGCCGTCCCATCATCGCCGCGATTGGCGGCGACTATGGTCAGACGCCGGGCGCCCCGCAAGAGCGAGGGCGGCCGGTGCCTTCGCGGCCTGTGGCATTCATGACGTTGCGGAAAGGCGTTGGTGACGATCACAGAATGTCATGCGTGCCCCGCACGAAACCGCCGCAGACGCGAAGCCGGCTCTATGTCACACTGATTCTGTCAACCGCTCATCAGGAGGATCCAGATGTCGCTGCAGACCCATCTCGTCGAACTCGAACGCAAGCATCGTCAGCTCGAGGAAGCCATCGCCCAGGCCGTGGCCCGCCCCTCGTCCGACGCTCTCACCGTGGTCGAGATGAAGCGAAAGAAGCTGCTGCTGAAGGAGGAGATCGAGCGCGTGCGGCAGACCATGCCGGACCGAACGCTGCATTGAGCGCCGGTCGAGCCCGCGGGCTCGGTCGAGGTTGTGTCGAGATCGTCGCCGGCCCTCGCGGGCCGGCTTTTTTGTGGCCGTGCTCGGCGGGCGTCATCGGGCCGGAACTTCTGCCGGCCGCCCTTGTTGGGGCTGCACCACAGGCAGGATGACGAGACGATGCGGCCAAACCCTGATGCGCACCCGCCCGGGCCTTGCGAAGCCGCTCCGGAGCGGAAGGTTGGCGGTCGACCGTCGCGCCGGCTGCTGCTCGGGCTCCTGGGCTCGACGGGCGTTCTGGCGGCGCTGCCGGCAGCGGGACAGGCGCCGACCAGCGCCCCCAAGGCGAGCTTCGGCTATGCCGATGTGGTGGAGCGCGCGCGCCAGCTCGGCGAGAGGCCCTTCGACGCGGATGCGGCCAGGATCCCCGAATCACTGTCGCAACTGAGCTACGACACCTACCGCGAGATCCGCTTGCGTCGCGACAGGGCCTTCTGGCGCGATGGTGGATCGGATTTCCGGCTGCTGCCCTTCCATCTCGGCTTCCTGCACGACAAGCCGGTGCAACTGCACAGCGTCGCCAACGGCGTGGCGCTGCCGATCCCCTTCACCACGGCGCTGTTCGAATACGGCAAGGTGCCGGTGCCGAAGGGGCTCTCGCCCTCGCTGGGCTTCGCCGGCTTCGCCGTCACCACGACCCTCAACCATCCGACGGTGCAGGACGAGGTGATCTCCTTCCTCGGAGCGAGCTATTTCCGGTTGATTGGACGCGGCCAGCGCTACGGCCTGTCGGCCCGCTCGCTCGCCCTCGACATCGGCGGCGCCTATCCTGAGGAATTTCCGTTCATGCGGGCGCTCTGGCTCGAAGAGCCCGCGCCCGATGCGACCGAACTGGTGATCTACGCGCTGCTCGATTCGCCCTCCGTCACCGGCGCCTATCGCTATGTCGTCCGCCCCGGGGCCACGACGCATGTCGACGTCACCGCCACGATCGTTCCGCGCAAGGTGATCGAGCGGATCGGCATCGCGCCGCTGACCTCGATGTTCCAGGCCGGGGAGGGCGACCTCGCCCAGCGCAGCGACTTCCGGCCCGAGATCCATGATTCCGACGGGCTGATGATGCAGGCCGGCAGCGGCGAATGGATCTGGCGGCCGCTGCGCAACCCGAGATCGCTGCGCATCGCGAGCTTCGTCGACGAGAATCCGCGCGGCTTCGGCCTGATGCAGCGGGACCGGGACTTCGGCAACTACCAGGACCTCGAAGCGCATTACCATGCCCGGCCGGGCTACTGGGTCGAGCCGCAGGGCGAGTGGGGCAAGGGCCGGATCGAGCTGATCGAGATCCCGACCGACAACGAGGCCTTCGACAATATCGGCGCCTGCTGGACGCCGGAGGCGCCGCTTCCCGTCGGCGACCGGGCCCCTGCACCCTTATGCGCAGACGCAGCACAGCTTCGCCGGCTCCGACCTCGAGGACGGGCATGCGCAGGGGCAGGGCAGCAAGCGCTTCATCGTCGATTTCGCCGGTGGCGACCTTGCCTATCATCTCGGCGACCCGGCCCGCGTCGAACTCGCCGTCTCCGTCACGGCAGGCTCGGTCATGACGCAGATCCTGCAGCCCAACCCGGCCGCGGGCGGGTTCCGCGCCATCGTCGACGCCAGCCTGCCCGACGGGCAGACGGGAGAAATGCGGATCTTCCTGCGGGCGCGGGGCCGGACGCTGTCCGAAACCTGGACGAGCACCTGGACCGCGCCCGCCGCGGCTGCCCCGCCTCAGCCGAGCGAGTGAGGCCGAAGGCAGGCGCTCAGAGCGCCTTCGCCATCTCGCGCAGGCGGAACTTCTGGATCTTGCCGGTCGAGGTCTTCGGGACTTCCGTGAAGACCACGGTCTTCGGGCATTTGAACGCGGCCAGATGCTGGCGGCACCAGGCGATGATCTCGGCTTCCGTCGCGGCCTTCCCCGGCTTCAGCTCGACGAAGGCGCAGGGCGTCTCGCCCCATTTCTCGTCGGGACGGGCGACGACGGCGGCGGCCTGGATCGCCGGGTGCTTGTAGAGCGCGTCCTCGACCTCGATCGAGGAGATGTTCTCGCCGCCGGAGATGATGATGTGGGTAGCGCACGCCGAGATCGCCGGTGTGGAACCAGCCGCCCGCGAAGGCGGCCTGCGTCGACTTCGCGTTCTTGAGATAGCCCTTCATCACGACATTGCCGCGCATCATCACCTCGCCCATCGTGGCGCCGTCGCGCGGGACAGGCTGCATGGTCTCGGGGTCGAGCACGTCGAGCCCTTCCAGCGCGGGATAGCGCACGCCCTGGCGCGCCTTCAGCGCCGCCTGCTCGGGCGCCGGCAGCGCATCCCAGGCGTGGTTCCAGTCGTTGACGACGGCGGGGCCGTAGACCTCCGTCAGCCCGTAGAGATGCGTCACCTCGAAGCCGGCCTGCTTCATGCCGGCCAGCACGGCCTCCGGCGGCGGGGCGGCGGCGGTGAAGAAGGCGACCGTCTGCGGGAAGTCGCGGCGCTCCTCGGCGGGCGCGTTGAGCAGGGCGGACATCACGATCGGCGCGCCGCAGAGATGGGTCACGCCATGGTCGGCGAGCGCGTCGTACATCGCCTTGGCGCGGACCTGGCGCAGACAGACATGGGTGCCGGCGACGAGCGAGATCGACCAGGGGAAGCACCAGCCGTTGCAGTGAAACATCGGCAGCGTCCAGAGATAGACCGGATGCCGACCCATCTGGCCCGTGAGGATGTTCGAGGTCGCCAGCAGATTGGCGCCGCGATGATGGTAGACCACGCCCTTGGGGTCGCCGGTCGTGCCGGAGGTGTAGTTCAGCGCGATCGCATCCCATTCGTCGGCGGGCATCTGCCAGTCGAAATCGGGGTCGCCGCCGGCGATGAACGCCTCGTATTCGATCGTGCCCAGCCGCTCGCCGGGGCCGTCATAGACGGGGTCGTCATAGTCGATGACCAGGGGCTTGGCCTTGCACAGCGCCAGCGCCTCCTTGATCGTCTTCGCGAACTCCCGGTCGGTGATCAGGACCTTGGCCTCACCATGATCCAGCGAGAAGGCGATGATCGCGGCGTCGAGGCGGGTGTTGAGCGTGTTGAGCACCGCCCCGCACATCGGTACGCCGTAATGGCATTCGAGCATGGCGGGCGTGTTGGGCAGCATGGCGGCCACCGTGTCGTTCTTGCCGATGCCGTGGCGGGCCAGCGCCGAGGCGAGGCGCCTCGAGCGGGCATAGAATTCGGCATAAGAGCGCCGCAGCGGGCCGTGGATGATCGCGATGTGGTCGGGGAAGACCGAGGCCGCGCGCTCGAGGAAGGGCAGGGGCGTCAGCGGCTGGTGGTTGGCCGGGTTGCGGTCGAGATCGGTGTCGTAGGCGGATGTCGTCATGCGGTGTCCCCTCCCGTTCGGCTTAGCCTCTGCGGGCCTTGACCGTAATCCATCCCTTCGGCCGAGATCGCGCAAGGGGGCACGGGGCGCATCACGTCAGAGCCAGTGCAGCCCCTTCAGCCCGTCATAGGTCAGCTTCAGGCCGACCAGCAGGAGCAGGCTGTAGATGATCCTGTAGAAGCGCTTCACCGGCACCTTCCGGACCAGCCAGACGCCCGCCATCGTCGAGACGATGGCGACCGGCAGCAGCGCCAGCGACGCCGTGAGGTTCGCCGTCGTGAACTGGCCGAGCGCGATGTAGGGGAAGACCTTGATGACGTTGATCAGCGCGAAGAAGATCGCGCCGGTGCCGACGAAGACGGCCGGCGGCAGCCGCAGCGGCATGGTGTAGATCTGGTAGGGCGGCCCGCCGGCATGGGCGATCATGCTGGTGAAGCCCGAGAGGGCGCCCCAGAACGTGCCCTGCGGATAATTCGACCGTGTCGGCGGCAACTCCGCCTTGCCGCCGGAGACGAGATTGCGCAGCGCGAAGACGACCGAGATCAGCCCGACCGCGAGAACGACGGCGCCGTCCGCCACCCGCGCGGCCAGGAGATAGCCCGCGAAGATGCCGAGCGCGGCGCCGGGCAGCAGCGTCGCCAGCGTGCGGCGGTCGAAATCGCGGCGGTAGGACCAGACGGTGACGACATCCTGCGACATCAGCACCGGCAGCATGATCGCGGCCGCCGTCACCGGCGAGACGACCTGCGCCATCAGCGGCAGCGACAGCAGCCCGAGCCCCGAGAAGCCGCCCTTCGACAGCCCCATCAGGATGACCGCCGGCACCATGGCGGCGAAGAAGGCGGGGTCGAGCAGCATGATCGGGAGGGGTCCGAAAGGCGAAGGGCGGCGCTTGCGCCAGATCAACCGTGGCATCTCCCGAAGCGCGGTAGAAGATCAAGGGCGCAGGGGCGCCATGTGCGAAAGTCGCTCTCGACGGCGCGCCGCGCCTCTGTGAAGGGATGGCGACAACAAAAAAGCAAGGGGAGGGTGCCATGACGGAGCAGGGCCGCTACGGCGAGGTCTATGGGCGCTGGCAGGCTGATCCGGAGGGGTTCTGGGCGGAGGCCGCCCGGGCGATCGACTGGATCTCGCCGCCGCAGCGCATCTTCGATGCTGCCCAGGGCGCCTATGGCCGCTGGTTCCCCGACGCGACCTGCAACACCTGCTTCAACGCGCTCGACCGGCATGTGCGCGACGGGCGCGGCGAGCAGCCGGCGCTGATCCATGACAGCCCGGTCACCGGCACCAAGAGCGTCTTCACCTATGCGCAGATGCTGGACGAGGTCGGGGCGCTCGCGGCGGTGCTGCAGGACCTCGGCGTCGGCAAGGGCGACCGTGTCGTCCTCTACATGCCGATGGTGCCGGAGGCGGCCTTCGCCATGCTCGCTTGCGCCCGCATCGGCGCGGTGCATTCGGTCGTCTTCGGCGGATTTGCGGCCAAGGAACTGGCGACGCGCATCGAGGATGCGACGCCCAAGGTCATCCTGGCCGCGACCTGCGGCATCGAGCCCAGCCGCGTCGTCGAATACAAGCCGCTGCTCGACCTGGCGATCGAGCTCTCCGCGCACAAGCCGCAGACCTGCCTGATCCTGCAGCGGCCGCAGGTCGAGGCGTCGATGCACGCCACCCGCGACAAGAACTGGCGCATGCTGGTCGCAGCCGCCAAGGCGCAGGGGCGACGGGCCGAATGCGTCCCCGTCGCGGCGACCGACCCGCTCTACATCCTCTACACCTCCGGCACGACGGGTAAGCCCAAGGGCGTGGTGCGCGACAATGGCGGCCACATGGTCGCGCTGAAGTGGACGATGGACAATCTCTACGGCGTGAAGCCGGGCGAGGTGATGATCACGGCGTCGGATGTCGGCTGGGTCGTCGGCCACAGCTACATCGTCTACGCGCCGCTGATCCAGGGCGCGACCTCGGTGCTCTATGAGGGCAAGCCGGTGGGCACGCCCGATGCCGGCGCCTTCTGGCGGCTGATCGCCGAGCACAAGGCGGTCGTGCTGTTCACGGCGCCGACCGCCTTCCGCGCCATCCGCAAGGAGGATCCGCAGGCGACGCTGCTGCCGGCCTATGACCTTTCGCGGTTCCGGGCGCTGTTCCTGGCGGGCGAGCGGGCCGATCCCGACACGCTGGTCTGGGCACAGGACATCCTGAAGGTGCCGGTGATCGACCATTGGTGGCAGACCGAGACCGGCTCGCCGATCGTCGGCAATCCGATCGGGCTCGAACTGCTGCCGGTGAAGCCGGGCTCCCCGACGGTGCCGATGCCGGGCTATGACGTGCAATGCGTCGACGAGGGCGGGCGGCCGGTGCCGGCCGGCACGATGGGCGCGATCGTGATCAAGCTGCCGCTGCCGCCCTGCGCCCTGCCGACGCTGTGGCAGGCCGACGAGCGCTTCGTCGAATCCTATCTCGCGGCCTTCCCGGGCTTCTACAACACCTCGGATGCCGGCTTCATCGACGCCGACGGCTATGTCTTCATCATGGGGCGCACCGACGACATCATCAATGTCGCCGGCCATCGCCTCTCGACGGGCGGCATGGAGGAGGTGCTGGCCTCTCATCCGGCGGTGGCGGAATGCGCGGTCGTGGGCATCCGCGACACGATCAAGGGCGAGCAGCCCTGCGGCTTCGTGGTGCTGAAATCCGGCATCACCCAGAGCCCCGACGCCGTCGAGCGCGAACTGGTGGCGCTGGTGCGCGAGAAGATCGGCCCGGTCGCCGCCTTTCGGTTGGCGCTGACGGTCGGGCGGCTGCCCAAGACGCGCTCCGGCAAGATCCTGCGCGCGACGATGAAGAAGATCGCCGATGGCGAGGACTACGCCATGCCGGCGACGATCGAGGACCCCGCCGTGCTCGACGAGATCGGTCTGGCGCTGAAGGCGAAGGGGCTGGGGTAGGGCGCGGGCGCGGATCGCCGGGCTAGAAGCCGATGGTCGCGCCGTTCCACCGGAGCAGGCGCTGCGGCAACTCCAGCCGCATCAGATCCTCGCCGATGATCAGCGGCCCGGCATAGCCGCTCGCGCGAATTTCCTCGGCAAGCAGTGCGGTATCGGCTCCTGCGCGCCAGGTCGCCCACCACCTGCGGCGTCATATGGTAGCTCTTCACGGCTGCGACGGTGGCGGCCGTGCGGATGCCGGCGACGACCGGCATCTGGCTCTCGACATAGACTTCGCTGACGAGCAGATCGCAATTCTCGGCGGCCTGCTCGAGGGTCGGGGTGAGGCGGGTGTCCCCGGAGAAAACGATCCGGCTCGTGCCGTCGCTCAGCGTCAGCCCGAAGGCCGGCTCCACCGGCTTGTGGTCCACCAGGAACGCCGTCACCGAGAGGCCCTGGAGTCCGGCGACCGGTCCCGCCTGCAGTTCCTCGAAGACGACGTCGAGGCCGCTGGCATCGGGACGCTGCTCGAAGGCGATGCGCAGGCGGCGCTCGCGCGCGAAGGCCTCGTACTGGTCCCGCAGATTGGCCAGTGCGGGGGCCGGCGCCAGCACGCGCCAGGGGCGGTTGCGGCCCTGGTGCCAGGAGGAGATGACGAGCTGATAGAAGTCGACCAGATGGTCGGAATGCTCGTGGGTGACGATGAGCAGGTCGATGTCGGCGCCGCGATGGCCGCTCGCCACGAGCCGTTGGCTGACACCCGAACCGCAATCGATCAGCAGCTTGCAGCCGCCGGCCTCGACGAGATGGGAGGGACCGGCGCGCCGCAGGCTGACAGGCGGCGCGCCGGTTCCCAGAAAGGTGAAGGCTAGTCCGGCACTCATTCCGGCAAGGTGTCAGCGCGAGCCGTTCTCGGCAAGCCGCAGACGCCTCAGGCCTCGTCGTCCTCGTCGACCGGACGCTTCATCTGCTTGAGCTTGGCGAAGACGGAGTCGACGTCGATCGCCGCCTCTTCCTCGCGCTTGGGCTTGCCCATGTCGGCGAAGGTCTGGCTCAGCGGCGCGGGCTCCGGCGCCGTGGTCTCCTCGGCCGGCAGCAGCGTCGAGCCGATCTCGGCAACCATGGCCGGGCGGTCCTTGGCGGCGCGGCCGACTTCGAAGTCGAGGTCGATCTGCGAGCACAGGCCGAGGCTGACCGGATCGATCGGCGAGAGCGTCTGGGCGTTCCAGTGGGTGCGGTCGCGGATCTGCGCGATCGTCGACTTGGTCGTGCCGATCAGGCGGATGACCTGCGCGTCCTTGAGTTCGGGGTGGTTGCGCAGCAGCCAGAGAATGGCGTTGGGCCGGTCCTGCCGCTTCGAGACGGGGGTGTAGCGCGGGCCCTTCGTCTTCTTCATCTCGGGCACCTTCACCTTGCGCTCGGCGAGCTTGAGGTGATGGGCGGGGTTGGCGGCGGCGCGCTCGAGCTCCTCGCGGGTCAGCTGCCCGGAGTTGATCGGGTCCAGCCCCTTGATGCCGGCCGCGACCTCGCCATCGGCGATGCCGCGCACCTCGAGCGGGTGGAGTTTGCAGAACTCGGCGATCTGCTCGAAGGTCAGGGACGTGTTCTCGACCAGCCAGACCGCGGTGGCTTTCGGCATCAGCGGGGGTAACGACACGGGCTGTCTCCTGGAATCTCGGAATCCGGCGCTCGGCCGGGGCAACGTCGCGGACAATAGCTCTCGGGCGCCGACCGGCCTCTTCGGCCGGCCATCCAAATCATCGACGATGAACAGGATGGCCGGCTTATAGGGGAGGCGGGGGCTCCTGTCCAAGAAAAAGAGCCGGCGAGATGCCTCGCCGCGGCGGTGGCGTGGGTCGCCCGCGGGGCGTAATCTGCCGTGATCGCCACGCGGGCGATCGTGGAGAGGAGGCGCCGATGTCGCTGTTTTCCGATGATGATCGGCCCAAGCCGAAGCCCGTTCACGAAATCGGGCAGGACCTGTCGATGCTGTCCCTGGCCGAGATCGACCTGCGGGTGGCGGCGCTCCAGGCCGAGATCGAGCGGCTGGCGGAGGCGCGGGTGAAGAAGGCCGCCTCGCGCAGCGCCGCCGACGCCTTCTTCCGGAAAACCGATTGAAAACACGGCAGCCGGCCGCGTCGTTAAGGGGCTCTTAACGATTCCAAAGTATGAATCGCATCATCCAGTTTGTCTGGATGCGAGTGGCTCCTGCCCGCTCTGTTTGACGCCTCCCTGTTGACCTTCGAGCCGCCTCCGGGCGGCTCTTTTTTATGGTCTGTACCCGCGTTAAGGTTAACCACACCTTACCGACGCGGCGCCTGCCCATCGGCGCTATCCTTGCGACATCGGCGGCATGAGCCGTGACGCGTGCCATGCGGACACGGTGTTGTGCCGATGGGAGACAAGGCCATGAACGACCTGCTGATCCGCGAGCCCGCCAACGCCGACGGCGCGATCTCCTTCGCGCGCGGCTTCGTGAAGTCCGATGCCTTCATGGTGCTGTTCCGCGAGGGGATGGGGCTGGTCGAGAACACCGCCGCCTATCTCGACGGCGAGGGCCGTACCCAATCCGCGGCGCTGCCGCGCGAGGTCGCGCTCAGCTATGCGACCGAGAGCATGCGGCTGACGACGCGGCTGATGCAGATCGCCTCCTGGCTCCTGGTCCAGCGCGCCGTCGCCGAGGGCGAGATGACCGCCGAACAGGCGCGCGCCGAAAACGCCAAGGTCCGCATTCCCGAGACCGGCGTGTCGGGCACGCCCGCCGAGCTGGAGCGCCTGCCGCAGGGCCTGAGCGACCTCATCGCCCATTCCTTCCGGCTGCAGGCCCGCATCCGCCATCTCGAGGGCCAGATGAACGCGGCCGCTCCGGCCGAGAAGGCCAATCCGGTCCAGGACCAGCTCGCCAGCCTGCACGCCCGCCTCGGCCTCGCGCTCTGATTTCGCCGCGCGGCCGATCGCCGCGCCGGGATGCGCTCCAAAACGAAACGGCCCGGTCGAAAGACCGGGCCGTTCTTGATTCAGATCAGCGCGGGCGGGCGCACCCGCCGGCAGATCACTTCTTGCCGAGCGAGCCGATCGCGGAGAAGCGCGAGTTGAAGCGCGAAACGCGGCCGCCACGGTCGAGCATCTGCTGCGAGCCACCGGTCCAGGCCGGATGCGTCGTCGGGTCGATGTCGAGGTTCAGCGTGTCGCCCTCCTTGCCGAGCGTCGAACGCGTGAAGTATTCCGTGCCATTGGTCATGACGACCTTGATGGTGTGGTAGTCGGGGTGGATGCCGGTCTTGGCCATGGCTAAATCCTCAAACGTCGAAAACGGGCGTGGTCGACAAGCAGGCAAGCCTGCCCGGCCCGTCGAAAAATTCGTATGAGCCTGTCGTGAAGTCGCGTGCACATATCTCAGCCGGGCCGACAGCGCAAGCAGAACAGGACAAAGACGCGTGCCCGCAGCCGAAAAAGACAACACCAAAGCACGGCCCGACTTCCGCTCCCTGGCGTCCTTCTGGCCCTATGCGCTGAGATATCGCAAGCGGATCGCGCTCGCGCTGCTGGCCCTCGTCATCGCCTCGGCGGCGACGCTGGCGCTGCCGGTGGCGGTGCGGCGGGTGATCGATGTCGGCTTCTCCGGCGGCGAGCAACAGCTCGCCAACAGCTATTTCGTCCTGCTGATCGGCGTGGTCGCGGTGCTGGCGCTGGCGAGCTCGGCGCGGTTCTACCTCGTCATGACGGTGGGCGAGCGCATCGTCGCCGATCTGCGCGCCGACGTCTTCGCGCATCTGACGCGGCTGGAGCCCGCCTTTTTCGATTCGAGCCGGGCGGGCGACCTGGTCTCGCGGCTGACCGCCGACACGACGCAGATCAAATCGACCTTCGGCTCGACGGCCTCGATCGCGCTGCGCAACGTGATCATGACGATCGGCGCGCTCTCCCTGATGATCGCGACCAGCCCGCAGCTCGCGGCCATCGTGATCGGCGCGATCCCGCTGATCGTGCTGCCGCTGGTGTTTTCCGGGCGCTCGGTGCGCCGGCGCGCCCGTGCGGCGCAGGACCGGCTCGCCGATGCCTCCGCCTTCGCCTCGGAAGCGGTGGGCGCGATCCGCACCATGCAGTCGTTTGGGGCGGCGCGGCAGACGGCGGCCCGCTTCGGCCAGGCCTCGGACGAGGCCTATGGCGCCTCGCGCGCCGCGACCGCCTCGCGCGCGCTGCTCTCGGGCGTGGCGATCTTCCTGGTCAGCGCCAGCGTGGTCTGGGTGCTGTGGACGGGCGCGACGGAGGTCTTCGAGGGGCGGATGAGCGGCGGGCGGCTGTCGCAGTTCCTGCTCTATGCCGTGCTGGCGGCGAGTTCGCTCGGCCAACTCTCGGAGGTCTATGGCGACGTCTCGGCGGCGGCCGGCGCCGCCGGGCGGCTCGGCGAGATCCTCGCCCTGAAGCCGGCCATCGCCGCCCCGCCGAACCCGGCGCCGATGCCGGAGCCGGCGCGCGGCGAACTCGCCTTCGAGGGCGTCTCCTTCAGCTATCCCGGCCGCAGCGTCCAGGCGCTGTCGGACCTGACCTTCTCGGTGCGGGCCGGCGAGCGGGTGGCGCTGGTCGGGCCCTCGGGCGCCGGCAAGAGCACCGTGCTGCAGCTGGCGCTGCGCTTCTACGATCCGGCCGCCGGGCGCGTCGTGGTCGACGGCATGGCCGGGCCGCAGGTCGATCCCGAGGCCTGGCGCCAGCGCTTCGCGCTGGTGCCGCAGGAGCCGACCGTCTTCGGCGTCTCGGTGCGCGACAACATCGCCTATGGCCGGCCCGAGGCGACGCTGGCCGAGGTCGAGGAGGCGGCGCGGCTGGCGGCGGCCGACGGCTTCATCCGGGAGCTGCCACAGGGTTACGATACGGTCGTCGGCGAGCGCGGCGTGACGCTCTCGGGCGGGCAGCGGCAGCGGCTGGCGATCGCGCGCGCGGTGCTGAAGGACGCGCCGATCCTGCTGCTCGACGAGGCCACGAGCGCGCTCGATTCCGAGAGCGAGCGGGCGGTGCAGGATGCGCTCGACGCGCTGATGAAGGGCCGCACCACGCTGGTCGTGGCGCACCGCCTCGCCACCATCCTCTCCGCCGACCGCATCCTGGTGATGGAGGACGGCCGCGTCGTCGAGGAGGGCACGCATGCCGAACTCAAGGCCCGCGGCGGGCTCTATGCGCGGCTGGCGGCGCTGCAGTTCGGGCTGGAGGCGGCGTAAAGGCGGGAGGGGCGGCGGTTCACAGCGGCCGGCTCAGACCGCGTCCGCAGGCCGCGTTGCCGAAACAGGCCATGACGGCGGCGTCGAGTTGGGATGAGCGCTGTCCGTCGAGCACCACATCGGGCATCCCATTGTGGCGCAGGAAGATCTGAAGCCGGAGAATCGCCCTGATGCCGCCCTTGTCGAGGACATAGGCGACGTCCTTCATCGCATCCTCCCCGCGGCCGGCAGACGCCAGCAGCATCGCCCGCTGATAGGTCAGCCGTCCGAAGTCCTGATCCTCCACGGGCATTCGGTAGGGCCCGCCCGGCGGGCCGATCAGCTTGTCGAGGTCAGCGAGCGCCTCGTCGGTCTTGCCGGCGCCGATCTTCGCGAGCACGCGGATGGTCAGCGTGGTGGGGTCTTCGGGACGTGACTGCTGCACGCGGTCGGCATCTGCGACCGCGGCTTCCAGGCGGTTCTGCCGGAGATGCAGAGCGGCCCGGGTTTCCCGTGCCCTGACATTGCCGGCGTCGCGAACGGCGACATCGAGATCCGCGATCGCCTTGTCGCTCTGGCCGAGGGCGATCAGGATCGAGGCGCGAATCCAGCGGGCGTCCGGATCGTCGGGCATCGCCGCCAAGGCGGTCTCGATCTCGCGCAGTGCTTCCGGCAAGCGCCGCATCTGCAGATGCAGATAGGCGAGCGAACTCCTGACCAGGGCGTTGTCGGGAGCGGTCTTGATGGCCGCGTCCAGATCCTGCTGCGCGCCCTTGGGATCGCCCATGCTGAGCCGAAGGCGGGCGCGGAAATGCAGCGCTTCGACGGCGGTCGGCTCGGCCGCGATCGCCTTGCCGAGTTCTTCCTTGGCCGCATCCAGCCGCACGAGCGCGAGCAGCTTGCGCGCGCGCTCGAAACGGGCGGCCGCCGCCGTCGCGGCTGGAAGGCCGGTCGTGTCCAGGGCGGGCGGATCGCAGGCGCCCTGGTGCTGGGCGAGGCCGCCAGCGTCGCAGGTCGCTCCGCCCATCATGCGGAACGGTCCGGACAAGCCTGCATCGTTTGCCGCAGCGCAGGGCAAGGCGGCCAATATGAGAAACAGCCACAGAAGGGCAAGGCGCTTCATGACGGTCACCGCTCCCGGCACGCAGGATCGAGCGAGCAGGCCTTGAGTGCGTCCCGGAGCAGGGGCGTCATCTCCGTCGGAGGCTGTCGACTGGGGAAGTAGCCGGCCATCTGGAGGCGGTCGAGATGCTTTGGAATGAGCGACGGGTCGCGATCCAGGGCCGTGGTGAAATCGGCGAAGGCTTCGTCGAAGCGCCCGAGTTGCGTCAGCGCATTCCCACGGATTTCGTAGGCTACCGCCTCGCTATCGTCGATGACGATGGCTCGCTCCGAGGCTTCCAGGGCATCTGTCGATCGCTTGAGGCGAAGCAACAATTCGGCTCGGGCTGAATGGAACCAGGCTTGATGCGATTGGGTGTCGACCAGCCTGTCAAAGTCGCGCAGCGCATCGGTTTCACGGCCAACCTTGCCGAAGAGAAAGGTAGCCCGGGCAAGATAAGATTGAGGCCCTTCCTTGTAGGCGACGGCCGCGTTCAGATCCGCCTCCGCTTCGGCGGTTTGGCGGCGGGCATTGAAGAGTTTCGCCCGCTCTTCCAGAGCGACGATGTGGAAATCTTCGGGCAGGCCGTCGCGGCCGCGGTAGCTGACGCGGTTGAGGCTCTTGCGCGGCAAGGCCACCAGCGCGTCGGCATCTTTGAAGGCCTCCTGCCAGCGACCGAGTTCCGCATAGGCTCGCAGCCGGAAAAGCAGCCCGAAAGGTTGCTTCGGATCTATCCTGAGGGCCTTGTCGAGCAGCTTGAGCCCATCGGGCTGGCCGGACTCGATCATCAGATTCCCGATGCTGACCAAGGCACGCGTATTCCGTTCGTCGAGTTGGAGCGCGGTTTGCAGATCGGCGACGCCGCCTTCGAAATCGGTACGGTTGAAACGGGCGCTGGCCCTGCTGGCATAGAGGTCGCCGTTCTTCGGCTGCAGCACGATTGCGGCCTCGTAATCTTGAAGAGCGAGTTGTGCCGCGCCGGTACGGTCGCGCCCCTTTCCACGGATGTGCAGGGCTTCGGCCCGCGCTTTGGGGCTGAGCTTGGCGGTGTCGAGGCGTGCGCTGCAGGGGGCCTCCACCGAGGCCGGATCGGTCTCCATCCGCTCGACCGTGCAGAGATTTGGGCTGCGCGCCCAGGCAGGCGCGGCCATGACGCCCAGCAGACCTGCCAACAACATGGGAATGGAAAGCGGCAGAGCCATCGCCGGAGGTCTCCCTGGGGTCGATGTCCTCCTTAGGCGATGTCGCTCTAATGCCAGGTCAAGGTGAACGCTAAAGGCGATGTCGCGCGGTTTACGAAGCCGCAATGATCGGCATTTGAGGCCTTCTCCGACGGTATCCTCGCCATGGGCCCCTGGTGATGGAGGACGGCCGGGTCGTCGAGGAGGGCACCCATGCCGAGCTCAAGGCCCGCGGCGGGCTCTCTACGCGGCTGGCGGCGCTGCAGTTCGGGCTGGAGGCGGCGTGAGCGCCGCCTCGGGGGCCCGCGCTCAGGAGGTCAGGTTGATCGTGTACTTGCCGGCGTTGGGCACCGTGCCCTTGAAGCCGACGCTGCGCTCGCCCGCGGCGCAGGTGCCGCCGACGATCTCGCGGGTGATGGCGCGCGAGGGCACGCAGAAGGTCTTGTCGACGCCTGACTTGCCCGGCCAGTGATAGGTCCGGCCCTCCTTCTCGGCATAATAGTAGAACAGCGCGGTGTTCCAGCGCGCGACGCTCTTGCAGCCTCCGGCGGGAATCGTCTGCCAGGCGGTCAGCGTCCATTTCTTGGTCGTCTGGGGGACATGGGCCAGCGCGGTGAAAATCTTCGAGCCGGTCTTGTTGCAGAAGACGATCTCGCTCTGCTGCTGCTGCTGCGCGAGGGCCGGCGTGCCGACCGACATCACGGCGGCAACGGCCACCAAGGCTGCAATCCTCATCAAATTCCCCTGCCCATCAAAGCTCAGTCCCGCGCGCATCTGACTTCCGCAGGGGCAGTTTTGTCAAACGCCGTCGGGGGGATCCGTCCAGGGGGCTGCGCGCCGGGTTCCGGCGCCTCAGAGTCCGTGCGTGCGCGGATAGGCGCTGGGTTGCGGCGAGGTCCAGCCGGTGAGCCGTTCCGGCTCGGTGCGGAAGATCTCGACCTTGAGCGGGTAGCAGGCGGCGACGTCGCTGGAATGGGTCGTGCTGCAATCGCCGCCGGGGCAGGCCGAGAGCGCGCCGAGCAGGTCGATCTCGGCGAAGAACTCGAGGAAGTCGCCGGGGCGCACCGGGCTCGCCTTCATGAAATACTGATGCGTGTCGCGGGTGAAGCCGGTGCACATGAAGACGTTGAGCACGTCGTGGACATGCATCTCGGCCTCCTTCACCGGCAGCCCCGTCGCCTTCGCCAGAGCCCGCGTCAGGTTGGAATGGCAGCAATGGTCGTAGTCGCTGCCCGAGAGCAGGCGGTTGGTGTAGGGGTCGCAGCGCGTGCCGATGACGTCATGGATGCCGCCGCCATCCTCGTCCCAGCCATACCAGGCCAGCGTGTCATGGGTGATCGTGGCCATGGGCCGCAGGCAAGGCATGCTGCTCCAGAGCCGGTCGCCGGTCGAGACATGGGTGGCGTGGAGCTGGCGGGTCTTGCCGCTGAAGAAGCGCTCGGAGAGGTCGTGTGCGTTCCAGAGGTTGAGATCGCCGACCTGCGGGCCGTCGACGCCGATGATCCGGAAGAAGTGGCCGGCGGGGACCTGGAAGGCCTCGGCATCGCGGGGGGCGACGAGAACCTCGTCGATCTTCGTCAGATGCTGCCGGGCCCGTGCCATCATCGCCATGTCGGGCTTCGGCAGGCTCTCGACGGGGTAGCAGACGGTCAGGGGTCTGGCGCGGCGCTGCGCGGCGTCGGCGGGCTCGGC
>LNFM01011176.1_pt1 | contig 19593 bp, 20 predicted proteins | sample 596031 | NCBI WGS metagenome assembly LNFM01 (sample SAMN04254537, study PRJNA301005) | activated carbon metagenome | isolation source: dual media filters at the Ann Arbor, Michigan drinking water treatment plant | place: USA: Ann Arbor | reverse complement strand
CGCGAGGTCATGGGTGCCGAGGGTGACGTAGCCGATCATTCTTGTTCTCCGTGTGAGTCGCTGGCGGGGCCAGGGGGCCGGATTCTAGGGTGGGGTCCGGTGCCATCCGTCGCATTTCGTCGCGCGACGGGCCGGGCGCTGGGATCGGGCCTGCGACGGGCAGCCGTCCGGACGAATCGACGCAGGCGGCGATGAAATGCACGCAGCGCGGATGAACGGATCGAGCCGCCGGTCGGCGCGCTCGATCCGCTGCACCCCGCTCAGACCGCGCTCTGGCGATTCATCGCAATCCGCTCGCGCCGGGGTGGGCCGCTGCCTAAAGTGCACTCCATCGACAACGCACTGCCCCCACCCAAAGGACCTAGCCATGACGAACGCCACCTACACCGCCCGCCCCGCCGCCGCCCGCGTCGCCTCGTTCTTCCTTGCCGTGCTGGTCAGCGCCGGCGTGCTTGGTGCCACGGTCGCCGGCATGCAGCCGCGCTACGACGGCGCCGCCCCGCAGGTGGTGGCCCTGGAGGCGGTGACCGTGACCGCCAGCAAGGCGAACTGAGCGCACGCCCGTCGCCAGACGGGCGGCGCTGCGTCCGGTCCCCGCGGCGTCGTCCGTGCGGCGACAGCGAAAGCAGCATCGAACAGCCCGGCTTCGGCCGGGCTGTTCGTTTTCCGGACGCGCCCCTTGGCCGTCCGACGCCGCAGTCCACCGCCGATCAACGCTGCCCCGCGGCGCAAAGCGCGGTTGCGGTCGACCGGGGCACGACGGTTGCCGTGCTGGTCGATCCGTTGCGGAGGTGGTGCCATGAAACGAGCAAGTCAGTCAGGGCTGGGCAGTCTTTTCCTTGGCGCCGGTGCGCTGCTGATGTACCTGCTCGATCCGGAGCAAGGTCGCCAGCGCACGGCCCGGTCGCGCGACAAGTTGGCGCGTCTGGCGCGGCGCGGCAGCGGTGCCGGCACCGCCGGGGTGCGCGATCTGGGCAATCGCGCGGGCGGGCTGTTCGCGCAATTGCGCGGCACGCTGCGCGCGGCCATGGGTCGGGACCGTCCCCACGACGAGCTGCTCGCCGAGCGCGTGCGCTCACAACTGGGGCGACTGAGTTCGCATCCGCGCGCGGTCGACGTGACGGTGAACGATGGGCACGTCACGCTGCGCGGCGCCGTGCTGATGAGTGACGAAGACGCACTGGTGCGCGGCGTGCAGGCGGTGCGCGGCGTACGCGGGGTGGAAAGCGATCTGCAGATTTATCAGTCAGCCGAGGGCGTGCCGCAACTGCAGGGTGGACGCGAGCCCGCCTTCGCGCAGGCGCTGCAGGAGAGCTGGTCGGCCGAGGCGCGCCTGCTGGCGCTGGCCGCGGGCGGCACCGGCGCGGTCTGGGGCCTGCGCCATGGCGGCGTCAGCGGCCTGATCGGCAGCGGCGCGGGCATCGCGCTGGCGTTGCGTGCGCTCACCGATCGGCCGCTGGCGCGGCTCGTCGGTCGCAGCGGGCGCAACGGCATCGAGGTCGAAAAGTCGATCCACATCGACGCGCCGTGCGAGCGAGTGTTCGACCTGTGGTCGAACTACGAGAATTTCCCGCACTTCATGTCGATGGTCGAGGAAGTGCGCGCCCTCGATGACCGTCGTTCGCACTGGGTGGTCAAGGGACCGGCCGGCACCCGAGCTGACCGAGAGCGTCCGCCCCGAACTGCTCGCCTGGCGCAGCGAACCCGGCGCGCCGGTGCAGCATGTGGGCTCGGTGCGGTTCGAGGAGGTCGACGGCGGCACCCGTGCGACCGTGCGGATGTCGTACGACCCGCCCGGCGGCATGTTCGGACACGCCGTGGCCACCCTGCTGGGCAGCAACCCGAAGCAGGAGCTGGACGCCGACCTGATCTGCATGAAGGCGTTCATCGAAACCGGCGTGCCGGATCGGCGCGCGCGCGCAGGCGCTGCGGACAACAAACCCACGTCAGCGCAGCCGGGTCTGTAGCTGCGCCCACCGGGCGCGTTGGCGCATCAGCGCGCCGGCTTGGCCTTGGCCTTGAACGGCTTGCTGGCCGGCTTGCCAGCGGCGGCCTTGCTCTTGGGAACGTAGGCGCCTGTGTCCTTGGCGGCGTAGGTCGGCTTCTTGAACTCGCCGGTTGCCTTGAACGGCGGCTTGCCCTTGTAGGTCAGCTTGCCCTTGGGGCTGGCGGGTTCGGCCGCGGGCTTGGGCTGGTCGCGCCGCACGGTGACCCGCTGGCCGCGCAACGAGGTGCTGCGCAGCGCACGCACCGCGTCCTCGGCAATCGCATCCGACACCTCGACCAGCGAGAAGCGGTCCTCGATCTCGATCGCGCCGATCTCGCGCGAACTGACGTTGGCCTCGTTGGCGATGGCGCCCACCAGATCGGCCGGGCGCAGCCCGGCATCGCGTCCGGCGCCGACGAAGATGCGCACCATGGTCTGGCCGCTCGTTGGACCCCGGCGCTTGGCCGCGGCGGCAGCGCCGTCACCGGCGGCGCGATGCATGTTGCGCTCCGCCGGGGCGGCGCGGTCGACCGGGCGTTCGTGCCGTTCGACACGCTCGCCCCGTTCGGCCCGGTAGCTGTCGCGCGGCGCTGCGCGTGCCGCGTCACGGCCTGCGTAGCCGCCGGTGGCCGGCTTGGCCCACTTGCCCGCCGGCGCGCGCATGTCCGCCGTGGGAATGTGCTCGTCGTCCGTGGTCGCATCGCCCTGCTGCGCCTGGTGGGCGAGCTTGACCGCGGCCGCGGCGACATCGAGCGGATCGAACTCGCTCGCCAGCGCATCGGCCACCACGCGGTAGCTGTCGAGTTCGCCTTCCTCCAGCGCCGCGCGCAGCGCGCCGCGCGTGAGATCGAGCCGGCGCGCGCGCACGTCCATCGGCGTGGGTACGGTGGCGACGTCGATCTTCTGCTTGGTCAGCTGCTCGATGTTGCGCAGCAGCCGGTGCTCGCGCGGCTCGGCCAGCGTGATCGCCACGCCTTCGCGCCCGGCGCGGCCGGTGCGGCCAATGCGATGCACGTAGCTTTCGGGCGAGGCCGGCACGTTGAAGTTGACCACGTGCGACAGGTGATCGACATCGAGCCCCCGCGCCGCCACGTCGGTGGCGACCAGCAGGTCGACGCCGCTGGCGCGCACTCTTTTCATCACGCGGTCGCGCTGGTCCTGCGACAGGCCGCCGTGCAACGACTCGACCTGGAAGCCGCGCCCGCGCAGTTTCTCGGCCAACTCGTCGACCTCGGTGCGGGTGCGCGCGAACACCAGCGCCAGCGTGGGCGACTCCAGGTCGAGCACGCGGCCGAGCGCGGCCACCTTGTGGGCCCGCTGCACGATGTACGCGGTCTGGCGCACGCGCGGGGCCGCACCCTTGAGCGTCTTCTCGGAGGCGATCTGCACGCGAACCGGATCGTTCAGGTGCTTGTTGGCGATGGCCGAGATGCGCGGCGGCAGCGTCGCCGAGAACAATGCGGTCTGCCGCTGTGCCGGGGCGGCATCCAGGATCAGCTCGATGTCCTCGGCGAAGCCCATGTCGAGCATCTCGTCGGCCTCGTCGAGCACCACGGTCTGCACGCGATCGAGCACCAGCGTGCCGCGGCGGATGTGGTCGAGCGCGCGGCCTGGGGTGGCCACCACCACGTGCACGCCGCGCCGCAGCGCCTGCGCCTGGCGGCTGAACTCGGCGCCGCCGTAGATGGGCAGCACCACCGCACCGAGCTTGGCGCCGTAACTGTGCAGCGCCTCGGCAACCTGGATCGCCAGTTCGCGGGTCGGTACGAGCACCAGGCCGGCGGCCTGCGCCGGCGTCTTCTGGCTGGCCAGGATCCGCTGCAGCAGCGGCAAGGCGAAGGCGGCGGTCTTGCCGGTGCCGGTGGCGGCCTGGCCGAGCAGATCGCGCCCTTCGAGGAGCGGCGGCAGCGCCTGGCTCTGGATCGGGGTGGGTTCCTCGTAACCGAGGGCGAGGAGGACGTTGGCGAGATCCGCGGACAGGCCGAGATCGATGAAGGGGCTGTTCATCGATCGAGCTTATCAGTGGGCTGCCGCGCGCTGGATGGGTGACGGGTGCCGGAAAATGATGCAAGCCAATGCGCAGCGCTCTTCGGGCTGCGCAGCATGCCGTGCAAGGACTCGGCTACCCTGCGCGTCTGTTCCCGAGGTGGTACCCCACATGAGGCTCCCGATGCACTCGCGATTGGTTCGGCCGTGCATCGCTGCGAGGCTTGCAGTGGCGCCTCAGTGAACCTCGGTGCGCCCATGCGCGGCGGCCGGTGCTGATGGATGCGCCCGCGGCGGGCTATCTGACCCGGCGGCAGCAGATCGCGGTGGCCGGGGTCGACGACCTCGTGATCCGCTCGCTGCTCGACCTGCAGCAGTTCTGCGATCCGGTGGGTGAGGCGGCGCAGATCGGCATCTCCTCGGCGCTGTGGCCGCTGTTCGGCCTGCCGTGGCCGTCAGCCGCCTTTCTGGCGGCGCATCTTGCGGCGCGGCCGGTGCTCGCCGGCGAACGGATCCTGGAGATCGGCTGTGGCCTGGCGCTGGCGAGCCTGGTTGGCCACCGTCGCGGGGCCGACGTCACCGCCAGCGACTGCCACCCGCTCGCCGAGCGCTTCCTCAACGCGAACCTGCGACTGAACGACCTGGCGCCGCTGCCGTACCGCCATGGGCACTGGGGTGCGGCGACCGATGTGCCGCGCCATCTGGACGGCTCGCGCCGGCGCCTGGTGCGCGGCCGCTTCGATCTCGTCATCGGCAGCGACGTGCTGTACGAGCGGGATGCAGAAGGCATGCTCGCCTCGTTCATCGGGCGACATGTGCGTGATGCGGCCGAGGTCTGGATCGTCGATCCGGATCGCGGCAATCGGGTGGCCTTCAACCGGCGCATGGCGGCGCTTGGCTTTGAGCTTCAGCAGGAGCGCCTCGACGCGCCGGCCGCACCGGGCGTGGCCGCGTACAAGGGCCGACTGCTGAAGTATCAGCGCGCCAACTGTTCCGACCGAAAATAGCCGAAGGCAGGTCACTAAGGTCGAGAACTGCGCGCGGGATCGCGACGCTGGACGCAAGTCATCAGATCGGCTGGAATCTCGGCATTGCGGCGCTCAAGTGAGATCGACTTGCGGCCATGGGCCGCCACCCCGTCGACTCCCACTAGATACAAGACGCCAAGAGATAGAACGAATGCTGACCGACGACGACGTTCCTAGCCCGATCGACTTAAGAAAACCGCAGGACGCCGTCGAATGGGAATCGACCGCCAACGAGAAGCGGCCCTGGCGCCGGGACTTCTTTCGAATCATGGTGTCCGAGGTCCTGGTCGCGGGGCCTTCCCCGCGCGTCTTGGAGCTTGGATCCGGTCCGGGCCTTCTTCTGGAGCACCTCATCGAGGCGGTGCCACACATCGATTTGTTCGCCTTGGACTTCTCCGCTGCCATGCACGCGCTTGCTGCCAAGCGCTTGGGGGATCAGGCCAGCCGCGTTTGTTTTGTGGAGCGCGATCTGCGAGGAGACTGGACCAAAGGGCTCGGCCTGTTCGATGTTGTGCTCACCAATCAGACCGTCCATGAGCTCCGGCACAAGCGACGCGCGCCGAGGCTTCTTTCACAGGTGCGCAGTGTCTTGAAGCGAGGCGGACCTTTTCTCGTTTGCGATCACTACCTGGGGCATGACGGTATGTCCGATTCGAGGCTGTACATGACCGTGGAAGAGCAGCGCGAAGCGCTTCAGGAGGCCGACTTTCCGGAGGTGCGGGAACTGAGACGAGATCGCGGCCTGGTGCTGCACCTTGCGTCATAGCGGAACGAAAGTAGCGGTCCTGCAAGGCAACTGGGCGCGCCGACGAAACCCTGGACGCAAGGCAACAGATCGGCTGGAATATCGGCATTGCGGCGCGCTGATGATCGCGACCTGCGGCCAGGAGCAGACGTTCGATCGTCGGCCCAGTCTCACGCCAAACCGGACGCGCCCAACGACCTAGGCCACTCGTGCCGTTTGACGGTCACCATTTCGATTGAGATTCCGGGCGTGGCGAAACGCTCTTGGAAGAGTGCGGTCGAGCGTTATCGGTGGCGGCCAACTTCGTGGACTAGGAAAACCCTGGCCGATGGTGCAACGCCAGTTCGTACGCCTCAATGAGGATTCATTGCATGGCCCGGAGTCGACCGTACCCACGGAGACCTTGCGCGCCCACGATGTGCAGGTGACGCTTCGACCGTACCTGTCCAACATCCTCTCGTACCGCGAGACCTTTGCGCCGGGGCAGGAGGTCGAGGAACGCGTGATTCCCGACGGGGCGGTCCGGCTCGTCGTCAACCTGGACAAGTCGCCGTCTAGTGACGATGCACGATGTCCACCAATGCTTGTCCTCGGCGCATCGGCAACGCCGTCACGTGTGAAGTTGCGCGGCGACGCTCACGGATTAGCGACAACTTTGCATCCGGGTGCGGCTGAAGCGCTGCTCGGCGTGCCCGCTGGCGAGATCGCCGGGGCAGTCGTGGCCCTCGATGCACTGTGGCCGAGGCACTGCGGTGCGTTGATGAGTCGATTGGTAGAACAGACGTCAGACGTCGCGCGCATCGACGTCCTGCAAAGTGAGTTGGCCCGCCGATTACGGCGCGCCACGCCAGCCGTGCACCGCACCACAACACACGCCCTGCGGCTCATAGTCGGAGCCGCAGGTCAGGTGTCGGTGCGCGACGTAGCTGCGGCGGTCGGCATCGGCGAGCGGCGCCTGCAGCAGCTGTTCAATACGCATATCGGCCTGTCACCGAGCGCTTGGCGCAGGTTGGCGCGCTTTCACGGTTGCCTTCGCGCGCTGCGCCGGCAGGCCAACCCCGACTGGAGCGATGTAGCCCTCAAGGCTGGCTACTACGATCAATCGCATTTGATCAACGAGTGCCAGGCTCTGTGCGGCTGCACGCCGATCGCGCTTCGACGTGAGGCGATTTCGGGTTCTTCCAAGATCGCGATTTGAGTTCACACTAACCTGAGAGCTGTCGCAACAGCAATCAGGAGTGGCAGTGGCCGACAAACCTGTCGATCGACCGTTGCGGGGCCAGGTGGCCGTCGTCACTGGAGGCAGCCGGGGTGCGGGTCGGGGCATCGCCCTCGAACTCGGTGCCGCCGGCGCCACCGTCTACGTCACTGGGCGCAGCACTCGCGCTGAGCCGGCACCGGCCTACGCTCAGCTTATGGCGCTATCGCACCTGTCGCAGTTGCCGGGCTCAATAGAAGACACAGCGGAGGAACTGACGCAGCTCGGCGGACACGGCATTGCGGTGCGCTGTGACCACACGCGAGAAGACGATGTGTCACACCTGTTCGACCAGGTGAAGAAGGAGCAGGGCCGACTCGACCTGCTGGTCAACAACGCCTGGGGTGGGAATGAGAGCTTCAACGGTGTCTTCGTCGCCCCTTTCTGGGAGCACCCCCTCGCCCACTGGGACACGATGTTCGATCGCGGCGTGCGCAATCATCTGCTGGCCAGCCGCTGCGCGGCGCCCATGCTCGTAGACCAGCGGCACGGGCTGATCGTGACGACAACTTTCTGGGACCGTGATCGCCACATGCGCGGCAACCTGTACTACGACCTGGCAAAGGCGGCGATGAGCCGTCTGGCCGTCGGCATGGCGCATGATCTCAAAGCGTTCGGCGTGGCCTCGATTGCTGTCTCGCCCGGGTGGATGCGCACTGAGTTCGTGCTTGCTGGGCATCAGGCCGACGAGACGAACTGGCGGGAGCGCCCTGCGCTTGCGAAGACCGAATCACCGCGCTACCTGGGACGCGCCGTCGCCGCACTGGCTGCCGACGCGCAGGTGATGAACAAGACCGGCCATGTGGTGCGCGTCGCCGACCTTGCAAGCGAATATGGCTTCACCGACATCGACGGCCGGCAGGTGCCGCCCTTCGAATTGGATGCAGCTTGAACCTGGGCAGCACAGGAGCGAAGCCTGCGGTTTTCTACGGCGTCGAGCGCACACTCGACACGCAGTCGTTTCGGCGGGTGCTTGACGAGTCGGGGCTCGGCGCAATCCGTCCGACCGGCGACCCGGTGCGCTTGAAAGCCATGCTGTCGGCGGCCAGGCTCGTTGTCACCGCGCGACTCGACGCGGCGGACGGTGCGATGGTGGGTGGCGCGCTGTCTTACCGACTATTCCTGGTGTTGCTATCTCTCCGACCTTGCCGTGGTGCAGCCGGCCCAGGGCCTGCACATCGGTCATGGTTTCCTGGACGAAGTGCGGCGGCGCCTCGGCCCCCAAGTGGCACTGATCCTCTCGTCAGTGCCCGAGGCAGCAGCCTTCTACGAGCGGGCGGGCATAGAGCGCATCACCGACGCGTTTTGGTATCGGCGTGAACGCTGGCGACGAGGCCTATGCCAGGGCGACTGGCTATAACGGACCGCTGTGTGTGCTGACCTTTCGTGGTCCGCGTCCGACCATCGATGCGCCACGGTTCATGCGCCCGCCGTTCTTTCGCCCGCCGTGGTTCAACAACATCGTCGGCCTGTCCATTGAAGCGTCAACCGATTGGGATGAGGTGCAGCAGCTCCTGGTTCAAAGCTTCTGCCTGCTCGCGCCCAAACGCCTGAGCCACAGGAGTCGGCGCTGAGAGCGATGTGGATGGTTACTTGCCGCTGATTGAGCAAGCGTCGCGTGACGATGCGCAGGAGGCGCCCTGCAGCACGTGTCCGTCCCCACAGCCACGGGCGTGCGAGCGCAGGGGAATACCGACAGAATCCGCGCCGATCGGCGCCTACTCGAACATCGCAACGAACCGTCGTTGCATTTCCTGCGGCGTCACCTTCTCGATCTCGTGGCCGATCAGCCAAGTGTGGCCGAAGGGGTCGCGCAAGCGGCAGGATCGTTCGCCGTAGAATTGATTCGTGGGCGGCATCAGCATCGTGGCTCCGGCGGCCACGGCGCGCTCGGCCATTGCATCGGCGTCGTCGACATGCAAGTGCACTGAGCAGCCGATATCCTGCGCCCCGTTCGGTGCGTTAAGGCCGTACTCGGGATAGGCGTCAGAAACCATAACCACCGCGGGTCCCAGTTGCAGCTCCGCGTGGCCGATGCGGCCCGAGGGCTCGGTCAATCTAAACTTTTCGACGGCACCGAACGCTTGGGCGTAGAACCGAATTGCGCGATCGCTGTCGCTGACGCGTAGATAGGCAAACACATCGTGGATCGCATTGCTTTTGCTGGTCATGATGGCTCCAAGAGGCTGGACACCCACGCTATCCAAGTCGCTACGCTGTGTATTGGAGATTTTTTCGCGCCGCAGTCAACTCGCCGCGTCGGCGATGGCCACGTGCGTTTGCTGCTCGGTGTCCACGGGTACATACGCGCCAGGCGTCAGGCCCGCCAAGCGCTTGAACTCGTGGCTCAAGTGCGATTGGTCAAAGTAGCCGCCGTCGGCGGCCAAACGCGCCCAGTCTCGCTGCGCGACGCGAACAAGGCGCGGCAGCAGTGCGTTGAACCGCAGCACGCGCGCGAAGCGCTTAGGCGTCAGTCCAACAGTGGCCTCGAAGCGGCGGATGAACATCTGCGGCGAACAGTGGGCGGCGCGTTGCACGGCGGCGATGCGCGCGGCCGCGGGGTCTTGCGCCAAGGTGCGCAAAGCCTGCATCACCATGGCGTCGGCGGGCCGCGCCGCCAGCAGCAGCGACAGAAGCGCCTCTTCGAGAATGGCAAACTTTTGTGCTGTCCGCGGCGCGGCTTGCAAGCGCTCGCGCAGCTCGCACGCCAGCGGTCCCCACAGGTCCTCGAGCAGCACTGTCTGGTTATGCAGTTCGCGAAGCGCGCCACCGAAGAAGGCCGCAGCACCGCCGGGACGAAAGTGCACGCCGATCACGGACGACGCGCCGCCCGTTCCGCGCACGACGAAACGGTCGTGCGCGCCGCTGACCACTGCGCCACGCAGGTGGTGAGGGGCCAAGGAGTCCACGCTGTCGAAGCGCAGCAGACTGTTTTGCAGCAGCGGGATCACAATGTCCGCGCGCCCAGTAGGCAGACTTCGTTCGCGCCGATGAGGCAAGGCGTCACGCGATGTGAACCAGAGCATCTCGACATGCGAAGCGAGCGGCTCAGCCAGACGATAGCGGTGGATCATGTGAAAAAGGCTACACCACGCGCCGTTGTCGCGGCCTCGGTATGCGCGAGCCCAGGAGGCGCACGGCGGCTGTCATCTTTGGTCGGTTGCACTCTTGCTTACTGGTTCAAAGACTGGACTGAGAGCGACAGCGGGCCGTGTCGACTTCTCGAACATTCGCTTGAACAGGCGAACTGACCTGATGCCCTGAAACCGTACCAGTCAGCTTGCTAGTTTTTGGCGGACTGCCTCTTTGCAGGAGGTATTTGTTGTGAAGCGCACATCTTCGAGCAGCACGTTATGCCGCCTGCGGGTTGAACCGATCCGGGTACATCGGCACGAACTGGTTCATCGCTTCGCTGGTTGCTGTAGGCGGCCGGAGAGATAGGTAACAGAAACGTCGGGGGACATGGGCGACACCGCGCCGAGCGACTGCTGTTGACCGAACTCTGAGCGTCTGCTTCGTGCCAATCTGAGCGGCAGCAACGGGTCGGACAGCGAGATCAACGGCATCGCCGAAAGCAGCCGTCCTACGAGGCAACCTTGCGCGGCGACTCGATTGCTGGACGAGGAGCGTCAGATCGGCTGGAATGTCCGCGGTGCGGCGTTTCGATGACCGCGGCGTGCGGCCACATGCAGTCGCACACAGACGGCCGCCTCCCGCCAGACCGATCCCATCGTCGCCATCGTCGACGCTTCGGTGATGGAGCGCGTCCTCGAACTCGTTTGGGCTACCAGCGTGGGCGCCTCAATCGGATGCTGCGTCTGGCCAGGTGCTGCGATCGGTCTGACCCGTCGCACATCGCGACTCAAGTGACCCGGCGCTGTGGGCCACGGACCCCGCCCGTGCCCCCAGTGCCCGATGGCGCGTGACGAACGCCACGGTCGGTGCGGTCGCCTCATCGAGCTGCGGTAAGACGTGTCTCAAGTTCGCCGTGCGGCAGCCGATAACGTTCCTGATGCTCGCCCAATCTGTCCCGCAAGCCGAGATCTCGCATACGCCGTTGCTTGCGGGTGTTGCCGACCGTCTCGGGCCCCTGGGGCCGCCTGACCCGGCCGGGCCAGCGCAGGCGATGATCCGGCAGGCCTTCGCGTTACTGGACCCCGACCCGCCGGCTGCCAGGCGTCTGGCCGAAGCGGCGCTGGCCGCCGACGGGACATCACCCTCGGTGACGGGGCAGTCCCGCCATCTGCTGGGCATGGTCGACTGCATCGAGGGTCGGGTCGAGCAAGGGATCGAGACCTTGCGCCAGGCCGCCGAGCAACTGCAGCGGCACGGGCTCGAGCTGGCGGCCTGCCGCGCGCTGTCCGACCTCGGCGGCGCGTGTATCGGACTGACCGCCGATCTGGAGGGCGGCATGGGTGCGCTGGAGCGCGCCCGGGGGTTGGCGGAGTCGCTGGGCGACGTGCACGAGCAGGGTGTTGTGCTGGCGCGCCAGGGGCCGCTGTTCCTGCGCCTGGGTCGGTTCGACGAGGCCGAAAGCACGCTGCGGGCCGCCATCGCGTACCTTGGTTCCGGCGACCCGTCCCTCGTGGCAGCCAACGCCCGCAGCAACCTCGGCTACGTGCTGATCCTGCGTCGCGAGTACGCCGGCGCGGTGCCGTTGCTGGAGCAGGCGCGGCAGGCGCTGGATGCGGCGGGGGACCGCCTGTCACGCCTGAACTGCGACGCCAACCTGTCGATCGCCCTGGCGGGACTCGGGCGTGGCGCGGAGGCGATGGCGCTGCTGGAGGCGACCGGTACGCAGCTCGACCCGGCCCGCGACGGCTACCAATGGGCCGACTACCTGCTCACGGCCGGCCGCGTGCACCTGTTGTGCAACGACCTGCGCGCGGCACGCGCCAACCTGCTTCAGGGGCTCGAGTTCAGCCGCGCCCACGGGCTGCACGCGGTCGAGATCGACTGCCTGGACTGCCTGTCCGAGGTACACGAGCGCTGCGGCGACTTTGCCGAGGCGCTGGCTGTCGAGCGCATGCTGCGCAGCGCCGAGCGCCAGCTGCTGGACGAGCGCAGTGCCGCGCGTGTGCGCGCGCTCGAGGCCAACGCGTTACTTGCCGAGAAGCGCGCCGAGAACGCCGCCCTGGAGCAACATCGCGCCGAGCTCGAGGAGCGCGTCCAGCAACGTACCGAAGCGCTCACGGCGCAGATCGAGGAGCGCCGCGCGGCTGAGGAGATGGCGCGCTTTTGGGCCGATCACGACTGGCTCACGCGGCTGCCCAACCGGCACCGCATGCAGAAGGAACTGTCCGACGCGCTGGCGCGCGCGCGCCGCGACGGCACGCTGCTGGGCGTGCTGTTCATCGACCTCGACGGATTCAAGGCCATCAACGACTCCTACGGTCACCTCGCGGGCGACCGCGTGCTGCGCGTCGTGGCACGCCGCCTGCTGCGCGCGTTGCGCAACGATGCGCTGATCACGCGCTTCGGCGGTGATGAGTTCGTGGTGCTGCTGCCCAACCTGGTCGACGACGACGCCGCAATGGCGGTGGCGCAGCGGCTGCGCAGCATCGTGCACAACCCGGTACGGCTGGGAGGACGCCTGGCAGGCCTTTCGTGCAGCATCGGCGTGGCGATGGGGCTGCGCGACGCGAGCACGCCCGACGAACTGGTGCGCCAAGCCGACCGTGCCATGCTGGTCGCCAAGAGTGCCGGACGCAATCAGGTCCGCGCGCTCGACGCCAGCGTTCAGCAGCAACTCGACCGTCGCGGCCGGCTGCGGCGAGACCTGGGCGAGGCGATTGCCGCGGGCCGCCTGAGCTGTGTGTTCCAGCCCATGCTCGACGTGCGCAGTGGCCGCATGGCTGGCGCCGAGTTGCTGTCGCGCTGGCACCACCCGCAGTTCGGTGCCGTGTCGCCGGGCGAGTTCATCCCGATGGCCGAAGAGTCGGGGCTGATCCGCAGACTTGGCGCCTGGACCTTGCGCGAGGCCACCAAGGCGGCGCTGGCGCTGCGCCGACGAGCCGGGGCAGCCGAGGCAGACGGCGCGCCTCGCGTCTCGATCAACCTGTCCACCGCGCAGCTGACGGACCCGGACCTCGTGGCCAGCCTGCTGGAGGCGGTGCGCGCCGAGCAGGGTGATCCACAGTGGATCGAGATCGAGCTGACCGAGTCCGTCCAACTGGCCGAGGAACCCGACTGCCAGGACCGGCTGCGCCGACTGCGCGAGGTCGGCTTCCAACTGGCTCTGGACGACTTCGGAGCGGGCTACTCGAGCTTCAGCTACCTGAGCCGCCTGTACTTCGACCGGCTGAAGATCGACCGCGCCCTCGTGCACGCGGCGATGCGTACACCGGAGCGCTCGGCGGTCACCGGTTCGATCATCGCCATGGCCCAGCGCCTGGGGATGACTGTGGTGGCCGAAGGCATCGAGACGCCCGAGCAACAGGACTTGCTGGCCGCACAGGGCTGCGAACTGATGCAGGGATATCACATTGCCCGCCCAATGGTGCTGTCCAACTTGCTGCACTGGACGCGTTCGCGCTGAGGATCCGTGTAGCGGCCACAGGCGTCCTGCATTGCTGCACAAGGTCATCCCCCGCATGATGAAGCTGGAAAGACAGGTGACTGAGTCGTCGGCAGACATGGGAATCGCGACGTTGAGCGACTGCTGTTGGTCGCTCGTTGGGGCGTCTGCTTCCGGCTGAGCTGATAGGCAGCTGTGGGCCGCTCCCGAACTGTGCCAATGCAGCGCGGACGGCCGCGACAACGCGCGTTTGAGCGGGCACGCGCATCGTCGCCGAATCGCTTGCAGTCCGCCTCGCCTGTCGCGCACCATGCGGACGTCCGGTGCCGGTGTGCCGGTTCCGTGCAAGGAGACCCGCGCGCCTTCTCGCTGCCGCGCTGAGCCTGATCACCGCCAGCGCGCTGGCGGCGCCGGGCGCGCCGCCGCCGCCCACCTATCGCATCGAGGTGCATCCCATCCCGAGCGTGGATCTGACCACCGCCGAGGCGCTCACCGGCAAGGCCGACGGCGCGGCGCGCACCATCGCCGGTGAACTGCGGCTGCCGGTGTCGACGCAGGCGCGGTTGCCGGCGGTGATCTTCCTGCACGGCGACGCCGGCGCGCTCGCCAACCAGGCGCTGTGGATCGACGAGTTCAACGCGCTCGGCATCGCGGTATTCACGGTGGACAGCTTCAGCGCGCGCGGCGCGATTGCCAAGACGCCTGGCCTGCAGGTCGACGGCGCCGGGCTGATCGGCAGTGCCGGCCGTGTGGCCGATGCCTACCGTGCGCTCGCGGTGCTCGCTGCACATCCGCGCATCGATGCGCAACGCATCGCGCTGATGGGTGTGTCTTCCGGCGGCCGTGTGGTACTCAACAGCGCGATGACGCGCTTTGCGCGCCAGCATGCGCCGGCCGGCGCGAGCTTTGCCGCCTTCATCGCGCTGTATCCGCCGTGCAACCTCACGCTCGACGGCGACACCGCGCTGCTGCCGGCGCCGCTGCAGATCCATCATGGCGCCGCCGATGTGGTGACCCGCGCCGATGCCTGCCGCCAGTACGCGGCGCGCGTGCGGCGGGCCGGCGGCAACGCCGAGTTCTTCGAGTACGCCGAGGCGCCGCACGGCTACGACTCGCCGGCCGGCATGCCGCCCAACGCGCTGCCGCAGGCGGCCAACGCCAGTCGCTGCAACTTTGTCGAGCGCGACGGTGGGCGGCTCGTCAACGCGGATACAGAGAGGCCGGTGACGCTGGCCGATGCCTGCGTGAGTACTGGTCTGGGCGGCGGCCACCACGCGCAGGCGGCAAACGCCACGCGAGCGGTCGTGAAGTCGTTCCTGCGCACGGTGTTCAAGCTCGCGCCATGAGTCCGGCGCCCGACGCAGCTTGCGGGCGTGCTTAGGCGGTTGAACGCGTGGCGAGGTCCGACAGCGGCATCCAGTCGACGAGCTGCCGTCGCCCCTCGGTCGTGATCAGCAGCGCGCGCTCGCCGGCGCGGCGCCGCAGCCAGCCGCGGTCGAGCATCGCTTGCAGCAGCGCCACCGCCAGCGCGCCGGCAAGATGGTCGCGGCGCTCGGACCAGTCGATGCAGCCGTAGGCCACCGGCCGGCCGCCGCCCTGCGCGCGCCGCTGCCAGTGGCGGCCGTCCAGGCCGAGTCGATCCAGCGCCGCGGCGCCGGCGTCGCTCACGTGGTGTACGCGCGCGTTGGGCACAAGCCACCCGCGCTCGACCCACGAGGTCAGCAGGCCGACGCCGAGTTGCCCGCCCAGATGCCCGTAGCAGCAGCGCGCCAGCCGCAGCCGCTGGCGCGCCGGCGCGTCCCACTGGCGCGCATGGGTGCCGCGTTCGGCCACCATCGCCAGCGCTTCGAGCGCATGCGCGACATCGGCATCGGCCAGCCGGTAGTAGCGATGCCGGCCGCGTGGCTCGCAGGTGACGAGACCGGCCGCCAGCAGCTTGCCCAGATGCTCACTCGCCGTCGCCGCACTCACGGCTGCGGCGCGTGACAGTTCGCCGGCGCTGGCCAGTTCACCCGACAGGAGCACCGCCAGCATGCGCGCGCGGCTGGCATCGGCCAGCAGCGCAGCAGTGTGGCCAGGCGCGGCTCGTGCGGCGCGGCCATGCGCGTCAGAGCAGGAACGCGTTGGAGTCCAGCGGCGCCTGCGCGCGTTCGTGCATGCCGTAGTCGCGCGCGCAGGAGACCACCCGGATCCGGTAGTCGGCGAACACTGCCTCGCGTCCCTCGCGCTGGCCGTGGCGGTGACAGACCTCGTTGCGCCAGCGTGCGATGGCCGCCTCGTCGCGCCACCAGCTCATCGACAGGTACACGCCGGGTCGGCTCAGGCTCTCGAAGCGCTCCACGGATATGAATCCGTCGATCGCTTCCAGCCGTTCACGCAGCGAGGCGGCGATCTCGAAGTAGCGGTCGGCGCGCCCGGGCAGTGGCGTGACCTCGAACAACACGGCCATCATCGTGGCGCTCCCTCGTTCAGGTTGACCGCAGGCGGCTGCAGGAACGTGGCGGGCACGACCTGCGTGAAGCTGCGGTGCTCGCGCAGGATAAGGCGCTCGCGCTGTGCGAACGCGAAGTTGGCTTGTCCGTCCGGGTCAGCCTTCAATCGCTGTCGATACGCCTCGTAGGCGGCGAGCGAGGGCAGGGCGATCAGGCCCCAGGCCTCGAAGTCGGTGCCCTCGTGCGGCACGAAGTAGCCCAGCAGATGACCGCCGCAGCGCGGGATGACGGGGGCCCAGGCGCGGGCGTAGTCGACGAACTGGGCGCGCTTGAACGGGTCGAGTTCATAGCGGATGAAGCAGGTGAGCATGGCAATGGCCTCCACGGCGGCGACAGATGACGCAGTGTCGAGTGCCGTGCAGCCACGTGGTTTCGGTGCCGGCCGAAGCGTGACCGGCGCGCAGCGACACTAGTGCAGCAATGCCTGCAGCCCTGTCCAGCCGGTGCGCTGCAGCCAGATCAGCATGCCGAGGTTCAACGCCACGGTGACGACAAAGGTCACCAGGAACGATCGCTTCGTCGACTTGTGACGCAGCCAGCGCTGCGCTACCAGGGCGCCCGGCCAGCCGCCAGCCAGTGCCAGCGCGTGCAGCGTCTTCTCCGGCGTGCGCCAGCTGCGGCGCACAGCCGCCGCCTTGTCGATGCGATAGGCAACGAACGCGAGCACGCTCAGCAGTGCGTACCACGCGGGCACGAGCCAGGGCAGCGCGCCGCGCGCCGCAGCTCCCAACAGGAACGCAAAGAACACCGCCGCCAGTGCCGGCGCCAAGATGGCGCCCATCGCCGGCAAGCCGCGCGTCCGGCTGCGCGCCACGTACTGCACGCTGCGCGCGGTGTGGCGCTGCCTGTCGTCGACCACGAGTTCGTAGGTGACGAGCTCATCGCCTCGGGGGCGGCGCCCGGCGCCGAAGTCGTTGCGATGGACGAACACGCGCGGCCCGCCGCCGTTGGGCGTGATGAAGCCGAAGCCCCGATCATCGTTCCATGTGGTCAAACGACCCTGGTAGCGCATGCGACGATCTCGTGACCGAGCAGGCTCGAGTTGATTCACGTTCCGTCCCGCTGCTGTTTCTCGGTGCGTTCGTGCGTCGCGCGTTGGCGCGCCTGCGTCTCGTGCATCAGCGTGTAGGCGACGTAGTACGTGTAGATATTGCGCACGTAGGTCGTGGTCTCCAGGCCAATGCGCTCGGCTGCCAGGCGCTCGAACTGACCGAACCAGGTGTTGGGGTCCGGCACGCCCACGCGATCAGGCGGCGCGCCAGCATCTGATCGAAATCGCCGGTGAGGATCGCCGCACTGCCGCCGGCCAGATCGAGTGCCCGCGGGTGCCCGCGGGTGCCCGTTTGCCGGACGCGCCTGCGTCGATGGCGCAAACGTAACGCGGCTGCCGGCCACGAGCAGTTGACGGCGATGGCGGTCGATGGGCGTCACGGCGCCAGTAGAGCCGAAGGGGGGCGAAGCGACAAGCGGTTGCGGCCATCGGGCGCCGGGTTGCCTCGAAAGCGAGCCACGGCGCGCTCGCACAGGGCGCGCCGCTGAATGGACTTTGGCCGCAGATCAACACCACACCAACTGTGGCCGACGCGCGCGGTGGCGCAAATGACTTTGGTCAGGGTTTGGCCCAAGCCGGCTGCTAGCCTTCGCCGGTCCATTTATCAGGCTGGCCGCAGGCCGGCTGCGTACCGAACGAGTCTGCCGTGGCGAACATCCTGCTCCTGTATTCGACCAACTTCGGCTTGTCGCGCCAGATCAGCGAACGCCTGCAGGCCAACCTGCGCGAGCAGGGCCAGCGGGCCGAGGTTGCGCCGATCGCCGACGCCAGCGTCGATCCCAAGGCGTTCGATGCGATCGTCATCGGTGCCAGCGTCAAGCACGGCAAGCACAACCCGGCGGTGCTCGACTTCATCCGCACCCACCAGCCGCTGCTCGAGTCCAAGCCCAGTGCGCTGTTCTCGGTGAACCTGGTGGCGCGCAAGCCGGCCAAGAACACGCCGCAGACCAATCCCTACCTGAAGCGGCTGCTGGCCCAGTCACCGTGGAAGCCGAAGCTGCTCGGCGTGTTCGCCGGCGAACTCGACTACTCGCGCTACGGCCCGCTCGACAAGCAGATGATGCGGTTCGTCATGTGGATCAACAAGGGACCGACCGACCCGAGCACCAAGGTGAAGTTCACCAACTGGAGCGAGGTGGATCGCTTTGCCGGCCAGGTGGCGGCGCTGGCCAACGGCCGCGCGGCCTGAGCGGCAGGATCGGCGTGCGCGACCTGCTGGACCGCATCAACGGCCCGTTGCACCTGGTCGCCGCGCTCGCCGGCGCGTGGCTGGTGGCGACCAGCCCGTGGATCGGCATGTATGCGTGGATCCCCGATGAACCGGGCTTCTTCGACCTCGGCCATATCGGCGTCGGGCTCCTGGGGCTGGTGGTCGGCGTGGTCTATCTGATCGCCTGCACGCTGGGCGGCCGCTGGCGGCTGTACTTCCCGTGGCTTGCCGGGCAGGTGAGCGCACTCGGAAGCGATGTGGCCGGCATCTTCCGCGGCCAGCGACCGATGAGCGAAGGCGGTGGCCTGTTCGCGGTGATCGAGGGCCTGCTGCTGCTGACGCTGCTGGCCGCCGGCGTCACCGGCGCCGTGTGGCTCGTGCTGGAGGGCACCGATGCCGCACGCGCGTGGCACGCCTATCACGTGTTCGCAGCGCGCGCGTTTGCCGGCGCGCTGCTGCTGCACCTGGTCGGCGTGGCGCTGCACCTGATCGATCTCGTGCGCGACTGATCGGGTGCGGCTGCACGCCGATCAACCGGCGCCAAACTCCTGCTTCGCCAGCGCCGCCAGCCAGGTGCCCGCCTCACGGAATGCGCGGCTCGATGCTTCGGCGCGGGCACGCACGTAGGCACCTTCGATCGCCGTCAACAGCAGGCCGGCGAACGAGCGCGCGCGTCGCGCGTCACCCGCGTCGAAGTGCGCGGCGATCTGCGCGCTCCACGATTCAAGTGCGGCAGCCAGCACCTCGCGCAGGCCGGCGACCTCGTTGTTGAGGTCCAGACTCACCGTCCCCACCGGACAGCTCATGCGGAACGCGCCATCCTCCGCACGCCGTGCAAACGCATCAAAAAGCGCCTTGACCTTGTCGGCCGGGGCCGTGCGACCTGCGAGTGCCGCCTCGATGAAGGCCTGCACGCGGCCGCTGTACAGGTCCAGTGCCTCGGCGGCGATCTGCTGCTTGCCGGCCGGGAAGAAGTGGTAGACCGAGCCCTTGGGCGCGCCACTTTCGCGCACGATCTCGTTGATGCCCGCGCCGCTCAGGCCTGAGCCGCGCATCAGCGTGATGGCCGCCTCGATCATGCGTTCACGCGAGGCTGAGCCAGCCCGGATTCGCGTTGCCATGCCTGGTTCCCGTATTGACCTACTAATTAGACCAGTCTATATATTCAGTACGCATGATGCAACGGAGGCAGCGATGAACGACCAAGCCATCGATATGCGCAATCTCGAGCGTGCCGGCATCGGCGAGGTGGAATGGCAGCTGCGCACCGACCTGGCCGCCTGCTACCGGCTGGTGGCGCTGTTCGGCTGGGACGACCT
>LNFM01006324.1_pt1 | contig 19593 bp, 18 predicted proteins | sample 596031 | NCBI WGS metagenome assembly LNFM01 (sample SAMN04254537, study PRJNA301005) | activated carbon metagenome | isolation source: dual media filters at the Ann Arbor, Michigan drinking water treatment plant | place: USA: Ann Arbor | reverse complement strand
ATACCGACGCGAGTGCTTTGATCGTGGACTAAGCAGTTTAGTAGTGGTCCCTAAATTTAGTCTTTGCTAAACTTGTTGTCAAACGTCAAACCGGGTATGGGTGGAATCTGTTCATCGGGAGCTTGGAATGTCCGGCGCCAACGACAATACTCGGCGAGCCAGCCTCCAGGCGGAAGGCTTCAGGCGCGTTCGTGATGCGCACCAGACCGAGGTCGCGGAAGACTACGTCGAGCTGATCGCGGGCCTGATCGAGGAGACGGGTGAGGCGCGCGTGGTCGATCTCGCGCAGCGGCTTGGTGTTTCTAATGCGACAGTGAACAACACGATCCAGCGGCTGCAGCGGGACGGACTCGTCACGTCGAAGCCCTACCGGTCGATTTTCCTGACCGGTCAAGGACAGGAGATGGCGACCGCTTCGCGCGAGCGGCACGTGTTGGTGCGAGATTTTCTGATTTCGCTCGGCGTTTCAGCCGAGGCGGCGGAAGCCGACGCGGAGGGCGTCGAGCATCACGTGTCCGAGGAGACGCTGCAGGCGTTTCGCAAGCATCTGGCGAAGGCGTCGCGGAAGCGCTGAACGCAGCGCTATCCGAGCAAGTCAGCGTCTAAAGACGATCGAGAGGTTGTTGGCCGGCATCTCCAACACTTCCGGCTCAGCGAAGCCGGTGGTGACTGCGAGTGCGGTTACGTCCTCAAGATTGCGCACCCCCCAGGCAGGGTTCTGGCGTCGCAAGTCTTCGTCGAAGCTCGCGTTGCTCGTTGCCGTATGCCGTCCAGCCCGGCGATAGGGGCCGTAGAGATAGAGCAATCCGCCGACGGGGAGAATGCGCGCGGCTCCGCGCATCAGTCCTTCGGTCGATGCCCATGGGGAGATGTGGATCATGTTGATGCACAGGATCGCGTCCGCTCGGTCGATCGGCCACTTCTGCGTGGTAGCTTCGAGGTCGAGTGCTGCGCAGACGTTGGTAACGCCCGCTGCCGCGACCCAGGCGTCGATGCTGGCGCGGGCTTCGGGCGCGGGATCGCTCGGTTGAAAAATCAGTTCGGGCGGGCTCTCTTTGGCGAAATGAACGACGTGCTCGCCAGAGCCGCTGGCGATCTCTAGCACCAGACCGCGGGTGGGCAGGCGCGGTCCCAGGATGTTCTGGATGGCATCGCGATTGCGGAGAGTTGCGGGAGCAAACCGGCGGGGGTCATTTGGCATGGCGCGATAGTTGGCCCCCAGGTGGGGGCGGGTCAAGCATCGGCGTGACTTCAGATGCGGAGCTTGGCTGACAGGCGAATATAGAAGTTGACGGAGAAATGGGGGGCTTCTGTTGCCCGGTGCCCCCCGGACCGCGCCTCAACCGGCTAAGGTTGAGGACTTAGGTTCAGGCGCTGGCGCTGCATTAAGCAGCGACGGCAACCTCAGCATAGTTGTCATTGGCAACTATTCTGGATGGTCCGCTAACGGTGGTACCATGCCGGGCAAAAGCAAGCCCTTTACATCCCTCGTCGATCCTAGTTCGCCCCCATCAACAGCCCACTGATTTCAATCAGTTACAATGGGCTGGTGGTGGAGGCGCCGGGTACCGCCCCCGGGTCCGAAAGACTTATTCCGACCGCGTTTATCGCCATAGCCGGATTACTCCGGCACTGCTGATATAGGGTGTGTCGGGGGGGATTGAAAGGGCTGTTGTCGCTGGCTGTTGTAGGCTGTCGAAAATCTGGTAGGCGTGGGCTCAAATTCGTCACATCACGGCAGGTGAAAGATGGCTCGCTTCCTCAAACGTGGAATGGACGCAATCGAGATCAAGGCGGCCGACGCCAAGGTGCGCAAGACGGTAGAGGATATTCTCGCGAGCATCGAAAAGGACGGCGACAAGGCCGTCCGCGAGTTGTCTCAGAAGTTCGACAACTGGTCGCCGGTGTCGTTCAGGTTGACCGCGGAGGACATCGAGAAGGCGATCGCGCAGGTACCGGCCCGCGACCTCGAAGATATCCAGTTCGCGCAGGCGCAGGTCCGCAATTTCGCCAGCGCGCAGCGATATTCGATGACCGACGTCGAGGTCGAGACGCATCCCGGCGTCATCCTCGGCCACAAGCACATCCCGGTGGAGAGCGTCGGCTGCTACGTGCCGGGCGGGCGGTATCCGATGGTCGCGTCCGCGCACATGTCGATCGTGACGGCGAAGGTCGCGGGCGTGAAGCGCGTGATCGGATGTGCGCCGCCTTTCAAGGGCGGGCCGCATCCCGCGATCGTGGCTGCGATGCACTTCGGCGGCGCGGACGAGATCTATGTGCTCGGCGGCGTGCAGGCGGTGGCGATGATGGCACTGGGCACGGGAACAGTGGCGCCGGTCGACATGATCGTGGGGCCGGGCAACGCGTTCGTCGCGGAGGCGAAGCGGCAATTGTTCGGGCGCGTCGGCATCGATCTGCTGGCGGGGCCGACGGAGACGTTGATCATCGCGGACGAGACGGTGGACGCCGAGATCTGCGCCACGGACCTGCTGGGGCAGGCCGAGCATGGGCCGACCTCGCCGGCGGTGCTGCTGACCAATTCGGAGAAGCTCGCCAAGGCGACGATCGCGGAAGTCGAGCGGCTGCTTGCGATTTTGCCGACGGCTGATGCGGCGGGCAAGGCGTGGGCCGACTACGGCGAAGTGATCGTGTGCGGGAACGAGGCCGAGATGGTCAAGGAGGCCGACCGGATCGCCTCCGAGCATGTACAGGTGATGACGCGGGATCCGGATTATTTCCTGGCCAACATGCGCAACTACGGCGCGCTGTTCCTGGGGCCGCGGACCAACGTCGCGTACGGCGACAAGGTGATCGGCACGAACCATACGCTGCCGACGAAGAAGGCGGCGCGCTACACGGGCGGGCTGTGGGTCGGCAAGTTCCTGAAGACCTGCACCTACCAGAAGGTGCTGACCGACAAGGCGAGCGCGACGATCGGCGAGTACTGCTCGCGGCTGTGCATCCTCGAAGGTTTCGTCGGGCATGCTGAGCAGGCCAACGTGCGCGTCCGGCGCTATGGCGGGCGCAACGTGCCCTACGGCGAGGCGGCGGAGTAGTTTTCGGAGGCCGGGTCGAAGCCGTCTCGGAGGGAGCGTCAGTATGCACAGCACCAACCGGTTCCTGACGACGCACACGGGAAGTCTGCCGCGGCCGGACGACCTGATCCGGATGATGTACGCCAAGGAAGAGGGCGTTCCGGTGGAGCCGGATGCGCTGGCCGCGCGCGTGAAGGATGCGGTGGCAGAGGTGGTGGGCAAGCAGGTGGCCGCCGGTATCGATCTCGTCAACGACGGAGAGATGTCGAAGCCGAGCTATGCGACCTACATCAAGGACCGGCTCGACGGTTTCGGCGGCACGGGCAACACGTTCGTCTACGAGGACCTCGCTGCGTTTCCGAAGCTGGCTGCCCGCGTATTCAACGATCCCGGGCGGTCGCGCCGCAAGACACCGGCGTGCAACGGGCCGATCTCCGTCCGGGATGCCGATGCTGCGATCGTGGACGTGGAGAACTTGGCCGCTGCGCTATTGAATCATGACGCTGCCGGAGGATTCCTGACGGCGGCGTCGCCCGGTGTCGTGTCGCTGTTTTTCCGCAACGATCATTATCTGAGCCAGGAGGCGTATCTCGAAGCGATCGCGGAGGCGATGCGGCTGGAGTACGAGACGGTGACGTTCGCGGGGTTCGATCTGCAGATCGACTGTCCGGATCTCGGGATGGGTCGGCATATCCAATACGCCGACCTCAGTCTGGCCGAGTTCCGAAAACGGGCAGAACAGCACGTGGAGGCGCTGAACTATGCGCTGCAGAACGTGCCGGCTGAGCGTTTGCGGATGCATCTGTGCTGGGGTAACTACGAGGGGCCGCATCACTGCGACGTGCCGCTCGCCGATATCTTCGACATCGTCGTGAAGGCGAAGCCGATGGGCATTTCGCTGGAGGCTGCCAATCCGCGGCATGCTCACGAGTGGGAACTGTTCGAGCACGTCAAGCTGCCGGACGGCAAGGTGCTGATTCCCGGCGTGATCGAATCCAAGTCTAACTTCATCGAGCATCCCGAACTGATTGCGCAGCGCATCGGGCGATATGCGAACCTCGTCGGCCGCGAGAACGTGATCGCGGGCAGCGACTGCGGATTCGGCACCTGGGTGGGCCAAGCGGCGGTCGATCCCGATGTCGTGTGGGCGAAGCTCGCCGCGATGGCCGAGGGCGCGCGGTTGGCGAGTAAGAAGTTCTGGAAGTGAGACCTGCGCACAATCGCCGCCGAGGTGGCGACGAGGTGTGGTCGTATCGGGTCAGACCTGGCGTCCAACGCGGGCGCTCCGTTACCGATCACCTATCTTCGCCCGGGTGAAGACCGAGCCGGGACATTGGCGGAAACAGGTGATAGCTTGGAAGCCAAGAAGACGGACAGCTTCGCCCGGTCAAAGTGCCGGCGATGCTCGATTGGGAGGAACGCGTTATGCTCAGAACTCGGTGTTCGCGCGCCGTATCGGCGGCTGTGGCAGTCGCCGGCATCGCCATTTCCATTACTGGCTCTGCCTCTGCGGACGACGTCGCCACCTTCTACAAGGGACGGTCGATCAATATCGTGATCGGGTACGGTCCCGGCGGCGCCTACGATGCCTATATGCGCGCGCTGGCGCCGCATTGGACCCGGTACATTCCCGGAAATCCGCAGGTCGTTCTGCAGTACATGCCGGGCGCGGGAAGCCTGGTCGCGGCCAATCACGTCGCCAATATCGCGCCTAAGGACGGCACCACGCTCGGTGTGTTCTCGGTCACGACGGCGCTTGAGCCGCTGTTCGGGAACCCCAGCGCCAAGTTCGACCCTGCCCGCCTCGTGTGGATCGGTAACATGTATGCCGACGACGCGGGGTGTGCCTCCTGGAAGGATCGGGGCATCACGCGTCTCCGGCACGTGATCGACACTCCGACGGAAATCGCGTTCGGCGCGACGGGGCCGGGCTCGAGCGGCAACCAGCAGGCGCTGGTCCTCAAGCATCTGCTCGGCGCCAAGCTCAAGGTGGTTCAGGGCTACAAGGGCATCAAGGAGGTGGGGCTCGCATTGGAGCGCGGCGAGATCCAGGCGGCGTGCTCGATGTCTGTCGGCGCCGTGAAATCGGCGTTCGCCAACGAGTACCGCTCGGGGAACATGAAGATCTTCGTGCAGTTCGGCCGCAACAAGCACCCCTACTTCGCAGACGCAGATCATTTCTACGCGGAAAAGCTCAACGACGAGCAACGCGCCATCGCCGATCTGATCCTCGGCCAGTCCGATCTGTCGCGCCCGATCGCCGGCCCGCCGGGATTGCCGCCCGCCATCACGGCGGCGCTGCGCAAGTCGTTCGTGGCGACGCTTGCCGACAAGGAATTCCTCGAAGGCGCGGCGAAGATGAACGTCGAGATCACGTCGACGTCGGGCGAGGCGACGGAAAAGCGTTTCGCGGAATTCCTGCGCACCCCACAGGCAGTCGTCGCCAAGGTCAAGCAGATGCAGGGGCCGTGACCTTATGCTCTCCACCAATGCGGCACCCGCTGATTGCGACGGGCGCAGCGCGTGGCGTGGCGACTGTCTATAGCCGGTACTCAGCGATGGTCGAACATCTGTTGGCGCAGCGGGGGATTTCTGGTTAGAGGGCGATCCCGATCGCTTTCCATGGGGGCTACCGATGTCCGATTTTGCGACGCCTTCTTTCCGCCTCGACGGCCGCCGTGCACTCGTTACGGGGGCGGGGCGTGGAATAGGTGAGGCGGCGGCAAAGGCGATGGCAGCGTCGGGCGCGCACGTGACGCTCGCGGCGCGGACGAAAGACGAGATCGAGGCAGTGGCTGCGGCAATCCGGGCAGCTGGCGGCAGTGCCGATGCGATGGTGCTGGATGTCACGGATCTCGCCGATATGCGTGCGAAGATCGCGGCGGCGGAGCCGTTCGACGTTCTGATAAATAATGCAGGCACCAACCGGCCGGCGCCGTTCCTAGAGGTGAAGGTCGAGGATTTCGACCACGTGATGGGACTGAACGTGCGTGCCGCATACTTCGTGGCGCAGGCGGTGGCGCTGCGGCTGGTGGCGGCGAAGAAGGGCGGTTCGATCGTCAATGTGTCCTCGCAGATGGGTCACGTCGGCTCGCCGCGGCGCACGGTCTACTGCGCGACGAAACACGCGATGGAGGGGTTCACCAAGGCGATGGGGATCGAGCTTGCGCCGTACCGCATCCGTGTCAATTCGATCGGACCGACGTTCCTCGACACGCCGATGACGCGGCCGTTTTTCGAGAACCAGGCGTTCAAGGCGGACGTACTCGGCCGCATCAAACTCGGGCGGCTCGGCACGCTGGAGGAGGTGGCGGCCGGTATCGTGTTCCTCGCCTCGGATGCGTCGGCGCTGATGACCGGATCGGCGCTCGTCATGGATGGTGGATGGACGGCGGAATAGACCGCTTCGCGTAATCCGGTCGACAAATGCTTATACGTGGCATGCTTGGTTAACGTCCGGCTGGTAGGCTGCAGAAAGTCATATCTGCCGTCGCCTCCGTTATCCGAGAGCTGAGTATGAGTTCGATTCCGACGGGTGCCGAGCGTCGTCAATTCGGGCGCCGGAAGACCAGTCTGCATGCCTGGATCGGCGTGCAGGGGCGGCCCAAGCTGTCATGCACGGTTCTCGATCTGTCGGTCGGCGGCGCACTGTTGCAGCTCGAGAAGCCGTCGTGGCTGCCCTACAACTTCGTGCTCACGATCGAGGCGACACGGCTCGTGACGTGGTGCGAGATTCGCCATACGCGCCCGGGTGCTTTGGGCGTGAGATTCCTTTCGGTGGTGGAAACCGCTCAGCTCGCTCGGCTTGGCGCCCAGCAAAGCCGTTCGATGCACGAAAACGACGCATGGACCGGCAACTATCGGTGATCCCGTTCGTAGCGCTGGTCGACGGCATGAAGCATGCCGCCAAAGCAGGTCTTGACTGAGGCGCGGGCGCTTGCTGGGGTCGGCTGCGCCATGCATCCGGTGGCGCTTCGATCGAGCCTGCGGCACTGACATGACCGACCACATCCTGCGCCAACTCGCGACGACCATTTCCGCCCGGCGCACCGAAAGCGCCGACAAATCCTACACGCGGCAGCTCCTTGATGCGGGGCCGAAGCGCTGTAGCAAGAAACTCGGCGAGGAGGCGGTCGAGACCGTGATCGCGGCGCTCGCAGAGGATGATGCTGCATTGCGCAACGAAGCCGCCGACCTGATCTATCACCTGCTGGTTCTGCTCGAGAGCCGGAACATCGCGATCGACGACGTGCTCGGCATCCTCGCTGGCCGGATGGGTGTATCGGGGCTCGACGAAAAGGCGGCGCGCAAACCCGGAGCTGCGGCATGATGGGTTCCAAAGGAGACGCGCCTTGATCATCGGCGAGACCAAAGCGGTTGCGTCCGCCGTCGTGGACTACTCGCCTTACCGCGTGTTTTCGCGCGAGGCGTGGGCACGTCTGCGCGAAGATACACCGATGACGCTGGTGCCGCGTGACCTCGAGCAGATGTCGGGTCTGATCGAGGACCTTTCGATGGCGGAGGTGGAGCAGATCTATCTGCCTATGTCGCGGCTGATCAACCTGCATGTACTGGCGATCCAGGAACTCTACGGGGCAACGGCGCGGTTTCTCGGCCAGCGCGACACGAAGGTGCCGTTCATCATCGGTATCGCGGGTTCGGTGGCTGTGGGGAAGAGTACGACGGCGCGCGTCCTGCGTGCGCTGCTGGCGCGATGGCCCGATCATCCGCGGGTCGATCTCATCACAACGGACGGTTTCCTGTTTCCCAACGCGGAACTCGAGCGGCGCGGGATCATGCATCGTAAGGGGTTCCCGGAGAGTTTCGACACCGCGCGGCTGCTGAGTTTTCTCGCCCGGGTGAAGTCGGGCGAGGCGAAGGTCGAGGCGCCCGTCTATTCGCATTTCGCCTACGACATCTTGCCGGGCCAGCAGGCGTTGATCGAGCGGCCGGACATTCTCATCGTCGAAGGGCTGAACGTCCTGCAGTCGGCGAAGCTTCCGCGGAACGGTGATGCGATCCCGTTCGTGTCCGATTTCTTCGACTTTTCGATCTATCTCGATGCCGACACGGCAGTTCTGGAGCAGTGGTACCTGACGAGGTTCATGAAGCTGCGCACGACGGCATTCCGAGATCCGGCGGCCTATTTCCATCGCTACGCCAGCTTGACGCCGGACGCTGCACAGGAGCGGGCGCTGGCGATCTGGCGCGAGATCAACTTGAAGAACCTCGAAGAGAACATCCTGCCGACCCGCCAGCGGGCGCGGCTGATTCTGCGTAAAGGCAATTCACATCGGATCGAGAGCGTGGCGTTGCGCAAGCTATAGCGAACCGTTTCGGCTTTCCGGCGTTGTCGCATCGGCAGCAAACGGAACGCGGAGACACGAGATGACCGGACAACGGAACGTCGACACAATTCTGATAAGCGCCGTCGTCGGCGCGGGCATCGCAGTCGTCGCCCTGCCGGCAGTCGCGCAAGAGCCCGGTTACGGCGCCAATCCAAAGTTGTCACCGCCATCCTCTTCATGGCTGCCGACAGTCAAGGTCGCCAAGGCGGTCGGTTGGCGCGACGGACAGATGCCGCAACCGGCGACCGGGCTGCGGGTGACGCCGTTTGCGATTGGGCTCGACCATCCGCGGTGGCTCTACGAGTTGCCCAACGGCGACGTTCTGGTCGCCGAGTCGAATGCGCCGCCGAAGCCGGATGGAATGAGCGGCGGTGTGCGCGGCTGGATCCAGGGTATATTCATGAAAAAGGCTGGCGCGCGAACGCCGAGCGCCAACCGGATAACGCTGCTGAGGGATGCAGACGGGGACGGCGTGGCCGAGACGAAAGTCCGATTCTTAGAGAACCTGAACTCGCCGTTCGGGATGGTGCTGGTGGGGGACCGGCTCTTTGTCGCCAACGCCGACGCGGTTGTACGTTTCGCCTACGAAGCCGGTCAGACGCAGATCACCGCCGCGGCGGGGAAAGTCGCCGATCTACCGGGTGGTCGCAATCATCATTGGACCAAGAGCCTAGTCGCGAGTGCGGACGGAAGCAAGCTGTACGTCGGCGTCGGCTCGAACTCGAACGTGGCGGAGAACGGAATCGAGGAGGAGGAGAACCGGGCAGCAGTCCTCGAGATCGACATCGCTTCCGGGCAGCGACGCGTGTTCGCCTCCGGTTTGCGGAATCCGGTGGGGATGGATTGGAACTCTGAGACCGGGGAGCTGTGGGTGGCGGTCAACGAGCGCGACGAGTTGGGCGACGATCTCGTGCCAGACTACATGACATCAGTCAAAGAGGGCGGGTTCTACGGCTGGCCGTACAGTTATTTCGGGCAACATGTCGACGAGCGCGTAAAGCCGCCGCGGCCTGATCTCGTGGCAAAGGCGATCGTGCCGGATTATGCGTTGGGTGCGCACACGGCCTCGCTTGGTTTGCACTTCGTCAAAAGTCAGGCGGCTGGGGGGATTGCGGATGGGGCGCTTATTGGTCAGCACGGATCGTGGAATCGCCAGGTTCCGGCCGGGTATCGCGTGCTTCACATTCCGTTCGCGAAGGGGAAGCCTTCGGGTGCGCCGCGTACGATCCTCGATGGGTTCTTGACCGCGGAAGGCGAGGCGCGCGGCCGACCCGTGGGGGTGATCACGGACCGACGCGGCGGGATTCTCGTTGCCGACGACGTGGGGAATGTCGTGTGGCGGGTGTCATTCGCCGACCCGAGTTGATGGCGCAGAAGCGCTATGTCTCGGGGCGATATCTCACGAAACGTCCATGTCGATGTCGCCGGATTGCGTGTGGGAGGGGGGCGAGTGGCCCTCGACCCGACCTATGGATCATTCCGCTTCTAACGGCGCCTTCAACTTCATGCCAGGGACGATGACACCGCCGGCGGGGCGCTTGCCGAGCATGGCCTTGCCATAGCGGTTCATGAAGGCCGACGAAAGAGGGCGGCCGCCGGGGGTCGCGAGCCAAAGGCGGAGTAGGTGGCGCTTCTTCTCGGGTTCGGGGAAATCGACGTATTCGGTGCGCGAGTGCACGGTCACGTGGTTGTGCAGCATCTGGATGTCGCCTTGGCGGAAATCCATGCTGTAGCAATAGTCACGCGCCATTTGCGTGAACATGTCGAGCGCTTCGAGCATCGCTGGAGAATGCCGCGGCAGTTCCTCGAAGCGCTGGGCCGATCGGATGTAGCCGCCCTGCCAGTTGCAGGTGAAGTAGCCCTGCTCGAAGCTGAAAACAGGGATCTGATAGTAAGGCTGCGCACCCTCGGGGACTTCCCCGCGGCGATCGCGCCAGATCGGCTTCGCCAGCTCGGCGACGAGATCCGGCCGTGCTTTCAGCATCTCGTTGTAGATCGTTACCGTGCTGACGACGGTGCTTTCGCCACCCGATTGGGAATGATGCAGGCAGAGCAGGCCAACAACATCGCAACTGTCGGAATGGAAGGGCAGCTTGTCATGGGTCTGGTAGCCGCGGTTCTTCGGATCGGCGAAGGAGGTGTTGCCGAGATCCTTGACGTGGCCGAGCAGATGACCCTTTCCGTTCTGCGAGACCGGCTCGCCGAACCACGTTCCGATGCCGAAATATGCGATACCGCTCTGCTGGCGCGTGTAACGATGCACGGGCACGCCGCGGATCAGCGTCAGGCCTCGGCCTTCGATGACTTCGTCGCGCAGCTTGTCGAGCGTGGGGCCGAGCACGGGAAGCGCGAAGTCGGTGCGCTCCATGTCGAGGAGGGTGATCCCCTTTCGCTCGACTTCGGCGACGGCGCGGTCGAGGTCGGCGATTTCGGTGGCCGACAGTTCGTGGGCCCAGCTCTTGTCGCGGGCGAGGTCGTCCTTGCTCCAGCCGGCGGGATCGACGACGGGCTGCAAAGCGACGGCGGGCTTGCGGGTAGAGTTCATCATCTTCCTCCGGGCAGGCTGGTTCGTTGCGGACGAGATTGCGGGCTCTTGCTGGCGGTGTCCAGATGCCTGAGGGCAAGATGGTGATGCCCACCGCTCACATGGACTGCTATTTCGGCGCGGCGCCGCGGCGGAGCCGGTCGTTGATCGCTTCGCCGATGCCTGTGTCGGGGATCGGCATGACGGCGATTGCCGTGGGATGTGATGAGTCAAGGTTGCGCAAGGCTGCAAACAGGTTCGCGCCGGCCTCGACGAGATCGCCGGTCGGGCTGAGGTTGATGGATGGTCCGTCGTGATGTGGCACGCCGGGACCGAATGCGAGGAGGCCCTCGCCGGGTCGTATTTCGGTTGCGTCGAGGCGCAGCGCGGCACCCGGTGCATAATGGCTGGCGAGTTGCCCGGGCGCGATGGGGCGTTCACCGGTGGTTGGATCGACGGCTTCGTTGGCGCGCATGATCCTGCCTCCCAGTACGCGTTCGATCGCTTCGAGGCCGAGTGCGCCTGCGCGGAGTTGAAGGACATCGGGCTCGCTGGCGTCCAGGATCGTGGACTCGAGGCCGTGTGCGGTCGGGCCGCCGTCGAGAATGAAAGCTGGAATGTCGCCGAGGTCGTCGTAGACGTGGCTCGCGAGAGTAGGGCTGACGTGGCCGGAGCGGTTGGCGGAGGGAGCGGCGATGGGTATCGCGGCGGCGGCGAGAAGGGCTGCGGCAATGGGGTGGGCTGGCACGCGAACGGCTATGGTTTCGAGCCCGACAGTGACGAAATCGGAGATTTTTCCCGTGGGGCGGCGGCGCAGGACGAGGGTCAATGGCCCCGGCCAGAACGCCTCGGCCAGCTGTCGTGCATGGGAGGGGAAATAGGCGATGCGTTCCGCAGCCGCCAGGTCTGCGACGTGGGCGATGAGCGGGTTGAAGCGCGGCCGGCCCTTGGCCTCGAACACGCGGGCGACCGCGCGGGAGTTGGTCGCGTCTGCGCCCAGGCCATAGACGGTTTCGGTGGGAAAGGCCACGAGTTCGCCCCGGCGCAGCGCCTCGGCGGCTGCGGCGATACTCTCAGGGGTGGGCTTCACGATCGGCATACGCAGGTTTGACCTTTGGACGGCTTTGCGCGGGCGTTGGGTTCGGCTTAGTAAGGCAGTCGCGATATCGCGTCACTGCGCAAGCTCAGCCCCTCATCCCGGCCGAGGTGAGCACAGAGCGCGCGGGCCGGGACCCAGTGCAAAGAGTGCGATAGGCACAAGGGTGTGCTTCGCCACTGTTTTCGCTGGGTCCCGGATCGATACTCGGCCAGAAATGGCATCGTTGGTCCGGGATGACGCGCGAAATCAGAGGTCACGCCATGGCTTACACCGCTCCCGTAAACGACATGATGCTCGCGCTCAAGACCGCAGGCGATCTCGACGGGCTGATCGCGCGCGGGATCTACGACGGGCTCGATGCCGAAACGATCAGGGCGGTGATCGAGGAAGCCGGCAAGTTCGGGGCGGAAGTGCTCGCGCCGCTCAATGCCAGTGGCGACAAGGCGGGCTCTAAACTGGTCGACGGTAAGGTGGTGACGCCGCCGGGCTGGACGGAAGCCTACAGGGCGTTCGCGGACGGCGGCTGGGTGTCGCTGCCGGGGGACGAGAAATGGGGCGGGCAAGGCCTGCCGGAGGTCGTCTCGATGACGGCCTGCGAGATCTGGAACGCGGCCAATCTCGGTTTTGGCTTGTGTCCGATGTTGAGCCAGGGCGCGGTGGACGCCATCGCGTCTCACGGCTCCGAGGAATTGAAGGCCATATACATCCCGAAGCTCGTCTCGGGCGAGTGGACGGGTACTATGAACCTCACCGAAGCTCACGCAGGCTCGGATCTCGGCGCGCTCCGCACCAAGGCAGAACGACAGCCGGACGGTACCTATCGGATCTTCGGCACGAAAATCTTCATCACCTACGGCGATCACGAGCTGACGACCAACATCGTGCATCTCGTCCTTGCGCGGCTACCCGATGCGCCGGCTGGCACTCGCGGCATCTCGCTGTTCCTGGTGCCGAAGTATCTCGTGAACGCGGACGGCTCGATCGGGGCGCGCAACGACGTCGTGTGCGCTAGCCTGGAGCATAAGCTCGGCATTCACGCGAGCCCGACATGCGTGATGAAATACGGCGAGAAGGACGGTGCGATCGGGTGGCTCGTCGGTGAGGAGAATCGAGGTCTCGCTGTTATGTTCATCATGATGAACGCGGCGCGACTCGGTGTCGGCATGCAAGGCGTGGCGCTAGCCGATCGCGCTATGCAGCACGCCCTCGCCTACGCGAAAGAGCGACGGCAGGGCCGATCGGCGACGACGCGCGGGACCGATATGGCTGCCATCATCGAGCATGCGGACGTTCGGCGGACGCTGCTCACGATGCAATCGATGACGCAGGCGGCGCGCATGATCTGCGTGGCGACGGCGGCCGCGCTCGACGTGGCGGATCGTGCGGCGACCGAGGCCGAGCGGGCGACGGCTGCTGCACGCGCGGCGCTGCTGACGCCGATCGCGAAGGCGTTCTCGACGGACGTCGGTGTCGAGGTCGCTTCGATGGGCGTGCAGATCCACGGCGGCATGGGCTTCATCGAGGAGACGGGCGCCGCGCAGTTCTATCGCGATGCGCGGATACTGCCGATCTACGAAGGCACCAACGGCATTCAGTCGATCGATCTCGTGACGCGCAAATTGCCGCTGGAAGGTGGCAAGGTGGCGGCAGCCTACATCGCGGAACTCGAGCAGACGGTCGCTGACATCAAAGCGTCGAACCAGCCGGCGTTCGGGCGGATGGCGGAGCGGCTCGGGGAGGCGGTGGCGGCGCTTAAGCAGGCGAGCCTCTGGATGGGCGGCGCGCTCGCGAAGAACCCGGAGGTCGCTCTGGCGGGTGCCACACCCTATCTGCGGCTTTTCGGCCTGACGGCAGGGGGGGCGTATCTCGCGCGTGGTGCGCTCGCAGCTGCTCGCGACGGCCACTCGGCGCAGGCGATCGCGCAAGCGCGGTTCTTTGCGGAGAACCTGCTTCCGGCGGCCGGCGGGCTCGCGACGACCGTGACGAGTGGCGGCGACATCGTGGTCGAGACGACGGCGGATGTGTTCGGGGTTTGAGCGCATCGCGGCGCTTCTGCTCTCCCTCTCGATGGGGAGGGGGACAGAGAAGAGCTGGTGGTCTTGACCCGGCCTGCAAAGGCGTTCGATACCCTCTGCAAACTTGGATCGGAGGAAGATCGAATGCGCGGGCTGAGCCTGAAGGAAGCGGTGGGGATCATCGAGGCGACGTTCGCCAAGGCGGAAGCGATGAAGTTGCGGCCGCTGGCGGCGATGGTGCTCGATGCGGGTGGGCGGCCAAAGGTGTTCATGAAGCAGGATGGCGCGTCGCTGATGCGCTACGAGATCTCCTACGGCAAGGCGTTCGCGGCACTGGCGATGGGGCGCTCGTCGAAGATGGTGCTGCAAAAATCGCGCGAGAAACCGATGTTCATGCAGAACCTGCTCGAACTCGCCGATGGTCCGATGTTCCTGGAAGGCGGCGGGCAGTTGATCCGCGACGGCGAGACCGGTGAAGTGGTCGGCGCCGTCGGTGTCACCGGCGATGTCAACGAGACCGACGACGAGGCGGCGATCGCAGGCATCCATGCGCTGGGTTTCAAGTCCGACGCGGACTTCGAGGACCGGAAGGCGAATGTGAAACTGTGATGGGAAGGTGTGCTAGGCGCAATCGCTTCGTGCACGTGGCGGGGCACGGGGCCTGGCGTGAGACGAGCGTGCGGATCAGATGACCAGATAGCGGGACGGACATCTGCTTGGTTTCGTTGTATTGCTCAATCGATCCAACTCGGCAGATACATGGACCTGAAGAAGCTACGCATTCTGCTTGCCGTCGCAAGAACCGGATCGTTCACCGGAGCGGCCGAGCGCGTCAATCTCACACAGTCGGCCGTTTCCCAGCAAATGGCCTTGCTCGAACAGGATGTCAGGGAACAGCTCTTCGAGCGCAGCCGGCGTGGGGTTAAACTCACCCCGTTCGCGCTCGAATTGTGCCAGCGCGCAGAGCCGCTGGTCGTCGAGCTGGAGCAACTGGCCACGGCATTCAGGCGGCGCAAGGAGAGGGAGAAGATCGTTCGCGTGGGCGCATTCCCAACCGCAGGCATCGAGCTTTTACCCAAGGCGATCAAGCTGTTCAGGGAAGGCAACCCCGACATCCAGGTTATGATGAGCAACATCAATCTGGAATCGCCCGAAGTTTCCTTGAACACCTGTGAGGTCGATCTGATTTTGAGCTTCGACTACGGGTTGGAATCCAAGGTCTCCCATCCAGCGGTCCGCACGATCGAGCTTTTCGACGATCCCTTTCTCGCCGTTCTGCCGGCCAACCATCCGTTGGTGGGTAGCACTACCATCGATCTCATCGAGCTTGCCGGGGAGTGCTGGATCTTCCATCGTCACGCGAATTACTATCGCAATATCTATCCATTGATTTGCAGCAGAGCCGGGTTCAATCCGGAAGTCTTCTTCTACGTCGACGATTTTCAAACGCTCCAAGGTCTCGTCGCCGAAGAGATAGGCGTCAGCATAGCGCCGCGATTGTCGGTCACCCCCCGGCGGGACGATGTGGCCATAATCCCTATCCATCCTCCAGTGACCCGGAGTATCTCGGTTCTCACGCGAGAGACGCCCCGTGAAACCGACTGCGTAGACGAATTCGTCGCGGCGCTGAAAGAGGCGTCGAAAGTCATGCACTCGGCGGACACGATGGATCGCCAATATGGCGTGTCGTGCACTTGAGCTCATCGCCACCGATCGCGCCGTGCTGGCGATTGGCAGGCCGCAGATGGCGTGTTTCACGCTGACATGGGCAAGAAAATTTGATGCAAAGTCAGCATGATGCGTGGGCTGGTGCGTGGCTGTACCTCGAGATGGAGCCACTCGGTCGAAAAATGAGAGAGGCTGTGGCAGAAGTTTTGCTTATGGATGATCTTAGCAGTTCGGGCTTCTAGAATGCGCAGCCGCCCTATATCCCTCGCGGCACAATACTCTCGACGCACCGGAGGATCGCAATGTCTAGGATGATTTTGTCGGCTGCCCTCATGCACGGCCTGGGACATCAACCCGGCGCTTGGCGCGTTCGCAAGGGTCCTTCCTCGGACTACGTATCTCCCGATATGTACGCGGCGATCGCGCGCAAGGCGGAAGAAGGCAAGCTGCATGTCGTCTTTCTGGCGGAGCAGATCACCAATCAGGAAGTCGGGGCGCAGCGCCCGTGCGGCGCGATGGATACCGCCTCGGTCCTGTCCTACATGGCGGCCGTCACCAGCCGTATCGGCCTCGTCGGCACGGCTTCGACGACCTACAATCAGCCTTATGATCTGGCCCGCCGTTTCGCCACGGTTGATCATCTGTCGAAGGGCCGCGTGGGCTGGAACTGCGTGACGACGGCTCACGCGGTCGCGGCCGAGATGTTCGGGACCGGCAGCCACCCGGAAGCGTTGGAGCGCTACAGCCGCGCGGACGAGTTTCTCGATGTCGTGATCAAGCTCTGGGAGAGCTGGGATCGGGACGCACTCGTCGACGACAAGAAGAACAACGTCTTCGCCGACCCGAGCAAGATCCATGCGATCAACCACAAGGGCGAGAACTTCTCGGTTCGCGGGCCGCTTCCCTTCCCGCGTTCACGTCAGGGCCGGCCGGTGATCTTCCATGCCGGCTCTTCGCCCGCTGGGCGAGACCAGTCTGCGAGGTTCGCCGACGTGATCTTCACGGCCCAGCACACCATCGAGGGCGCGCGAGCCTTCCGGGCCGACATGCGCCGGCGCGCAGAAGGGCACGGCCGGCACCCCGACTCGATCAAGGTCCTGCCTGGAATGAACGTGATCCTGGGTGAAACCATGGACGAGGCCAAGCGCAAGAAGCTGGCCCTCGACAATGCGCTGACGCTCGATCAACTGCTGGCGACGATGGCGAGGATCTGCGGTGTGAGCCCCGCCCTGCTGCGCGAGCACCTCGATCGGCCGTTTCCGATCGATGAGCTGCCCTCGGACGAGCAACTCAAGAACGGTATCGGCTGGCGCAAGAGCATCATCGATCTCGTGCTCGCGGAGAACCTCACCGTGCGCGAGGTTCTCACGCGGGCGCCGAGCTCTCATCATCATATCGTCGGCACCGCTGCGATGGTTGCCGACGCCATGGAGGAGCGGCTCGCGGCGCAGGCAGCCGATGGCTTCACCATGATGGTCGACATGCTTCCCGAGGGCGTGGACGATATCGTCAATCTGCTCGTGCCGGAGCTGCAACGGCGCGGGCTGTTCCACAAAGAGTACAGCCACAGCTACCTCCGTGACAGTCTCGGTCTCGCAGGTGCAGCCTCGAAGCTCGCGGCTGAATAAACGAGATTGCGGCGTTCGGCTCGAAAATGAGTCCTGAGGGCTTCGGCGTGACACTCTCGCCACTTTTTACGCGTGGAACTGGCGCTTCGCGGTGCCGATCGAGATTGCGTAATGTGCAATACGGCGCTCCGAGGTGCCGGCCCCTTGCGCCGTCTGCCATTCGGGGGTAGCGCGAAGCGCAAAATCACTCGAGGAGCTACCATGGCCGCCACCGTCAAACCGTCGCCTTTCGCACCGAAGAAGCTGCCGGACATGCCGGTGATCGACGGTGTGAAGTTCGGTACCGCCGAGGCCAACGTCCGCTACAAGGGGCGAACGGATCTGATGCTCGCGTCGATGGTGCCGGGGACGGTCGCGGCCGGCGTCACCACGACGTCGAAGACGTGTTCGGCTCCGGTACTGTGGTGCCGTGAGCAATTCAGGCACGGGCGTGCGCGGGCGCTGGTCGTCAATTCGGGCAACGCCAATGCGTTTACGGGTAAGAAGGGCGTCGAGGCGGTCGAGGTAACGGTCGCGGCGGCGGCGAAGACGCTGGGCTGCGATGCGGGCGAGATCTATGTCGCTTCGACCGGTGTCATCGGCGAGCCGATGGACGGCAGCCGTATCGCGGATGCCTTGCCGGCGCTGGCCAAGTCCGTGAAGGGGGAAGCGTGGGAGGCTGCGGCCCGCGCCATCATGACGACGGATACCTATCCGAAGCTGTCGCTGGTCAAGGTCGAGATCGGCGGCGTCGAAGTGACGATCGGCGGATTTTGCAAGGGTGCGGGAATGATCGCGCCCGACATGGCGACTACGCTGGGGTTCGTGTTCACCGATGCGGCGATCGCGCAGCCGGTTCTGCAGCGACTCGTCTCGGCGATCGCGACGCGGACCTTCAACTGCATCACCGTCGACAGTGACACGTCCACGTCCGACACGCTGATCGTGTTTGCCACGGGGACGTCGACGAAGCGGAAAGCGCCCGAAATCCGCGATATGTCGGACCCCAATTGCGGGGCTTTCGCGTGCGCGCTCGAAGGCTTGATAAAGGATCTAGCGCTGCAGGTGGTGAAGGACGGCGAGGGGCTGACCAAGTTCGTCACCGTGCAGGTTTTCGGTGGGGAGAACGACCGTGCCGCGCATCGGATCGCGATGTCGGTCGCGAATTCACCGATCCTGAAGACCGCGATCGCGGGCGAGGATCCGAACTGGGGGCGGGTGGTGATGGCGGTCGGCAAGTCAGGGGAGGCTGCGGACCGCGACAGGCTCGCGATCTGGTTCGGACCGCATCTCGTGGCGGTCGAAGGCGAGCGTGCGCCGGGCTACGTCGAGAAGACGGTGGCGGGTTACATGAAGGGCGCCGAGATCGTGATCCGCTGCGACGTCGGAATCGGTGACGGGCAGGCGACCGTGTGGACGTGCGACCTCACTCACGACTACGTCAGCATCAACGCCGACTATCGGAGTTGAGAACGGGGCGGGTGCGAAGAGGCCCGGTCGGCATGAGCCGAACGGGCCTCTTGTGTTTCCGCGACGGGCAGTTTCAGTTTCCGCAGCCGCACTGGCGGACGGCGACCGGCCTGTGGTTGACGGTCTCGGTGCGTGACCATCCGGCCACCGTGCGGCCGGAGCCATGCGTGGTGCGGGCTACGTTCTGAGTGGCTTTGATGACGAAGGTACGGTTGTGCACGCGGGTGATGGTGTTCACGCGGGTGACGGGCACGATCACGGTGCGGGTTACGACACGCGTTACGTTCTTCACGTACCGGTTCCTGGTGACGTTGTTGACGCGTGTGACGTTGCGGACCTGCTCGATAGTGCGAGTTTTCGTCACCGTCTTCACGTTGGTCTTCGAGATCGGCACCTTGCAGTTCACGCAGCCCTTGGCTTCCGCCGAGCCGGCCTGAGCGGTGAATGCGAGGCCGGCGATTGCGACGGCTGCGACGAGGGACTTTACGAAGTTCATTTAGGACGTGCTCCCGCTCCTGGAATTTCTCTTCATGCGAAGATTGCTTTCTCTTCGCCCGGAGGATGTCGTTCTGACAATCCGTAGTCGCTGTATTCTTTGCTCGTGAGGTTAATCGAAGTCTCTGGAATCGTTCTGCTTTTGTCATCGATCAGGAGAACTTGCCGGGGCGAGCCGCAACTCGCGTGAGAGTCCGCGCCGGCACCTGTTTGTGTACAACTCGAAGGTTGATGTTGCGAAGAACAAAAATAGAACATACGGTGGCGGAAGATGTGCGGGGATTCGGATAGGCAGGCATGGCGCTCTCACTGCTTCACACCAGCGATTGGCA
>LNFM01006902.1_pt1 | contig 19604 bp, 17 predicted proteins | sample 596031 | NCBI WGS metagenome assembly LNFM01 (sample SAMN04254537, study PRJNA301005) | activated carbon metagenome | isolation source: dual media filters at the Ann Arbor, Michigan drinking water treatment plant | place: USA: Ann Arbor | reverse complement strand
AAGCATGCCGATAGCAAATTGCTTTGATATTTTGGTGCTACTGAATTCCAGCTTGGACAATGATGCGTCACAACCACCGTTTTGCCCTGAAACGATTCGTTAGTCAGCTTATTGCTTAACCAGTCTTTAGATTGATGGTGGAGTAGTAGCGAATCTTCTGGCGTAAATGGCAATCCTTGGTCACTGATCAGTGAAAAGTCATTTAGCAACTCTCTGGCAATATCCATGCATTCTGCTTGCTTTCCCTCTCCATACAAACAGAAGTCGGTCCAAAGCGTACATCCTAGAAAGCGAACTCCATCAATCACTACTTCATCGTTTTCTAAAAAATAAACACTTTGCTCTTCAGCAGCAAGCCTCAAATTCTCCAAAACATTCAGCCTGTCGTGTTTATAGAACTCATGATTGCCGGCTACATAAACAATTGGCTTATCTGGCCACGTAGCGCGGGCCCAATAAATACCTAGATTATTCTTGTGAATATCGCCAGGTAACACTATTACATCCACGTCACTCTGCGGTGGCGAGAAGGGTGACAGCTCTAGGTGTAGGTCGCTAAGGATTAGGATTTTCATTATTGTGTAATTATGAATATGTAAATTCGCCTGTATTTGATTCTTCTTTAAGCCAAGCTTTGGACTTCACCCGCTTTAGTCGCCATTTGCTAATGACCACTGTAAATAGGTTTGCCGTACTTACGATAAGTAGCTGTTACAACCCCTTCAATCTCAAAACCATCCTTTGGTCGAATAATGTCAAAATTGTCGTTATGAGGAATAAGGATGTGTACGCCGTTTTCCTTGCCCAGCTCTTTGATAGTGTAGTCATTATCTAAAACGGCAATCACAATCTCACCGACATTGGCCGTTGGTTTTCTTTCGTATATAGCAAAATCGCCATCTAAAATTCCTATTTTGGACATAGAGTTGCCCTTAATCGGTTTTATCCCTGTAATTGACGGTCTTCTAATCAAAGCTTCCTGAATAGAAAAAAAGTCACCACCATCCGCATATGAGTTCGTAAACGCACCAGCTTGCACCGCTGAATCGGAAAAAGGTACGTCGAAGAATTTCTTGCCAGGAATTAATCGGCTATCAGGCCCTAAATCTAAAAAGTGGTTTTCCTTTAAAAGACTGATTAACTTACTGACCGTACTTTTAGATCCAATCTTGAAGTGCTCGCCCATGTACTCATAGCTCGGAATGTAGCGATACTCCGCGAAGAAGTCTTGCATTTTACCTAGCCATTCTCGGTGCAAATCCGTTTTATTCTCAAACTTAAATGTTTTATTGGTCATATAAGCGAACAATTGTTCGCAGTAATTATCGCTTTAACTTATTCAATTTACAAGCTTTATTAGGTGTTTTATGACGATGTCAGCCACTGTCTATCTTCCAGATCAAAAAAGTCATTTCTTTGAAGATGCGCTGGTCAATTCAGACAATACAAATGACCCATTAATAGCGCTGTATATTCCTTGTAGCCAAGAACAAGCCGTGAAAGACTTCATCGCAAAATGCGAACGCTTTACAAAGGCATTTGGTGGTGAGCAAAGCTGGCGCTTTGCTTTACCTACAGATAACCCTATTCCTATCAGACGGCCATTGGGATTATCCAAAGTATATGCAGGCTTCCCATCACCTGCTGAAGGTTTCATCAAAAAGCGTCTAGATCCAACGGAATATTTGTTTGACGAACCCAATGCTACTTTTTTGTATGACATGAGTGGTACATCCATGTTGGAGTCTGGTTTATATCCTGGATTCAAGCTAGTCTGTAATAACGCACTATATGCACGTATCAACGATATTGTTTTGGTGTTATTGAATGGTGGATTCACCGTCAAACACCTTCATAAGCAGCCTTATAAAAAACTTGCTAGGTTAGTGCCGTCAAATTCAAGCGGTGAGTTTCCAATCATTAATGTATCCGAGCACGATAGCTTTGATATTGTTGGTGTTGTAACAGGCTGTTTTTACCACTTTAAAAAGAAGTAAGTCATGCGTGTTTTTGCGCTGGTTGACGTCAACAACTTCTATGTATCGTGTGAGCGGGTTTTTAATCCAGCACTTATGGGTGTTCCAGTTGTTGTTTTGAGTAACAACGATGGTTGTGCAGTAGCGCGCAGCAACGAGGCAAAGGCACTTGGTGTGTTGATGGGTGCACCGTGGTTTAAGTTAAAGGAATTAGCTAAACAATACGGCATTATTGCGTTGTCCAGTAATTATGAGTTGTATGCGGACATGTCCAATCGTGTCATGAGCATCTTGCGTAGCTTTAGTCCCGATCAAGAGGTTTATTCCATCGATGAGTCTTTCTTAGAACTAACCCAATTTAAAACGAGAGACTTAACGCAATACTGCCAAGAGATGCGTTTGCGCATTTTAAAGTGGGTAAGACTACCTGTTTGTGTGGGTTTAGGTTCCACAAAAACATTGGCCAAATTGGCTAATCACTGCGCTAAAAAACGCCCAATCTTTAATAGTGTTTGCAACTTCAACACGATGAGTCCAGAAGAGCTTGATCAACTATTGTCAGAAATCGATGTTGGAGAAATATGGGGTGTTGGTAGGAAGCTTGCACCAAAACTTCACGCGCTTGGCTATAAAACCGTATTAGATTTAAAGCGCGCTAATTCGGAGGCTTTACGCAGACAGTTTAGTGTCGTCATGCAAAAAACCATACATGAGCTCAATGGTATTGTGTGTATTGAGATGGAAGAGATTCCACAGCCTAAAAAGCAAATCTTGGCATCCAGAAGTTTTGGTCATAAAGTAACCGAATACAGCAGCTTGTCTGAATCCATTACATCACACATCACTTCAGCCGCTGTAAAACTAAGGCAACAGCATTCGTTTGCTGGCTCTATTTATGTGTTTATTAGAACCAGTCAGTTTAACCCTGATGAACCCTATTACAGCAACGGCATGACGATTCCCATGCCAACACCTACTAACGATACTCGTCAGCTTGTAAACGTCGCCCTGTGGGGCTTAAAGCAGATCTACAAGTCTGGATTCCGATATGCTAAGGCTGGTGTGATGCTGTCAGAGTTGGTCCCTGACACTGGTGTGCAAACAGACTTGTTTACTGCCGTGCAGGTAACACCAAGATCAGCGGCGTTGATGGCCACGTTGGATAGCATCAATGAGAAGATGGGCAGGGAAACAATTAAGCTAGCCAGTGAGGGATTCAGTAAGCCTTGGAAAATGAAGCAGGATAGTAAAAGTCCCTGTTATACGACTCGATGGGAGGATTTGCCTAGAGTCGGCTAACGGCCCAAAGCGGTCATTCAGCAACTTGATTCAAAGGCTAATTATTAAGATGATTTAATGTTAGCATCTGTTCTTTTGTATTAAGTCTAGGTCATTTAAACTCAATTCAAATTGTCCTAACTTTAACGCTGCACTATGGAAGGTCCTACATGGCAATACGGCACGCAGCATCTGGTGAATTAATCGATATCCAGCCTCTAGGTAAAAAACTAAGCCAGACAACTTCAAGTACGCTCGTAAGAGCAGATCATCTTGAGGTCTTTCGGTTTGTATTGACGGCAGGCCAGTCGACTCCTGATCATAAAGCCTCTGGCGCAATCACAATTCAATGTTTAGAAGGCTTAGTCGAGCTACAGGCCCATGGTAGTACTCAGATAATGCATACTGGTAGTTTGGTTTATCTATCTGACGCAGAACCTCATTCCGTGAATGCCATAGAAAACTCATCTCTATTAGTCACAATTTTGCTGAAACGATTGTAAGTAGACAATTTGAATCGCCACCGACATCCTAGAAATTTTTGAGCTGCTTCCTACACCAGAAAATCTCTGCCAACCTTCTGCTTCAATCCAATCTGCCGTGAATTGAATTTGACAGTAATCGGCCCAAAAAGGATTTGTTCTACTCATCATGCAGAAAATACCTAAGAAACTTTATTATTTGGGGGGAGCGTCGCACACATTATTCTAATGTCAATCTATCCAAGAGTGCCGTCTATTCTTTGTTTTACCAATATTGGGGCGTAGATAAATGCAAAAATGGCAAAACTCAATATCCATAAAACGGATGCTAACATTATCCAGCTTGTGTAAAGTTGTGATGCCAACATGGGCACTATGGCGCGAAATAATACACTTGCTATTAATAGAACAAAAGCGACTGCTAGCCAAGGCGAATGCTGCTTAATATCACGCCCAGTATGCCCCAAAGACACACGTGACATCATACTGAGCGTCATCAAACCAACACCGCCCATGGTAAATAGGTGTAAAGTAAGTACCGATAATTGACCTTGCTCACGTGGTAATCCGTAAAAGAAAAATCCTACATTAATTAGCCAAGCCGCTATATACAAACTCCACAATAATGGCACGCGCCATATACCATAGGCATGCCAATTGATTAGGCGGTAGCCATTTAACACAAATAAACACCAAGCAAACAGGGTGGTTAGCAGCGCAATATTAAAAAAAATCGCATTTAAAAATAAACCGATAAAAAATGCCAGTATGCTTAAATCTAGCCATTTGTATTGTTTCAATTGCACTCTGCTTGTCATGCCTCTTTCAATAAAAAAAGGAATTACTCTTCTGCCTATCATCAAAATAAGGCTTATAAATAACAACACGGCGCCATTAATGGCATATTGCATACCGTTTGAAAGTAAGCCCAAACAGCCTAGGTAAAAAATAATATTGCCTATCCACAATAGCGTTACTTTGCTTACAACCGCCAGTTGTTTCCATTGTTTGGCTTTAACAATTGGCAGAGTGATAGCCACAATCAGCATAAAACCAAATAATAAATCAGCCGCCGCTACCCAGAATAAAAACGTGGTACCAAATAAAAATAGCAACCTTGCAGCACACCAAAACATAAAAAGCAGCATTAAAGGCTTGCCAAACAAAGTGGGCATGGTGGTCCAGTTTTTAACCGCCGTCAGTAAAAACCCTGCAACCACGGCCATGCTATAGCCATACAGCATTTCATGCGCGTGCCATTGGCTAATGGAAATATTGTCAGTTGAAATGGTTAAGTATGAAAAGTACACCAGCATCCAAAATGTAATTGAAATCATCGCAAAAAGACTCGCCCCCAAAAAGAAAGGACGAAACCCAAGATTAAAAAGCGCTAGGTTTTTCATATCTACTTGCTTGGATTGCTTGATGGGAATTTGCATAATTGTATTTTTGCTTATGTGATAGTGCTTGCATTGATTTTTGTTAACTTCAAAAATTATTTAGGTAGCAATTTTTGAACATCCCTTAATATTCGTTCATTTTCAAAAGCGATTAAATTGTCTGTACATATCAGAAGGGGCATTTCAAATTCTCTTTAGGACTTTCAAGTTCTTGACGAGGACCAAAAAACTCAAAATTTATCTGTGATGAGGGTATTCCCCAATTCATTAGTTCTTCATATATATTGAGCATAAATGCTTTTGGTCCACAGAAGTAGTAGTCTGCATTATGTTGTGGCAGCAAGGAATCGATGAGTGCAGCATCGACAAATCCGCTATCTACGTTACTTTTAGTAGCAAAGGAATTGCTAATTGGATTACTGTAACGATAATGAATTTTAAGATTTGAATGCTTAGCGGCAAGGCCATCTATTACTTTTTTGAATGCTTGCGATTCTTCATTGATGCTGCCATAAACAAATATCACCTGGCGCTCTGGCATTGCTTCCAATGCGCTTAACAACATGCTTAATATTGGAGTAACACCAACGCCTGCTGCCAATAGAAACAAGGGTCTTTCATGCTTCTCAGTAAGGTCCAGTAAAAATTCACCGCAGGGTGGCGCAATCTCAAGTGTTGACCCGACTTCTATCTCATTATGTATAAAATTTGATACGAAGCCATCAGGTGTATCAGCTTTTAAACCCAATTCACGTTTAACACTGATGCGAAAATAAGTTTGCCCCGACTTATCGGATAGACTGTAATTTCGCATGGTTGTAGAGCCGCTAGGCGTCAAGACCCTAACGGTTATGTATTGCCCTGGTTTGAATGTTGGCAAGTCGCTGCCATCAACTTGCGCAAGATAAATTGAGGTAATGACATCACTTTCTTTTTCTTTTTTAATCACTTGCAATGATTTGAATCCCTGCCATCCACCAGGCATTTCGGCATGCTCTTTGTAGATTTGCTTTTCTCGCCCAATCATAATGTCGGCTAAAAATCCGTAAGCTTCACCCCAAGCTTTAACCACTTCTTCTGTCGCACCCGCTCCAAGGACTTCCTGAATCGAAGCAAGTAAGTTTTCACCTACAATAGGGTAATGCTCTGGTTTAATTTGCAATGAAACATGTTTTTGCGCAATCAACTCGACTGCGCCACCTAATGCGGCTAAATTATCGATATTGGCTGCATACGCACAAATGGCGCCAGCCAAAGCCTTTTGTTGTAAGCCTGCTCCTTGGTTGGCGGGATTAAAATACGGCGCAACTTCGGGATTATGCGCGAACATGCGCTTGTAAAAATGTTTGGTCAGGGTTTCACCATGTTCCTGCAAGATAGGTGCGGTTGACTTAACAATTGCGATGGTTTGATCACTTAGCATGTTTAACTTTCAATAAAATTTAATTTTTAAAAAACTACATTAGGTTTGCAACCACTTTATGCCTATGCATGCATACTGATAAAAACAACGCACATTAATATGCATTATAAATACCACTTTTAAGTCAAAAATAAAGAGCAGAAAATTTAAGTGCTCTTTAGTGAATGACGCTGTTATCCGCGTAATTAGTCATAAAGCTTTTGTGCATAACGACAATCTCTTTGTTTGCTAAGCCATTGGTCACATCTGCAAGCGTTTGTCGATCTAGCGTATTAAAAAAAGCGGCATAAGCGTTTTCAAGTAATGTTTTTAACTCACACCCATTTCTAAGCCTGCAATTAAGCTTGCCACAATCAATTACTTCAGGATGACCTTCTAACATCCTTAATACTTGTCCCAAATTTATATTAGAGGGTTCCATTGCTAAACGAAGACCACCCGCTCTACCCCTAATCGCCTCAATCCAACCATGCTTGACGAGTTTTGCGGCAACTTTAGCAAGGTGATTTTTGGGAATATTAAATTGGTTTGCTACTTCCGCTAGTGTGATTGCTGGCGTAACTCTGCGCTCGTTAGCAAGATACATTAAAAGTCGTAAACCAATATCAGAGAATTGTGTGAGTTGCATATAAGTAGCTTACATAAGATGCATTTTATATGCAACTTTAATTTTGCTTATTACTGGCAAGGTAAGCACGCACCGCAACAACCGTCATTGGCAAAGCACCAAAAATAATAAATACTAAATCACCAGGAAAGCGAGTCCACTCTAAGATACGCGCCAAACTACTGCCTGTGTAAACCAGCTCTCTGGCATGCCAATAGCCGTTCTCCAGAACGTCTGATAATTGCAAAATGCCTGCTGGAAATAAACTCAATATCACCATCAGCAATAATCCGCCATTTAACCCCCAAAAACTGATGCGTACATATTTTTCAAGATCTAACCATAACGATTGCGTGACGGACTGCCTTATCACAAACACAATTAACCCTATACCTAACATGCCGAATACGCCCATCATGGCGGCATGGCCGTGGTTAATGGTGAGCAGCGTACCGGTTTCGTAATAGCTAACGATGGGTAAATTAATTAAAAAGCCAAAAACACCAGCACCTAGAAAATTCCAAAAGCCAACCGCCATTAGGAAATAGAACGTCCATTTGTGCGGCACTTCTTCCAATCGCTTAGTAAGCCCAGCTTGGGGCTTTGATAGCTTCACAAAGTCCCACGCGTCTAATGTAATGAGTGTGAGCGGCACTACTTCTAAAGCAGAAAAAAGTGCACTTAATGCCATGTTAAAGCTGGTTTGGCCTGTCCAATACCAATGGTGGCCTGTGCCAATGAACCCGCCAGCAAAATACAATATGGCATCTAGGTAAATCACACGCGTTGCGGTTAATCGGCTTACTACGCCAAACTGTAAGAAAATAATCGCCACCATGACAGTGACAAAAAACTCAAAGAACCCTTCTACCCACAAATGAATAATCCAGAAACGCCACACATCGACGACTGAAAAATGCGTTGTGCTATCAAAAAACATGGCTGGCAGGTAAAACACAGGAACAGCAACAGCGGCTATTAAAAACAAAGCCGCAATTTCTTTTTTCTCAGGGTCTTTTAATGCCGGCATTAAAGCTCTAAACAACAGCACAAACCAAAATACTAAAGCAGCGGCCAATAATATTTGCCAAGCTCTACCTAGTTCCAAATACTCCCATCCTTGATTGCCAAACCAGAACCATAAATCAGGCATGAGTTGTTTAATGCCTGCCCATTCGCCTAACAGGCTGCCAACCACAACAAATACCAATGACCAGAATAAAATATCCACGCCTTTTTTCTGCCCAGCCGGGTCTTTGCCTCCCAGTGTTGCAGCAATAAATAAAGCGCCTGCTACATAGGCGGTAGCAATCCAGAAAATGGCCAATTGCAAATGCCAAGTTCGCAGTAAATTGCTTGGCAGCAGCACAGTTAAATCCACGCCATAAAACGTACCTGGGTCCGCTCGGTAATGCGCAAGCGCGCCACCCACCAATGTTTGCGCCAGCAATAGAATGGCCACCACGGCAAAATATTTTAGGGTAGCACGTTGCGCAGGGGTGACTTGCGCGCCATTGATTTTAGGATGCAAAAAGCCTGCACGCGCTTTCCAGCCAAGATAATCAAATTTACCAAAAGCCAGCAATACTGTTGCAATGCCTCCCAGCAAAAATATCAAGCTTAATGCGCTCCAAAGCAGCGCATCCGCAGGCGCTGTGTTGCCTGCTAATGAATCAAACGGAAAATTGTTGGTATAGGTGTTATTGCTTTCAGGCCGATTAGTCACAGATGCCCATGCTGTCCAAGCCACAAAAGCACTAAGATTGTTCAGTTCAGTTGGATCGCTAATTGCATTGACACTCAATCCACCGTTTAGCGCAGGATCCGAAAAGTAGTGCGCCCAAACGCTGGGCTGTTGCATAAACCATTCTTGAAAAGCAGGATTGACGGCCAGTATTTTGGTTTTGTCATCATAGCGATTACTTTTAAGCTCTAATCTAACTTCGGCTTCTAAGCCAGCGCGTTGGCCTACGGTTAAGTCTGCCAATGGCAATTGATAGCGCTCAATTGAAAGTGAATTTGCATAATGCACGGCTAAGCTATGCAAATAATTAGCTGAGAAATCTGGGCCAAGCAAGGCGCCGTGCCCCCAAATACTACCGTTATCCATCAAGCCATATTTTAAAAAAACTTGTTGGCCTGCCACAATGTCTTGCGAGGTGAACACCACTGATCCACTTGTACTGACTACTTTTTCAGGAATTGGAGGTGCATCGCGATACACCAAGCTAGTAATTAAAATTAGCACTGCAAAGCCAATTGCAGCTGTTAATAAACTTGCGCGTCGCCACCAAGGTGATAAAACTTCTTGTGTGTTGATTGTTGCAGATTTGTTTTCTGAGGTTTGAGCGCTAACTGCAGCTTTTTTCATTGTTATTAACTTAAATGATTGGTGTTGATTACAGCATACGCTTCATGTTTTATTTAAGTTGGCTTATCTCAACTTAATGAGGCTTTAATACCTAAATTAAATTCAATAGCATCTAATTATTAGTGAAGTTTTATTAAGCATTAATAGCTATTAAATAGATATATTAATTTCTGCTTTGCGCAGTTTAGAACCCATTCAAACCAGCCGAAATATAAATACCCCGACTGATTAGAAAGTTAAATTTCAGTTTGTTCTGCAATTTCTAGTGCATCATCTACTTCAATTCCCAGATAACGTACGGTGCTTTCAAGCTTAGTATGGCCTAAAAGCAGTTGCACTGCCCTAAGGTTCTTGGTTCGTCGATAAATAAGTGTCGCTTTAGTTCTTCGCATTGTATGCGTGCCATAATTGATTGGATTAAGTCCTATTTGTTTAACCCAATGATGGACAATTCGCGCATATTGTCTAGTAGACAAATGAGGAGAGTCATGAATGCGACTTGGGAAAAGATAGCTATCACTACCCAAATGTTCATAAGCCATCCACTGAGCGATAGAATTGCGCGTTTGTTCTGTGATTTCAAACTGAACTGGTCGACTTGTTTTTTGTTGCATGACAATTGCCCGTGAAGAGATTCGGTCTCCATGTGAAATATCTCTAACTTTTAGCTTCACTAAATCACATCCACGAAGCTTGCTGTCTAAAGCTAAATTGAAAAGTGCTAAGTCTCGAATATGGTGAGACAACTCTAAACGTATTCTAATTGCCCAAATTTCCTTCAATTTCAAAGGTGCTTTTTGCCCGACTAATTTACCTTTATTCCATGACTGAACATTCCGATTACCCAGTAAAGACTCCATGATGATCTCCAAGGTTTAACAGGGATCAATATTGTGCGCTTCTTTTACTAAAGTATCAGTTTCGGCCCTAAGCAGTGGACTTCACCCGCTTTAAAAGATTGTTTATAGCCCAAAGCGGATACTAATATATCTAATGCCCTGCATTTTTAACTCTCCGCTCCAATTTCGACATTATGATATGTCTATTGAAGCAGGTTAAGTCCATGGATCAAATAACTGATGAAGGAATATGGATTAAACAATCTAAAACAGGTACAAAACAACTGTATGAGTGGACAACTGGTTTAATTGATGCCGTATCTCGAGCGAAGGCATTAAAAAGGCCTATACGCGGTTTATTTCTCTTTAATACTCGTCAAGGTCAGCCATATTCTGATGCTGGCTTTAAAGCTATGTGGAATAGACTTCAAATTAAATGGGCTGAGTCAGGCGGTCAACGTTTTACATTTCATGACATTAGAGCAAAGTCGTTAACTGATGCAAAAAAATGGGCTTAGATGCACAAGCTCTTGCGGGTCATGCATCTTCAGCAATGACAGAGCATTATATTAAGCGAAGAGAATTTATATCAGTAAAGCCTTTAAGATAGAATGATAGAACTAAATAAATAACAAAAAGGATTATATGACTCAATTCAGAATTTACGAACATCCTATTGGAACTAAAGAAGCAGTTAAGATAGGGTGGAGTTGGCCAGCTTTTTTCTTAGGGTTTATTTGGGCTTACGCTAAAAAGATGCACTTTTTAGCAACAATTGTACTTACTCTATTAATCATAATTGTAATTGCATCGGAATATTCTCGAAGTGGCGAAGCAATTTTAAATATCCTCAGCATTCTATCTTCAATAATATTTGGTGTTAAAGGAAACGAATGGTTTGAATCAAGCCTGAAAGTTAGAGGATATGATTTTATTGATACAGTGGATGCCGAAAGTAAAGACGGGGCAATCGCTAATTATTTAAGAATTCAAAAAAAGTCCTTAGGGAAATCCGAACCGTTTTGAAATTAACCTAATTTTATTAGACAATTGTCTAATAAATTACGCTTAAATTAATGTTAGTTGCTTATGGAGCTATAAAAAGATGGGGTGCTCAAGAAGATGGAAGTGGGCACTGGGATTTAAGCGTTTTGCTTATTTAATGATTAAGGGTGAAATTCACCAGCCTGCTTTCGGCCCAAAGCAGACACTCACGCTTTGATTGACTTGTTGAATAAATAATTTGTTAAGTTAATCTTTTCCAAATTTTAAAAAAATACTTGGCAGCAAAACAAGATTGAGTAATGTCGAGGTAAACAATCCAGTCACCACCACCACTGCCAAAGGGTATTCGATTTCATAGCCCGATATAGGGCCTTTTAATATGATTGGCATTAAAGCAAGTGATGTGGCTAGCGCGGTCATTAGGATAGGCACAAGACGCTCTTTTGAGCCTTTTTTAATTAGCTCTAGGCCATGCTTGTAACCTTCATTCGTCATTAAATATCGGTAGTGGCTAATCAATAGGATTCCGTTTCTGGCGGCTATGCCCAATACGGCAATAAAGCCCACAATAGAGCCAAGAGAAATAATACCGCCTGATAAAAATACGCCAATTACACCGCCCAAAAGCGCAAATGGCAGTGAGGCCAAAAATATCAAAGTGTACTGATACGATTTAAAATCTACATACACAATCAAGACTATCGCTAAAATCATCAACACTGTTAGGCTAAGTAATTTTTGGGTGGCCGCTTTTTGTGCAGTATATTCACCTAAAAATTGTGGGTAATAACCACTAGGGAAAGCTATAGCAGACACTTTGTTTTCTATCTCAGTTGCCACAGAACCTAAATCACGATTTTTAGCATTCGCAACGATATCAATACGTCTTGATACCGCTTCGCGCTTAATTTCGTTGGGCATGCCTACAAAGTAAACATCTGCCACATCTTTAATTCTAAGTTGTGGGCCAAAAACTGAGTCTATTGGCAGTTGTTGAATGGCATATAAATCTAATTTAGTTTCAGTACTTCCGATAACCACAACATCCACTTTTTGCTGTGCCTCATACACCTCGCCTACTTTTGTGCCTTTCAGCACTGTACTTGTCACCTTGCGGATGTCATTTGTATTAATGCCGTAGCGTTGCGCGGCGGCTTGTTTTAGGCGTATTTCAATTTGAGGAATAAGCACTTGTGGTTCAATTTTCAAATCAGCAATGCCATCTACTGATTGCATAGTGCTTTTAATCACTTCTGCTTGCTGTCGCAACACCGCTAAATCTGCGCCAAAAAGTCTGACAACGATGCTAGAACTTGTTCCGGATAATACTTCTTTGCTGCGTTCTTTTAAGTAGGTTTGCACATCGGTAAATATGCCTGAATAGCCGTGCATGGTTTGTTGTATGGCGGTCACGGTTTTCGCATAATCCACATCAGGATCAATACTGACCCATAATTCGGTAAAGTTTGGGCCTACCACTTCATCAGCGGCTTCTGCACGGCCGATATGCGCGCCAAAATTTCTGACACCGGGAATGGCTAATAAATCATGACTTGCGCGAATGCTCATTTTTTTCATTTGCTCAATAGAAGCGCCTGGGCGCTCTAAAAAATGCATCAAAAAATCCGTTTCTTTAAACTGGGGCAAAAATTCAGAGCCTAAAAACAATGAGCCTAACCCTGTTGCTACAAAAACAAAGGCGGTGGTAACGAATGTTTTTTTGGGCTTAGCCAGAACAGAATCTAATAATGTGGCGTATTTGCTATGTAGCCAACCAACAATCGCAATCTCTTTTTCTTCGTCATCCGCATTCAGCAACATAAAAGACAGCGCTGGAGTGACTACTAATGCTACCAGTAATGAAGCTAAAATGGCGAATAAGTAGGCCGCTGCTAGCGGTTTAAAGAAAGCACCTGCTATGCCATCTAAAAAGAATACAGGCAGAAAAACCACCATCACAATCATCGTGGCATACACCACGGCACTACGCACTTCAAGTGATGCATTCACAATAACGCTAAGCTTAGATTGAGGGTTTTCTAATAGCCTATTTAACTTTAATCGACGGATGATATTTTCCACATCAATAATCGCATCGTCTACCACCTCGCCAAGCGCAATCACTAAACCGGCAATCACCATGGTATTCATGCTGACATTAAAGGCGGTAAGCACTAACACAGCACTAATAAGCGAGAGTGGAATAGCACAAATGCTGATTAGCGCGGCACGTTTGTTGCGTAAAAATACCATGAGAATAAGCGCAACCAACAGCGCACCCAGTAGCAGTGCATGTTGTAAATTATCAATCGCACGCTCAATAAAAGTGGCGGGCCTAAAGATAGAGGAATCAATTTCCAACTCTTTAAGAGCAGGTTTTAGTTCTGCAATTGCCGCTTCTACATTTTTAGTGACTTCGATAGTATTGGCATTGGGATGCTTTTCTACAATTAATAATAAGCCATCCCCACGATTAATAACCGCGTCCCCTATGGCAGGTGGCGTACCAATCTTAATATCGGCAACATCCCCTAAACGAATGGGCGCGCCATTTTTAAAATCAACCACCGTATTTGCTAATTCGTCCGGCTTTGTTGTTAAATTTTTATGGCGCACAGCAATGCGCTGATTAGGGGTATCTACAAAGCCGCCAGACTCGATACTGGCGGCATTGCCCGTAGCAGCCAAAATCTGTTGCAACGTAACTCCTTTGGCACGTAAATGATCGGGATTAATCATTATTTGCAGCTGTTTATCGCGCTGCCCCCACACCGCTACGTTTGCAACTCCTGAGATAGCCATCAAGCGAGGTCGTATTGTCCACATCGTCAATGAGCTTATTTCCATCTTTGACAGTGTTTTGGACGTAATGCCCACCTTTAATACGCGCGATAAAGACGACAGTGGTGGCATCATCACAGGCGGTTTGGCGATTATAGGCAAGCGGCTAGCGGCTAAGGTTAGGCGTTCTTGTACATATTGCCTTGCCTGAAAAAGGTCAGTCCCTTCCTCAAATAACAAGACAACGGAAGATAAACCCAATACCGATTTTGAGCGCAACGTTTTAAGTTGAGGTGTGCCGTTCAACGCCTGCTCTAAGGGCATGCTAATCAGCTGTTCCGTTTCTTCAGTGGATAATCCTGGTGCCTCAGTTTGAATTTCTACCTTTATGGGTGCAAATTCAGGAAAGACATCTAAAGGCGCTTTGCTGAGCGTGTTTAATCCAAGCAAAATCAGTGTTAAGGATAAAAACAGCACAATCATTCGGCCATTTACCGCATGAGTAATCAATTTTCTTAACATATTGTAATTAGCCTAATTAATGGGCAAAGCCAGTTTCAACGGCAAATAGCTCTAGCGCGCCATTGATTACAATTTGGGAGTTTTCTGCTGGTCCTTCACTGATAATGGCTTGTTTGCCGCTTACATGGTCCAAAAACACTCTTTTGCGTTCGTAACTATTTTTTGATTGCTGCATGTAAACCCAGCTACCACCGTAAATATCGTAAACAACTGCTGAATATGGGATTGTTAATTTGTTATCCGTTTTACTCAGCGTATTTAGCATGACACTGATGCGTTGCATAGGCCGCCATGTTGAGTCAACATTTTTCAGAACATAGTAAAGATGCGTGGCACTTGTGAGCGGATCTGCCGTAGGTGGTGCATTAATGGGTTTTGCAAGCAAAGTTGGCTCTTTTGAAGCGCTTGATAATGGTTGCAAGCTTGCATCTGCTTTTTGGTCAATCATGCCTAAATCACTAGATGGCACGGGCACTCTCACCCAAAGTGAATCGAGTTCAGAAATTTGTATAATTGGGTTACCAGCAGAAACTAATTGGCTAGAGGCTGCGAATACATTGCTGACAATTCCTGCTTGCGGTGACTTGATATCAATCGCTTCAACTGACCCTAAATTGACCACTTGGCGTAACGCGTTTCTTTTGGCATAAGCCGCTTCCATATTTCTGAGTGCAATTTCATGCGCGGCATTGGCATCATCCACATTACGTTGACTGCCCACTAAATCTTGTAACAGTTTTTTTGCGCGATTAAGTGCAATTTCTGTCGCCTCAACCTGCGACTTTGAAACATTAACCAAACTTTCCGCATCCGCTAAAGCATTCACTAAGTTAGCGCGGGCATCGGCTGTAATCATTGGCTGAATGCGATAAAGTAACTGACCCGATTTAACGCGCGCGCCTGGTGTTAATTGTGTTTTATCTACTGGAATTAACTTGCCTGTGATGGGCGCAGAAATGCTGATTAAACCACCAGATGGCACAACAATCTCAGCACCATACGTTTTGCTGTCTGTCGTTGCTCGACGCTTAATAGGCGCTACTTGAATACCCAGTTTGCGATAGGCGTCATCCTTTATGTAAACCGTATTCAGTGCAGTTTCTTGCACAATTGTTTGTTTAGGCTCTAGTGGCGTTTTAATTTCACCATCAAACATTACATTCAGTTTGATGGTAATGATTAATATAGCGAGTGTAAGCAAGCCTATTAAAATCCAAGTTTTTTGCTTTGTCATACCATTCCTTAAATCCAGTACTAATTAATAAAAGCGTTAATTAATAGAAGCTCTCGTTATTTTTTGAATAAATTCCAATTACCTAACATCCACACTTTTAGTCATATTGCGCATTAATTCAGCGTGTTTAGTGATCAGCTCAGCTTTCAATTGCACTTCCCTCATTTGCACATCTACCAACTGTCGATTCGCCTCTAATGTTTGTAAATAAGAGATATCGCCTTTTTGATACGCTTGATTGGTCAGTTGAATCATTTGCTGGGCCGTTGGCATTAATGTGCTGTTAAGCACTTTCCAATCGTGGCAAGTTTGTTGGTATTGCAGATGAGCGGTTTTTAATTCCAGCAAAGCCTGTTGCTTAATGGCTTCAAGATTCAACTCCGCCCTTTCTAATTCGGCTTCTGAACGACTGACAGCGCCCTCATTCTGATTAACAATCGGAATACTAGAGCGAATAGAAGGGCCAAGTGTGTGGCCATTTACTACACCGCTTGTTGCATCTGCAGTGGCCGTAAACCTTAACCAACCTAATTTGGAAAGTTTAATTTTCTCTTTTGCCGCTTCAATTGAATATTGTGCCGATACAATATCTGGGCGTTGTTTTAGCGATTGGCTGAGTAATTCATCAACCTCTGTTGCATTGCAGGCGGGTATAAGGCTGTCCGCTATCAACATATTTTTTTGTTGATAACCAATCCCTAATAAATAAAGAAGGCCTTGCATTTTTATGCTTACATCGTATTTTGCAAGCTCCCAATCGCGCTCAGAAATTGCCGCATCGTTCTGTACTAACAAAATATCTTTGCCATTCATGTCGCCTGCTTCTAAACGCTTAATCGATAGCGCATGTATTTGTTTGCGCAATTGTTGCGACGATTCGGCCACTTTTAAACGGCCTTGTGCGAGCACCGCTTGCGCATAGGCAACACGCACATCTTTTATAAGATTAAGGCCAGATTGCGTTAGCCTATAAGCCGTAGCGTCGGCTTCATTCTTCATGTTGCGCAATTTAATGGGTCGCAGCCAAAGTGCTTCTATGGGTAAATCAATGGCATAACGATAGGGTTTATTGGTGACACCAAATGCAAACATTAGCTCAGGGTTCGGTAGCAAGCCCGCATTTACTAAATCGGCTTTTGCCAGCTTTAAATCAATTAATAATGACTTGAAAGCGGCGTTATTATTTAATGCATACAAAACCGCATCCGATTCACTTAGCGTGCTTATTTCATTTATTTTTATGGTTTGTAAACCACCAGTTGTGTTGCTAGATAGCTGCTCATCATAAGAAATGACTTTTTGAATCACGCCTGCTTGGTCTGTTGTGTGCGGAATTGATTGGCATCCAGCGCTAGCTAAGCTGATAACAAGTAAAACTAAGTAACTGGTGTTTATCAAAAAATGGGTACTTTTAATCTTCTTAAATTGCATGCGCATCACAGGCTTAATTGAATTTTTTAGTACTGTAATGAATTAAACTTAATGGAAACTTAACAGACGAACCAATTTTCTTAAGTTTCCATTAAGAAATAAATGGCAATATTGCTTCATAAAGTAAATGTTTAATCGCAATTGAGCAGCAAGGGATTCACTGTGCGTATTTTGTTGGTTGAGGATGATGAGATGATTGGTCAGAGCTTACAAAAGGCTTTGAAGAGTCATGCCGTAAACTGGGTAACCGATACCTTTGCGGCAGAACACACTTTAAACCTTGAAGCCTATGATTTAATTTTGCTTGATCTTGGTTTACCAAAAAGGTCTGGCCTTGAATATCTGGTGCAATTACGTGCAAAAGGCATGACGATTCCTGTGTTAATAATCACAGCTCGCGATAGTGTTGAAGACCGCGTAAAAGGCCTTGATTGTGGTGCGGATGATTACCTACTTAAGCCGTTTGCCATGGAGGAGTTGGAAGCAAGAATCCGCGTATTGTTGAGGCGTAAACATGATCGCAATAATCCACTCATTAGCTATGGCGATGCAACTTTAAACCCCGCAAGTTATACATTGAGTTATCAAGGCATCACAGAAAGGCTTTCTGTTAAAGCTTTTAATATCATGCAAACGCTACTCGAAAACCCAGGTGTAATTTACTCAAGAAGCCAATTAGAGGAGAAAATTTATGGCTGGAATGAAGAAGTGGAAAGCAACGCGGTTGAAGTACACATTCATACCATTAGGCGAAAATTTGGGGCAGAAATTATTCTAAATGTAAGAGGTGTCGGCTATACATTCCCTAAAGAGAAAGCCAGCAAATGAATTATTCCATCAAACGTTTTTTGTTGATTTATATCACTGTTGCCGTTTTAGTAATTTATGTTCTCATTAGCTTAGCCGCTTATTGGGCTAGTAAAGAAGAGCTTAATGAGCTATACGATGCCAATCTAAAACAAGTGGCCAACGCTATTGCCGCACAACATCTTGCCATCCAAGATATCATGCATTTATACAATAATAATCAAGTGGGCGCTGGTGCGGCAATAGAGGGTGAAGAAGAGTTTTATGTACGCGTCTTAGCAAAGGATGGTGCAGTACTATATGTGTCACATCCAAACGCTAATGTACCGCCTACCAACACTTTGGGATTATCCACGCAAAAATATCAAAATAAACAATGGCGTTTTTATGCCATTAATGTGAATCAAGAAACCATTCAGGTCGCACAATCGTTAAGACTTAGAAAAAATACCATTAAAGAAACGGCCATTAGTTTAATGGCTTCGCAGTTGTTGTTTATACCAGTGTTGGTGTTATTAATATTCTTTGCAATCAGAAAAGCCCTTACACCTTTAACTGCATTAACTAGTGATGTTCAGAGCCGTCAAAGCAGTAATCTAAATCCTTTTTCTGTCGAAAAAATACCATCTGAGATTAAGCCTTTAGTACTTTCATTGAATATTTTTATGGGTAAAGTTTCTGACACAATTAGTTTACTAAAGCGCTTTACCTCTGACGCTGCACACGAGTTACGCACGCCTATTACCGCTCTTAAATTGCAACTCACATTAGTTGAAAAAGCTAACTCAAATGAAGAACGAGTATCCGCTATACAGAACTTAAAAGCGGGAATTGTTAGGTCAGAACAGCTGGTTAGTCAATTGCTAACGTTAGCTCGAATAGAACCAAACCATCAAATTAGGCAACTCAAGCCACTGAATTTGCTTGCATTGGTTAAAGAATCTATCCAAGACTTGCTGCCCCTAGCCCATGAAAAAAGCATTGATTTAGGTATAACCATTGGCGAAGAAGCTGAAATAATGGGTGTACAACACGAGATTAAAGTGCTCATTAATAACATTTTAGATAATGCAATTCGCTACACCCCAAATGACGGCAAAGTGGATGCTTCTTTAATTCTAGATTCCAATCACATCATTTTTGAAGTGCGTGACACTGGGCCGGGTATTAGAAATAACGATTTTGAGCGCGTTTTTGAAAGGTTTTATAGAGGTGAAAACAAAGATACTATTGGGTCAGGCCTTGGGCTTTCAATTGTTAAAGAAATTGCTAAACAACAATCGGCAGACATCGAGTTAACAAACCTTAATCCTGGACTTTCTTTCAGGGTTAAATTTTTTAATTGAATGACTGCTTTGGGCCGAGGCTGTGTCAAAACGCCAGAATCAGATATTTGTAATTATGTCTCGCTGAGGCAGTCGGAATTTTTTAGGTCGAAGTTTGTTATA
>LNFM01007396.1_pt1 | contig 19606 bp, 21 predicted proteins | sample 596031 | NCBI WGS metagenome assembly LNFM01 (sample SAMN04254537, study PRJNA301005) | activated carbon metagenome | isolation source: dual media filters at the Ann Arbor, Michigan drinking water treatment plant | place: USA: Ann Arbor | reverse complement strand
CCCTTGAGCGTGTACGGCCAGACCAAGCTGGAAGGCGAACGTCTGATCGCGGCTGCCACTGCGCGTCACCTGATCTTTCGCACCAGCTGGGTGTACGCCGCACGCGGAGGCAACTTTGCCAAAAACATGCTGCGCCTGGCCCAGGAACGCGAGAAGCTCACCGTGATCGACGACCAGGTCGGCGCACCCACCGGAGCGGAGTTGATTGCCGATGTGACGGCGCACGCCATTCGCCAAGCGTTGCGCGATGGCACTTGCTGCGGCACGCACCACCTGGCGGCCGCTGGCGAGACCACGTGGAACGGCTATGCCCGCTTCGTGCTGGAGACGGTGCGCATCCTGAAACCGGATCTGGCAATCAAAGCCGGGGAAGTGGCGCCCGTGCCCACCAGCGCCTTTCCGACGCCCGCTCGCCGGCCGCTCAATTCGCGCCTGGACACATCACACCTGCGCAGCACATTCAATTTGGACTTGCCCCACTGGCAACACGGCGTGCGGCGTATGCTTGCTGAAAATCTGTGAAACAAGACACATGACGCCTCGGGCACCCGCCTGCACCCCGCCACGCTGGCCATCAGCAAACAGCTGCTGCCGGTGTACGACAAGCCGATGATTTACTACCCGCTGACCACGTTGATGCTCGCCGGCATCCGCGACGTGCTCATCATCAGCACCCCGCAGGACACACCGCGCTTCCAGCAACTGCTGGGCGACGGCAGCGCCTGGGGCATGAACCTGCAGTACGCGGTGCAGCCCAGCCCCGACGGACTGGCGCAAGCCTTCATCATCGGCGCCGACTTCGTGGGCAACAATCCCAGCGCTTTGGTGCTCGGCGACAACATCTACTACGGTCACGACTTCACGACGCTGCTGGGCGATGCCGACAAACAGACAGGTGGCGCCACCGTGTTCGCGTACCACGTGAACGACCCCGAGCGGTACGGCGTGGTGGCTTTCGACGCCCAAGGCAAAGCCCGCAGCATCGAAGAAAAACCCGCCAAGCCCCAGAGCAACTATGCCGTCACCGGCCTGTATTTCTACGATCAGCAGGTGGTGGACATCGCAAAGGCGGTCAAGCCCAGCGCCCGCGGTGAACTCGAGATCACCGCGGTCAATCAGGCCTACCTGGACCTGGGCCAGCTCAACGTGCAGATCATGCAGCGCGGCTACGCCTGGCTGGACACCGGCACGCACGACAGCCTGCTCGAGGCCAGCCAGTTCATCGCGACGCTGGAACACCGCCAAGGCTTGAAAATCGCTTGCCCTGAAGAGATTTCGTGGCGGCACGGCTGGATCGACAGCGCCCAGCTCGAAGCCCTTGCCCAACCCCTGCTCAAGAACGGCTACGGCCAGTACCTTGTGCGCTTGCTCAAAGATCCAGTTCTCCGATGAAAGTCACCCCCACTGCCATTCCAGACGTTTTGATCATCGAACCCAAGGTGTTCGGTGACGAGCGCGGCTTCTTCTTCGAGAGCTTCAACCAGAAGGCCTTCAACGCAGCCACTGGTCTGAATGTGAACTTCGTACAGGACAACCACAGTCGCAGTACCAAGGGTGTGTTGCGGGGGTTGCACTATCAAGTGCAGCAGCCGCAAGGCAAGCTGGTGCGGGTGGTACATACGCGAGGATTCGTCCACCTTTGGCAAGTGGGTGGGGGTGGATCTCTCTGAAGAGAACCACAGGCAGGTCTGGGTGCCACCCGGGTTTGCGCACGGCTTCCTCGTAGTGAGTGAATCGGCCGATTTTCTATACAAGACTACCAGTTACTACGCGCCACAGCACGAGCGATGCGTCGCATGGAACGAACCTCGTATCGGCATTGATTGGCCCGCAGGAATTCAACCTTTGCTGTCGGCCAAGGACCAGGGCGGCAAGCGACTCGACGAAGCAGACGTATTTTTGCTCCAACAACCATGACCAAAAGCGCATCGTCACCACCACGGATCTACGTGGCCGGCCATCGGGGCATGGTGGGCAGCGCCATCGTGCGCGCCCTGCTAGCGCAGGGCGTGTCGCCCGACCATATCGTGACCCGGACCCGCGCCGATCTGGACCTGACCGAGCAACGCGCTGTCCAGGAATTTTTCGCCCAGGAAAAGCCAAGTCAGGTCTACTTGGCGGCGGCTAAGGTGGGTGGCATCCATGCCAACAACACATACCCGGCCGAGTTCATTTACCAGAACCTGATGCTGCAGGCCAACGTCATCCAGGCAGCCCACCAGAATGGAGTGCAAAAGCTTCTCTTCTTGGGCTCCAGCTGTATCTACCCCAGGCTGGCGCCGCAGCCCATGGCAGAAGACGCTTTGCTGACAGGCAAGCTGGAGCCCACCAACGAGCCCTACGCCATAGCCAAGATCGCGGGCATCAAGCTCTGCGAAAGCTACAACCGGCAGTACGGCCACAGTCATGGTGTGGACTACCGCAGCGTGATGCCAACCAACCTGTATGGCCCTGGCGACAACTACCACCCAGAAAACAGCCACGTGATTCCAGCGCTGATCCGCCGCTTCCACGAAGCCAAGGTGGCGGGTGCGCCCAGCGTAGTGCTGTGGGGCACCGGCACACCCCGGCGCGAGTTTTTGTATGTTGACGACATGGCGGCTGCCAGCGTGTATGTGATGAACCTGCCCAAGGCCGCGTACGACGCCCACACCAGCCCAATGCAGAGCCACATCAACGTCGGCTGCGGGGAAGACATCACAATTGCCGAATTGGCACAGCTAGTAGCCCAGGCTGTGGACTACGACGGCCAATTGGTGCAAGACAACAGTAAACCCGACGGCGCGCCCCGCAAGCTGATGGACAGCCAGTGTCTGGCCAATCTGGGCTGGCAATCACACACGACGCTCATCTCTGGCCTGCAGCAGGCCTACGCCGACTTTCTTCAAAAACACACGCCACACAACGCGCAGACAGCATGACCCAGCCCAAACCCAAAGTCGCTCTGATCACCGGTATTACCGGGCAAGACGGCTCATATCTCGCCGAACTGTTGCTTGAGAAAGGCTACATCGTTCACGGCATCAAGCGTCGGGCCTCGTCATTCAATACCCAGCGCGTGGACCACATTTATCAAGACCCGCACATTGAACAGGCCAATTTCAAGCTGCACTATGGCGATTTGAGTGACACAAGCAACCTCATACGCATCGTTCAGGAAACCCAGCCCGACGAGATCTACAACCTCGGCGCACAAAGCCATGTAGCGGTCAGTTTCGAAAGCCCTGAGTACACGGCCGATATCGATGCGATGGGAACGCTGCGCCTGCTGGAGGCAATCCGCATACTGGGGCTCGAAAAGAGAACCCGTTTCTACCAAGCCAGCACCTCCGAGCTCTACGGTCAGGTGCAGGAAATCCCCCAAAAGGAAACCACGCCCTTCTACCCCCGCAGCCCCTATGCAGTTGCAAAGATGTACGCATACTGGATCACTGTCAACTACCGCGAGGCCTACGGCATCTACGCCTGCAACGGTATCTTGTTCAACCACGAAAGCCCCCGCCGGGGCGAAACCTTCGTCACCCGCAAGATCACCCGGGGCCTGGCCAATATCAGCCTGGGCTTGGAAGACTGCCTTTACATGGGCAATATAGACGCCCTGCGCGACTGGGGTCACGCCAAAGACTATGTGCGCATGCAATGGATGATGCTGCAACAAGACCAGGCAGAAGACTTCGTCATTGCCACCGGTGTGCAGTACAGCGTGCGGCAATTCATTGAGTGGACAGCCGCCGAGCTTGGCATGCGACTGCGTTGGGAAGGTGAAGGCGTCAACGAAGTGGCCCACTGGAACCAGAAGCCCATCGTCCGCATCGACCCCCGCTACTTCCGCCCAACAGAAGTAGAAACTCTGCTCGGCGACCCGACCAAAGCCAAACAAAAGCTCGGCTGGACACCAGAAATCACTGCCCAAGAAATGTGCGCCGAAATGGTCGCTGCCGACCTTGCGCAGGCCAAGCAACACGCACTGCTAAAGGAAAATGGCTTCAGCGTTAACGTAGCCATGGAGTAGATGCTTATGAAAATCGCTATCGCAGGCACCGGCTACGTCGGCCTGTCTAACGGCGTGCTGCTCTCCCAGCAACATGAGGTAGTGGCCCTAGACATCGTCCCTGAAAAAGTGGCCATGATCAACTGCAAGGAGTCCCCCATCCAAGACGTCGAACTGGAGGATTACTTACGAAACAAACCCCTGTACCTGCGCGCCACACTAGACAAACAAGACGCCTACCAAGGCGCTGACTTCGTCATCATTGCGACCCCCACCGACTACGACCCCGAGACCAATTACTTCAACACCCAAAGCATTGAAGCGGTCATTCGAGATGTCATGGCAATCAATCCAACAGCCACTATGGTGATCAAGTCCACCGTGCCGGTGGGCTACACCGTCAAAACCGCCGCAGCGCTGGGCACGCCTAACCTCATCTTCTCGCCAGAGTTCTTGCGTGAAGGCCATGCTCTTTACGACAACCTGCACCCCACTCGCATCGTAGTGGGTGAGAGGTCCAAACGCGCCGAAGTCTTTGCCGTCCTGCTCCAGCAAGGCGCCATCAAGCAAAACGTGCCCGTGCTGTTTACCGATGCCACAGAGGCCGAAGCCGTCAAACTCTTTGCCAACACCTACCTTGCCATGCGCGTGGCTTACTTCAACGAGTTAGACACCTACGCCGCCACCCACGGGCTGGACACCAAGCAAATTATCCAGGGCGTGTGCCTGGACGCTCGCATAGGCAGCCACTACAACAACCCCAGCTTTGGCTACGGCGGCTACTGCCTGCCCAAAGACACCAAACAACTGCTGGCCAACTACAGCGACGTGCCGCAAAACATCATGCGCGCCATTGTGGACAGCAATAGCACCCGCAAAGACTTTTGCTCACAAGACATCTTGAAGCGCAACCCCAGGTGCGTGGGCATACACCGCTTGGTCATGAAATCGGGCAGTGACAACTTCCGCGCCAGCAGCATCCAAGGAATCATGAAACGCATCAAAGCCAAAGGCGTTGAGGTGATTGTTTTCGAGCCCACCATCAAAGAAGCCACCTTCTTTAACAGCCGCGTCGTAAACGACTTGGCCCAATTCAAAGCCGAAGCAGACGTGATCGTGGCCAACCGCGTGACCAGCGACCTGCAAGACGTCGCGGGCAAGGTATACAGCCGCGATTTGTTCGGAAGCGACCTGTAAAGCCAGCGCCAAAATCAAAGGTGAACATCGTCCCTGCATTTCTCCGGCGCCGCATAGCGCACCGGCCCAACCTGCTCAAGATCGTAGACAACATCGGCTGGCTATTTTTTGACAGACTCTTACGAATGGGCGTGGGCCTACTAGTGGGAGTGTGGTTGGCCCGTTACCTCGGGCCGCAGCAATTTGGACTGCTCAGCTTCGCCACTGCCTTTATTGGTCTGTTTGGGGCAGTGGCCGGGCTTGGGCTGCAAAGTATTGTGGTGCGCGACATCGTGCGCGACCCCACCTGCAAAGAAGAAACTCTGGGCACCGCCGCCGTGCTGCAACTGGCAGGCGGCGTGTTGGCCTACGGTCTGATTTTGGGCACCATTTTTTGGCTGCGCTCAGAAGATGCGCTAGCTAAATGGCTGGTGACCATCTTGGGCTCCATGATGTTGTTCAAAGCAAGCGAAGTGGCGATGTACTGGTTTGAATCGCAAGTGCTGTCCAAATACACCGTGTGGGTGCAAAACGGCAGCTTTTTAGTGTTTGCGGCGGTCAAGGTGGCGCTCATTTTGGGTAATGCGCCTCTGCTAGCTTTTGCCTGGGCCACCGTGGCAGAGGCGGCATTCGTCGCGTTGCTGTTGCTGGCCATGCTGGGCGTGCATGGGCCAGGGTTGCGCAAGCTCACGGTATCACTGGCCAGGGCCAAGGTGCTGCTAGCAGACAGCTGGCCCTTGCTACTGTCTGGCATTGCAATCGCGGTTTACGTAAAGGTAGACCAAATCATGCTCGGACAAATGCTGGGCAACGAAGCCGTGGGTATCTATAGCGCTGCCACCCGTATCAGCGAAGTCTGGTACTTCACTATCGGTTTGGTATTGGCCTCGGTTTTCCCAAACTTGACAATGCACCATTCGCTTAATAGTGCAACCCTTCCAACAAGATTTGTTCAGGCTTATCGGGTAATGTTCTTTTTATCGATATCAGCCGCGATGATTTTGACATTATTTTCCGATTTTCTGGTAAAAATCTTGTTTGGTAATGAGTATTCTGGCGCTGAGCTAGTTCTATCCATTCATGTTTGGGCTGGCATTAACGTTGCAGTTGGATCGGTATGGAGCTATTGGCTGTTGCTTGAAAATAGGCTGAAAATTGGAATGTACTCCCATTTTATTGGGGGCGCAGTAAATGTCTTACTGAATTACTTTCTAATTCCTGCATATGGCGCTGCAGGCGCAGCTGTTGCAACATTGATTAGTTACTGGCTGTCAGCCTTTGTTGCATATAGCTTGCACAAGCCAAGACAAACTTTCGGTTTTATTTTTGAAGCCGTCTTTTTTCGGAGGCATCCATGGAATTGAGAAATATTGGCGAAAGAAAACGAAACTTGAAATATGACTGCTCGTTTCATAACCCACTTTTTCTGCAAATGAATGCAGCCGTTAAAGAGGTCCGACAATTCTTCGATTCAATTCCAAACAATGGGTTGAAAATTTTTGATTTCGGATGTGGATCTAAGCCATACAAGTCATTTTGTGGTGAAAATAGCTATATTGGAATAGATATAGACAAAAAAAACATCAATGCAGATATATTTTGTGATGTTCATGAAGTTCCGGTCGATGAGTTCACAGCGGATATCGTGTGTTCTTTCTATATGCTGGAACACGTTTACACTCCGACAGATGTTTTAAAGGAGAAATTCAGAATTTTAAAGCCTGGGGGGAAAATGTTCATGCTTGTACCGCTTTATTGGGAGGAGCATGAGCAGCCATATGATTTTTGGCGCTATACACAATATTCATTAAAAAAGATGCTCGAGGACGTTGGTTATGAGAATATAAAAATCAAACCAATAAATGCGGGCTGGGCAATTCTGGGAATGAATTTCGTACGCACATTGCATTCGCGGCGATACATGCGCTTCATGATTCCATGTTTTAATTATCTATTTTTTTCACTGGATCAGCGTTCATTGAGACTTGGCTCTGCCACCAACGTAATGAGCTATGCTGTTTTTGGGGAGAAAGGAAAATGAATGGATCAAAATTTATTGAACATTTTCGCCGGCACAAAGAAGGGGTTAATATTGATCAGCTTAAGGGCGCGCACAATGTAAATCTAGGTTGCGGAAACAAACCTCTCGCGGGATTTATCAATACAGATTTTTATAACAGAAAATATGCAGATAGGGTATTCAATTTAGAAAATGACTTCCCTTTTTCTGATGGCTCTGTTGATTTAATTTATGCTGACAATGTATTTGAACATTTGCAAAATTTTCTAGATGTTGTTAATCGTTGTTTTGCTGCTCTAAAGCCCGATGGGTACTTGATTATAAAAGCTCCTTATTTTAAATCTAAGCACGCATTTGTTGATCCAACCCACATTAGATTTTTTACAATTCAAACGCTCGATTACTTTGTTCGAGGAACATACTTTAATAATCAGTATGGTTTTGGTGGCGAGTCTTTCAATCAAATATCTATATTTCTTGACCCGGAAGAAAATAGTTTTTTTGGAAACTTGGTGGCCACTTATGCAATTAGACAACCTAATCATTTTGAGAATAGTATTTTTTCTAGTATGGTTGTATTCCACAACATAACATTCGTATTGAAAAAATGATCGGAGCCAGCTTGTCGGCAAAAGGTAAAGTGATTCTTGTCACTGGCGGCGCCGGTTACATTGGTAGCCATGCATGCAAGGCTTTAGCGGCAGCTGGGTACAATCCAGTTACTTTTGATAACATGGTCTACGGGCATCCTTGGGCGGTGACTTGGGGCCCGCTGGAGAGGGGTGATATTTCAGACCGCGCGCGTTTAGATGAAGTGATTGGGTTATATCGCCCAAGTGCCATCATGCATTTCGCCGCATATGCCTATGTTGGCGAGTCCGTGCAGGACCCCGGTAAATACTACAGAAACAATGTTGCGGGCAGCCTGTGCCTTTTAGAGGCTGCACGTGATCACGGTATCAATCAGTTCATTTTTTCGAGTACTTGTGCAACCTACGGAGTACCTGAGGCTATCCCGATAAATGAAAGCCACCCGCAACGACCTATTAATCCCTATGGGTCGTCCAAGCTTATGATTGAACGAATCCTGCAAGACTTTGATGTAGCGCATGGCCTGAGGTCTATTTCTCTTAGGTATTTCAATGCTGCAGGTGCTGATCCAGGCGGGGAGATTGGCGAGTCGCATGAGCCCGAAACTCACTTGATTCCGTTAGTACTCAATGCTGCAGCAAGTGAATGTGCAGCCATCGAGGTGTTTGGTGACAACTACGACACACCCGACGGAACCTGTATTCGTGACTATATACATGTATCCGACCTTGCTCAGGCCCATATACTTGCATTGCAAGCACTTGAGCGAGGGGCTCCAACCACCGCGTATAACTTAGGTAACGGGAAAGGCTTCTCTGTGCTCGAAGTGATTGCTGCTGCCGAGAAGGTAACAGGACTTCGCGTCCCTGTTGTCATAAGACCGAGGCGTGCTGGCGACCCGGCACAACTGATTGGTGATGCTTCCTGTGCAAAAGCCAACCTTGGGTGGGCGCCACAGATCCACAAATTGGATGATATTTTGTCTACCGCATGGCTTTGGCATAAGAAGCATCGTATCGGAGGTACTGCATGAGGGCTCTTGTTTTTTCAATTGATGATGCTTATGTCATGCCATTTAAAGTGCTTTGGCACTCTCTGATGCAAACCGAAAGCGTGATACCAGGGACACCGATTTTCATCCTTCATGAAGATACATTGAGTCCAGAATCGATCAGGGCGCTTAAGGCGTATATAACAAATGACAGAATGTCAATAACCTTTCTTGATGCGCAGCGACTTGTTCCAGACGATGTACCACTGAGCCATCACATTAGCAAAGCAACTTATTACCGCTTATATATTGCATCAATTTTACCCATTAGTATCAGTAGTGTTGTGTACTTGGATTCAGATGCCGTCGCTGTACGCTCAGTGCGTGAATTGTTTGAACTTGAGTTAGTTGCACCACTTGCGGCTGCCGATCACTTAACACCTAGCAATGCGTTTCGTCTTTGGGGCGAGAAATCCGGAAATTATTTTCAAGCGGGTGTACTTGTTATAGATTTAGATATGTGGCGTTGTGGTGGCTACGAGTATATTTTCTCCAAAATTCTTCGAGAGCAATCTGATCGAATAATGTGGTGGGATCAGGATGTATTAAATATTGCCTTCGAAAATAAATGGCAAAGGCTACCAATTTGGTTTAACGTGTGCGGTCAAGTTAGAAAAGAAATAAGTCATGATATGATTGTTTCCGAAACACGTTTTTTACATTTGGATGGCAGTGGAAAACCTTGGAAATCAGATATTGATCAGTATCATGCTCTCGAATGGTATAGGGCATATGCGCTTTGTTTTGGAGCGCCGTTCGACCGAGGCGCATTGCAACGACCATTCTTTAGACGATTGGGGTCGTCGGTAAAACGAATAATGAAATATACCGCGCAGCAGCTTAGATCCGTTTGAAATGAAGGTTTGGAAAACGTAAGAAAGATACTGGTGAAAAACTACTCCCACCGCACTCGCTCCCTCATCACCGGTGGAGCCGGCTTCCTCGGCTCTCACCTGTGCGGACGTCTCCTTGCCGAAGGCCATGACGTTATCTGCCTAGACAACTTCTTCACTGGAAGCAAAGACAACGTTGTTCATCTACTGGACAACCCACACTTCGAGCTGATGCGGCATGACGTCACCTTTCCACTGTATGTGGAGGTAGACCAAATCTACAACTTGGCTTGCCCTGCGTCTCCCGTGCATTACCAGCACGATCCAGTGCAAACCACCAAAACCAGCGTGCACGGCGCCATCAACATGCTTGGACTTGCCAAGCGTACCAAGGCCCGCATATTCCAGGCGTCCACTAGCGAGGTGTATGGCGACCCAGAGGTGCACCCGCAGCCCGAGAGCTATTGGGGCAGGGTCAACCCCATTGGCATCCGCTCTTGTTATGACGAAGGTAAGCGTTGTGCAGAAACCTTGTTTTTTGACTACCACCGCCAGCACAACCTAGACATCAAGGTTGCACGCATCTTCAACACCTACGGCCCCCGCATGCATCCTAACGACGGGCGCGTGGTGAGCAACTTCATCGTTCAGGCCCTCAAAGGGGAAAACATAACCATTTATGGCGATGGCCAGCAGACCCGCTCGTTCTGTTATGTAGATGATTTGATCGAGGGCTTTGTACGGCTCATGGGCACGGCGCCAGGTTTTACGGGTCCAGTTAACCTTGGTAACCCCGGCGAGTTCACCATGCTTGAGCTAGCGGAAAAGGTGTTGCACATAGTCGGCGGGAACTCAAAGCTGGTGTTTCAACCGCTGCCAGCGGATGATCCTAAACAGCGTCAGCCGGACATTGCTTTGGCGCGCAGTCAACTCGGATGGGAGCCCCGAGTGCAATTGGACGATGGCTTGGAGAAAACAGCCGCCTATTTCAGGAAGTTGCTCAATGCCTGAATTCCAACTTAAGACCCCGGTTGCCTTCATCATCTTCAACCGACCAGACACCACCACTAAGGTGTTTGCCGAGATTGCGAAGGCCCGGCCACCCAAGCTTCTGGTGGTAGCAGATGGCCCGAGAGCCAATCGTGCAGGTGAGGCGGAAGTTTGTATAGCCACGCGCGCGATCATCGGACAGGTGGACTGGCCTTGCGAAGTACTCACCAACTACTCAGAGGTAAACCTAGGCTGCCGCCAACGCGTCTCCAGTGGCATCGACTGGGTGTTCGAGCAAGTCCCCGAGGCCATCATTCTAGAAGACGACTGCCTGCCAGACCCATCATTTTTTCGCTTTTGCCAAGACATGCTGGAAAGATATCGCGACGACCAGCGCATCGGCATGATCAGCGGCGACAATTTTCAGTTCGGTCGTCGCTATGGATCGCAAAGCTACTACTTTTCCAAGTACGTACACATCTGGGGGTGGGCATCTTGGCGCGATCGGTGGAAGGGCCATTACGACGTTTCTATGGGGAATTGGCCCCACGTGCGGGATGGCGGATGGCTGGAAGATCTGGTCGGTGACTCCAGCGAATCATCCTTTTGGGGAAGCATCTTTGAACGCGTGCACCGCGGCGAAATCGACACTTGGGACTACCAATGGGTGTTTGCCAATTTCCTGCAAGGCCGTCTAAACATTCTGCCATCGGTCAACCTGATTTCCAACATTGGCTTCGGGCACGGAGCCACCCACACCACGGGGGAAAGTGAACTGGCTGAGTTGCCTGTTTCATCGATCGCATTTCCACTGACACATCCGGTGGGCATGCATCGCAACCGGCGGGCCGACACCTTCAGCGATACCAAGTGCTTCAGGGTTCCCCTGTCCAAGCGGATAAAGAACAAGTTGCTCAGCTTAGTTAAATAAGCTGCCATCCAAAAATATCATGGCATGTCCCATTTGTTCTGGTGCAATGAAGCCAGCGTTTCGAGCAAAGATGCTGCGCAAGTATGACGCTCAGTATGAGGTGTGCTGTCAGTGCGGATTTCTGCGAGTGAGTGATCCTCACTGGCTGCCTGAAGCGTATACATCCGCGATTGCCGCTGCTGACACCGGATTGGTGGTCAGAAACATGAGTCAGGCCTTCAAACTGGCAAGCGTCTTGTACTGGGTTCTTCTAGAACGTGGCGAGGGCAGGTACTTGGACGCTGCTGGTGGCTACGGCATGCTGACCAGGCTGATGCGCGATCTGGGTTTTGACTTTTATTGGTCTGACAAGTACTGCGACAACCTTATGGCAAAGGGCTTCGAGTACACAGAGGCCCAAGGACCCTGCGCAGCCGTTACGGCCATGGAGGTCATGGAACATCTCACCGACCCAGTCGCTTTCGTAGAGGAGACACTGAAGGCTGCAGAGTCGCAAACGCTGGTGTTCTCAACCGAGTTGTATACGGGAGACCCACCGCCACCAGGGTCTTGGTGGTACTACGTGTTCGAGACAGGACAGCACATCGGCTTCTTTCAACGTCGGACGCTGGAGACGGTAGGCGAAAAGCTTGGTTTGCAGCTTTCCAGTGCCAATGGACTTCACATACTCTCGAAAACACGAGTGAGCGAACGGGCTCTTCATTGGGCCACCAACCGATGGACATCGAGAGTCGCACCTTGGTGGACCCGACGACAGCTTGGGTCCAAAACCTTGGCTGATCACGCGCTGATGATGAGAGCCGTAGGTTGAGAGCATGAGGATCGCATATGACCATCAGATTTTCGGCTGGCAGAAGTACGGCGGGATTTCCAGATACTTCTTCGAGCTCGCAAACAACATTGCCCTGGACGAAGCAGGCGAAGCCGCTGTCATCAGCCCACTGCACATCACCTCTTATCTTTCGGCGGCATCGCCAAAGCTGAAGATCATGGGCCTCGCCGCCCCAGCGATTCGACGCACGGGGCGAATTTACAGAACTGTCAACCAATTGCTCGTTCCTTCGATGATGCGGCGATTCGCCCCTGACATCGTCCACGAGACCTATTACGCCTACAATCGCACAGCGCCCCCCTCGAGTAAGGTTGTGTTGACCGTTTTCGACATGATTCATGAAAGATTCCCCGCCTACTTCTCCAGTTGGGATCCCCTGCAAAAAGAAAAGGCTGCTGCTGTGCAGCGTGCAGATCATATAATTTGTATCTCGGAACACACACGTCGGGACCTGATCCAATTACTCGGAGTCGCAGAAGCAAAGACATCCGTGGTGCACCTTGGGTTCTCTTTGACCAGCGCAAGCGAACCAATCACGGTAATAGGTTCGCGCCCATATCTTTTGTATGTTGGCGCAAGGGGAGGTTACAAAAACTTCGAGGGCTTGTTGAGAGCCTATTCGCAAAGTTCAGCCATTTCTCGCGATTACGACCTTGTGGCATTCGGCGGTGGTGGCCTGACCCCTGATGAGATCCGTCTGATTCACGAACTTGGACTGAATGACTCAAAAGTCAGACAGGTAGGAGGATCTGACTCAGTCCTCGCTGGACTGTACCGAAGCGCCGCACTGTTCGTGTATCCGTCACTTTACGAAGGGTTCGGTATTCCTCCGTTGGAGGCCATGAGCTTCAATTGCCCAGTTGCATGTAGTAGTACGAGCTCCATCCCCGAGGTAGTGGGCGACGCGGCAAGGTTCTTCGATCCAGAGTCACCCGACTCCATGATCGCCGCCATTGAATCAATTCTGACCCATGACGAGATTCAAAGTGATCTGGTAGCAAGGGGCCAACAGCGAATCTCTCAATTCTCTTGGGAAAAGTGCGCCTCGCAAACACAAGATGTGTATAGGAGCATTCTTAAATGAGGGCACTTATATGCGGCGTCGCAGGGCAAGACGGGAGCTATCTCGCAGAGCTTTTGCTGCGCAAAGGCTACGAGGTAATCGGCACTTCGCGTGATGCCATGATCACCTCCTTTTCCAGCCTTGAAAGCCTTGGTATTCGCAAGGATGTTCAGACCACCTCAATGGCCATCAATGACTTCCGCAGCGTTTTGACCGCAGTTCAACGCTATCGTCCTGACGAAATTTACAACCTCGCGGGTCAAACGTCGGTAGGTTTGTCTTTCGAGCAACCCGTGGAGGCGATCGAAAGCATTGCAGAGGGGACTTTGAACATGCTCGAAGCGATTCGATTCGTTGATCGCCCCATTAAATTTTACAATGCGGGATCCAGTGAGTGTTTCGGTGACACGGGTACCGTAGCAGCAGACGAACACACGGCATTTCAGCCACGCAGTCCTTATGCAGTGGCCAAATCTTCTGCTCACTGGCTGGTTCGTAACTACCGCGATTCATATGGTATTTTTGCATGTACGGGTATTCTGTTCAATCATGAGTCCCCGCTCAGACCAGAGCGATTTGTCACCCAAAAAATCGTTCGCGCTGCAGCACGAATTTATCGCAAGGGAGGAGCAAGCCTCCAACTCGGCAACATCGACATCCGCCGCGATTGGGGCTGGGCCCCGGATTATGTGGAGGCCATGAGGCGCATGCTGCAACAGGACAAGGCCGATGATTTTGTGATCGCGACGGGCCAGACGCATTCGCTGGAATATTTTGTTTCCCGAGTTTTCGCCGAGTTTGGCATGGACTGGAAGGAGCATGTGAACGTCAACGATGGTCTCTTCCGCCCGTCAGATATTCACGAAAGCCGTGCCGACCCCTCCAAGGCGAAAATGCAGCTCGACTGGGTCGCAACCGTGAAGATAGATGACGTCATCCAAAAAATGTGCGAGGCTGCGCGAGCAGATCTTTCTTGAACATGAGAGAGAGAGCATGGGGCCATTGGCGCGTCTAGAAAAACGAAGGCAAAAAGCCATGAAAGGCGCGGGCATTGAGATCCACCGCTCCAGCCCAGACAGCTCACGGCTTGGAAGGCTTGCCACATGCCTACGCGAGCACAGGATCGACTTCGTGGTGGATGTCGGCGCCAATGAAGGTCAGTTTGCCCAAGACCTACGGACCGGTGGATTTGGGGGCCGCATCCTGTCCCTGGAACCAATGACGGTAGCGCACCGGCTTTTGACAGAGGCAAGCCGGGGAGATAGCGCATGGATGGTCCATCCGCGCTGCGCACTAGGGGCCAGCGAAGGAGAGATCGAACTCAACATATCCAATAACTCGGTCAGCAGCTCGGTGTTGCCCATGTTGCCGGCGCATAGCCAGGCAGCGCCCCAATCTGTCTATCTTGGAAAAGAGACGGTATCGCTGACCACGCTTGATTTGAAAGCTGCGAATTTTCTCGGGGAAGCACAAGCACCCTTCTTGAAAATTGATACCCAGGGGTATGAATGGCAGGTACTCGATGGCGCGGCCCAAGCATTGTTCATCGCCCGTGGTGTGCAAATAGAACTGTCGCTGATTCCACTTTATAAAGGTCAAAGGCTGTGGCTGGAGAGTATTGCCCGACTGGAATCTTTGGGATTCACGCTGTGGGCCTTGGAACCCGCGTTTGTGGATCCATCAAATAGCCGAACGTTGCAGCTCGATGCGGCCTTCATAAAGGTTTGAAGTGCGATGCAGTCACCCAAAATTTCAATTATCACGCCTTCATACAACCAGGCTGAGTTCATCGAAAGAACTATCCTCTCAATCTTGGAGCAAGACTATCCAAACATTGAACACATCATTATTGATGGAGGTTCCACGGACGGCAGTGTGGACATCATTCGTAAATACACGAGCCAATTGACGTACTGGGTTAGTGAGCCTGACCGAGGGCAAGCCCACGCAATCAACAAAGGTCTGCAGAAGGCGACGGGCACGTGGGTAGCTTGGCAAAACTCAGACGATGTCTTCTACCCATGCACTTTCAGCCAATTGGTTCAAGCGGCTCACGATCACCCAAAGGCCGACTTGATCATAGGCAACATGAACTTGATCGATAAAGATGATCGATTGATACGTGATGTCAAATATGTTCGGCCGACATACGCGGGTTTGATCGCCGAAGGAATGGTGTTGACGAATCAGGCGGCGTTCTGGCGCCGAAGACTTCACGGGGAGCTCGGGTTTCTGAATGAGTCGCTTGACTGCGGTTTCGACTATGAGTGGTTCTTGCGAGTACTGGCAGGGGGTCGGCGCGCGGCCCACGTCAACGCCGAATGGGGCGGTCTTCGTTTGCATGAAGACACAAAGACGAGCAATCGGCAAATGGTGTTCGATCAAGAATACAAAAAAATTCTTGCTGGCCGTGAGGCTTCCATCTGGAGCAAGAGATACCACCAACTACGCCGATTGGCTCTCATGGCGCTACAGGGAGAATCGAGCTATATCCTCAGAGGCTTTGCCCGCAGGCTGGCGGGACGATAAGTGCGAGTCTCCATCATCACGGTTTGCTTCAACAGTGCGGCCACGTTGGCAAAGGCGCTTCAGTCCGTGGCGGATCAATCTTGGCCGAACATTGAGCACATCGTTATAGACGGCCAGTCCAGTGACCAAACGCAGAGCATCTTGGAGAAGTTCAAGCCACAGCTCGCATATGTGGTCAGTGAACCGGATGCAGGTATCTATGACGCTATGAACAAGGGGTTGTCCTTGAGCAGTGGGGACGTCGTCTGCTTTCTCAATGCGGATGATTACTATGCATCTCCACAAGTGATCTCGGATGTGGTCGCCCTGATGAAAGAGCATCGACTTGACGTATTGATGGGGGATGTCGCGTTCTTCAATCCTGATAACCCCCTCCGGGCGATCCGCCGCTACAGGTCGGATCGATTCCGCCCTGACCGACTGGCATACGGCTGGATGCCTGCGCACCCTGCGCTTTTCGTGCGCCGAGAGTCGATTGACCGTGTTGGAAAGTTCAAAACGAGCTATCGGATTGCTGGTGATTTCGACTTCGTCGCGCGGCTCTTTTCCGACAAGGACCTGCGGTACCGGCACACGCCCGAGGTAATTGTGCACATGCGTACCGGAGGCGTCAGCACTGCTGGCTTGCGCGCCAAGCTCCTGCTGAACCGCGAGGTGCTCCGTGCCTGTCGCGAAAACGGGATCCGCACCAGCATGCTCAAGATTCTCTCCAAGTACCCGGCTAAGCTGCTGGAGATGATCGTCCGATGAAGGTGCTTGTCACCGGTGCCAGCGGGTTTGTAGGCCGTGCGTTGTGCATTCGCCTGTCCACATCCCGACACGATGCAGTTGCAGGTGTTCGGCGGTCGTCTGGCTTTCGCGATGAGTTGGTCCTCGGCCCACTGGAAGATGACGGGCTCTGGAATCATGAACGTCTTCAAGGCTACGGGGCCATCGTCCATCTCTCGGCGAGAGTGCACATCATGTATGACATGGTCTCCGATCCGTTGGCCGAGTTCCGTCGTATCAATGTGAATGGCACTCTCAAATTCGCCCGTCAGGCCGCGGCAGCTGGCGTGCGCCGCTTCGTATTCGTGAGCTCGGTCAAAGTCAACGGCGAATACACGGCAGCGGGCCATCTCTTCACAGCAGCAGATAACGCAGCCCCGCTGGACCCCTACGGCATCTCCAAAATGGAAGCCGAACAAGGTCTGCGCCAGATTGGCGAAGAAACAGACATGGAAGTCGTCATCGTCCGTCCACCTCTGATCTACGGCCCAGGCGTCAAAGCCAACTTCGCCGCGCTGATGCGCGCCGTGCAACGGGGCCTTCCCCTACCGCTGGCCAGCGTCTCCCACAACCGCCGCAGCTTCGTCGCGTTGGACAACCTGGTCGACCTGCTCATCACCTGCGTCGACCACCCCGCCGCCGCCAACCAGACCTTTCTGGTCAGCGACGGGGAAGACCTGTCCACCGCCGATCTGCTGCGCCGCTTGGGCGAAGCCATGGGCAAACCGGCACGCCTCTTCCCGGTACCGCCTTCGCTGCTCCAGCTCGGCGCCAACCTGCTCGGAAAAGGCGACATGGTGCAGCGCCTACTCGGGAATCTGCAGGTCGACATCAGCCACACCAGGGAAGCCTTGAACTGGAGCCCCCCCATTTCGGTGGATGAAGGCCTGCGGCGTGCGGTGACAGGACTCACGCCGTGATCAAGCGTCTCTTTGACCTGGCACTGGCCATCCCGGCGGCGCTGGTGTTGTTGATGCCGGTGGCCAGCGTTGCGCTGGCGGTGCGGCTCACGTCGCCCGGCCCTGCGCTGTACTGGAGCGTCCGCGTCGGCCGCCACAACACGATCTTCAAGATGCCCAAGTTCCGCAGCATGCGTGTGGACACGCCAGCGGTGGCCACCCATCTGCTGACCGACCCGGGGAAGTACCTCACGCCCATCGGCTCGTTCCTGCGCAAGAGCAGCCTGGACGAGCTGCCCCAGTTGTGGAGCATCATCAAAGGCGACATGAGCTTCGTGGGGCCTCGGCCCGCGCTGTTCAACCAGCATGACCTGATCGCCTTGCGCACTGCACACGGCGTGCACGAATTGGTGCCGGGCTTGACTGGCTGGGCACAGGTGAATGGCCGCGACGAATTGCCGATTCCGCAGAAGGTGGCGCTGGACGCCGAGTATTTGCGCCTTCAAACTCTGGCCTTTGACGTTCGCATCTTGTGGATGACGTTTGTGAAAGTGTTGCGCCGCGACGGTGTGACCCACTGAAAAAAGATGAACAACAGGGATTCAGAGACATTCGCGGCGGCCACGCTGTTGGACATGCCTCGCTTGGCAAAGCGCCTGCTCGCCCTGGCTGTGGACGTGGCGCTTTGCGTGCTGACCGTTTGGCTGGCTTTGTGCCTGCGCCTGGAACACTGGGTGAGGCTGGAACCGGTGCACGGCTGGGCAATGCTAGGTTCGGTGCTGCTGGCGCTGCCCCTGTTCATCAAGTTCGGCCTTTACCGCGCCATCTTTCGGTATGCAGGCTGGAACGCCATGGTGAGTCTGGTTCAAGCCATGACCCTGTACGCGCTCTTCTACGCAACCTTGTTCACCGTCATCAGCGTGCCGGGCATACCGCGCACAGTGGGTGTAATCCAGCCGTTGCTGTTGATGGCCTTTGTGGGGTTCAGCCGGGTGGTGGTGCGCTACTGGCTGGGAGGGCTTTACCGCACGGCGTTGCAAAAAAAGGATCTGCCCGGCGTGTTGATCTACGGTGCCGGTGCAGCGGCACCGAACACCGTTTGTTGGGCTTTCTGGACGACGACGCCCAACTGCACGGCAACAGCCTGGACGGACGCACGGTCTACCCGCCATCGGCCCTGCCGCGGCTCATCCCCGAGTTGGGCGTGACCGATCTGCTCCTCGCGCTGCCCTCGGTCACCCACCAGCGGCGCCTGCAGGTACTGGAGTCCTTGCGGCACCTGCCCGTGCGGGTGCGCACCATGCCCGGGATGTCGGATCTGGCCGCGGGCCGCGTGAGCTTGAACGATGTGCGTGAGCTCGAGATTGAAGACCTGCTGGGCCGCGAGCCGGTGACGCCCGATGCGCTGCTGCTGCAGCGCCTGGTGCTCGACAAGGTGGTGCTCATCACCGGTGCTGGCGGCAGCATCGGCAGCGAACTTTGCCGGCAGATCGCCGCCTGCCGGCCACACACACTGCTGCTGGTGGAGAACTCCGAGTTTGCGCTCTACCAGATCCACCACGAACTCACCGCACTGGTGGGTGGCCAGATCGATCCGCTGGATGTGGAAGAGGGCGAGGCGGCCACGCCCATGGCGGTGAAGCTGGTGCCGCTGCTCGCCTCGGTGCAGGACCCGGAACGCATGGCGCAGATCATGCAGACCTGGCGACCGCACGCGGTGTACCACGCAGCCGCCTACAAACACGTGCCGCTGGTGGAACACAACCCGGTGCAAGGGCTGCGCAACAACGTGTGGGGCACGCTGGTCTGCGCTCGCAGTGCGAAGGCGGCCGGCGTGGGCCACTTCGTGCTGATCAGCACCGACAAGGCCGTGCGCCCGACCAACATCATGGGTGCGAGCAAACGCATGGCCGAGATGGTGCTGCAAGCGTT
>LNFM01011190.1_pt1 | contig 19607 bp, 15 predicted proteins | sample 596031 | NCBI WGS metagenome assembly LNFM01 (sample SAMN04254537, study PRJNA301005) | activated carbon metagenome | isolation source: dual media filters at the Ann Arbor, Michigan drinking water treatment plant | place: USA: Ann Arbor | reverse complement strand
ACCGACGACGACGTGCTCGCCTGGTATCGCGTCGACACCGATTGCGGTGTCGACGGCGAGATCGAGGACTGGTGCGTCATGCCGGCCGCAGGCGAGGACGCGGTCTATTGCGTCGTCAAGCGCACGATCAACGGCGCGACCAAGCGCTTCATCGAGAAATTTGCGCGGCTCGACCAGTGCCGCGGCCTGCCCGAGGCGCGACTCGCCGACAGCCACATCTATTACGAAGGCTCTGCCGTCACGACCATCACCGGCCTGTCGCATCTTGAGGGCTGCGAGGTGGTGGTGTGGGGCTGGAACACGGCGACGCCGTTCACGGTGACGCTCGAGGACGCCACGACGCAGACGGTCGGCAAGACTCTCGGCAGCTTCACGGTGTCGGGCGGGCAGATCACCGGGCTTGCTTCGGCGGTGACCAATGCCATCGTCGGACTGGCCTACGAGGCGACGTTCAGATCCGCGAAGCTCGCCTATGCCGCTGCCGGCGGCACGGCGCTGACGAAGAACAAGAAGATCAATTCGGTCGGCCTCATCCTCAACGATACCCATCACCAGGGCATCGAGATCGGGCAGGACTTCGTCACGATGGATAACGTCCCGCAGGCCAGGGACGGCTTCACGGTGGCCGATCACACGATTTTCGAGGATTACGACCTGGCCGACGTGCCGTGCCCTGGTGGCTGGGACACGGATTCGCGGCTGTGCCTGCGCGCGACGGCGCCAAAACCATGCACCGTGTCGGCGGCGATCATTGACATCACCACAAACGGCTGATCCTCCGGCCGAGCGCGCAATCGTTCCGGTCGCGCTGCGCCCGGCGACTCGCCGCGACTTCGACGCTCTCGGCGCAAGCCTTCCCTACCGCGTGCGGGCCTTCGCGGCCGAGCGCGCGGGACAATTGCTCGGCATCGGCGGCCTGATCTTTCTTCCCGAGGGAACGGTCGGCGCATTCGTTCTTCTTCAGGACGGCGCGCGGAAATACGCGATCGCGCTTCACAAGGCGGGCTTGCGCACGCTGGAAGAAGCGCGGCAGCTCGGGATCCGCCGCGTGGTTGCGATCGCCGAAGACGGCGTCAGGCCTGCGCGTGCCTGGCTTCTTCGGCTCGGCTTTGAATCCCTGAACATCGACGGCAACGAGGTTTTCGTGTGGCAGGACCAACCCTAGGCGCAATGCTGCTGACCACCGCGTCGACCGCGGTCTCGGCGGGCGCGACCATCGCCGGCGGGCGTATCGCCGAGACCGGCGGCATCTACACGCGGCAAGCGTCGGAATTCACCGCGAAGCAGCACGAGCAGCAGGCGGGGGAAAGCCGCGCGGCCGGGCAGCGGACGGCCGCCGACAAGCGACGCGAGAGCAAGCTCGTGCAATCGGCGCTGGTGGCGCGCGCCGCCGGCTCCGGCGGCGCCGTCGACGATCCGAGCGTCGTCACCACCGCCGGCCAGATCGCGCAGCGCGGCGAGTTCGAGGCGTTGACCGAAATGTACAAGGGCGAGAACCGCGCGCGCGGGCTGGAGGATGCCGCCTATGCCGCGCGTCGCCAGGGCGAGGCCGCCGAATATGAGGGCAAGGCGAAGAAGAAGGCCTCTTACCTCTCCGCGCTCGGCACCATCATCGGCGGGGCCAGCACGATGTACCGCACCTATAACAAGCTGCCGGAACCGAAATACGGTTGATGGCAAAGCTCCCCGATTCCACAGCCTTCGGCGCGCTGGGCTCGCCTCATTCCGGGCGGCAGGCCTCGAGCATCGACCAGTCCGGTTTTGCGCGCGGCGGCGCCGCGATCGCCGCCGGCGCCAAGGACATCGGCACCGGGCTGGGTCAGGCCGGCCGCGCCGTGGCCGACGTCGCCATTGCGCAAGCCAACGAGGACGACACCCTCGATTACGCCAAGGCCAAGTCAGACTTCCTGACCCGCAAGATCGCGCTCGATTCGGAATTTGCGGCAGACCAGGACTATGTGAGCGCCGAGAAGCGCTACACCGACAAGCTGACGGAGATCAGGACCGGCGCGCAGAAGCTCATCCGCAACACCGCGCTGCACGAGAAATGGGACGCCGAGGTCGATCCGCTGGCGCAGCAGGCGGTGTCCAATGCGCAGGCGCGGGTGCGCACGCTGGAGGGCTCGGCCAACCGCGCCTATGTCGAGCAGCAGGGGAACCGCTTCATCGACCAGGCGGTTGCGACCGACGACGTCGCCGAGCGGCAGCGCATCATCGACGCGCAGCACGACCTGATCGACGGCGCGGCGCGCAAAGGCTATTACAACCCGGAACAGGCGCTGAACGCCAAACAGGCCTGGGCCAAGCAATATTCCGTCGCCGGCCTGATGGCGCGCATCGATCGCGACCCCGAAGGCGTCATCAACGAACTGCGCGCAGCGCCCGATTCCGGCGAAGGGATCACCAACCGCATCGTGCAGGTGGAGAAGGGCGCGCAACCCGACGCGCGCAACCCGAATTCAAGCGCGATGGGCGACGGCCAGTTCGTCAAGGGGACATGGCTCGACCTGATCCGCCGCAAGCGGCCGGACCTCGCCGACGGCCGCAGCGACGACGACCTTCTCAAGCTGCGCGCCGACCCGCAGCTGTCGCGGCAGATGGTCGAAGCCTATCGCGCCGAGAACGAAACCTATCTCAAGGGGCAGGGCCTTCAGGCGACGCCGGGCCAGCAATATCTCGCGCATTTCCTCGGGCCCAGGACAGCCGCGGCCGTGCTGAAGGCCGATCCGAACGCCCCGATCGCCGACGTGCTGGCGAAAGCCGTGGGCGAACAGAAGGCCGCCGAGATCGTAAAGGCGAATGCGTCGGTGCTCGACGGACGCCTCGCGGGATCCGTCGCCACCTGGGCGGACGGCAAGATGGGGGGAGCTGCGCCGAACGGCCGCCAGATCTACGACATCCTGCCGCCGGCCGATCGTGCGCAGCTGCTCAACCAGGCGCAGACGAAGCTGGCGCAAAAGCGCGCGACGGATCTGTCCGGCTTCCAGCAGCGGGTCGAGGACACGGTCACCGAAGCCCGCCGGAATGGCACGGTCGCCTCGCCGCTTTCCGAGCACGAATTCATCGGCAAGCTCGGCGCCGAGAAAGGCGCCAGGGCCTTCGCCGAATACGAGGCCGAGCTGCAGAACGGCGCCGATGTGCGCGACGTCGCCAATATGGATCCGGCAACGCAGGCCGCCCTGCTTACGCGCAACATTCCGGCGCCCGGAAGCGAAGGCTTCGCGCGCCAGGCCAAGCGCCAGGATTCGATCCAGGCGGCGATCGCCAGGGTCAACAAGGAAAAGGCCGAGGATCCGGCAGCGTTCGCGATCACGCGCCTGCCGGTGGTCAACGAGGCCTATGCAACCTTCACCGCGACCGTCGGCGATCCGACCGCGTCGCCGGCGATGAAGGCCGCGGCCGCGCGCGACTATGCGATGAAGATGGAGATGGAGCAGGCGCGCGTCGGGATCGCGCCGACCGATCGCACGCTGGTTCCGAAGGCCTATATTCAATCGCTCAACGACAAGCTGTCGCAACCGCAGAAGGCCGGCGGCACGCTCAACGTCGCGGCCGTGCTGAAACAGGAAGCGGATCTGTGGGGCGAGAACTGGCCCAAGGTCTATCGCGAGCTCTCCAAGGACGCCGAGCCGGTGGTGCGGGTGATTGGATCCGGCGTCACGCCGATCGCGGCTCAGCTGCTGGTCGAGCTCAAGGGCATGAACGCCGGCGAGATCCTGAAGGACCAAAGCGACGAGCGCATGTCGAGCCTGCGCAGCGCGGTGCGCGAGGCGTTCCAGCCGTTTGCGCGATCGCTCTCCGGCAATGAAGGCGCCAACAAGGTGCTGAACGATTTCGAGGGCCAGGCGCTGAAGCTGACGGCCTACTGGACCGCCACCGGCGCCAGTCCCGAGGCGGCCGCGGCCAAGGCCTACGACCAGCTGCTCGGGCACAAATACGAATTCGGGAGCAGCTGGCGGGTGCCCAGGGATTCGGGTGTGACCGCCGACCAGGTCAAGAACGGTCTGGCGATCGCGCAGCAGGATCTCGGCAAGCTCAACATCGCGCCGGCGCGCGACACGGTCGGCGGATTGTCGGCCGACTATCTGCAGCGCGAGACGCTGCGTGCCGTCCGCCGCGACGGCGTGTGGGTGACCTCGCCCGACGAATCCGGCCTGGCGCTGATCTACAACGACCAGGCCGTCCGCCGGCGCGACGGCTCGCCTGTGATCCTGACCTGGCCGGAGCTGCAAAGCATGGGCAAGACCTTCAAGACGCCAGGCGTGATGATGACCGGCAGGATCCTCGGATGACGATTTTCACCGATGGCCTGCGCATGGGCGCCGAGCGCGGCATCACGGATTACGAAACCTCGCTCGGCGACACGCTGAAGACGTCGGCCGCGCTGGCGGTTGAGGATTTTCCGAGCTACTCGCTGTGGAAGATGGGCGAGCTGCTCGAGGCCGGCGGTGCGCGGCCGCCGGCGGCATCGAGCATGGCCGGCCTGATCGACGAGCCGCAAACAGAGGCCTCGCCGCGGACCGACATTCCCGATCTGCCGATCGGCGACGCACGCCAGCGCGTGAAGGATGCCGGCCTCGAGAAAGGCCTGCAGCTGCCGGACGCCGAGACGATCAAGGAGCCGGTGCTGCAGATCATGCTCGATCGCGCGCGGGCCAGGCGCGAGCGCGAGACGACGATCGCGCGCGGGCCCGACGGATTTGCGGCTGGCGCGCTGCAGGTCGGCACCTCGTTCCTGACCGGCGTCGCGGATCCGCTCAATATCGCCGCGGCCTTCATCCCGATCGTCGGCGAGGCGCGCTACGCCAAGATGCTGGCGAATGCCGGCGAGGGCTTTCTGGCGCGCACATCGGTGCGCGCGCGCGCCGGCGCAATCGAGGGCGCGGCCGGCACCGCCTTGCTCGAGCCGCTGGTCGCCGGCGCCCGGCTGCAGGAAGGCCAGGATTACACTTTCACCGAGGCGCTGAAATCGGTGCTGTTCGGCGCCGGCGCCGGCGCCGGCCTGCATTCGGTCTTTGGCGGCGTGCGCGACATCTATCGCCGGCGCAAGGGCCTCGCGCTCAATCCGCCGGCCGACGACGCGATCGCGGCCGATGCGACGGACCGGCCGGAGCCGCCCGTCGATCGCTACGATCCGCAGACCGGCGAGATCTTCACCGAGGTGCCGCCGCCGTCGCCCGTGGTGTCGGCGATGACGGATCTGCCGCCGCGTGCGCAGGAAGATCTGATGCGCGGCGCGATCGCGAGCCTGGTCGAAGGCGCGCCGGTGCGCAGCGGAGAAATGGTGGAAGCCGCGGCGCGTGTCGATCCGCGCATTGCGGAAAGCTTCGAGCGCGCCCCGATCCGCTCGATCGAGATCGACGTGCAGACGCAATTGCGCGCCGCAGGCCTGACGATCGTGGCGGCGCGTTACGCCGCGCGCGCCGACCGGCTTGAGGGCCGCGGCGGGGACGCGCTCGAGCTCTATCGCGGCGAGGGCCTGCAGGTCCGCCGCGGCGATGCCCGGGCCGAGCAGCCGATCGAGGAGATTGGCCGCGCCTTCAACCAGGCGGCGCGGAAATCGCCGCAGGTGCGGCGCCTCGAGCGGAGCCTGAAAGAGATCGGGCCGCAGATCGAAAGGCTTGAAAAGACCGCGGCCGAAACGCTCGAGCATCGAACAAGCGTGATGCGCCGGAACCGGCCCGAGTTGTTCGATCCTGAGGATCCGGCGGCGATCGCCGCCGCGCTGCAGGAGGACGCACGGAAAACCGGCTGGGGTCCGAAGCTTGAACAGCTGCGCGCGCTGCGCGACGTGCTGGAGCGCAAGATCGCGGATGCGCAAAGCGGCGGGCAGCGCACCTTCTTTCAGTCGGGCCCGGATCTGTTTGCCCAGCGCGAGGCCGACGGCCAGATGACGCTGCCCGGCGCCGAGCGGATCGGCGAGGGCGAGCTCGCGCAGCGCCGTGCCGACGCGCCGCTCAAGCCGCGCGTTGCGCAGAAGGCGGCAGACGAGGGGCTGTTCGGCGACGACGCCGCGCAGAAATCCTTCTTCCAGTCCGACCAGGCGCCGCGATTCTATTCCGCCGTCGATCGCGCGGTGACCTCAGCCAAAATCGAGAAGGGCTCGGCCGAGCAATGGCTCGGCACCATCCGCAACACCGCCGGCGTCAAGGCCGAGGAGATGGAATGGCTGGGGCTCGAGGCCTGGCTCAAGGAGCAGGACGGCAGCGTCACGCGCGAGCAGATCCAGGACTATGTCCGCGCCAACGCGATCGAGGTGCGGGAGGTTACAAGACACGACCTCGATGTCGATCGCATCCTGGAATACCACGACATAAGTCGCGAGACTTGGGATGACATGGCGCCGTATGAGCGTGATGATTATTTGCGCGAGTTTGCAGACGGCACCGGCGAAACCGTTCAAGGCAAACCGGTTCGCTATGGCAAGTATCAACTGCCCGGCGGCGAGAACTACCGCGAGCTGCTGCTGACGCTGCCGCACGGCGCAAACGAGCGGGAGGGGCTGGAAGCTTTTCAAGCGCGTATGATCCAGCGTTTCGGCGGCCTCAGCGAATTCTGGAGCACCCAAGCCGGCACTCCGGAAATGGCGGAGTGGAACAGGCTCACCGAGTTGGCGCAAAAGCCAGTCCAATCCTTCCAGTCTTCTCACTGGAACGAGCCCAACGTCGTCGCGCATGTGCGCTTCAACGACCGCGTGATCGACGGCAAAAAAACGCTGTTCGTCGAGGAGGTGCAGAGCGACTGGCACCAGGCCGGCAAGCGGTCGGGATATGCCGGCGATCCGGTTGTCAAATCCGTTGAGCATCGCGCGCAAGAAGATGCCGAGTTTCCGTGGGCTGTCGTGATCGACGGTCAAGTGCGCCAGCGCGCCCGGACCGAAGAAGCTGCCCACATGGAAGCGGCTGAACTGGGATCTCGCGGTCGCGTTCCCGACGCGCCCTTCAAGACCACCTGGCCCGAGCTGATCATGAAGCGGATGATCCGCCACGCGGCTGAGAACGGCTACGACAAGATCGCCTGGACGCCGGGGCGCGTGCAGGCGGAGCGCTATGATCTCAGCAAGCAGATCAAAGCGATCAGTGCGTCGAAGACGCGGGGCGGGACATTTCATATTTCAGGGGACGGGCTCGATGGACGGCATCACACCATCGGCACCAACATTGCCTCGGACAAGCTGGCTGACTACGTCGGCAAGGACCTTGCCGAAAAGATCGCGCGGCAAGACGGGACCAAAATCTATTCCGGCATCGACCTGAAGGTCGGCGGCGAAGGCATGTCGGGCTTCTACGACGAGATCCTGCCCTTCGGCGCCAGGGTTGGCGCCGGCGAGATCGACCAGGGCAAGCTTCGTTTCGATGTGGTCGACGTCACTGATGACGGTGACGGCCGTGTCATCGACACATTCGCCAATCGCGATGACGCGCAGGGGCTGGTCGATCTGGAGGATGGCGGCGTCGAGATCCGGGAGATCGCCGGCGGCGCGCTGAAGGTTCACACGCTCGACATCACGCCGGAGCTGAAAGCCGCGGCGATCGAGCAGGGTTTTCCGCTGTTCCAGGCGGACGCCGCCGGCGGCGGCCCGCGCGGCCGCATCAACATCGCGGAGAACCGCGCGATCGTCTCGCTGTTCGAGAAGGCCGACCCCTCGACCTTCATGCACGAAAGCGCGCATCTGTGGCTGGAAGAGCTGATGCGCGACGCAGGCCGCGCCGACGCGCCGGCCGCGCTGAAAAAGGATTTCGACACGGTCCTGTATTGGCTCGGCGTCGAGAAGGCCGACGACATCGGCGTCGCGCAGCACGAGACATTCGCACGCGGCTTCGAGCGCTACCTGGCGGAAGGCCGGGCGCCGACCACGGCGCTGGCAGCTGCCTTCGAGCAGTTCAAGCGCTGGCTGCAGGCGATCTATCGCAGCCTGTCCGAGCTCGACGTGCGCATCAACGACGACATTCGCGGCGTGTTCGACCGGATGCTCGCGACCGACGCGGATCTTGCGAAAATGCGGGATCTGCCGCCCTTGCCGGACGGCGTCCGCGAGGTCGGCTTCGGGCCGCTCGGGCCGGAGCTCGACGGCTTTCAGAACCGCTGGCCGCAGGCCGTGGACTGGCTAAGCCGCGCTCAAACCGGCGACGCCCGGGGCGTTCTGTCCCACCCGGACGTGAAGGAGCCCATCGACGTTATATGGGGTGATCGTAACCACGGGTTGGATCACATTATACACCTGCATCCCGAGGTAGTGGCGGACCTGCCAGAGCGCCTTGGACGCATGCGGCTCGACCACGTCACCCAGCCCGGGGAAGCGGGCGAACGGCTCATTCTCCGTTCGGATGACGGTCAGGAAACCGCGGTTCTTCGGACGTCCCACGATTCCGGGAAAAAGACCTGGCTGCTGACGGCCTACACGCCGGAGAGCGATCGGCGCCGGCGCGGAGGAGATACGACTGGGAGCCCCCCCGACAACGACCCGACTCGATCCTCGGGCCCACCGGCGGACCCCAATCTAGGACCGGACCTGGGACCGGACAAGGCCGGACCCGACGATTATGCCCAGCCTGGCGCGCCGCGGCCGGAAGGCGAGAACGTCATCATGGGCCCGCGGGCGGCCTTCGGGCCGCGCGCGCGGGATCCCGAGACCTGGTCGCTGTTCGAGTTTCTGGCCGCAAAGGGCGGCCTGCGGCCGGGTCCCGAGGTCAACGCGATTCTGGACGGCAATCGCCGGGTGTTCGGCTTCGGCAACCTGGTGCGGCGCACCGGCATGGAGCTGGACCGCGCCCGCGAGGCGGCGGTCGAGGCCGGCTATCTCAGCGACACGCCGTTCGAGGGCGGCGTGACCCGCTCGACCGTCAACGACCTGCTGCGCGCGCTCGACGACGAATCCCGCGGCAAGAAACGCTACATCGAAGGCCGCGAGAAAGCCGGCGAGGCCTTCGATCCGGATGAGAATCGCGCCGTGATCGAGCGCGCCTTCGACATCGAGATCGAGGACGCCGGCATCGGCCAGGTCGACGACAAGCTGCGCGATCGTGCCCTCCAGATCATGGAAAAGGAGGGAGAACAGGATCCGCTCGTTGCTTTCGAGCGCGCGGTGATGGAAGATGCGGACAGCTACGAGAGGTTGCACCGTGCCCGACAAGACGCAGACATCGACATCCCGGGCTGGGACGTTCCTGATGACGCCGGCGCAGCACCGCAAGCTCGCGGCGCACTACCGGACACCGTCATCCGACTGGACACCGCAAGAGCGGCAGGCGGCGCAGCGCGCGGCGAAGCATCACGACCAGCTGGCGGCGGCGATCGAGCGCAGGCAGACGCCGACTGGCGATCTTTCGCCGGAACCGGCCGCGCAGTAGATGATCCGCAGGCCGTTGCGCGATCGCGCGCGGCCGACCAGCTCGCCGAACCCGAATCGCTGTCCGCCGAGGCCTCGACGCGCGTCGCCGCGATCGCGCGCGCGGCCCAGGAGGCCGAGGACGTCTGGAAGGCGAACGAGGCCTATATTCCCGACGACATCAAGAAGACCGTCGAGCGCGAGCTCGCTGCGCTCGATCTCGCCGGCAACGATCGCGCCGAGGTGATCAGGCGCGGCGCAGCATGCCTGTCGGCGGCGGTGGGGTGACGCATGACCAGCCGCAACGACTGCATCGCCGACATTCTCAAGTCGATCAGGGACCGCAAGGATCGCAAATACGTCGAAGACCACCTCGAGGATCTCGACAGCCGCGCGGAGGCCTATGACGACATGGGCTCGCCGCGCGAGCGCTATCAGCGCGCCGCGCGCGAAATGCTCGAGGAGCATGCCGAAGAGACCGCCCAGGCCAAGCGCGTGATCCGCATGCAGGCGCTGGCGTACCGGGATCTGCGCAGCTTTGTCGAGGCCGGCGCGACGATGCAGGGCGGCAGCTATCAGCTCTCGATCGAGGCCTCGCTCAACGGCGTCAACACGCCGTTCTACGATCCGCGATCGGGCCGCGGGCATCGCTACTCGGCCGAAGCCGTGTCGCTCGGTGCGCAGCGCCACTGGATCGGCGGCGCGCTCGAGGACATGGAGCGGCTCGGCCTCGACGATCCGAAATTCGCCGGGCTCGACCGCATGTTCTATTCGCGCGCGATCGAGGACCAGATCTTCATCGAGAAGGTCGAGCTCGAGCGCCAGGCCAGGGGCTTCGCCGCCAGTCCCGGCCGCACGAAAAATGAACACGCGCTCGCGATCGCCAGGATCCTGCAGAAATGGGATCGCGTGAAGGTCAGGGATCTCAACGGCGAGGGCGCCTGGATCACCGAGCATTCGAGCTGGGGCGCGCGCGTCATCCACGATCCCGACCGGCTGCTGGGAGCCGCCGGCAACACCTTCCGCCGTCTCACGACGCGCGAGGCCAACGCCGCCGGCATCAAGCAGCTGTGGGACGAGGCGCGCATGGCCTGGGCGGCCAAGACGCTGCAATGGATCGACGCTCGCAAGATGTTCGGCACGGCCGAGGGCGCCGACAAGAAGCTCGCCGAAATGTGGGGCGGCCTTGTCGTCGGCGATCACATGAAATCGACCGCGGCCGCGGACGATCCGATCTTCATGAATGTCGCGCGCAAGGTCTCGGCCGAGCGCGAGTTTGTCTGGAAATCGCCGGAAGCGCAGCTCGCCTACATGAAGGAGTTCGGCCGCTTCAATCCGACGGAAGCCTGGCTCGCCGGCATGCGCGACTCGGCGAACAAATACGGCCTGATGAAAATGTTCGGGCCGCTGCCGGAGAAGAATTTCGAGGAGATACTCGCCTACGCCAAGACCCGCATGACCGGGGATCCGCAGAAGCGGCTGTTCGAGAAGCGCGAAGCCGGGCTGCGCAACCGCTACCGGCTGGTGTCCGGCGACGCCGACCGGCCGATCCCGAACATGATGTCGGGCCTGGTCAACGAGACCATGCGGGTGCAGCGCATGGCCAAGCTCGGCCTGACGCCGTTCGCCATGCTGGCCGACAACATCACGGTCTCGCGCGAGCTCGCCTATCAGGGCATGGGCTTCTGGCAGCGCAATGCGTCGACCTTCTCGGATTATTTCCGCGGCGGGATGGATTCGGGCAAGCGCGAGGCGGCGCGTCTGCTGCATTCGGGCATCCTGGACGAGATCCGCGGCGCCACCGCGCGCTTCGATGCGCCGGGCGACAGCCGCGCCGGCACCATGTCCTGGCTGGAGAACCGTTTCTTCAAGATCTCCGGCATCCAGCCGATGACGCGCAACAAGCGCCAGGGCGCCGAGCGCATGATGGCGCTGCACATGGGCGGCCAGAAGGGCAAGCGCTTCGACGAGCTCGGCACGGCCGAAAGCCGGATCATGAAGGCTTTCGGCATCGGCGAGCGCGAATGGTCGCTGCTCAACAACGTCGACTGGCACACGATCGACGGCCAGACCTATCTGACGCCCGACATCGCGACCCGGATCTCGGACGCCGACATCAAGGCCTATCTCGGCGATCGCCTCTCGATCTCCGAACGCGCCGCGGTGCTGGGGCCGGAGGCCGGCATCTCAAACGCGCCGACGCAGGTCGAGCGCGCGCGCGCGGATCTGGCGATGAAGCTCTGGTCCTATTACGGCGATCGCGCCAACTTCGCGGTGATCGAGGTCGGCGCGCGCGAGAAGGCGATCCTGTATGGCTGGGGCCAGGAGGGCATCCAGGCCGGATCGCCGCTCAACAACGCGCTGCGCATGATGCTGCAGTTCAAGCAGTTTCCGACGGCGATGATCACCAAGGTGTGGGGCCGCGAGATCTATGGCGGCACAGGCGCCATGGACAAGGTCGCCGGCATGACCGAGCTGATGGTCATGGGCACGCTGTGGGGCATGCTGGCGAATTACCTCAACCAGCTCGCCAAGGGCCAGGATCCCAACGAGCAGATCCGCAACAAGCCGGTGCAATGGATCCTGTCGGGTTTCATCCGCGGCGGCGGCGGCACGATCTACGGCGATTTTCTGCTGGGCGAGTGGAACCGCTTTGGCCTGCCGGCATCAAGCTCCCTGCTCGGTCCGACCTTCGGGCAGATCGATCGCATCGCGGAATTGTGGGCCGACATCACGCACCCGAAGGCGCTCGGCGGATCCCGCTCGGGGACGCAGACCGGCGCGCTGGCCACCCGCATGGTCCGCGAGAACACGCCGTTCGCCAACATGATCTGGACGAAATGGGCGGTCGACTACCTGGTCTTTTACCGGCTGCAGGAAGCGATCAATCCCGGCTATCTGCGCCGCTCCGAGCAGTTCATGAAGGACAAGCAGGGCATTGAATTCTGGCTGCGGCCGAAAGCCGTGCAAAGCCAGGGCTTCCTGCCGGCGCTGGGCGAGGCGCTCGGCGGCCGGCCATAGCCGCAGCCTCCGCTTCTGAACACCCGATGCCGGACAAGCCAGGCATCGGGCGGCGCCCGCTGATCTGACCACACCACATCGTCCGACCTGAACCCGCCGGCGCGTCGCACCGGCGTTTTTTTTTCACGCGAGCACATCCATGACCAATGTGACCGACCGCCGCGACGGCGTGAGCGAAGGGCTTGCCATGAAGCGGCCCTGCCGGGTCGCGACCACGGCCGCCATCACGCTGTCCGGCGAGCAGACGATCGACGGCGTGGCGGTGGTCGAGAACGATCGCGTCCTGGTCAAGGACCAGAGCGACGCGACGGCGAACGGCATCTATCGCGTGTCCACCGGCGCCTGGTCGCGCGCCAGGGATTTCGACGGCAACCGCGATTTCGTCACCGGCACCAGGTGCTTCGTCACGCACGGCACGACCAATGCCGGCAACGAATATTCGGTGAGCGTCTCGACCGACCCGGTGGTGATCGGCACCACGACCATCGTCTTCACCGCCCTGCAGCTGGTCACCGTCGACCGCCTGACCGGCACCTCGACCAGCTCGCACACGATCGGCACCGGCTCCAAGGCCTTCACCACGCAGAGCGGCAAGGCCTGGCAGGTGGGGCAATACGTCATCGCCTCGGAAGTGGGCACGCCGTCGAACTACATGATCGGGCAGGTGAGCGCCTATTCCGGCTCGACGCTGACGATCTCGGTGGCCTCGGGCGACACGTCGGGCGCCGGCACCATCGCCAACTGGACCATCACCGTCAGCGGCCCGCGCGGCGCGTCCGGCGCAGGTTACGCCGCGACCTCGACGACATCGCTTGCCATCGGCACCGGCTCGAAAGCCTTCACCACCCAGGCCGGGCTTGCCTATACCGCCGGCGCGCGGGTGCGCGCGGCCTCGGCCGCCAATGCCGCCAACTGGATGGAAGGCGTCGTCGCCTCCTATAGCGGCACCACGCTGACGGTGACCGTCGACAGCTTCGGCGGCACCGGCACGCTTGCCGACTGGAACATCAATCTCGCCGGCGAGCGCGGAGTGGCGCCTGCCTTCCAGTTCCTGTTTGAGACCGCGACGACCGATTCCGACAAGGACGCCGGCGAATTCTGGCTGAATCACGCCACGCCGGCGAACGCGACGGTCGCCTATTTCGACAATGTCGAAAAGGGCGGCAATTCCGTCACGGCCTGGCTCGACGCCATGGACGATGTCGGCGCGAGCGCCCTGCGCGGGCATCTGTTCATCTACGACCCGGCTTTGCCAGCGGTCAATTACATGTTCAGCGTGTCCGGTTCAGTCGTCGACGGGACCGGCTACCGGAAAGTCACGATCGCCTATGTGGCCGGGGCGGGATCGTTCACCGCCGGCAACGCGGTCGCGGCGCTGTTCATTCCGGCCGGCGCGACCGGCGCCACAGGCGCGACCGGCGCCAGCGTCGCCATCCCGTTCACTTTCGAGGATGACACCGACGATTCCGACAAGGACGCCGGCGAATTCTGGCTGAATCACGCCACGCCGGCGAACGCAACCGTCGCCTATTTCGACAATGCCGACCGCAACGGCGCCACGCAGACCGGCTGGCTGGACGCCATGGACGACGGCGGCGATGCCTCGCTGCGCGGCTATCTCGTGGTCTCGGAAGTGGCGACGCCCGCCACCCGCTATGTGTTAGCGGTCACCGGCTCTGTCGTCGACGGGACCGGCTACCGCAAGGTGACGATCGCCTATGTCTCGGGTGCAGGATCGTTCACCAACGGCAACGAGATCGCGGCGTTCTTCGTGCCGCGCGGCCCGGCCGGCACGGGCGACGTCTCGGCGACGTCGGATTTCGGCACCGACAACCGCCTCATCCGCAGCGACGGCGTCAACAAGAATTTGCAGGCGAGCGGAATAAGCGTCGACGACAGCGACAATGTCAGCGGGGTCGGCACGCTGGCCACAACCGGCAACATCACCGAGAACGGCAACCGCGTCGCCGCCATCGCCGACCCTAATGCCGACCGGGTGCTGATCTGGGACGACAGCGCCAATGGCTATGTCGGCGCGACGCTGGAAGGCAACATCGCCATCGTCGGCACCGCGCTGCGCGCGATCGAAACCTTCAGCATCGCATTGTCGGACGAAACGACGGCGATCACGACAGGCACCAACAAGGCGACATACAGCCTGCCGTATGCGTTCACGCTCTACAATCCCGCCGGCGGCCTGCCGGTCTACGCGACGCTGAACACGGCTTCGTCGTCGGGTACGCCGACGGTGGACATCAACGAAGCCGGCGTGAGCATTCTTTCGACCAAGCTGACGATCGACGCCAACGAAAAGACGTCGGCCACAGCGGCGACGCCGGCGGTGGTGTCCGACACCGCGATCGCGGCGAATGCCGAGATCGGCTTTGACATCGACGTCGCCGGCACCGGCGCGAAGGGCCTCAAGGTGACGTTCATGGGCTATCGCACCTGATGGACGGTCTTTATCTGCCGCCAAAGCCCGCGATCATCCTGCCGCGGCCGAAGGAGTTCGTCCGCCCCGACGACGTGCGCTTCAAGACGCCGCTGATCCTCGGCGGATTGCTGATCGACCCCTATCGCTTCGCGAAGGTGTCGACGCTCATCGACAAGAACCCCGCAGGATCATCGAATATCGGGGACATGACAAATGCCGGCGGAATTGGCGCCGCATTTGACAGCAACACCTCCCAGGCGCGTGCATCAGCGTGCACAAAAAACACCAGCACGAGCGGCTTCGGGAACACTGTCGGCAAGGATTGGGGGGTTGCGAATTCCAAGATCATTGATCGCTGGATTACCTACGGGTCCAGCGACGAAGGGTTCCTGGTCAGCACCGCGACCGGCGTCAAGCTGCAGGGGTCCAACGACAATTCAAATTGGGACGACCTCGACAGCTTTACGTCAGGTACCGGCGCTGGCGGCACTTACGACAGAACGATTGTCGGGGCTTCAACGGCGTATCGCTACCATCGCGTGAATATCCAGGGCAACGGGGCCAATTCGGTGACCATTGCCGAAATCACATGGTACGAATTGATTTAGTTGCAATGACCCGGTGATTGCCTTCGCCGATCACCAAAGTGCGATCGGCGCGCTGGGCGGCGTCGAGGAACACGGAAGCGACATTTGCGCCGAGCGCGAACAGCGGTCCATCACCGCTGTCGAAAATGCGGCGCAGCTTTTCCATGTCTTCGATCTGCGCCGGGATGCTGCTTTCGTGGTCGAAGGTCTTTTCCTTCGACCAGTAGGTTGCGTCAGAGAAGCCCGCGGCGACCATCCAGGCGTCAAGCTCGGTCTTGCGCACCAGCGTCAGGATAGGGACGAAGAGATCGTCGAGGAAATGCTTGCGGTTGTTGGCGGGCAAGCCAGCGCGAGCAATGGCCGCGTCGATCGCGTCATAGCCGAGTTCGTCGGCCAGCGGCCGCAGCGCCTGGATCAATCGCCAGCGCAGGCCGCCAAAGCCATACAACAGCAAAAAGACCCGTCCGCCCGGCTTGAGCACCCGCGCGATCTCCGCAAGTCCAGTCTCGATGCTGGGCGTATGATGAAGGACGCCGGCGCAACACACGAAGTCGAAGCTGCGATCGGCAAAAGGCAGCGCCAGCACCGACCCCTTCCTGAATGTGAGCCCCGGGACGGCAGCGGCCCGCGCGCGCGCCGTTTCAAGCCCCGCGTCCGAAATGTCGCATCCGACGACTGTGGCGCCGTGCATCGCCATCGCCACGGCATAGCGGCCCGAGCCGGTGCCGGCATCCAGACAGGACTTGCCGGCAAACCATCCGAGGTCGAAGCCGTTGGCCTCGAAACGCCGCCGGAAGAGTTGCACGCTTTCGCGGTACTGCTCGTCCGTGAGGCGATGCCACAAAGAGCCAAAGAGCTCACCGGTTTTCAGTTCGACATTCATCGCCGGAAATTCAATCGGGGCGGGTAACAACTGTCAATACGCCTCTGCAGTGAATTCACCGGCACGTTGCAAACCCACATCAAAACAAGGTGGTTTCGATGCGTCTTGTCCCCAACTGGCGGGCGGTCCTCCTCTATTCCTGGAGCGTGCGGCTGATCGGCCTGGCGGCCGTTTTGTCCGGAATCGAGGGCGTGCTGCAGCTGGCCGGCAATTTCCTGGGCTGGCCGGCCGGGTTCTTCGCGCTGGCCTCCTTCGCCACGACCGCGGCCGCATTCGTCGCGCGCCTGGTCGCGCAGCGCAGCCTGACGCGGGACGCCGGCCAATGAGCCGCTTCGTCAACGCCCGCGGCGCCATGACCGGCGCCGGCATGCTGATCGTGGCGAGCGTCGGCGCCTTCGAGGGCCTGCAGCTGCAAAGCTACAAGGACATTGCGGGGATCTGGACCGCCTGCGCCGGCATCACGCGCGACATCGGGCCGAACATGACGTTCACGAAGCCGCAATGCGACGCGATGCTGATCGAGGAGATCCTGCGCCACGAGCGCGGCATGCGGCGCTGCCTGCGGGATCCTGACGCCATTCCGATCAAGGCCTACATCGCCTTCGGATCGCTGACCTACAACATCGGCGTTGCGGCCTTCTGCAAGTCAACGCTGGCCGCCAGGGCCAACGACAACGACATCGCAGGCGCCTGCGCCGAGATCCTGAAATGGGACAAGGCGCGCGTCGCCGGCGTCAGCGTGACGGTGCGCGGACTGACCAGGCGCCGGGTCGAGGAACACAGGCTCTGCAGGGAGGCCGCATGATCAGGACCATTCTCGGTTTCATTCCGCTGCCCTGGAAGCTCGGCGCGATCGCGATTCTCGCCGCGGCCGCGATCGGCGCAGGCATCTACATCTACAACAGCATCTACCAATCGGGGCATGACGATGCGATCGACGGCGTCAACGCGACCAATTCCGCCAAGGCTAAGGACGTTCACCGCGCGGTTGGCAATTCTCGCGCGTGCCGCGACGGTGGCGGCGTGTGGGATCAGCATCGCGGCGTGTGCGCCGAACCCTAAGACATTCGCGACCGTCGCTGCATTCTGCGAGGCGCTGCCGGAGCAGAAGACGGCGATCGCGGGCAAGACCGTGTTCGACCAGCCCTGGATCGACGACACCTCGGAAGCCGTGATCGCCGGCTGCAACCGCGAGCGCCCGGCGCCGCGGCCCGCTCATTGGGACGGCCCAGCCCACATTGTCGCCGGCAAGGCGGTGCCGCTGCCGGCGCCGCAAGCCGGAACGATCGCGCGCGCCAGGGCCGAGCTCGCCAGACGACTGAAGAAGAGAGCCAGATGACCAGGATCCGGAAAGTCCCCGGCCGCTGGCAGATCGACCGCAAGATCCCGGTGACGCTGATCGTCACGCTGGTGCTGGCGGTGGCGGCGCAGAGCGCGGCCGCGATCTGGTGGGCGGGGCGCATGGACTATCGCGTCGAGCTCGCGGAGAAGACGCTGAAGGCGGCGGTGGAAACCGTCGGCGCCTATAACGAGCGGTTGATCCGGCTGGAAACGCGCGGGAACCAGATCTAGGCCACGTTGCGTTTTCGGCCAAAAGTTAAAGCCGCCGCCGGGCTCAGCCCCGGCGGCGGCTTTTTCCTTTTTACGGTTTGGTCGCGAAGCGGGTATATGCAGATCGCAGCGAAGGAGAGCAGCATGGCAACGCAGGTTATCAGGGGCACCCACGGCCGGCAGATCGTCATGGATCACACCGGCGACACAAGGCACCAGTTCAACCCGGCCGACGCGGCGCAGGTGAAGGCCGCCGAGGAGCGTTTCAGGGAACTGACCGGGCTCGGCTTCACGGCCGCCACGCGCAGCGGCGATCGCGAGCCGGTGGTGACCAGGACGTTCGATCCGACCGCCGAAGAGACGATCTTCATCCCCCGCCTGCAGGGCGGCTGATTGCTGGAGCGCCTGCTTCACGAAATCGAGGCGCATCTTGTCGGCGATCTTCGCCGTGCCGGGCGGCGTCCGCCGCAGGCGCTGCTGCGCGTTCTGCCGATCAGCCAGGACTGGCGCCGGCGCTGGTTCCTGCAGTTCGACTATTCCGGCACCGTCCACAGCCGGCTTGTGATCGACAGCTGGGCGGCGCGGCATCTGCACTGTCCGCAAAATCTGGCGTCGTTGCAGAGCCATGCGCAGACGCTTTATTCGCGGCTCTATGAGGACGAGCTGCAGCGCCGCGCGCTCGATGCCGTGACCCTGAATTTCAGGTGGTCGATTCAAGACAATCCCGACCTCCTCACGCGCGAAGCGTATGAACGCTTTTGCGCCCAGCGCGATCACATCCGCCGCAATCATTCCCGCCGGCGCGCGGCCGAGCTGCATGAGGCCGAGCTCCGTGTCTGTCCGCCTGTTGCCATTGACGCGGCGTTCCAGCAGCTGGTTGTGCAAGGCGTGAACATGACCGCGACGGAGGCCGCCGAGCGGCAGGCGATGAGCGCGGAAGATATTCGCTTCGGCTTGGCGGGGTTTGGGGCGATGGTGGAGCAGGACGGCCTCAGCCGGGCCTGGCTTTACGGAGACTGGAATCCCGGGAGCGGCGATGTCGGCAGCGAAGAGGCCCGCGCCAGGGGTCTCAGGCTGCTCGAGGAGTGGCTCTCGGCCGCGCAGCGCGAGCAATACCGCACGCACCGGTATTTCGACGTGGTCGGCTCAAAGAGCGGCAAGCGCTACCGGATCCACCACGGCCGCCAACAGAACATCTACGAGCTCGACGGGAAGGGCGAGCAGGTGTGCGGCTGGTGCTTCCTGCCGTCGGGCGGGCTGGTCGAGGGCGACTGCATGCTGGCGCAGAAGATCGCGCTTGAAACGGACGAGGAGGCCGCGCTCAGGGTGGCGAACAAGTTCCCGGCCTTCGTCGGCGCGTCCCCTGGCCAGGTGGCGCTGGGTGGGATGAGAACCCTTCGCGATGGCGACCTCGTCCTCGTCTCTTTCGACGACGCGATCGGCGAGCCGTCCGAAATCTCCATCGGACGCTGCACCATCTATCAAGGGATCAGGGTCGCCGCGGACCGAGACGAAGGCACAACTGGCGTGGTTCGGATAACTGTGGCCTGAGATCCACGATCGCCAGGATCTCCGCGCCGCCGCCGTCGAACAGCACGACCGCTTTTGTGATCCAGGGCCTGCGCCCCTCAAGCGTGCCGGCGATCGTGCCGGTCCTGCCGCGGCCGCGGCCGCGGATCACCCGGACGCAGGTACGCACCGCGCGGCGGCGAGCCGGTCCTTCAGCGCGAAGCCCATCAGCGGCCAGATCTGGCGGACCGCGTCCTCGTAGGCGAGCTTCTTGCCGAGCTCGGCGTTGAAGTT
>LNFM01014247.1_pt1 | contig 19608 bp, 19 predicted proteins | sample 596031 | NCBI WGS metagenome assembly LNFM01 (sample SAMN04254537, study PRJNA301005) | activated carbon metagenome | isolation source: dual media filters at the Ann Arbor, Michigan drinking water treatment plant | place: USA: Ann Arbor | reverse complement strand
TGTGCGCCGCCGGCTCGTATCCCTGATCGGCGTAATAGCGCACGCCGGCGCTGACGGTCCCATCGCCGAACCACGGCGGCAGGACGAGGAAGGGTCGGCGAATGTCGGACGCGCGGAGGGCAGCCAAGGTGTCGAGGCCATTGGTCGTGACGTGAGCGCTCGATCCGAGCACGTCGGACAATGTCGCGACGACGGCCTCGTCCCACCCTTTGCCGCCGAGAACGCTGCTCGATGTGTGCCCGATGGTGATCGCGGAAAGGCGCATGGCCCCGAACTGCTGCGCCCCACGCACCAGATCGTCCGCAAGTGCGACGCCTGCCCGTCCCTCGCGCCATTGTGCCCACGGTGCGCGTGCCATCACGCGGGCGGCGTGTACCGACACATTCGGCGGCAGCATGGCCCACCACTCGGCCTCGGGCACGGCTTCATTGCCGACGATGAACATGCCGATGCGGGCCTCAGCGCCCCAGTTGTCCCTCTGTGTCAGCAAGCTGCCACTCCGTTCTCAGGCCGAGCTTCCAACATGATAGAATGTTAGTCATCGAGATTGCGAATGCTTCATGCATTCTCCCGGTAACCTATTCCTGCAGATCAGTGGCTGCCCGCTGGCGGCCCAAGGTGGATTGACAATGAAGTGCCTGCTCGTGGCCGATATTCATTATGCACTCAAGCAATATGACTGGCTGCTGCGTGCCGCGCCTGAGTTCGACGTTGTCATCATAGCCGGTGATCTTCTCGATCTCTCGTCCCATGTTCCGAGGCCGGCACAGATCGTCGTCGTTCTCAAGTATCTGCAGCGCCTCGCCAGCCTGACCAGGCTCGTGACGTGCTCCGGCAATCACGATCTCGATGCCTTGACCGCCGATGGCGAGAAGACAGCGCGCTGGTTTGCCGAAATCCGGAACCTCGGCATTCCTGCGGATGGCGATTCGTTCTCGCTAGACGACACGCTCTTCACGATCTGCCCCTGGTGGGATGGACCCGCGACCAGGGGAGCGGTCGCCGAGCAACTCGCCCGCGACCCCCCTGCCGGCTCGCCGACGAGTTGGGACGGGAAGCGCTCCTATGGAGATCAGGAACTCACGAAATGGATCTCGGCGTACAGGCCCGATCTGGTCTTCTGCGGGCATGTCCACTATGCGCCCATGAGTCCCGGTGGCTCGTGGATCGACTGGATCGGCACGACGACGGTCTTCAATGCCGGATACCAGCTTGGTCCCGTCCCCGCCTATGTCGTCATCGACACCGACGAAGAGGCCATACTCTGGTTCTCGGCAACGAGCCTCCAGGCGGCGCCTCTCGCGGGGCTCGAGCCACACAAAGTCGAGAAAATCAGCGAAGTGCCGACGTGGTTTACAGCCGCGGATCGGATCCTGTCTCAGGTCCCACAATGATCTCCTGCCGCTGCTGATGCAGCAGGGTCCCCAGCACCTCGTCGACCATGCAGAGGTGGTTGTTGTGCTCGGCGAACTGACGCTTCATGTCGGCGAGATAGCCGGTGACGCATTGCAGCCGCAGGGCCAGGAGGGCCGCGATGTGATGGAACATATCGGGTCTGGACTGCAGGAAGGTGCCGACGTTCTCGATCAGGTAGGCGCGGGTCGGACGCATCGATTTCACCGATGCGGTGTGTGGGGCATCGAGCAGGAAGGACATCTCGCCGAACAGAGAGCCGGGAGTGGAAATGTTGGCGATCTGGACGCCGCCGTGCGCGACCTCGACCTCGCCGTCGATGAGTATGTAGAGCTTGCCCGATTTTTCGCCCTCGCTGAGGAGGACGGCGCCGGGCGCCAGCTCGACCTCCGCGAGGCCGGCGCACTTATCGAGAATGCTGCTCATATGGCCATCGCGTGACAGAGCCCGACCGCATTATTGTGCGGCTGCACAATTTCGTCGAGCCCTATTTCTGCGGTAGACCGCTCTCGTGACGCACGTCGGCGGGTGCGGTGCCTCGTCGCGCTGACGTCGCACAAACGATCTTTTTCGCGGTGGTCGGCGAGGCGGCTCGTTAGGGCACAGATCCACTGGCGAACTACAATTGCCTCAGGTGCTGCGGAAAGGGTGCGCCGCTGCCAGGACCAAGATATTGTGGCGGTGCTATATTCAATAGGCTGGGGCAGATGTAGAGGCCTCCGCCGCGCGTTGATGCTAGCCTGTTGAAGTCGACGTGCTCGCAAACTCTCCTTCCTGCCGGAGTTCGCGCGTCATATTGGCACTCGAGGGCAGTCTGATAGCGGTAGACACCCAATCCGCCGAATGCACTAACAACTCTTATTGGGGGGGCATCCGGATCGATGTAGTATTGCCGCTCATAAATATACTTCTGCGCGATCTGCCGACGTAACCGCCTACCAAGCACCCCGCTCGACGCGCGGTCAATGCACTGAAAAAATGGCGTGTTGAGCCATCGGGAAGCTGCCTCTACTTCAACCCAAACGTCTTCGCTTGCCCACGTTGGATGCCTCAACGCGGTAATATCATAGTATCCCATCTTCTGGTTCGCGAATAGCCCCACCCATCCATCGGGCGCACCAGCAATAGCACTACCAAACTTCAACGGGGTAAGCGCGATGTTTGGGCCATCCATATCCAATGCGACCAGGAGATCGTAGCTTTCTCGCTGATCGCGCAGTGCAGCGAGGTACAGATTTCGCGCGGCAGCAAGGCGGTCGTACCTATCTGGATAAACGTCTTCGAGACCATCGCAGACGATAATAGTTATGTTCTGTCGCTCACCTGCCCACGCCGCGAGCACATGTGCAGTATCATCGTAGTTATCGTTGGTGACGATGACGACGCAGCTCTTTTCCGAGGCTGCTTGCAGGCGCTCGATTGCGGCGAGAGTCGCTATCAGACTCTCGCTCGCGTCGCGCGCCGTCCCACAGATGGCGATGCGCGGAAGCACGAACTACGCCCCCTATACAAGATTAGTAGAATATGACTTCTGCTTAGCTCGAGTCTCAGAACTTGAAATTTGCGAACCGTCCCTCACCGGTGGCGACGCACGCGAATCATACGATTGTAGCTCAATCACTACCTTAAGAATGGTGTCGTCGCCTGGTCAAGTTCGCAGTCAGGCGGGGACGTCAATTATGGTGCCATCGCAGAAGGTGGCTTAAGTTGCCGTGTGGGGCGTGTGTCAGACAGACTGCAATATCAGTCGCCATCGACTTTTGTGTAGGGCTGCGGTGGCTTCAGCACAAAGGCCGAAAGGCTGCCGAACCCGGACCAGATGTCTTGGAGGCCTCTGAAGGCGAGCGGTTTGCCGCGCTTGGGAGCGAGTGGGATGACAATGCTCCCCGCTCCTGCGATGACAGCACCTCGCACGATCCGCCGCAGGCCTTTACTTCCGTGCGTCATCACCGCGGATGGCAGGCCACGGCGCTTGACGTGACTGACACTCGCGTTGGAGGCCACGCGCATGGCCCGGTCCAATTGCCAGCGCATAGTCAGGCGCGCAGGAATGACGGCCTCGTGGACAACCGCATCGTCAGCCCAGCATATGGTCCAGCCGGCCTCCGCCACTCGATAGAAGAAATCGGAGTCCTCGCCGCCAGAATAGCGCATGGCCTCATCGAATCTGAGGCCGCTCCGCACGATCGCCGTACGCAGCATGACGTTGTTCGTGAAGGCTGTGAGCAGTCGAGTGCCAGATTTCCTGCTTTTGGCAGCCCGCTTAGAGAGCCAAGCCGGTGCGGCGGACGTGTACTCGTAATGAACGGGACCTTGGACCACATCAGCATCGAAGCGGCCTGCGCAAGCGAGCAAAGCAGATAGCCAATTGGGCGCAGCTACCTCGTCATCGTCGATGAAGGCTATCCAGTCCGGGTCGAGCTCGAGCGCTGCTTCCAGGGCGCGATTGCGCGCCATTGAAATGCCCAACTGAGGCTCGAGCACGTAGAGAACACGCCAATCGGGTGGCGCAATCGCGCTGGCCGCTGCCACCTGCGCGCTGCAGGTGGGGTCATGGTTGTTCTCGACAACCAGAGCGATCGGCTTGATGCCTGCTGGCACCTCCTGCGCAAAGAGAGATGCCAGGCAGTCGCGAAGCATATTCGGTCGGTTGCGAGTGCAAAGCGCGACTACAACCTTCACGGGCGCGTGCTCAGAAAGTAAAAGCTCAATCCAGACATGCAGCTACGAGAGGAGCTTGGAGCTGCGACAAAATGCTCGCGATGATCGTTGCAACTAAGATAGCACAGAGTAGGGCTCCACGATGTGCCGGCGTTTGCCGTCCTGCATGAGAAGCTCCTGTTGCTGGGCGCGTCGGGACCTGCGGGCGCTGAAGTACTTCATCAAAAGAATCGACGCTGGCGGCAAACGGGGGGAGAGCCGGTCACGCGCCTCGCTGTAGTCTCTCATCGCGGCCAGAATGCCCGAATGGTAGGTCGTCTTCGCCAAATGCCTCGCAATGAGGTAGTTCCGGAATTCGAGCTCTTGATCCTTGTAGATCAAGTGGTTGGAAAGGAAAGTCAGCAGCGAGGGAAAGTAGGTGTTGTGGTTGGAAGAGATGCTATCGGACTGCCATCGCTTGTGCCACAGGGGCTTATCTATCGTCGCGCCACCAGCGTGACGGGCCGTTCGCATGACAAGATCACGATCTTCCATCCATCGAAGGGCTGCATTGAAGCCGCCGACGGTCATAAGCAGGTCTTTTCGAACCGTCAGCCCTGAGGTCGTGGGCTGGAGCACGTGACGAGCGACGAGGCGCTCGAACTCGTCCCCCTCATACAGGCGGCTCGGCATCTGGTGGTGCGTCAGTTTTCTCTTCTTTTCGGTAGTGAATGCGGAGAGCACAACTCCGACGTTTGGGTGGCGTCTAAGCACCGATACCGGTTGCTCCAAGCGGCCCGGAAGCCACAGGTCGTCCGAGTCGAGAAATGCGACATACGGAGCTCGGGATAACGTAATCCCGGCATTGCGTGCAAAGCCTGCGCCGCGATTTCCCGCAAGGCTTATGACTGTCAGCCGCGGATGGTCGAGCTTCGCGAGGATGCCTACCGTGTCATCCTGGGAGCCGTCATCGACGGCAATGATCTCAAAATTCTGTTCCTCGAGGTCCAGCACGCTCTGGACGGACTGCAGGACAATCGCACCGCGATTGTACGTCGGCAGGACGACGCTCACGGTCGGATTATCCACCGTAGCGGTTCGCACGATTGATGCAGCTGGCACGTTCCACATAGTCCCATGCATCATACCCGCCTCCACACATTGTCAATCTCAAATCTCAATCGTAAGGCTCACTAAATCTGCTGGCGGTGCGAGATTGATTCGAGGCAAGAACGCGGCATTGCAACGGAAAGGGAGGGACCATCCACAGTAAACCGCGCCCTCGCGCACCCTCCTCCTCCATTGTTGTATTTCTGCCGCTTTTTTGATTGCCGTCTAACCCGGGAGAGAGTGGTGCTGCACACCGCGACCATTGCGCATGGTGGCTTGAGGGCGAGTGCGTATGGTAGGAGATTGGCTCTCGCATGGAGCGATTCATTCTGCTTGACGACTCTGGAAGCCAGCGACGATGAAAAGCAATGAAGCTATCTGGCCCATTGTCAGGCGGCTGTTCGGCGAGCACGCCTGGGAATATGCCCCCCGCTATGCGGTCGCCTTTGTATTCATGGCGATAGTCGCCGGATCCACGGCGCTTACCGCATGGCTGATGCGCGACGTCATCAATGACGTTTTCGTCAATCGGGATCAGCAGGCGCTCGTCTGGCTTCCATTGGTCATTACTGCCCTTTTCGTTGCGAAAGGCGTTGCTGCTTATATCCAGGAAATCCTGCTGAGCCGGATCGGCAACCAGATAGTCGCCCATATGCAGAGGCGGCTCTACGATCACATACTGAGGATGGATGCGAAGTTCTTCCAAGACCACAGCTCGGCAGAACTGATTACACGCATTTCCACGAATGCTCAGGCCGCTCGCGAGATGATGAATCTTCTCGCCGTGGGACTAGGCCGCGATCTGATGACGGTGTGCAGCCTCTTGCTTGTCATGGTGCTTCAAGATCCCGTGCTGTCGTGCGTGTTGATCCTCGTTGGGCCAGGTGCAGCCTATGGCATGAGGCAGCTGAGCAGACGAGTGAAGAAGGTTGCGGGGAGCGAAGTCCATTCAGTGGTGCAAGTCGTCTCCAACATGCGCGAGACGACGCAGGGAATTCGCATCATCAAGTCCTTTCAGCTCGAGGACAAGATGCGGCAGCAAATGGGTGTCGCCATTGAGGCCGTGCAACGGCTCAACAATAGAATGGTGGCGGTCAAGGCCCGCGTTAATCCGCTTCTGGAGACGGCAGCAGGTCTCGCGATCGCTGCCGCGGTCGCATACGCTGGTTGGCGAACGATATCGCACGGGCAGACGCCAGGCGAGTTCTTCGCCTTTATTGCCGCGCTGCTCATGGCGGGAGAGCCGCTTCGCCGCTTGTCGAGGCTTCAGCTGCAGCTCGTTACGTCGGCCGTGCAAGTCAAGATGCTCTATGACTTGCTCGATACACCCTCGCCGGAGACAGAGGTGCCGGCGAAGCCATCGCTTGTCGTGAGGCGGGGCGAACTCCGATTCGACAAGGTTTCGTTTGCGTACGCGGACAATGTGCCGGTGCTGAAAGCTTTGAGCTTCACCGCACCGCCTGGCAAGACGACGGCTCTTGTAGGTCTGTCCGGAAGCGGGAAGACGACCGTCTTCAATCTTATTCAGCGCCTCTGGGAGCCCTCGAGCGGCTCCATCACGATTGACGGGGAGATGATCGCCAAGGTCTCCCTTGCTTCCCTTCGTAGTCAGGTCGCTCTGGTCAGCCAGGATGTTTTTCTCTTCGAGGGTACGGTTCGAGAGAATTTGGTGGGCGGCCGCAAGGACCACTCGGAGGATGCCATCATCGCCGCGGCGCGGGCCGCGCACGCCGATGAGTTCATCAGGTCTCTTCCTCACGGCTACGACACGCCGGTCGGCGAACTTGGCGGGCGCCTGTCCGGAGGCCAGCGGCAACGTTTGTCAATCGCCCGGGCCTTTCTGAAGGATGCTCCCATCATATTGCTGGATGAGCCAACATCAGCTCTGGACAGCGAGGCCGAGCAGATCATCCAAGCTGCGCTTCAGTCGCTGACAGGCGGGCGCACGACAATTGTCATCGCGCATCGCTTGGCCACAGTAGCTAAGGCCGACGTGATTCACGTATTGAGCCACGGCAGTATGGTTGAAAGCGGCACGCAAGCAGAGTTGCTGCGGCGCGATGGTCTCTATGCGAAATTGCACCGCTTGCAGTTCGGGGACATGGCCGCTCACTCATGATCTTCGCGGCGTGTCGTTTCCGAGGGGGCGGAGATGTTTGTCTCGATTTTGTTTGATACCCGAGTTTCACTCTGGTCCGCCGGGAATACTGACATCGCGACGCCCCGGGCAGGCATCATCATATGAATAGTCGGCCTGCAGTACTCATCACCGGCCTGCCATGGATACGGAGCGGGACGGGCAAAGTCATGCAGGCCCAGATAAATTATTTCAGATCGTTAGGTTGGGCGACTATATTCGTTGCCTGCCCCTTCAAGCGGACTGATGCCTATTCTCGGAAGATCTGGAAGCGGTTCGACGAAGAGAAGGTCGATCTCAATGCAGATTTCACTGAAATAGCTTCCTTCAGGCGGCGCGTCTCAAAGCCAAGCATAGTGCGCAAGCTACGTGGCCACTGGCGAGGGCAGAATGCCATGCATTGGGCTCTCGAGCCCGGCCACGCGGCCAAACTTCCTGAAGGCATTCTGAAGCTCGTTCGCTCGAGAGAATTCGATGTCAGATTCATTCTCGCGAACCACATTTATACGTTGCCGGTGGCCCAAAAGTTGCGCGCAAGCTTGTCCAGCGCAGTGCCCATTGCGCTCGTGACGCACGATATCCAGAGCCACGTCTTACTCGACAACTTGGAGATCAATCCGTTCACCGGGAAGTCGGATACCATCGAGGTGCTGTTGGAGACCGAGTTGCAGGCTCTCGCCGGCGCCGACTACGTGGTCCATGTATCGCAAGATGACGAACAGTTCTTTCGCGACCGTCTGCCCAGCGTACCCCACAAGCTTGTGCTCCCCACGATCGATAACCGCTTTGAGGGGAACGAGCATAGTGAAAGGGACTTCTTCTCCGACTTCATTTTTGTCGGCGCCCGGCACATTGCGAACTATCACGCTGTGAAGTGGCTGCTCGACGATGTCTGGCCTTTGATGGATCAAGCACGGACGATGAAGATCGTGGGGTCAGTGACGGACCTCGTTCATAGGCGGAACCCGGCGCTCCATGCCAAGTTCGATGAGATCTTCACTGGTAGCGTGCCGGATGTTTCGCAATGCTATCGGGGCTCGCGATGTGTCCTGGCCCCCATGGTCACTGGGCGCGGCGTCTCGATCAAGACGATCGAGGCGTGTGCATTTGGGCTGCCCATCGTGGGAACATCCTTTGCGTACCGCGGCCTTCCCAGGGAGGAAGTCGAAGCAGCAGGCCTGAGCGCATATGACGAGCCAAAGGCGTTCGCTCAGGCCGCTCTGTCAGCTCTCGAAGACCCGGCGCCACTTCAGGAAGCAAGCAGACAGCTGTATCGCTCGTTGTTCAGCTTCCGCGCATTTCAAAAATCGATGAGCGAGATGCTGGGTGACTTGAGGTTGACGCAATAGCCAACGATGCGCGACGACGCACTGTACCCCGATAGTGTGAGTGCGACAGGGCGGGATACAAACAGTCGCCCGATCAATACATTCGACCAAGCGATCACAATGGCTAGTAGCTAAACCTCGTGGGCGAATGTTCTTCTCCTATGGCCCCGGCTACTGCGAATGAAGTCGAAGCGTGGAGGCTGATAGTGGTGCTCGGCCGTGAACGGCTCGGGAAATAGGTCGCCTGCTTGATCCTTATGAACGAAGTAACAATTTGTACCAGCTAAATCACATCCGACCAGAACCATGTCTTTTCTCTCAGCGATCGCTGAGAGGGTCTTCAAGCTCGCCCCAAACCAATTCGATCCATCCCAGACTGCGCCCTGCTTGTATGGCACTTCGAAGTCGACAGCAGGTGGGAAGTGAGCGTTGTACTCAATGCATGCTGCGCGAGCCGTAAGCTTGAGCGCACGGAATACATGCGATGTATGTTGATCAATATCCAGGCTGAGGAAGTCCACGCCAGATCCGAAGCCCGCTGCTTCCAAGAGTTGTTGGACATTGTCAGGCTCTGCCATGGCCGCAACGACCTGAAGTTGGCCACATGCGATCTCATTCTGAAAATTGCGACGCGCCGACTCTGCGAACGCCTCGTTGCCCTCGATCCACACTCCCCTCCATCCCAACGCCAGAAGGAAGCGAGTGGTATTTTCGGCGCCATTCTCAACGCCGATCTCCACAAAGGTTTTGTTGCCGTATCCTATCCGCGCAAAGATTTCCGAAATTGCCGCGTCCTCATATGTTTGGGAGAACACGTGCGTGTTGTGCTTGCCAATAAACTTGCTGCCGAACTTGCGTATCTGTTGATCCAATATTAAATCCTCGTATGCCAACGCCTGTATTCTATTTGAGTGCCCCACTTGGAAGGTAAGCTCGGCGAGTGACCGCTGCACGGCGTGGTTGATCTCGCGGACGGATGTATTGCGCTCCGGATCAGAGAACCATTTGCGAACCGATCGTCGCCATCTGCCTACTACCGAGCCGGCCATGCGCTCTCCGTTTGCTGGGAAAAACGAGTGATTAGATCTCCGCAGAGGCTGCGCTTTGTCGATCTTGGCAGCACATCAACGAAGCGGCGTACGCAAAAAAGGCATCGGGCTGCCGTACGTCGCTACCATGACGCAATCCCGTTCGTTGTTCTGCGCACGAGATTACGGTAACGACTCATCGCCCCTACACACTCAGCATCGCAGACGTGGCCGGCGAAGATTTTACATTTTGAGGCACCGCTCGAACAAGTCGCCAAGAATGCTTTCAACATATCTGCGAGGCTTCCCGCAGCGTTGCTAAGCGACAGGCGACGCATCCGCTACCGCCTCAATTCGACGACAAAGTCAGCGTCAGCCCTTCAATCGGGCCAAGTCGGCGTCAACCATCTCACGGATCATCTCCTCCAGCGTTGTTTCGGCCGTCCAGCCCAGCATTCTTTTGGCCTTTGATGGATCGCCAAGAAGAACATCCACTTCTGCCGGACGAAAGAGTGCTGGATCGATGATGATATGGTTGTCGGGGTTCAGCCCCACGTATTCGAAGGCAATACGGCACATGTCGCGCACAGACGTGCTCCGACCTGAAGCCACGACATAATCGCCTGGGTTGTCCTGCTGCAGCATGAGCCACATCGCCCGCACATAATCACGAGCGTGGCCCCAATCCCGCTTCGCGTCGATATTGCCCAATCGCAGTTCCTTTGCGAGGCCGAGCTTGATCCGGGCCACGCCGTCCGTCACCTTGCGGGAAATAAACTCGAGGCCGCGGAGCGGGCTCTCATGATTGAACAGAATGCCGGAATTAGTATGCAGCCCGAAGCTTTCCCGGTAGTTCACAGTCGTCAGGTGAGCAAAAACCTTGGCGACCGCATATGGTGAGCGCGGATAGAAGGGAGTGGTTTCGGTTTGCTTCTCGGCTTGGATCTTGCCGTACATTTCTGACGATGATGCTTGGTAGAAGCGAGCCTTGGGGGCGAGAATGCGGATCGTCTCCAATAGGTTCATGGTGCCGAGGCCGGTGACATTGCTCGTCAGTATCGGCTGGTGCCATGATGTGGCGACGAATGATTGCGCAGCAAGGTAGAGATCTATCAAATTGCCTTCGACTACCTTGAGCTTGCCCTCGATGCCGAGCCATCGCATTCGGTGGTCGGCTACGCCCCCGTGTGAGGACCTTCTAGCAAGGCCATAGACCTCGTATCCCTTCTCAAGCAGTAGCGCTGCCAGATAGCTGCCGTCTTGTCCCGTTATCCCGGTGATCAAAGCCTTCCGCTTCATTTGCGGCACCCCTCTGCCCTTGTGGTCATGTGGCCCTAGGAGTTAATCAACTCACGGTAGGCCTGGATGCTCAGCACGGGCCTCTAAGCTAGCGACATGCGCCCGCGCGTTGCGCGACTTCCAATTCGATCCTCAGCGACATGCGTGCACGTCAAGAGTTCAGAGAACTTCGCCTGATCCTCCTTCATTGTTGAGGAGTTCGTCGATTCATGCATGACTCGAAGCTATCTGGCATCCAATCCTACACGCAAACTGAGAGACATGCCCCACGAAGCGCCAATCGATCGTGATTGTTACCAGCTCAAACTCGCCAGGAATCAGCTGGAGCCGAGTAGCAGTGAAACTACGCTTCGCGACGCTCTTGCTACGTTGGCCACAGCTGAGGCCGCACTGCGTCAGGTCACGGCAAGTCGTGACGAACTAGTCCGCCAATTCGCTTACCTAACGAAGCGCTCAATATGGCAGCAGCTTCTTTTCCGATCCGACGGACGACCAGTGAAGTTGCTCCGGCGCGTGCTGTTTGGCGACGGCGGTAGACCAAGATCACTCTTTCACGGCATGGTCCTAGACACTTATGGACGTCCTCGCACGGCTTTTCGCCAATGGATGAGCAGTCCGGACTATCTGGCGTTGCAAGGAGCTGTCGAAGTGACCAATGGGTGGCGCGCGGAGCAAGATCAGCGGGCCCGCCCGGTTTGGCACGCTCAGATCAATGTGGATGCGTGTGGCGACGCGGACGTTCAGCAGTTGATGGAACAGATCCGCGCGGAGCTTGGACCCTCAAAGCGGAGTTAAGCGCGTGTCACAGCGGAGTGTGCCAAGAATCGCAATCGTCGCGCCGTCGTCGCCTTCAGGAGAAACAGGAGGTGCAGAACGCTTGTTCGCAGGAGTGTGTAAAGCGCTTACGGATTTTGGTTTCGCGAGCGAAGTGGTGAGCCGACCAATCGGGAGTGGAGATTTCAACCAGGTACTTCGCTCCTACCTTACGTTCCACGACCTCAACTTGGACGATTTCGATGGCGTGATAAGCACGAAGGCACCAACGTATGCTGTACGCCACCGCAATCATGTTTGCTACCTAGTGCACACAATGCGCATATTCTATGATATGTTTGACTGGGAGCGTTTGCGTCCATCCGAAGAGCAGCTACTTCAGCGCCGATTTGTTCAGCAGCTGGATTCGAGACTACTTTCCCCGAAGCGACTTAAGGCCTTACTCTCGATTGGCGCTGAAGTATCCGAGCGGCTGAGGGTCTACAATGACCGCTATGCTCCTTTTTTGCGCTGCCCAACGACGCTTACGGGCCTGCGAGAGGGCTCGTTCGACTACATTTTCATTCCCGGCAGGCTTCACCGCTGGAAGCGCGTTCATCTTGCCATAGATGCAATACAGTCCACAGATCTGCCGTTACGCCTCGTGATTGCGGGCGAGGGTGAAGATGAGGACTACTTGCGTCGCCGTGCAAAAGGCGATGCCCGCATCGATTTTGTGGGAAGGGTAAGCGAAGGCCGTCTGCTCGACCTATATGCTAATGCCTCGGCTGTAGTATTTCCCCCACTATCTGAAGACTTGGGTCTCATCACTTTCGAGGCGTTCCTAGCTGGAAAGCCCGTGATTACGTGTATAGATAGTGGAGAGCCCGCCCGCATTGTACAGCATGGGATATCGGGTTTCGTTGCCGCGCCGAACGCACACTCTATGGCCGAATATGTGCTGCGGCTGGCAGGTGACGTGTCGCTTGCCGGTCGTATGGGAGCCGCCGGTAGGGCAAGCATTGTCAACCTCACTTGGCACAGCGTCGCCAAGGAACTCAGTATGGCGTTGGGATTTGCTTCTCAGGTGGGTGGAGCAGGGGCCCCGCGCGGTGAGGAGAGTATTGCGCGGGGGGCACTGGTTGAGAAGGCATAAGTTGTTGCGGTCTTAAGCGGACTTGCCCGTCGAGCGCGCAAGAGAACATCTATCCGGTTTTCTTTTCGCCAATTGAAGCAATGCCTTGGCGCGCCAGTGCAGAGCAGAGACTGGCCACGACCTGATCTATTTCCAAAGGCGACAATGTGGGAAACGAAGGTAGTGACATGCCACGGGCAGATATTTCGCTGGCCCTTTTTAAGTCGCCCCGAGGTAAGTTCGCGTACATAGGCATTTGATGTGCGCCATAAAATACGGGGCGCGTCTCTACGCCGTCCTCCATCATTTCAGCCATAATCCTTGCTCTATCGCATTCACGGGGCAATAGGATCGAAACCAGCCAATTCGTGCTATTCACCGAGCTGTCAGGCAGCTGAAAATCTACTGGGATCTTGGAGAGGAGCCGGCGGTATGCCTGAGCGATCGCCCTCTTCCGGCGCAGAATGTCTTCCAGACGCTCTAATTGCGCCAGCCCAATGGCAGCCGCAACGTTGGTCATTCGATAATTAAAACCGAGCTCTTCATGCCAATACCGACGTGTAAGGCTCTGCCCCTGTCCCTTCACGCGTCTCAACCGGCGAGCTAGATCATTGTCTCGTGCTACAACAGCGCCACCTTCTCCCGTCGTAATCGTCTTGTTCCCGAAAAATGAGAACGTACCGATATCGCCAAATGCGCCTGGATGTATACCGCCGCGCGAGGCTCCGAGGCATTCTGCACAATCCTCGACTACATACAGGTTGTGTCGCCTCGCGAATTGCATGATTGCGGGCATATCACAAACTGCGCCGTAGAGATGGACGGGTAAAATTGCTCGCGTACGAGAGGTGATAAGAGGCTCAATAGCATGCGGATCGAGTTGCCAATCATGAAGCTGGCTGTCTGCGAATACGGGGCGAGCTCCAGTTTGAGCGATGGCATTGACTGAAGCGATATATGTAAACGAGGGGACAATAACCTCGTCACCGGGGCCAATATCGAGGCAGTGGAGCGCTAAATGGAGAGCCACGGTACCGTTGCTAACACTTATTGCGTGCGGGACGCCCACGACGGAAGCGAGTGATCGCTCAAATCGGTCGATGTAGGAGCCGATTGAAGAGATCCACGAGCTATCGAGGCAGTCCATGACGTATGATTTCTCATTGCCGGACAAGTCTGGCTCGTAGACCGGGATTACCTTTCTGCGCGAAGGGTCGTGCGTCTTCATTTGTACCCTCCCTCTCCAAAATTGTGCCAGATGTGGTCTGCCAACCGTTGGCCAACAGCGGAGTTCCGACAAACACCAAGGCTGCCGAGCAAATAGCCTGTGCGCTTTGCAAGCTCGATGGCTGGCGACTGACGTACAGCCTCACTTAGCGCGGGTAGAAGACCATCAACATAACGGGACGATGAGAACGCATCTAAGGCGTAGGTTCGCGCTCTTTGTGCCATTCGGCCTGCCGCAGACCGATCCGCAATAAGCGCGCTTAGGTGCGATGCGATGTCCTCTGCCTCGGCTCCCGGAGTGCAACGCAGCACAAGATCTGAGGGCACTTCGGCGTAAACACCGTGGTGAGACACCATCACAGGACGATGGGATCGCATTGCAGTTATGAGAGACGCCGAACCGCCCTCCAAGATCGGGTACCGTAGGCAGCTAATAACATCGACACTCGAGAGCTCGGCGATAAGCTGTTTGTCCGTCACCCAGCCGGTGAACGTCGGCGCCGGGATATCAAGATTACTCGCCAACTCCTCAAGCCACTTTCTTTCGACCGGATCGACGCGCCCGATTAGCTTATAAGAACAGCGCTCGCGGAGAACTGGCTGGCTGGCGATCGCCCGTAAAACCTGATCTGGTTGCTTATTCCGGTTAACGTCTCCTATTGTCGCCACAACAATGTTTGACGAAGCGTTCTGAGGAGGATCGGGGACAGCCTCATCCGGCATCGCGAGCGGCTGTACTGTGACGTTGCCCGAGCACGATGTTTTCAGACGATCTGCCCAATGGTGAGAATGCAATATGGCACCGGAGACCTTAGGCGCGAGCCATTCGAGCATTGGATACGTCGTGGCCAATTCGGCCAACGAATTAGTGGTGCGCTCAAAATTAGCACCATATAGCGCCTCGGTCAGCGATACTGAGCCATTGCTTCCGTTTGCCTCCGCGTCTGCCCACGGTGCTGCAAGATTTACAAGAAATCCGTCATGAAAAATACCAAAGCTTGGCACCGCATCCAAAAGACGCGGAAGCGCGCCGTGAAAGGGATAATGGTCACCAATATTGGCCACGATAGCATCGAATTCCATAACGAGCTTCTTAGGCTGGGTGCCCTTCAAACACGAAACCGGAACCGCGTCGGACAGATTAGAAGATGCGAGGGCGGGGCCGGTTTCCGTGCGGAACACCTTCACATCGAGCTCACGGCTTTGTAATTCGCGAATTATGTAGTCGCTGAATTTAGCGATCGCGGATTGATCATTCCAAGGGGTGAGCCAGGCAATCTTCCTAATCATGCCAACAGCTTCTTGAGCGTCTTCGGCCAGCTCAAGTCCAAATCGTCAAGCCGCTGTCGTGCTGCCTCTCCCATTTTGAGGGTGAGCTCTGGGTTAGACCATAGAGTGGTCATTGCGTCTCCGAGAGCCTTAGGGGTGGGTGACGTTACTAGTCCTGTAACACCGTTGCTCACGATATCGAGTACCCCGCCAGCGTCCGTGGTGGATATCACAGGTTTGGAAGCTTGAAATGCCTCCATAGTGACATATCCAACGCTATCCTCATCGAATGGGAGATAGGCTGCGGCCTTGCAGTGGTTCACAAGAGAAGCAACCTCGCTGCGGGGCAGAAATCTGATATCGAGTTTTACTCGGTCGGCCACTCCGTGTCTTATGGCGAGTGCTCTCAACTCGGCTTCGGTTCCCTCAGATTCCGCGGGTCCAGCTACGATGAGCTTCACGTCGGGGGCGAATTTCAACGCTTCGATTAATAAGGCCTGGCGCTTTGCGCTGTTAACTCGGCCTCCGGCAAATATGTAATCGCCAGCGCCTGCATTAAAAAACAGTTCTGGATCATTCAATGGGGAAGATAGCACCTCGGATGTTATGCGGTGATAGCGGGAGAGTCTGCTGGCCGCTCCGGGGATCGCAAAAAGCTTATAAGCTCCTCTAAATGCTGCTTCGTCAGCTGATCGAAGGGCTGATCGCAGTCGGTCGCCGCTCTCATCGCTGGTTATCTCTGTCATCCCCGCGTCGAACAAATCATATGCCTGCCGAAACTGATGAAGAAGCCAAATAACTTTTCTCTCATGCTCGACAAGGTATGCTGGAAATTTAAGTGCGATGATCCGATCTACATTTACTACGCGCAGACTGCGGCCTATCACGATCTCATCGATTAGGCGCTCGGGAGGGCTCCATGAGAAAGGGATGCCCATTTCCTCCGCTTCATGTCCAGCAATACGGAGCTGGCGCACTAGTTGCCTCGAAAGCTCTTCCGCGCCTCCGCTAACGAAAGGTACGTGATTGTTGAGGACGAGTACTTTCATGACAGAAGCCGATCAATGACTCTATTCCAACTGATGCCCAGTGTCTCAATCCGGGCCCTTGCGGCTTTGCCCATCGTTGCCGTGGCTACCCGATCATCGAAGAGCTTATCGAGTGACTCTGCTACCGCCTGAGGTGACGCCGATGCGACCAGTCCCGTATATTGATGCTCGACTAGTTCAGATACGCCACCGCTGTCATCGAGCGTGAGCGTACAGCGTTGAGCGTGCGCAGCCTCAAGCGTCGGATATCCGTAGGAGTCTTCGTCGAACGGCACGTATGCCGCGGCTAAGCAGCCAGCCAGGAAGGCAGCCTTTTCCTCCTCGCTAATCCAGCGATACTCAAGCGTGACTTTTCCTTGCAGATCGTGTCGGCGCACCACTTCCTGCAGAGATCTGACGTACTTCTCGCTGCTGCTCAGTCCGCAAAGTCTTAGGCGTACCCGAGAGCGGGTGTAGCGCATTGCTTCAACAAGCAGATGCTGTCGCTTATGTGGCTCCATGCGACAGATGCAGACCACTTCGTCACCTAGGTCGCCGCTGATAAACCGTTCAGGATCTGCAATCGGCGGATACAGAACCTCGCTGTCTAGGCCATTGAATTCCGCCAGCCTGTGCGAGACGATCTTGCTGTTCGTGAACAGTCGATGACTTTCCGATAGGGCGATCGTATCTGCGCGGTGTACGGCATCACGTAAAGCTGAATAGTGGGCATTTCTCGGAATCCCGCTAAATTCTGGGTTGTCCCAGAGGTCGTAGAAAGAGCGTACGTGATGGATGAACCAGCACACTTTTCGGCGATGCCGGGCCATATGAGCAGGCGGGCGAAATGTGATAATTCGATCGAACCGACTATCAAAGTCTATCAATTGAAATGCGAGCATTTGCTCGAGCAGTTCGTCGGGTTCATCAGACGAAGGCAAATAGATCACATCAACTTCATGGCCTTGCGCTCTAAGTTTTTGCGCGAGCCAATCGACAATGAAGCGAGCTCCTCCAAAAACGAGAGGTACTGCCGACGAGATCAAGCCTATTTGCTCAGGTTTATTAGCCATTCTTTGTTCGCAAATGTCTTGCCGGAGCTCCCCCTACGCAAGCCCCATCTTCGATGTCGTCGACGACAGCAGAGCCAGCGCCGACGATGACATCGGCGCCGATACGAATGCCCGGTCTGATCGACGTCCCGACCCCGACAAGCGTCCTGGGGCCGACAACGACATCACCGGCAAGCGCACAACCAGGCGCTACGTGACTGGCACTCTCAAGGACCCCATCATGGTCGATTACAGCTGACGTATTCAGTATGGCATGCGCCTTGAGCAATACATTAGTTCCCACAATGCCCCGGGCCATGACCAAGGCACCCTCTTGCACCTTTGCGCTTGGCGCAAGAAAAGCTGAAGGATGCACGAGAGGAGGCTGGATGAACTCCAGCTCGCGCAACTTGCCCCCGAGCAGCTCTCGCACTCGATTAGATCCTATTGCAGCAAAGGCGTGCTGAAGACCCGATTTGCGAAGTTCGGGTAGCAGTTGATCGGTCCCTAAAATGGGAGCCACGAGATCCCCATGGGGGGCATGAGCAGTTTGATCCAGAAAGCCGATGATCTCGAAAGTGCCAAGAGCTCGAATGAGCTCCTGTACGACGCGACCGTGTCCGCCGGCCCCTAGAACTACAATGGGCGTCATAGAACGATGTCCGTCAGTTTCGAACTACCAACTTGGGCCAGCGTCCCGGATGATGCTTGAGAAAAAGCAAGTTCACCGAGAACACACTTGCTAAGTCGTGTCTCGTTACAGCACGGATGCTTCCATCCGCCTCACCGATGAGCCAGGGCGTGAAGCCATGCGACGAAAATTTCCCTAGCCATTCATCGACGCTGATGTTTGTTCGGGCCAGATGCGATGGCGCAAACTCGACGATCATGGACACATCCGACGATCTGTCGAGCACGCGCCGCATGCCGGACAAGGCGTTGAGCTCGGCGCCTTCAACATCCAGTTTGATAAGTTTAGGAAAGACGCTTGATGGAAGGAGTTCATCTAAAGTGGATTGATTTACCGACACCATCTCGGTGGCCTCGTCGAGCGCCAGGATGCTATTGTGGCCCGAAGTCAGGCCAATGCGAAGCTCTGCGGTGCCCGCCTGCTCGGCTACAGCACTCTCAACTACCGAGACGATCCCGTCGAGGCCATTAAACGTCATGCTGGTCCGCAGGAGCTGAGCTGTTCGAGGAGTGGGTTCAAACGCCCATACCTTGCCTTCTGCCCCGACTGCGCGGCCCATCGTCAGCGTCAATGTGCCTATATGTGCTCCGACATCCACTGCGGCATCGCCGGGGGCAAGTATCGCCCGACATAAGAGGGAAGTACCAGGTTCGAGGGGACCGCCTGTCTCCGCCATTGCGGCAATAAGGCGCAAATCTTCTGAGGGAGCCAACAACCAGCCGTCGGAGGTCCGACAAAGGACCCGCTCACCCAGCGGAACAACACGCGCACGAAGAGCGAATTCTGATCTGTCCAATGCTCGCTGTGCGATATCGACGCTCGTAAGTGCAATTGATCTGATTTCTCGGAGTTGCTGATCAAGAGCCGTCGGGAGACCTGTGCTGTGAACTGAGGAAGCTTTCCCCCTTAAGATGAGGCTGCCCGTGGGCGTATCCCTTCTCAACAGGTGCCTTGCCAGCTCACGAAGCGCATTTATTCGCTTGCGCACGGAACCTTTGAGTCGGGTAGAAAATGTTCGCTTCGCTCTTCTTCTCTCGGTGCCGAAAAGATGTAGCCGTTTATCAAAGCGGCCTTGCACCACTCCCCCTTCGAGTGCTGATCGCAGTCGCATCTGGTCCACCCCATGCCAGCATTCCGAGTCGCAACACTAGCCGCTAGGCCACTATGGTCAAGGTCATCTGTCCGCTGATCACCAGACAATTTACTGGATCGCAGAGCATAGCTTTCAAAAGAGAACTATTGGCCATGAACAGCCCAGAGGTGCTGACTTCGGCCAACTGCAACCGCCATTTGCAGGCGCTGAACATCCATGCGAGCGCGGTTGAGACACGGACGTGACGTACCGGGCGGTGCGGCAACATCGGCGCCTCCCTCTGAAACTCTATTCTTCAGAGAATTCAGAAATGGTGCGGTCGAGAGGACTCGAACCTCCACGCCTTGTGAGCGCTACCACCTCAAGGTAGTGCGTCTACCAATTCCGCCACGACCGCACAGGAAC